>Ga0310813_10001539_pt1 | contig 13907 bp, 9 predicted proteins | sample YN3metagenome_FD_203086 | JGI IMG/M metagenome (GOLD analysis project Ga0310813, IMG submission 203086) | Soil microbial communities from experimental microcosm in Duke University, North Carolina, United States - YN3 | ecosystem: Engineered > Artificial ecosystem > Soil microcosm > Unclassified ...
AATAAAGAGATCAGTTCCCAACGGATACAAGAAATGGAATCGCGGGCGGCCCGCAAGAGATTACTGGACGAGCGGGAATTCCGCGAGCCCGTCCATGAAACGGATGCAGAGGAGCGCAAATCCGTTCTGTTTGTCAACGAACTGTGGCTGCTTATCGTGCTTCTCGGGCTGGTGGTTGCGGGCGTGGGATTGGCGTTTGCGGTCACGGGATACCTGGATTCCAAACATCATAATATCAAGCGGATCTGCAATCGGGGGAGTAATATCGGTACGAATCTCCAGGGATGTCCAAACGATCTCGACATTCCGGGATTCGCGCTCGTGACCGCGGATGCGGGAGATGAGGAGACGGCCTATGTGAGTCGGATCTCGCGCGGGAACGGCACCACAGTCACGTATTTTCCGCATACGCATATCCAGGTCGGCGCGCTGGTGGAATCATTGAATGATGGAATCATTGTCGGCGTCTCGCCGGATCCCGAGCGGGCGATCACCTTGGAACTGAACTTCTCGGCGATCCCGCCACCGCTTCCAGATCTCGAAGAAGGGCCCGGGATCCAGATCGATATCATTGGCGATACGGTGAAGATCTCGTCCCTTCTCGTATCCGTCACCCCGATGACACTCTCTGTGGTATACGCGGGCGACGGGGAGGCGATCCGCCTCGGGGTCGACTGTGCTGCCACCAATACATCGAATCCATGCAATGTGACCTGTCTCCAGAACTACTACATGCATCTCGTCAACGGAAATCTCGGATACGGGATGGCGCTCGGATACAACCACACGTTTCCGGACACCAATGACCACGGCGCGTCCGGGATTTTGAGCGGAAGCACGAATACGCTTCTGACATCCAATGCATCCACTATCGCCGGCGGGACGCTGAATCGGATCGAGGATACACGATGTTCCTTCATCGGCGCCGGGATGGAAAACGTGGTCGACGGACCGAAATCCGGGATCTTGATTGGCGAGTGGAATCAAGTAGAAGCGATGCATTCCGTGATTGGTGCCGGTCTGTATAATCTGATTGGCGGCACGGTCACAACCAATTCCGCCATCGTGTCCGGCGCCAATAACACGATCCGAGATGCGTACAATTGCCTCATCGGTGCCGGGAACGAGAATCTCATCATGAAATCCACTCTTCCAATGGAAACCGTGAACAATTCCGCCATCATCTCGGGCGATTCCAACCAGATTCTCGACTGTATTGGTGGAATCATTGGATCCGGCGACGGGAATCTCCTCAACAACTCGGATTACTCTGCCATCGTGTCCGGATCCGGATCCGTCGTTCAAAATTGCACGAATTCCTTCATCGGATCCGGGATGCAGGTGCAAGTCGCGGATTCCACCAATTCCTTTGTGGGTGCGGGCGTCAACTCGGCGCTCTCGAGTTCTTCGTCGTCGGCGATCGTGACGGGATTGCTCAATATCATTCTGAGCTCGAACCAATCCTTCATCGGATCCGGTGTATCCAACAGCATCTTCACGTCCGAGAATTCCTTCATGGGCGCGGGATTCAGCTGCACCATCACGGAATCTACACAATGCGGAATCGTGTCCGGTGTCAGCAACCAGATCCAGGGCGCGAATAACAGTCTGATCGGCGCGGGATACAGCAATACACTCACCAGTTCATTGAGTGTCATGACCAATTCCGCCATCGTCGTCGGGCAGCTCAACGTCATAACAGATTGCCGCGAAAGCTTTATTGGCGCCGGGAGTACGGATTCCATGAGTTCATCCAACCAATCCGCCATCATTTCCGCTATCCTATCCACCATCACGGCATCTACGGGATCTTTCATTGGATCTGGAATCACCTTGACCCATACGAGTTCTACCTACTCGTTTCTCGGCGCGGGATCTGGCTCGAGTATTACCAGTTCCACCTCGTGTGTCATCGTCGCGGGATCTGGGAATTCCGTCTCGAGTTCCATCGCATCCTTTATCGGATCCGGATCCGCGTGCTCGATCGTATCCGCATCTACGAATGCATTCATCGGCGCCGGATCCAATGTCTCCATCTCGGCCTCGAGTCAGAGCGGAATCGGTGCGGGTGCCAATAATACAATCCGGATCGCCTCGGATTACTCGGGAATCCTCGCGGGATATCAGAATCTCATCTCGAATTCCACTGCGGCCGTGATTCTCGTCGGGAATGGGAATACCATATCCAATGGATTCGTGACGAGTTCCACATTTGGCGGGAATCTCGTCGGCGCCGGATACAACAACACGATCCAGACCGTGAACGTACTGGATACGGGATCTACGGTCACATGGAATGCGATTCTCGCGGGATCTGGTAATGATCTCGTAGACGGATGCCAGTCCTTCTTTATCGGCGCAGGAAACACGAATTACGGGAACTGGTCGCGGACGTCCGCGATCGTAGCCGGGAATCTCAACACCCTCATCGGAACCAAGACCACTGCATCTACGGGGATGTTTATTGGCGCCGGGACACTCAATTCCATCAGCTACACATCCCATTCTTATATCGGTGCCGGGAGCGGGAATTCCATCACCACATCTGGTGGGACTGGAAATTACAACTTTATCGGGACCGGGGCGACCAACTCCATCTCGACTTCCAGCGGACAAGATCAGTACAACGCCATTATCGTCGGGAATCTCAACTCCATCCAAGTCAATTCTTCCAACGTCTTCATCGGATCCGGTATCTCGAATCTTGTCAATACTTCTAACGCGACCGCGATCGTTGCCGGGAACACGAATCAGATCTACTCATCCGGCACGACCGGGATCCAGTACGCCTTCATCGGCGGCGGAAACGGAAACGTCATCAACTTGCCCATTGGCGGGAATTCCCAGTTCATTGGTGCGGGAGTCGGGAATCTGATCCTTGGAACCACAGGAACCAATCTCGCATCTACTATCGTCGCCGGAAACGCGAATCGGATTTCGAGCACATCCGGATCTCCGAATTATGCATTCATTGGTGCGGGAGATACAAACAAAGTCAACACCACATTGTCCGCCATCGTGACCGGGACGCTCAACAATATCTCCACCGCGACGAATTCGTTTGTTGGCGCCGGGATCGGGAACGTAATCAGTGGTCCCGGGGTCATATGCGCCATCGTCGGCGGGTCCACGAATACCATCAGTGGGAGCGGATCACAGCGGTTCATCGGCGCCGGACAAATCAATACGGTCTCCGCATCCGGCAGCAATAACGCAATCGTGGCCGGATCCACGAATACCATCTCGTCTACTGCATCTCATGGATTCATCGGATCTGGACAATCGAATTCCATCGCAGTCACGACAAACGCATTCATCGGGGCCGGAAACACAAATGTTATGACCGGAGCCTCTGGCTCAACGAATATGGCGATCGTGGCGGGATTATCGAATACGATATCCGGGACCACGACGGCCTCGCTACATAATTTCATTGGCGCGGGTTCCTCGAATCTCATGAACTATTCCCTCGGATCCGCGATCGTGGCTGGGAACGCGAATCTGGTGATCTCGACGACGACGACGAATCGGAATTACAGATTCATCGGCGCCGGGACCGGGAATCTCGTATCTGATGCAATCCAAGCCGCCGTTGTGGCCGGAAGCACGAATAAGATTACGGGCACTGCGACGAATTCGTTTATCGGATCTGGCTCGACCAATACTATTTCGGGCGCCAGCGCGGCGACCATCGTGAGTGGAAGTGGGAGCACAATTGGATTAGCGAGTACGAATTCTTTCATTGGCGCCGGCAACACATTGTCTATCTCAAATTCAAACCCGAATTGTGCCATTGTGGCGGGATCCTCGCATATCATTGGTGCTTCTGTTACGGGCGGGTTTATCGCCGCGGGAACTGGACACGTTATCACAGCCAGTGCCAGTGGTGCATCCATATTGAGTGGAAACACGGCAATCACGGCAACGGGTGCGAATGATGTAAACACGGGATTCATGCTTCACACGAACGTACGACAGACGATGCGGACATCTGGATTCACGACGATCACGACGGGGACGACGGTGGTGGCGCTGGGGCAGCATATCTTCCTGGCGAATACGACGGCGGCGGCGACGCTGAGATTGGGAGTCAGCACACTGATCCCGGACGGGATGCATGTTATGGTGCGGGATATTGGAAACGTGACGGCGAATACGGTGACGATGAACTGCGCGACACTGGCGTGTACTCTGTGTCCACTGGGTTCGGCATGCACGGCGAGCTCGAATCAAGTTCTCAGTACGCAGGGCGGATCCTGGCACTTCATATTCCAGGCGACCGGGAATCTATGGTATGAGGTCGTGTAAAAAGAGGCGTGTGTATATAGGAGGAAGCGGAATAAAGGATATGGATTCTACTCATATATTGAGATCCGGGGATGGATGCGGAAGCGACGCTGGATGCGCGATACGCGCAAGCCGCGAGAATCAATGAATTTGCGGCGCGCTCGTATCGGATTCTTGAAGAGCAGCGGATCGCGCGGGAGAAGGAGTTGCAGAGGCAGCGGGAGTTGGAGGAAGCGAAGCGGAAGAAATGGCTGAGAGACGAGAAACGGGGTGGGAGTACGCGCGACGCGGCGATGATCTTGATGCGTCTGCTCTCGATCTTGCTAATTCTGGTGGCGATCTGGATGCTCATCCTGGCCGCCCGGAATCGAGACGCGACGTCGGGCGTGGATGTGAAGAATGTGTGTAGTCGCGGAAGCAATGCCGGTCTGGATCTGATTGGATGCGCGGATGCGGCAGTCGTGGAGGGCGCGGCGATGGTGAGCGGGGATTTCGGGGGCGATGTGACGGCGTTCGTGAATCGCATCTCCAAGGGGGATGGAATCAGTGTGGTAAAGAATGGGACTGGAAATCTGCAAGTTGGATTGTTGATGGAATCGCTCTCGGATGCGATTCTGGTCGGGGTGGGACCGGATCCGGATCGCCCGGTGACGGTGGAACTCAATTTCAGTGCATTCCCGAGCAATATCTCGCTCCTGGAAGGTCCCGGGATCGGGGTGCTGGCGCTGCCGATGGCGAGCAAGGTCTCGTCTCTGATCAATTCCACGTCGCCGGATCTGATCGTGACGGAAACGGGAGACGGGAATCCAATCACGCTAGAATTCACCGGCAACGGAACCAATGTGACTACGGATTTCTGCAACGTCTTCTGCAATGAAAACTACTATGTGAATCTCGTCAATGGCGATCTCGGGTTCGGGTTGGCGATGGGATACAACCAGACGTTTGTGGATTTGGCGACGCACGCATCTTCCGCGATCTTGAGCGGAAACTCGAATCTGCTCTCGGAATCCAGTCGATCCGTGGTAGTGGGCGGTCTATTGAATGCGATCGTGGATTCGGCGTCCTCGCTGGTCGGCGCCGGGGGCGGGAATATGGTTGTGGCCGGGACGGCGTCCGGGATCTTGGTCGGGGAGATGAACATGATTCTGGGTGGGGCGACGAGATGCGTGGTGGGTGCCGGGACGATGAATATAATCTCCGGACCGGATTCCGTGAACTCTGGGATTCTCGCCGGGGATGGGAACGAGATCCGCAACGGAACGAATTGTCTGGTGGGCGCCGGGGAGTTCAATCTCATCGAGTCGGCGACGGATTCGGCCATCATGGTCGGGGAGGCGAACGTGATCCTGGATTCCACTGGCGCGATTATCATGACGGGATTCATGAATCTCATCAATCAGTCCGACTATTCCGTGATCGTATCCGGGTCGGCCGGGTCGAGTCAGATTCTTGGCGGACAGAATTCCTTTGTGGGATCCGGGATGGATGCACAGATCTTGTCCTGTTTCAATTCCGTGGTGGGCGCGGGCGTGGTTCTGTTGGTAAACCAGTCGGATTTCGCGGCCATCCTGGCCGGGGAAGGGAATTCCGTCATGAGAGAATCGCACGGATCTCTGGTTGGCGCCGGGGATATGAATACCATCATTGCATCCGCGGGATCCATTATCGGGGCTGGGATGGGGATGCGGATCGAGAGCATCAATGCCGGATCGGATCTAGATCTCCCCTTCTCGGGCATCATTGCCGGCCTGAATAACGAGATTCTCAATACGACCAACAACTTTATTGGGAGCGGGACGGCGAATCTCATCTGGAGCACGGCGGATCCGACGAAATCCGCAAACAATACGGCGATCGTGGCGGGATCTGGAAACGAGATTGTGGATTCCAATGAGGCGTTTATTGGCTCCGGGTCCGGGAATCGCGTCAATGTGTCCGACCAATCGAGTATTGTGTGTGGCGTATCCGGGACGATATACAATTCCGACGGCGCATTCATTGGCTCGGGATCTCAGGCGTCCATCACGAATTCCGACTATTCCATTATTGGCGCGGGATCTGCGGTGCAGATCGACAACTCGGATTCCAGTGGAATCATTGCCGGGACCGGCAATGTGATATTGAGTGCGTCGGATCGGGCGATGATTGGTGCCGGGAACGGGAACAATATCACGAATTCCGCGGACTCGTTCATTGGCGCCGGGCTCGACCATCTCATTCTGGATTCGAGCCAATCCGCTGTGGTTGTCGGGGATCTAAACACGATCCAGAACTCGCCGTATTCCGGGATCCTCTCTGGATACAATTTGACGATCTTGAACTCGGCGCGATCCGTGGCCATCACGGGATTCGGGAATCTGATCTCGGGATCGCCGGATTCCATTATTGGCACGGGAGTGAATCAGAGCATTTTGACCGGGAATTACAATGCGATCGCGACCGGAATCGAGAATCTCCTCAGCAATTGTATTAGCTGCTTCATCGGCACGGGAGATGCGAACGCGATCATGGATTCCGACAATGCGGCGATCGTGGCGGGCGATGAGAATCTCATCCAGAACTCGGACAACTCCTTCATTGGCACGGGGCAGAACGGGACCATCATCAACGGACAGAATAACATGATCGGGACTGGAATCGACAATCTCATCCAGAACGCATCCAATACGTTCATTGGCACGGGAGATACGAATCACATTATCAATGGAAGCAATAGCGCCGTCGTGACTGGAAGCGGGAATCTCATCCTGAATACGAGCAATTCCATTATCGGGACGGGAGTGGGGAATCTCATCTTCTCGGTGATCTCTGGAGATTGCGACAACTCGTTCATTGTGGCGGGGACGAACAATACAGTGAGGAGCTCGACGAATTCCGGGATCGGCGCGGGCGACAGCAACCAGATCTTGGATTCCGCCAATGCATTCCTGGGCGCCGGCCTACAGAATTTGATCACGAGCTCGGCGAGATCCGCGATCGTCGCCGGAACCATCAATTCCATCAACGGAAGTCCGGATTCCTTTATCGGCGCGGGACAGAATCTCACGATTCTCAATTCCCAGCAGAGCGCGATTGTCGCCGGAAGCAATAGCATCATCTCGACGTCATTGCGCAGTTTCATCGGCGCCGGGAATAACGTCTCGATCATTGGCGTATCTGACGATTCCGGTATTGTCGCGGGAGAGAATCTCACCATCAGCGATTCCAAGCGTTCGTTCATGGGCGCCGGTGCAAACAATCTCATCCAGAACGGACGCAATAACGCGATCGTCGCCGGAGATTCCAACACGATCTTGGGATTCAATGATCTGTGCAACAATTCCTTCATCGGATCCGGATCTGGGAATCTCATCCAGGATTCCAACAATGCGTTTATCGGCTCTGGATCCGAGAATACCATCAGTCCGGGCGGAGTGGGATCCACGTACGCCAACAATGCCATCGTCGCCGGCGCCAACAATACAATCTGGACGGCGTGTTCCAACATATTCATTGGCGCCGGGAGTGAGAATTTCTTGAACTACACGTCCAATTCCGCGATCGTGGCCGGGAGTCAGAATATGGTGATCTCGACGTCATCCACGATTCAACAAAATCTGTTCATCGGCACGGGAGATCTAAATCTGATCAAGGACAGCAATAACTCGGCGATCGTGGCGGGAGAACTCAATACGATTAATGCATCCTCGCAAGCGTTTATGGGTGCCGGGACCGGGAATCTGATTACGAATTCCGACAATTCCGCCATCGTGACCGGGACGAATTGCATCATATCCAGTAGCGCGAATTCCTTCATCGGATCTTGCGATACGTGCAATATCACGGGAACGTCCACGAATTCCGCGATTGTGGCGGGCGCGAACAATTCCATCACGAGCAGTGTCGGTGCATTCATTGCGGCGGGATCCAATAATTCCATCACGAACGCGAATGGCGCATCCATCTTGGCCGGGACGGATATTGCCGTATCCGGATCGCTGGAGGTGGGGACGGGGACGATGCCGCATATGGCCGTGCTACAGACATTCCGGACGCCGCGGATTCTCACGCTATCCGGGAGTGTGACGGTGGCGCTCGGGGATTTCATGTACGTGGCGAACGGGGTGGTGGGTGCGACGGTGAATTTGGGTGTATCGACGACGACGCCGGACGGGATGCATCTGGTGATCCGCGATCGCGGAAACGTGACGGCGAATCCGGTGACGGTGAGCTGTGTCACGTCCGGGTGCACGCTATGTGTGCGGAACGGGGCGTGCACGGCGAGCGGGACGCAGACGTTGAACACGATCCGGCAATCCTGGCACTATATTTTCTATGCGGCGTCGAATCTGTGGATGGAAGTGAGATACGGATTTTGAGATACGAGATTTGAGATTTGTAAGTGGATTTATTGAGGCGTGTAATATACAATACAGCGATCAATCACAATCTCAACAATGACAAACGACATTTCTCTTGTGGAATCCGGGTTTGATGTCGGGATCCGCACTCCAATCCACAATCAGCTCGAGATGCGCAACTTGGATCTGGTATGCGTCCATGCAGTGGACATCTCGGTAGTGGCGATCGAGGAAGACGGCGAGATATCCGAGCTCGAGGCATTCCTTGGCGACAGATTCGAATAGTTCCTCGTTCCAATCAAAGAAGGTGAGAGATCCGACGGCGATATGTAAGGAATCACGCATCTTCTCAATCACCCGCTTCTTGTAGATGGCGGGATGCGGATCGAAGCGGATGGCGACATGTTCCGCATATGCGTATCCGTCGTTGATGGCTTGTGCGACTTTCTTGCGGACGTATTCCAGTGGTTTCGCGACATCGGGCAAGCAATTGGGGATAGGGATGACGGTGCTTGTGGATCGCGGCTCGGCGGGATCCGGGACGCGTTCAATATCCCGTACGAGATCGAGATCGAGGTACACATCGTTCGGCAGAGAGGTATGTTGTTTCCGTGCCAAGATCCGGAGCTTCGTCACGGGCTTGGAGGAGATGGGAATCCGGACGGGTTTGCGTGCCGATGCCATGATGAATCGAAGTTGGGTATAAGATGGGGGAAATGGAGATATGGCACGATCTTGTTCTTTCCCTGGTGGTTATGAGAGTTTGAGATGAGATGGAGTGCAAGAGATGCGAGAATCCCGTGGATTCCGGGGTGGTGTATCACCGGACGCATCCCGTGACCGGAATTCAGGAGGCCTACCATTACCAGTGTGCGAGATGCGACGTCTGCGACAAGCCGCGCGGCCAATACGGACACGGGCCGATCTACGAGTGCAAGGGATTCCTCGTGCATCTCAGCTGTTTCCAGTGTGAGAGATGCAAGAAGCCGATTACGACAGATTGCGGGAACGAGTGGGAGCTCCCGGATGCGCAGAAGCGCGTGGATTGGATATTGGGCAAGGATGGGAAATCTTACCATCAGGAATGCCATCCATGCGACCGATGTGGGCTCTATGAGATTCCGGGCACCAAAGAGAAGCCGCGAATCTATTGGGACAGACACGGGAAGACGGTGGTGCGCCACGCATCTTGCCGCAGATGCCTAGGTTGCACGGAGCCAGTGGATGCGGGATATTTGGCGGCGCAATTATTAACATACCATCAGAAATGCTCGTTTTGTGTAGTGTGCGACAAGGGATTCAACATCGATTTCCTTGGCGGTCCGCAGGTGAATCGGTATGTGGATTCCGATGGCCAACTATTCCATTTCCAATGCGCAACATGTGGAATCTGCGGAAAACAAGGAGAACGTGCCCAGACACCAGATCGGACACTGTATCTCTATGACGGGAAGCTGTGCCATTCCGATTGCATCCCGTGCATGGAATGCCATGGATCCGCGAGCGGAATCCATGTGAATATCGTGCATACACGGGATACGGATGTGCGCAAGCGGAACTACAAGTATCGGCATCCCGCCGGGAAGTGCCCAAGATCGAGATCGGATTTGGGATCGGCGGGATCAGGATCCAAGAAGCGGAAAGTGGGGAATGAATAAACGAACGTTTACTTATATACGCATTCCATTACATCTTCTGATCTTCTTCGGGCTGGTACGCGCGCGCCTGGTCAATGCAGAGAAGCACGTGGGCGAATCCGTCGACGGAAGCGATCAGACGGCCGAGATCTGCCTTGGGGTAGCGCTTGTGGAACAGGGAGAGATACGTGCGGAAGGCGTCGTGGAATAGAGCGCGATCGGCTTCTTCCGTAGATCCGGGCTTGATAAATCCAGGCGCGGATTCGGCGACACTGTGCATCCGCTTCTCGAGCGCGTCGTGCAGTGGAAGAAACGCCATTCTCAGCAATCACCTAACTTGAGATCTAGGTCGAGGAATTTGAAAATGAAGACCATTTTCATTATACTAGTAGCACTTGTCGCCTTTGCGGGCGCGTCCACTACGAGTATCAACTTGGTCCTGGACGGATTCAATAACAAGTACTACAATTCCGATCGTACATTGATTGGCGTCGGGAATGGAAACGTGGTGGAGAAATCCAACGCCTCGTTCATTCTGGTGGGAGACGGGAATACGATCTCCGGCGTGGATGGTGTCGGGATCTTGAGCGGATACGGAATCAAGGTGGATTCCGCTCTGGATGCGTATACGACGATCATGCAGAACGCGAACGTGCGCGGATCTGTGCGGACGTCGGCGATCCGGGACGTGGTCGCGGGAACGGACGACCGAGTGCATGTGGACGACCATATTCTGCTGTATTCCGGGAACGCGACCATCCATATGGGCGGAATCGATGAGATTCCGGATGGGATGCGTGTGATTCTCAGGAACGTGGAATATGGAGATGCGTCTGGATTCCTGGAGTTGTGGCCGACATCGTTGAGTTGTATGGAATCCAATTGTACGATCTGTGTAGTCCATGCATCGTGTGTCGCGGAGATGGTGTTGGACGTGCCGAATACGTCGTGCGAATATGTATTCCGTGCATCCGCGAATCAGTGGATTGAATTGTAGTAGAATAAACGTTCATTTCCCATACAATTCGTACAGCGCCGCGGTGGCGTCTTTGGGGGCGACGGCAAACCATTCGCGATTCGCTTTGTTTCTGGATTTCTCAAATCTCTTGTGTAGATCCGTTTCCGCCTGGACGTAGTCTGTAAAATGCATGGCGGACTCCAATCTCAGATCGGGATTCCCGGTGCCGAGATTCCGGAGTCGGGTCATGATATCGCTCGTGCGGCCGATCTTGACACGTTTCCCGTTCCCGACTTCGGTGAGAATGTAGACGAATCCCGGGCGATCCTTGAGATTGAGATTGGGGGCGGGAACGGGATCGGGATCCACAAGGGACAATTCCGCAATCTTGAGATCCACGACTGCGGTGGAATCCACACGCTTCCACCATGCCGCGAGCTTTTTCCGCGTCTCCTCGCTACAGTCCCGCTTCCCGTTGAGCCATTCGCTCAACGTGGCCTCGGAGATTCCGATCTCTCGGGCGGCATCCTTCTGGAGTCTGGAGGAATTCTTGAGATGTGTCTTGACAATGACGCGATCCGGGAGGGGTGGAGTATCCGCCATGATATATCAATACAGAGATCTTTATTCACTTGAAATCTACAGCGTTTCCATTGTGGCCGTGCATCTTGATATAGCGGAACACGACTTTCCGATTCTTGCGGTCCAATCCGTTGTAGAATGCGACGGGATTCCGGTGGCATTCTACAAACTTGGTCCAGAAGTGGTTTGGTGGATTCCCGAACGCATCCGGGGTGCCTTGATTGAACTGTGGCTCGGGCCATATCTCCCGTGCCAGGAGATAACTGAATTCATTGGCGAACCAGGCGAGTTGTTGGATCTGCGTATCGAAACTGTGGAATTCCTGGACGTCCGTGTTTTTGTATGTATCCTCAATGACGCGGACAAGCGCAGGAGGTTCCGTCTTCCATTTGGCTACGAGTTCTTTGGATTCCAGGACCAGATCGCCGAGCAATCCATGTTTCTTCTCGTATTCGCTGCGTGTAAGTGAGCCATTCTGGGCGTCGAGCATTGCATCTCTGGCGAGCTGGGTGAGACGCACATGTTCGCGGATGGCCCAGTGATTTACAATCTCCGGCGACGGATTGGGGACGTGGAGATTCTCGGCCCGGATGCGGACTTCTTCGTCGATCATCTGGAGGACAAAGAGAGGGATGCGTGGGATGCACGGTGATGCCATGGCGGATGCGGAATCCGCGCGATATTCCAATTGCATCCGTAAAAACGAGAATTTGAAAAACAGACCTGTTCTTATAAACCTCGGGTTGGTTAAATATCCATGTTTCCATGTTGAGTGTAAGTTGGGATAGGATGGCGGATTACGAGATGGATTCCGATTCCGGATCCGGTGAGGAATGGGGGTTGCAAGATCTGGCGCCGGAATTGGTGTTCTATATCACGAGATTTGTGCGAGATGAGGATGTGATATGGTGGAAGCGGGCGTGCCGGCTGACGCGAGATGCGGTGGCGAAAATCCATCCAGACTGGAATGAGGGGGAGATGGGATGGTGGTGTTGCGTGCAATCCATGTCGAGGATACGCTGGGCGAGATTCGTGGATGGCGGCGGGCGGAAATGGTATCACGACGCCTGCTTTTTGGCTACGAATTCCGGAAATCTGGAGATATTGAAGTGGATGTTGGCGGACGGATGCAAGTGGTATTCCGGAGCTTGTGTTTACGCCGCGCTTACCGGCAAATTGGATATGCTGCAGTGGATACATGACGGAGACGAATACGAGTTCGATTCCGATGCGTTTCAATTTGCGGCGCATGGAGGGCATTTGGAAATCCTAGAGTGGGCGATTAGGGAGGGGTATTTGGGGAATCGCAGGTGGTGTGAATTTGCTGCACAGGGAGGACAGTTGGAGATACTGAAATGGTTGCGGAATCCCGAGCGCAATTGTCCATGGGACGAAGGGACGTGCATATATGCATCCGAGGGAGGACATCTTGATGTTTTGATTTGGTTGAGGCAGAACGGGTGTCCATGGTATCGAGATCAGTGTCTGATGTGGGGACGGAAACACCCTGAGATCGTGGCATGGATTGAGGAGAATCCATGATGAGAAAACGGGCGGGAGGTCACGGGCTTGGGGGGTGGGGGTTGGGGGGAGGAAAAGGGGGGGACGGAATGCGGGGTGGAATCGGGGGAGGGGATTGGGATTCCGCCTGGGATTCCGTTAGGGATTCCGTTGCGCTTCGCTTCGCTATGCTTCGCTGCACGGGAAATTCCGAGATTTCCACGCATCTCGGGGTAGGGGAAACACATAGAAACTGAAATGAATGAGAAATCCGTACAAAGTGAGATGTATGTGATTCTCCTATTATGTGATTTCCACGGATGCGGGGCGCATCTCGGGGTAGGGGATTTACATACAACCCGAAATGAATGAGAAATCCGTACAAAGTGAGATGTATGTGTTTCTCCTATGTCTGGATTTCCACGGATGCGAGATGGTTCCCGACATAGGAGAATCGCATACATTTCGAAATATATGGCATCTCCATACAAAGTGAGATGTATGTGTTTCTCCTATAGTGAGATGCGCGGCGCCCTTGGGGCGGAGAAGTTGGTGTATTGTTTGAGTTCGTGGAGTTGCGAGAGAAGTTGCGATCAAGTT
>Ga0310813_10001541_pt1 | contig 13904 bp, 11 predicted proteins | sample YN3metagenome_FD_203086 | JGI IMG/M metagenome (GOLD analysis project Ga0310813, IMG submission 203086) | Soil microbial communities from experimental microcosm in Duke University, North Carolina, United States - YN3 | ecosystem: Engineered > Artificial ecosystem > Soil microcosm > Unclassified...
AGCACATAGCCGAGCCCGGAGTTCGCGCCGACGAATTCGCCGACCACCGCACCGACCACCGCAAGCGTGATCGACACTTTCATGCTCGAAAAAATCGCCGGTAGCGCGTGCGGCAGCAGAATCTTGAAGAACATCTTCAGCGGCGGGCTGCCCATCGAGCGGGCAAGGTCGATCAGGTCGCGCTCGACCGACTTGAAGCCCATCACGGTCGACACGACCACCGGAAAGAAGCCCAGCAGGAACGCGACCAGAATGCGCGGAAACAGGCCGAAACCGAACCACACGACGAACAGCGGCGCGATCGCCACTTTCGGAATGCTCTGCGAGAACACCACCAGCGGGTACAGGTAGCTTTCGACCAGCGGCGAATACGCGACCAGCATCGCGATCGGCACGCCGATCGCGACCGACAGCGCAAAGCCGCCGAGCGTCGCGTTGATGGTCGGTACCGATTCCTGCAGCAGCATCGGCCATTGCTGGGCGATCTGCTGCAGGATCGCAGCGGGCGTCGGCACGAGGTAGGGCGGAATCTTGAAGATGCGGATCGTCAGGTCCCATACGGCGACGAGGATCACGATCAATAACAGCGGACGCAGCCATTTCGAATTGAGGGTTTGCTTGACGAAGTTCACGATCTTCGGAAATCCATGAAGTACAGGGTGAAGAAGGGATCGCGGCCGTGCACGCGCATGGTTGCGCGCAACGGCAAGCGATCAGCGGGCGGCGCTGCGAACGGCGAACCGGATAGTGGGGCAGGCGGCGTAACGGGCCGCGGGACGCTTGCAGGTCGTACAGCGCGGCGGGAACGACGAGCGCGCAGTGCGGCGGGCGCGTGAACGATGGGTCGTCAAGATCATCTCCTTTAGCGAGTACACACGCACAGGCCAATGGGTGTCGGATTTCGCTTATCGCGCGGCGGGCTGCGAGTACGCAACGGTTTTCGGCGGGGCCGCGGCGAAGCGGCCGCGGTAACTGCCGAAAGGGCCGCTGCTGTGCGCTCCACACCGTGCGTGACACCTTTGCATCACAGATTGCATCCACATCCAGCACCCCGCAAACGGCATTTGTTCATGCGGGGCATGAGCGGATTTCATTCGCCGGGGCAGGTAGCGTAAGCCGCGTGCGTGCGCTGAACTGCGCACCAACGAATCGTCCAGCGACGCGGCGCAAGGGCACGTGCGCAGGCGCGCCGCTGCATTCCGCCACGCGCCGCCGGCCGCTTACGGCGCGATTTCCTCGAGACTGCGCTCGCGGGTCTCGATCATCCGGGTCGCGGCGAGCGCGCCGACCGCGCTGACTGCCGCGAACATCATGAACACCGCGCCGGTGCCACGCGTATGCACGAGCAGTCCGACCAGCGACGGCCCCACCGCGGAAGCGAGCCGCAGCCACGAGGTCGCGAGTCCGGTACTGGTGGCGCGCATACGGGTCGGGTAAACCTCGGGCGTATACAGGTACAGCACGGCCGCAATCGAACCGATCAGTCCATAAGCCGTGGTGCCGACGATCAGCACGCCCCACACGCTGTGCGCGCCGAACGCCGCGAGGCCGGCGAGCAGCACGCCGCCGATGCAGAACGCGGTGACCGCCCAGTTGCGCCGGCCGATGCGGTCGATCGAATACGCGCAGACCAGCAGCAGCGCGACCTGCGCGACGTTGGTCATCGATGCGGCGCGTAGCGCCTGCTGCAGCGGCAGGTGGTAGACGGTGCGATACAGCGTGGGCAGCCAGTTGTTCAGGCTGTTCGCGACGAAGAATGCGCTGGCCCACAGCACCCAGACGATCAGCGTGCGCGAGCGGTAGAACGGCGCCAGCAGTTCGCGCCAGCCGGCGCGCGATGCACTGGTTTGCGGACGCGGTGCGGTCGTGCGCGCGCTCGGCGCGATGCGGCGCGGGGTGCTCGCTTCCATCTGCACCACCACTGCTTCGGCTTCGGCAAAGCGGCCTTTGCTGATCAGCCAGCGCGGCGATTCGGGCAGCCGCATGACCAGCAGCGCGATCACCAGCCCCGGTATCGCGCCGATCCAGAACATGATCTGCCAGCCCACCGCGGGCACGAGCCACGCGCCGAGCTGGCCGGCGGCCATCAGTCCGACCGGGAAAATCAGCTCGTACAGCAGGAAGTATTTGCCGCGCCCATGCGCATTCGACAACTCGCTGATGTAGGTCGCCGCCACCGGCATTTCGCCGCCGACGCCGATCCCCTGGATAAAACGGCACGCGAACAGCAGCGGAAAATTGCCGGCCAGCGCGCAGCCGAGACTCATCACCGACATGATGCCGATCGCGGCCGCGGCGCTGCGAATCCGCCCGGTACGCTCAGCGATCCAGCCGAATAGCAGCGCACCGATAAACTGGCCGATATAGCTTGCGCCGATCAGCAGGCCGATCTGCAGCGGCTCGATGTGCCACAGGCCGATCAGCACCGGCAACACGAACGCGATCGACAGCGCGTCGAATGCATCGAAAAAGGTTGCGCTGCCAACGATGATGCGGGCCTTCGTATGCCAGCGTGAAAACGGCACGCTCTCGATGCGGCGGATCAGTGCGGCGGCTTGCACATCGAAAGGGCTGGCCGGCACGGTGTCGTCGCGCGCGGCGGCGTCGCGGCGCGTCTGCGACGGCAAAGCATTGCTGTCCTGCATCTGGGTCTCCATAGTTATTGAATGCCGTGCACGGGGTAGCCGCAAAAGGGGCCGCGCGGCGGCCTGCAGGCGTGCGGCCGGGGTACGCGCCGCGCTTGCCCGCTAACCGAGTTTCGAGCGGCGCTCGGCGGGCGCTTCCGTCATTGCGGCGGCGACGCCTTCCCAGCGGTACACCGTTTCTGTATCGACCTCGAACATGTCGAGCACGCGGCCTACGGTGTGATCGACCATCTCGCGCAGCGACGCGGGCCTTGCATAGAACGCCGGCACCGGCGGATAGACGATCGCGCCTGCGTCGGTCACTGCAGCCATGCTGCGCAGATGCCCAGCATGAAGCGGCGTTTCTCGCACCATCAGCACGAGACGGCGGCGTTCCTTCAGCATCACGTCGGCGGCGCGCGACAGCAGCGAGCCGGTGCAGCCGGTGGCGATCTCGGACAGCGTCTTGATCGAGCAGGGCGCGATCACCATGCCGTCGACGCGAAACGAGCCGCTCGAAATCGCCGCGCCGATATCGGCGTTCGGATAGAACACGTCGGCGAGCGCCTGTACATCGGCGATACGCAGATCGGTTTCCTGCGCGAGCGTGACCTGCGCGGAGCGGCTCATCACCAGATGCGATTCGACGTTGGCCGCGCGCAGCAGCTCGAGCATGCGGATGCCGTAGATCGCGCCCGACGCGCCGCTGATGCCCACCACGATGCGCCGCCGGCGGGCGCGCACTGTCTGGAATGAACCCGGTTCGTGCATGTCGCTCCTCCTTGTTGTATGTCGCGCAGTGCTGCGCGTGATGACATGCGTTGCCTAGTGCATGCGATACGCCGCGAATGCGGCGACTACGACGACCAGCGCCACCGCCCACAACCACGTGCGGCCGCTGCCGGACGGCTTGGCATGGGCCACGGCCGGCGCCGCGCTGCGCATGGTGCTTTGTGCGGCAGCCGCGCCTGCGGGCGCCGCGTCCGCCGCTTGAGCGCCTGGCTGAGCCGCATCGGCCCGCGATGCCTCCCCTTGCTGCGAGCCGGTCAATGCATGGGTGAAATGGCCGAAGAAATCCGCGGCCATCTTTTTCGCCACGCCGTCGATCAGGCGTGCGCCGACCTGCGCGAGGCGCCCGCCCACCTGCGCATGCGCGCGATACGTGAGCCGCGTGCCGTCGCCTTCGCTGGCGAGGCCCACCTGTGCGCCGCCCTTGCCGAAGCCGGCCGCACCGCCCGAGCCTTCGAAGGTCAGCGAATAAGATTCCGGCGCCACCAGATCGGTCAGCGTCAACTTGCCGTTGAAGCGGGCCTTGATCGGCCCCACGGTGGCCGCCATCACCACCTTGAAGTGGTTGTCCTCGACCCGTTCCAGCGATTCGCAGCCGGGCACCGAGGCGCGCAGGATTTCGGGGTCGTTGAGCGCTGCCCACACACGCTCGCGTGGCAGCGGCAGAAATTGTTCGCCTGTGAGTTCCATTTCAGTCTCCTTGTGCGCGGCGAGTGCGCATGCACAGTGCGGCGAAGCACGGCATGCGCACTCGCGCGGCGCGGTAGTCAGTCAAGCCGCGCGCGGTGTTTCAGTCGAGCAGGTGGCGCCACTTCGCGCGCACCTTGTCCTGCAGTTCCTTGCTGGCCTCGGCCACTTCGGGGAACTCGCGCAGGAAGTCGTACGGCCGGCACGCGTCGATGATCGCCTTCGAGTTGAACGGCGCGTTGTACGGGTAGGCAATCGACATCGGATCGTTTTTCGAACCCATGCCGCGCTTGATGATGTCGATATCGAGGTCCGGGTCGGTACGCGTCGCGACGGCCCACATCACTTCCTGCAGGTTCGACGGATCGATGTCTTCGTCGACGACGATCGTGTAGCGCGACATATACGCGCCGACACCGCACTGGTTCAGAATGTGCCCCGCCTGGCGCGCATGCCCTGCGTAGCGCTGACGGATCGCCACCACGTTGAACATGCGTGCGCCGCCGATTTCGTGCGCCCACACACCGGCGACGTCGGGCACGCCGGCCGCCTGCAGCGCATCGACCAGCAGCGCCGAGCGCATCACCGCTTTCGAATACGAGTAGTCGTTAGGCGGTTTGGCCGGCGGGCTGCCCATGATGATCGGGTTGTTGCGGTAGTAGATCCGCTCGATCGTGACGACCGGCGCGGTCGCTGCCTTGCCGGGGTAGTAGCCGTGAAATTCGCCGAACGGTCCTTCGATGCGTTCGTCGCCCGGATGCGCATAGCCTTCGATGACGATTTCGGATGCGCTCGGAACCGGCAACCCGGTCAATGCGCCGCGCACCACCGAAACCGGCTGCTTCAGGATCGCGCCGATATAGTTGAGTTCGCACATACCGAACGGCACTTCGATGCCCGACACCAGATAGCCGAGCGGATCGCAGCCGATCACGATCGCCACGGGGAACGGCTTGCCGGCCTGCCTGTGCTTGTCGTACTGGATCGCGCCATGCTTGCCCGGAATCATGTCGAGGCCGACGTGATTGCGGTCGTGAATCATCACGCGGTACGTGCCGACGTTGACCCAGTCCGAGTCGAGGTCTTTGGTCACCACCATGCAGCCGGTGCCGATATAACGGCCGCCATCCTTTTCGTGCCACAACGGCGACGGAAACGAAAACAGGTCGACGTCCGCGCCGCTCTGCTGGTTTTCGAACACCGGTCCGTTCTCGACGTACACCGGCGCGTATTCGGCGGCCTGCGCCTGCCATTGGCGCGGCTTGCCGCGTAGCGTCTCGACGAGTTCGCGATGGCTCGCCTGTTCGCCCAGGCGCAGGATCGACGCCAGCCGCTGCGGGCTCGCGGTGCTGCAGGTCAGCACGCGATGGCCGCGCGGATAACCGGGAATTTCGTCGAACAGCAGCGCCGCACAGTGCGCCTTCTTCACATTGAGCTCGCTGATGGCGCCCAGTTCGAGGTTCCAGTCGGCACCGGGCACGTCCGTCAGTTCGCCGAGCGCACGGGCTTCGTCGAGCCACGCGCGCAGGTCGAGTGAATGAGCGGTCGGCGGGTTGGTCACGTTGCAGTCTCCTTTAGTCGATGCGTATTGCGAGAGTGGGTGCCGAAAGAGGGGGAAGCGAGGTGCCGCACAGGCGTGTCGCGACGCGATCCAATGTGACGCAACGCCTGTCCGTTCGCAAACGACCGTCTTTCATGGCGGGGATGAGGGAAATTCATGCAAGGGATCAAGCGTATCGCGCAAACGCCCGCTGCGCGAGGCTCACGTGCGACGGCTCGAATATTTGAAGGTGCCTTGCGCGGTCGCGATCAGCAGGCCCGAATCGACGCGCGCCTCGCCGCGCGCAAAGAAGATCGACCGTCCTTTACGCTCGACGAAGCCGCGTGCGATCACCGTATCGCCGAGCCCGCGATCGAGAAAATTCAGCGTCAGCGATAGCGTGACGCCGTGAATCTTGCGGGCCGGGTCGGCACTGTAGAGACCTGCATAACCGCACGCGGCATCGAGCATGGTGGCGATCACACCGCCTTGCAGGATCTGCTGGCGGTTCAGCAGCGCCGGTTGCACGCGCAGCTGAAACTCGGCGAAGCCTTCGCGCCATGCGCTGCGCTGGATGCCGAGCGTTTCCAGAAAAGGGTTGTCCAGCATATCGCTATCCAAGTCGTTTCTCCACGCGGGCGCGTTACGGCGTCACGCCGGCGAACGGCTCGGACAGCGGCACGACAAGCAGCGCGACGCTCAGCGCGAACGGCGGCTCATGCGCGCCTTGCGCTGCCGCGAGCGCATCGTTGTCGAATTGCAGATGGTGTGTTGTGACTTGTGCCATGAGTGATGTCCGGGCGGTTTGGCAAGCATTCCCGACAGTGTCCGGCTGGCGGGCGCCATCAGGGTTTTCATCAGGTAGCCCGCTGGAAAGTGCGCAAGGGTCGCCAACAAGAGTGCCAAAGCGCCAGATGCGCACGCAAACTAACTTTTCTCATGCCCGACATGAGAAAGTTTCATTTCCGTGATTCGCGCGAACCGCCCATCATCCAGTACTGAAATTCGCGCTTGTTGCTGCTAGTCGCCGCTTTTTCTGCCCAAGTTTTTTTGCGCCGCGCCGTAAAGGGCGTCATGCATGAAAACGCTAGATGGAGGAGAAAGCTACTACAATGCCTTTCCTGACGAACCTGCTTCGCCTGCCGCCGAATGAGACCGTACATTCCCTCCCTGCAGAGTCTGCTTGCTTTCGAGGCCGCGTCGCGACATCTGAGCTTTACCCGCGCAGCGCAGGAACTCGAGCTTACGCAAACCGCCATCAGCCATCAGATCAAAACGCTCGAAGAGCGCCTTGGCACCAAGCTGTTCGTCAGGCGCCGCAACGTGCTGACGCTCACCCCGGCGGCGCGCGAGTATCTCGATTCCGTGCATGAGGCGATCAATCTGCTGTCGATCGCCACTGCGCAGGCGCGCAAGAAGAAAACCAAGACTGTATTGACGGTTACCTGTCTGCCCACTTATGCCGTGAAGTGCCTGATTCCGGCGTTGCCGGACTTCCAGCGCCTGTATCCCGACATCACCGTGCACGTGGCCACCAGCTCGACCTTCGACGAGTTCGAGCGCAACAGCTATGACGTCGCGATCCGCTATGGCTCGGGCCGTTGGGCGTCGGTACGCGCGGATCGTCTGCATCGCGAGGAGTTCTTCCCGGTGTGCGCGCCGTCGGTGCTCGCGGAGGCGGGCTCGTTTACGTCGATCGCGGAAGGGCTTGCGCGTTTCCGGCAAATTCGTACGTATTTCTATTCGATGTACCAGGACGACTGGCCCGCGTGGCTCGAGGCCGCGGTGCAGGAACCCGTGGAATTCGCCGGCGAGGCGGTGTTTCATCTGCAGCTCACGTCGTTGGCCGCCGCGGTCGACGGTGTCGGGCTCGCGATCGGCCGCACGCCGCTGGTCGATGCGGACCTTGCGAGCGGCAAGCTGGTCAGGCCATTCGATGTGAGCGTGCCGTCGAGCTCGGCCTATTTCATCACGTCGCCGCACGACAAGGCGAAGTCGAAGAAGGTCGAACTGTTCCGCGACTGGGCGCTCGAGCATCTGTCCGATCACTCGCGCCGCGAAGCCAGCGCCGCGCCGCACGACACGCCGCACGCGGCGGCCGTCGAGAGGCGCATACCTTCATGTGTGACCGCCGCGCTCCGCTAGCGGAACCGGACAGACCGTACCGGGCTGTCGGCGCGTTGCTCGACGAGTATCGGCAACGTGCGCCGCACAAGCCCGCGATCGTCGACGTCGAGCGCGATGCGGTGATCACGTTTGCGCAACTGGCCGATGCGGTGGACGCGGTCGGCACACAACTGCTGCAACGCGGCGTCGGCAAGGGCGCGCGCATTTTGCTGGCGAGCGCGGAAGGGCTCGACAAGATCGTGCTGTGGCTCGGCATCTGGCGCGTCGGCGCGATCGTGTGCCCGCTCGATGCGGCATTCGTCGGCGCGGCGGCCGCGGCACGGCTGCTCGATACGCTGGCCCCTTCTTTGATCCTGTTGCCCGCGCACGCGGATGCCGGTGCGCTTGCGCACGCGCGTGCGCCGCTGGTGCGCTGCGCGACGTGGCAAGGCGGCGGTGCTAGCGGCGCGGACCGAACAGACCATGACGACGGCGTCGCAGCGGATGGGGCGCACGCCGCGACTGACCGGTATGCGCAGGCTGCCGCGCAGCATGACGACGGCGCATTGCTGCGTTTCTCTGTTACCGATACCAGGGGTTTGCCCGCATTGCCCGATACCGGCTTCGAGAGCAGCGACGTGGCTGCGATGTGCAGCACGTCGGGCACGACCGGCCAGCCGAAAATCGTCGTCTACGACCACGCGTGTTACTGGCTCAACGGCCTCGACACGATCGACATGCTCGACATCCGTGCCGACGATCGTGCGCTCGAGTACCGCACCTTTGACTGGTATTCCGCACAGATCCTGAGTCTGATGCCGTTCCTGCAAACCGGCTCGACGCTATGCGTGGCACGGCGCTTTTCGCGCAGCCGGTTTGCGGACTGGATCGCGCAGCATCGCGTGACGGTATGTGCGGGCGTGCCCGCGGTGCTGAATCTGCTGCTCGAAGCGCCGGTCGACGTCAGCGACGGCCAGCTCGCGTCGCTGCGACTGATGACGTGCAGCACCGCGCCGCTGTCGCCGGTGCAATGGAAGCGCTTCGAGCAGCGCTACGGCGTGCGCGTGTTGAATCTGTATGGATCGTCGGAAGCGGGCTGGATGTGCGGCAGCCGTGTGCAGCGGCGCAAGATCGGCACGGTCGGTTATCCGGCGCCGCGCGTCGGCTTCGACGTCGTGGACAGCCATGGCGACAGTTGCGGCACCGACGACGAAGGGCAAGTGGTAGTGAGCGGGCCGAAGCTCGCGCTCGGCCTGCTGCAGGCGGATCAGTCGCTCGATCCGATCCGCGGCCGGGCGCTGGCGATGCGCGATATGGCGGCGCGCGATGCACAGGGCTTCGTGCGTGTCGCGGGGCGGATCGACGATCTGATCATTCGCGGCGGCGTGAAGATCGTGCCGCAGGAAATCGAAGATGTCGTGCTCACGCATCCGGCCGCACGCGATGCGGCGGCGCTAGGCGTGCCCGATCCGATTTATGGCCAGGAGCCGGTGTGTTTTGTGGTTGCGCAGGCGGGCACCGTGCTGAGCGCGCAGGAAGTGCTGCTGCATTGCCGCGCGCATCTGCCGCGCGAGAAGCTGCCCAAACAGGTCTATCTGGTCGATGCGCTGCCACGCAATGCGCGCGGCAAGGTGCTGCGCGATGCGTTGCGGCGCGAATGGTGGCTGGCGACGCATGCGCAGGGCTTGTAGCGACGCGGTGCGGAGACGGCGATGTCTGCGGCATCCGTGCGCCGCGACGCGCGTCACGCTGCTCTCCGCGTAACGATCGCATAACGGTGGCATGGAGATGGCGCCCCCGCGGTAGCGGATACGCCGGCAGGTCACGCCGACGACAGCTGCGCAATTGCGGTCTGTGCCGCGATGCGGCCGCCTGCGATCGCCGAAAGCAGGCCGTTGCCCGACAAATATCCCCACACCGCGTTGCCCGACACGCCGCGCGCGGCGCCGCCTGCCGCGAGCAGGTTCGGCAACGGGCTGCCGTCGACGCGCAACACACGGCATTGCGCGTCGATGTCGAGTCCGCCCTGAGTATGAAACAGCGCGCCCGTCACCTTGACTGCGTAATACGGCGGCAACAGTGCTCGCGCAAAGGTACGGCCATCTTCGGCGCGCCCATCGGGACGGATCGTTGCGACGGTTGCTTGCAGCACGTCGCGCTCGCAACCGAGCAACGCGGCCAGCGCGTCGAGGTCTTCGCATTGCCTGAGCGCACCGGCTTGCTGCGCCTGCTGGAAATCGGGGAAGGTCTGCGCCAGCGCGAGCGTTTGCGCATCGAATACGTTCCAAGCGATGCCATCCGGTTGCGCCAGCACATGAACGGCCGCTTCGGAATAGCCCTGCGTCTCGTCGTGAAAGCGCCGGCCGAGGCGATTGATCTGGACGCCGCCATCCATCATCACCGCCCACGAAATCAGCACGCCGTGCGGAATCGCCCACGAACCATGCCCCTGATAGCCGCCTAGGTCGGCGTGCGCCGCGCCCAACTGGCGTCCCCACAGCAGCGCGCTGCCATCGTTGCCTTCGTGGCCCGCGTAGGCGGCTTCGGCCATCTCCGGCAGCAGTTCCCGCCGCAACGCCGGGTTGCCGCCGAAGCCGTTGCAAGCCAGCAGCAGCACGTCGCAGCTCACATATTCGAGCGAACCGTCAGGACGCTCGCCGCCGACCGCGACGATACGTTCGTCGTCGACCCATAGCTCGCGTACCAGCGTACGCGTTAGCAGGGTGGCGTCGCTTGCCTGTACCGCGCGTTCGAGGGCGGCCATCAGCGCGCTGCCGGTCCGTTCCGGCAAGCTGTGCATGCGCCGCACGCTGTGGCCAGGATACAGAAAGCCGTCGAGCACCTCGAACTGCAAGCCATGCCGCTCGAGCGCATCGAGCGCCACGCCCGCGGCCTGAGCGTACGCATCGACCAGATGCGCGGCGGCCGTGCCGCCTGTCTTGTGAAGGATGTCGGCGGCGAAGCGGGCGGGGCTGTCGTCGATACCGGCAGCGCGTTGCGCAGCGCTGCCCGCAGCCGGAATGAAGCCGGAAGAAAGCGCGGTCGAGCCACCCGGGACCGCATCGCGTTCGAGCAGCACGCAATCGACGCCGGCATCCTGCAGCGTCAGCGCAGCGGTCAGGCCGCATGCGCCGGCGCCGACGATCACGACGCTCGCGTGCACCGCTTCGGGCATAGGCGGCCGCCCGTGTTTGACTTTCGGTTCGCTCATGCGCAAGCCCATTCGGTTCGTGTGTGAGGGTGAAGAAAAGCACCGCGTGCACGCATTCTGGAAGTGTCGCAATGTCGGGTCAATGGAACAAATCTGCGCGAAATGTTCCATTGGCAACCATGTGGCGAGTACGCGATCGCGTGTCGACATCGCTCGCATCGGCCGTGATGCACGATGCTTTAGAACTTGTGCCGCAACCCGACGTAGTAGCTCATCTGATTGTCCTTGCCGTTCAGCTTGACGCCCGAGCCGCCGGTGAAATTGGTGGTGGTCGTGCCGAACAGCCCCGACCATCCGCCATCGACCTTGTCGTAAGCTGCCGCGAAGTAGACATCGGTGAGCTTCGACAGGAAATAGTCGAGCACGCCATACACGGTCTGACGTTTGCCGCTGAAGTTGCTGGCGGACGTGTTGTCGTGCATGTAGGCAGCGATCGCCTGCCACGTCGGGGTCAGAAAGTAGCTTGCCCCCAGCGTGAAAAACTGGTCGCGGCGCGGCGCCGAGAACACCGAGCCGATTGCGGCGACGGTAGTGGGTGTGGCGGCTGTGCTCATATTGGTAATCGATGCGGAATCGCGCCCGCCATTGGTCGCATCGAAACCTGCGTCGCGCTCGCTTTGCAGAAAGTCCGCATGCAGCTTGAGCTGGCCGCCCACCGACAGCCTGGCGCCGAGCGACCAGGTCCGCGCAATGCGATTCTGTGAGTCGTGGGTCTGCTGGATCTGCGCGGTGAACAGGTTGCCGTACTGTTCGTACGACAGACCGCCGGAAGCCGACGAACGTCCGGTGCTTTGTCCCGCGATGCCGCCGAGCGCATATTGCAGATTGACGCCGAACGGGCCGAATTTGCGCGTCCACGTGACGGCGTTGTCATAGCGCTGACCGGTCAGAAACACCAGCCATGAGTTGGTGGGCGGGGCGCCGATAAAGATCGGATCGACCAGCGAGATCGCCACCACCGCGCCTGTGTACTGGCGGCCTAAATCGACGTCGCCCCAGATGCCTTGCAGGCCGACGAACGCTTGCCGGCCGAACAGCTGGCCTTGCTGATCGAAGGTGCCGGCCTGCGAATTGAAGCCGTTTTCGAGCGTGAAATGCGCATTCATGCCGCCGCCGAGCGCTTCGTTGCCCTGCAAGCCGAAGCGGCTTGCGGACAGAAAGCCCTCGCCGGACTGATTTAGCGAAACCACGCGGTTGCCGGCCGGGTTCGCATGATTCTGCGTCACCACCGCGGCTTCGACCACGCCGTACAGTGTGACGCTCGATTGCGCGCGCACCGGCGTGGCTGAGACGGCAAGCAGACTGGCGGCGCAGGCGACTGCAACTCGGTTGAACGATCGATAGGTCATGGTCTTGCCGGTGGTTCGGAGAAAAACGATGCCCGTCGCGCGGCACACCGCCCAGGCTGACAGGGCATGCATGAACGCACGGACGCACGAGGCCGCAACGCCCGTGTGAGCGGACGCCGGCAGGGATGATCCGAATGGAGTCGCGGTTGGCGCGTAGCACGCGGAACACGCAACAGGACGACGAACTATTCGCGCAGGATGCGATGCGTTGCGCGCGGCGACGCGAAGAACGGCATGGTCGGTGGGGATGGAGTTAGTGTGGTTGCAACTTTAGGAACGCAATTTTGTATCGTCAATGGAACAAATGGCGGACGACGTTGTTCCATAGGGGAAATTCTTAGAACAATCGATGCGCGCTGGATGATGCGCAGCGAAGCGGCGGCGAAGTGATCGTGTATCGGATGGCACGAAGGCCGCAGCGCGAGAAGCGGGGCTCGCGTGCGGTACAGCCTGCGAAATGCGGGCGTCAGTCGTCATTACGCCGCACGGCCAGCACCGGGCAGTGCTGTGCTGCGGCGCTCGCCGTCTTTATGTGCAGGATATCGAACTGCTGCGCAACGCCATAACGTTGCGTCGCCGCGTTCATGTTCACGGCAAGCGCAACAGCGATCGGCAGCTCTAACCGCGCACCGTTACGCGCGGCCGAAACGCTACCCGCGAGTCAGGCTGCGCTTGCGCACGCAACCATCTGCAGTTCCACCAGAAACCCGTGATGCAACTCCGGCACCGGTACCACGGCGCGTGCGGGCCGATGCTCGCCGAAGTAGTCCGCATAGATGCGGTTGAATTCCGGCCAGTTGCCGATGCCGACGATATAGGCGGTGCACTGCACGACGTCGGTCGGTTTGCAGCCGGCGGCGGCCAGCACGTTTTCGCAATGACGCAGCGTCGCGCGCACCTGGCGCTCGAAATTGTCGGGGCCGTCGGTCGCGACGCCGGGTCCGGGCAGCATGCCCGAGACGAACGTAAAGCCGTTCGCGCGCACCGCCTGCGAGTAGTGGCCGCCGGGCGTCGGCGCGTGCTGGGTCGAAATGAAGTCCATGTTCAAAGCGTCTCCGGTAGAGGTTTGCCGCGCGTCTCGGGCAGGAACGGCACGAGCGCGAGGCCAAGCAGATAGATGAAGCCGACCGTCACCGCCGCATGACCGTAGCCGCCGAAGCGCGCGATCAGCGTGCCGGCCACCAGCGGTCCGCTCCACGCGAGAAAACGCGGGACGTTGAAGCAGAATGCGATCGCGGTGCCGCGCACATGCGTCGGATACAGCTCGGGCAGCCAGGTCGGCATCCACGTGTACTGGCCGAGACTGAAAAAGCCGGTCACACAGGCTACCGCAAGCAGCAGCGGCGCGCCATGCGTCCAGATGAATAACACAGGCGTCAGCACGAACGCCATAGCAAAGAACAGAAAGGTGATGCGCTTGCGGCCATAGGCGTCGGCGAGAAAGCCGAGTCCGACGTAGCCGGCGATCGCGCCGACGTTGTACGCCATGCCCGCGTAGCTCGCCCATGCGGCGGCCGGCAGGCCGGCGCGCGCGGCCACCGAGCCGACGTACGGCGGCACCCACGTGGAGATGCCCCACCAGCCGAGCGTGGTGCTCA
>Ga0310813_10001545_pt1 | contig 13888 bp, 16 predicted proteins | sample YN3metagenome_FD_203086 | JGI IMG/M metagenome (GOLD analysis project Ga0310813, IMG submission 203086) | Soil microbial communities from experimental microcosm in Duke University, North Carolina, United States - YN3 | ecosystem: Engineered > Artificial ecosystem > Soil microcosm > Unclassified...
CGCACCCGGCCTGTACGACGACACGACCGATCCCTACTTCTACCTCCGTGTGCACGAAGACGCCGAGGGATTGTACGCGGTCTTCGGCGGCGAGGATCACAAGACCGGTCAGGAGACGAACACCGAAGCGTGTTACTCACGCCTCGAGAAGGCGCTGTGCCGCCTCCTTCCCAAGGCGAAGATCGATCGACGGTGGTCTGGGCAGGTCATCGAGACGAGCGATGGGTTGCCGTTCATCGGAGAGGTCGCCGGCCACCAGTATGTGGCGACGGGCTACGCCGGCAACGGGCTCACCTTCGGCACGGCGGCGGGGATGATCATCCACGACGCAATTACCGGCGCCAAGAACCCTTGGCGTGATCTGTTCGATCCGCGGCGCAAGGCAACTTCGGCATCCGCGCTCCGCACACTCGTCGAAGAGAACGTCGATTACCCACTGCACTTTGTCGCGGATCGTCTACGCCAGAGCAAGAGCCTTGGCGTCGAGAACGTTCCGCGCGGTGAGGGCAGAGTCGTCGTGATCGACGGTCAGCGTGCCGCGGTGCACCGCAAGGACGACGGCACCGTGATCAAGGTGAGTGCCGTCTGCACGCACATGGGGTGCATCGTGCGTTGGAACAACGCCGAGCGCACATGGGATTGCCCGTGCCACGGTTCACGCTTTACACCGGAAGGCCTCGTGCTTGGCGGACCCGCCGAGGCGCCGCTCGAGCCCCTCTAGTTCACCGGAGTCGGCGCCACACGACGGTCGTTGAGCAATTGAACCCGATCAGACGAGCGGCTCGAAGAACATCGATGCGGGCACGTCGCCCATGCCGGCCTCTTCGATCCACATGCTCATCGATTCGGCGGTCACCTGCTGTCGCTCGACGGAGAGACGTTGAAACGCGGTCACGAGCCGCTCCTGGACGGACTCTCGGCTCCGGGTCAGGAGCGCATGCCCGGCCTCGGACAGCGCGATCTCCGTGCGGCGGCGATCGGCGAGAGGTCGCGTCCGCGTCACGAGGCCGCGCGCGGAGAGTCGCGTCAGCACCTCCGACACGGAGCTCTGCGCCGTCGCCGTGCGCCGCGCCAGTTCGCTGACGGTGATTCTCCCCGCTTTATCAACTTCGCGAAGCACGAACAACTGGGCCGTCGTGACGCCGAGCATCGCCTCGCTGTGACGCTCCGCAATCCGCAGCGACCGGACGATGCGGCGCAGCGCATCCATCGCCGCCGCGACCGGCTCGATCGCCGGCGCGGACTCGCGACTCAATAGGTTCCCCTGGGCGATCATGGCTCAGTGACTCATGCGAGCGAATTGCTTCGGCACACCGACCTGGATGATGCCCACGGCGCCCTTTTCCGCGTCGGCGAAGCTGTGCGTCACGAATGGGTAGAGGCCTTCACCGCTCGCGTCCTTGGCGAAGACCGCCTCGAACACCGCGCCGCCTCCCGCCGGAATGCCGTACGTCTGGACGCCCTCCAGCACGTGCTTCGGATTGCCATCGGGATACACACGGTCGAACACGGCGCCGACGACGTGGAAATCGCTGTCGAAGTTCGGGCCCGCGTTGACGACGAAGAAGCGCACGCGGTCGCCGACGTCGACCCGGAGCGGGTTGTCCTTGTATTGGCCGGCGCGGCCGTTGAAAGCCACGTACGTCGCGTTCTTGGCCCGCTCCGCCTGCCAGTCGGGTTGCATCGGCAGCATCGTGCCGACCTTCGTCGAATCGCCGGCCTTGGCGTAGAACTCCGATTGAACGAGCACGAATTCCTTGTCCGCTTTCGTGCCCCAGCCGTCCTGAGGATCGACGATGATCGGGAGATACATGCCCTGCATCAGATGCATGGTCACCGGCGGTGTGCCGCAGTGCACCATGAACGCGCCGGCGTCGCGCGCCAGGAACGCGAACGACACCGAGTCCCTCGGCATGATCATTCGGTAGGCGACGTTGGCCGGAATGCGCGCGGCGTGGAAGTCGATCGAGTGCGGTATCGGCGACTCATTGACGACCGTGACTCGAACGCTGTCGCCGACCCGAACGCGGAGGGTGGGCCCAGGCACCGTGCCGCCGAACGTCCAGCCCTCGTAAGTGACACCTTTCGCGATCTCGATCGTGGCGTCCTTGATCGGGATGCGGAATTCCTTGATGTTCGCGTCGGACGCGGGCGCGAGGCGGGCATCGAACGCCGGCTGCGTCGCGGTGACCCGCTTGGCGAAATCGACGGTTTCAATGGTCCCGCCACCGCCGGCAGCGGTGAGGACGAGCGCTCCGCCTCCGAGCGCGGCGACCGCGACAGTCGCGGTGATGAGGTTTCGGTTACGCATCGTATGCTTCTCCAAGCGACCGTGTTGGCCGCGATTGAATCGGGGTACGATGCAAAGTGCTTCGGTTACCGATGCGTTTCCGTCCGGCGAGCCCGGAAGTTCTGTGGGGAATTACCGCGTCCAGCCGCCGCCTTTTGTCAGGCAATTCCCGACGTCGACCGCGTCCTCACGCCCTCCGCCGGCGCGCGGATGCACCGTCAGGTGCGATCCAGCCTCGTGTGTTTGACGACGCGCCACGAGCTGTCCTTTCGCACGGCGAACCAGAACCAGTGGAGCTCATTCACTCGGTCGTCGGGGTTCCTGCCGGCGTATAGCGCCTCGACCATCACGGTGTCTCGAACGAGCACCGGAGCGGATAGCGCGAGCACGGGGAGCTCCTTCGTTGCGACGCATCCGGGCGTTCGAACCGGACAGGTGAAGGCCATTTTCCCAAGCTCCAGGCGGGGATGTCGCGGGCCGATCGTTGCCGCCAGTTCGCCCTCGGACCACGCAGTCGATTCCGGCTTTCGGCCAAACGCTGATTGCCGCAGGAGGATGCGAGGATCGATGGCAAGCGAGTCCTTCGGTCCGACAGCGCTGTCGACCGCATGAACGACGGCCGCGAGCACCGGAGCGACGTCGGCGGGAGGGACCGCCTTCTCCGACGCGCACGCGATGACCGCGGCGAGAGCGGCGATCGGCGGCAAGAATGAGAGCCTTCCGCGGAGCATTCTGAAATATGGCGCTCAACGGCTCTGTACGCTCGCCGCCGTGACCCACACTGCCGTGTAACAGCCGCAAAACGCCCACGGAAAACGATTCAGTCCCATCAGCAGCGCGCACGAGGCGTGAAAAAGTACGCCCAATGCGAGCATCCCGATGAGCATCGAGCGGGGACCAACGAGCACGAGTGGGAACAGCGTCTCCCACACGATCACCGACCAACAAAGAAATACGTCCGCTCGCGGGTGAGCCGTGAGTACGCGCGACAGCGCCGGCACGCCGTATCCTTCCGTCGACAGAATGCCGCGCATCGCTTCGCCTCGCCGCCACGTCGGCGACAACAACTTCGACACGCCGGACGCAAAATACGCGAGAATCACCTGCGCTCCGATGAACCAATCGCCGATGCGTCTCGCTTGCTCACCTCCTCCCGCGACCAGCACCAGCGCGAAAGTCACGAGCACGATCAGCGTCAGCTGTTCGGCGCCGCTGCTTCCGATTTGACGCCTGGCGTGCAGATACGCGTTGGTGCACAAACACACGACCGCCGCGGCGATGCCGACGCCAGCCCCGGTTCCGTTGACGATGACGGCGGCCGCCGCCAGCCCCTGACCGAGGGCGACGAGCCCAATCGCTTGGCCATCCCCGAACGTCGCTCCGATTCGCGTCTGCCAGGGAGCTCCGGCGCTCAGAACGCTCGCGATTCCGCGCGAAAGCGGACCTCCCTCGTCGAACGCCGGCCGCAACATCCACAGCTCGATCGCTTCGATGACGAGGCCGACGAACAGAAGACGAGACGCGATCAGCTCGGGATGAGAGAACACTCAGCCGACTCGCTGCCCCGCTCCACGCTGTGCACCTCCGACAGGAAGACTGTCTCCGTCTGCCGAGCCTTGCCGGCGCGGGAAGTCCGCACGACCGCAAACTGGATCCCGCTGCATCCCGGGCGTCGCGGTTGCTCCAGCACCATGCGCAACAGGGCGATGTACGCGGGACTCAGCAGCAATGACCTGCCCTCGTCGTCTCCGTCCAGCGTGAGTAGCGCGCGGACCAGGTCGGAGATTGACTTGTTGAGAATTAGTGCCGGATTGAACAGCCATCGTGTCCCGATCGCGCCGAAACCAAAATGCAGTTCCCGAACGCCCTCCCATACGCCGTCGAACTCCTCGCGCCACACGACGCGCGGGTCCGCCCGCGCCGGGTTGGGCGCGAAGAAGGTCCATAGGGGAATCAAGCCGAGGGGGACGTGGCGCCGAACGCGCCACATCCACGCTCCGGAGCGGAACTGATTGCACGCGCTGATTATCCACCAAAGCACAAGCAACGCGGAAAGGACGATCAGCCGCGCATCCCGCGCAACCATGTCCCGCGTCACCCGCCCTGCACGATCTTGGCGCGCGCTTCGAGGAGATCGGTGAGAGACGTTCGCGACTTCAATTGACCCGCGAGTCGCTTGATCTGAGAAATGATCTCTCGATCGTGCTCGTTGAGGTCCACCATGGGATGGTGCGCATCCAACCACGCCTCCGCCATCTGCTGCCGCGGATTGTCGTCTTTGCTGGCGCCGCCGATTTTGTGTCCGGCGATTTGCAGCGCGGTGATCGTGTGGTCGATCGCGGCCAGTTCGGCATGTCCGAGCCGACGGCCCTTCGCATCATCTTTTTGCATCGCGTGCTCCATTGGAGTGGTGTGCTGAGCGCGTCGCGTCGCACGTTGTCTGCCACACCAAAGGCAAAGTCTACGAGCGAGCGACCTCCTCTCGCCCCTCCATCGAGGCGCTCGATTCCCGTAACGAAATGTTGGCACAACCCGTTGCGCGCCGGAAGGGGCGTTGGCAGGCTCGGCGGAGTGCTGAACATTAGACGCCTCTAATATTTGACCGCTTGTCTGAGGCCTAGTACGTTCGACGCGCGAACGCAGGGCATCGCCTCGGACGTTGTACTTCGTTCGCCTCCCGCCGGCCGTCCCCCCCCCACAAACCCGGATGGCGACTCTCGAGCCCCTGAACCCATGTCAATAACTGATCTCAACACACTCGTCACGATTCTGCTGGCGCTCTCGATGGCAACCGAACGATTCATCACGTTCTGCAAGAATCTCGTGCCCTGGCTCGTTGACCAGCCCGGCCGAAGCATTGTCAAGGCGAAAGCCAAAACCGACGAATGGGCCCGGCGTCTCGTGGTGCAACTGCTGTCGGTCGTCGTCGCGTGGGGTGTCGCCGGCTTCCTCGGAGCGAACGCCAGTTGGGACCCGTTTGGCCGCATGGCGTTCGACGACCGGGGCGTGCACATGATACCCGTCTTCATCGTCGGTCTGCTGGCAAGCAGCGGCTCGGCGCTCTGGTCGTCGGTGTTGGGGCTGACCAGCGCGGCGAAGGATCTCCGCAAGCAGACGGTGATCGATCAGGATGGCATTCAACCGCACACCTTCGATCACGGGTGACCCATGTACATCACTCTTTTCTGGAGCACCGCGGCCGCCCCAGGTCCCGTTGAGACATCAATCAATGATTGCGTAAAGGCTCGCGGGTTCACGAACGTGTGTACCGTTCAGCAAGGCCTCATCGTCGCGAACATTACGCACGACTTCACGAGGCAGCAGGTGCAGCTCCTGCACAACGACCTCAAGCAAGTCCAGGGCGTCGGGGCTTTCTCGTGGTTGATCACGGTGAGTCCGAATTTCTGGGACTACATCGCTTCGCCCGACGTCGAGACCGCAAATCGCGCCGCACTCGCTACGGTCGTGAATTATGCGACGTGAATTCTATCCGCTGCTGCTCGTCGCGATCGGAGCGGCTCCGTTGTGCCGAGCGCAGAGTCCCGACGCCGTGGTCGCGCAGTCGCCGGTCGTCTTCCTCGAGAAAGCGTACTTCTCCCTCGGCACGCCCTCCGGCAAGCACGTGCTCTTCGAGGGCCAACCGACGGTGCATTACTTCATCTACAATGGACTGTCGAGCGAGAAGTGGCAGGCCGCCGGCGGGTGGAACTGGGCCCTTCCCGTTTCGTCGGTCTTTCAGGTGAGGATGACCAGAGACGGTGTTCCCCTTCAGACCGGCGGCCAAGCCTCCTCGGAGCCGGTGCTGACTCCCGGCTATCACATCGGGGTTCGGCCGCAAGCGTTCTATCTCTGGCGCTTCAACAACTCCGCGCGGCTCTTGCTGGCGGGATTGACCACCGGCTTCACGCATTACTCCAACGGGCAACACGGGTGCACGTACCTCGGCTCTCACCGAGAAGCGTCGGGCGCGTGCGTCATCAATTCCACGGATTCGCTCCTCGCCCGCCGCCAAATCGCCAACGTCGTCGATGGCGATTTCTCAACGTCCTATTTCTCCGAGGCGCTCGACATCCGGTTCGCTCAACAGAGCGACAGGTTCGGCAAGGCGGACAACTTTGGCACGATGCGGTGGAGCGTCATCGGCGGTCTGGAGCTGCAACAGGATCCCCTGAACGTCCGTCCTGGTGGAACGAACCAAGAGCAGTCGGAGCAGTACGGGCAGCGGGGACTCATCGCACGGATCGGCAGCGAGTGGCGGCGCTTTGGGACCGCGCCGGGGGTCATCCGCCTGCAGGGCGACTATTCGCGCCGCTTCGGAGGCTTTCTGCCGCGCGGCTTCGACGCCGAGCAGTTAGAGCTTTCTTACATTTTCGACAACTGGAAGAGCATGGGCCTCTTCTTCCGCCACCATTGGGGATACGACTACTACAACATCCATTTCCAAGAGCGCAGTCCGTTCTGGAACATCGGCTTGCTCTGGGATCTGGGGCGGCTCGATCACTTCAACTCGACGAACGACCATGGCGGTTTTCACCAGTAGGCCGCTCTCCTAGGGCTGGGCCCGCGAGCAGATTTCGCTGAGCGAGGTGAGTCGCTGGCGGGCGGCGCTGAGCCCCGACCGCACCTGACCAGCGCCGGCATGCTGGTCGCCGCCTTCGCGCAATCGACGCTCCGCGAGATCGAGCGACGACGATACGCTCGGAATGCGACCACAGCCCGTCGCGCGCTGCTGCGCCGCCGCGGCGTCGGTCGCCGGCGCACTTACCATGGCGCCGATCTCGGTCGATCGCGCCTCGGCCGCGTAAACGATCAAAGCGACCGTCATGAACTTCGTCGACGGCGCGGAGAACGCCGAATCGACTCGCATGGCGGTTGCGATCACCGGGTCCCAGCCGTACGTGCTTCCATAGAGTGTCGCATGTCGAAGCATCGCGCCCACCAGCGTCTCGATCGATGGGAGGATCGTGTTGCGGGCGGCGCCCGCGGCCAACGCGCGGCGGGACGTCGCGATCACGCTGTCCGCGAGGCCGAGGGTGCCGAAGTTGCCGACGAGACTCGGATACGCCGCGAAGTAGCGCGGGTTCTGCCGAACGAGACCACGAGCTTCATTGATCGCGGCCCAGAGCTGGTTCGCCTGCCGGATCACATTGTATTCGGTGCGCATTGCTGCGCTCGCATCGGGACGCGCGATCGCGCGCGAGAGGACGCGAACGAGTAACGCCGTGTCGCCACGCTGGCGGGCCGCGGCCATCGTGACGTGCAACACGTCGCTCGATGGCTGCGAATCGACGGCGACGAGCCGCTCGTAGGCGCGCAACACCTCGGCGAACCGCCGGCCGCGAGCAAGCAACACGACCTCGCCGGCCAGCAGATCACGTGGTTCCGAGCCGCGTCGACGAAGCTCGGCGACGAGCGTGAGTGCGCGGCCAATGGTGGAATCCGTGACACTGTTCCTGACTCGGCCAAGCGCGGTGAAGACGCAGGCCGGCGGAAGCTGGGTCGACGAGTTGGACGTCCACGCGCGATACGCCTCACTGATGTCGTTGGCGACAATGGAGGGCCCATCGGTCGGATCAGGACAGGTCAGCCAGCTGGGTGTGGCCGGCGCCGCAGCGGCGGCCGGCCCCGCGGAAGGAGCTCCCGGTTTCGAGGCGCAGGCGGAGAGGGCGGCGAGCGCACAGGCGGCGATTGCGACGCGAAAGGGGGCAGGCACGAAGGAGGGAGAGTGGCGGAGGCTGTCGCGTGAGGACCGGCAGGACTCTTTGATGCAGAGACCATCGCGACAACGAACTATAACCACTGTTTGTCGCGAATCCGCGCGGGCCCCCTTCATGCATCGTCGGGCGACACCAAACGCGCCGGGGTCGGCCCACACCATGCCCAACTATACTGTCGGCTATTTCGTCGGAAGCCTCGCCAAGAACTCCATCAACCGAAAACTCGCCACGGCGCTCACGCGGCTCGCACCGGCCGGCGTCACGATGCGAGAGATCCCGATCGGCGAGCTGCCGCTGTATTCGTACGATTACGACGCGGCGTATCCGCCGGCCGGCCAAGCACTCAAGGCGTCGATCGCCGAAGTCGACGCGGTGCTGTTCGTGACCCCCGAATACAACCGCTCAATTCCCGGGGCGCTCAAGAACGCGATCGACTGGGCGAGTCGACCGTGGGGGAAGAACTCGTTCGCGCGAAAGCCGTCGGGTATCATCGGCGCGTCGCCGGGAAAGATCGGCACGGCGGTCGGACAGCAGCACCTTCGGAGCATCTTGTCCTTTTGCAACTCGCCACTGATGAACGCGATCGAGGCTTACATCCAGTTCACGCCCGGTCTCATCACGGACGAGGGTGAAGTGACAGAACCCACGACCGAGGAATTCCTTCGCAACTACATGCGCGAATTCTGCGGTTTCATCGAGCGAGTGTACACGGCGATCGGAGCGTCCGAGCCGGCGCGACGGTCCGAGCCTACGCTCTGATCTCCGGTTGGCTACGGCCCCTGCCACAAGACGTTCGCGATCATCCACCGCCCGTCGTACCGGCCGAGCAACAGGTAGTCGGTGCCCCACCATGCCGTCACCTTTGCAACGGCCGTCATGTCCTGCACGTCGAGCACTTCGACCTGTCGCGGCCAACTCGACTGAACCGGTTGATTCCGAGCCTTGACTCGCTTGGCGTAATCGATCGCTTCTCGGTACGTCATGCGCTCGCCGGCGTACTTGCCCGTCGAATCGCGCCAGAAACCGTATTTCGAGAGTTCGGGTCGCAGCGCGCGCCCGAGCTTCGCGGTGTCGCCTTCGTAAAAGCCGTCGATATAGTCGTAGCCGGCTCGCGCCACGTCATCCCGCTCCAGCTCACCGATCGAGAAGCGATAGATGTCCCCGTTCCCTGTGCGGTGACTGGTCACGAATAGAAAGCGCCCGTCCGGCGAGACGAGGGGACCGTACTCGTACTCCTTGGTGTTGATCGGGGCCGGGAGATGTTTCATCGCTTGCCACGCACCGCTCCCGGCGCGTCTCGAGAAGTAGATGTCGTCGCCGCCGAAGGTGTCGGGCGCCCCATCGCGGCTCACCAGCATCAGTGATTCGTCCGGCGTGACGAAGACGTTCGTCTCGAATCCCGCGTTGATCGCCGAGCCTGCGTTCACCGGCGCCTTCCAGCGGCCCGTCGCGAGGTCGAGCGGCTCGGCGCGCCAGACGTTGTACGGCAGACTGTCCTTGCCGATGCCGCCGCGTCGATTCGAGATGAAATAGAGCGTTCCGTTCGCCGTGACGCTCGGCGAGAAATCGTTGCTCGGTCCGTTCGCGCCTTCGATGTGCCTGGGGGAACTCCAGCTGCCGTCGGACCGCCGGTCGCTGAACCAGAGATCGAGATCGCGACGCCGCGTCGTGTCGCCGGCGGCGAGCGGCCGGTTCGAGCTGAAGTACAATCGCCTCCCGTCGGGACTCAGCTTCGGCTCTCGATCGTTGTAGACGCCGGAGATAGGAAGCGTCTCCGGCGCGGACCATCCGCCGGTCGCGCGGCGAGCGACGACGATGCGATGCCGAGAAAAGTCGGCGCGATGAATGGTGAAATAAAACTCTTTGCCGTCGGGGGTCAGCGAGCCGAACGCCTCGGCGGAGTCGGGCCGCGAAATAATCCCCGGCGCGAAGAGCGACTGGGCCTGAACCCGCGTTGCCGCGAGAAGGCAGAGAACAAACGGAATTCGCATGACGGGACGGTACAAAGCTGTCCGCGCAAGAGCCACGTCTACGCGACGAATCGCCGCCGGGATGCGTTCACTTGCCGCCGCTCCCCGGTGCTTTCGCGCATATTGCCGGCGTGCGCCACGACTCCTCTCCCCGGTTTTCGTTCTGGAAACTCCAGCTCGTCGGCTGGGGCGCGTTCGCCGTAGCGATGGCGGCATCACGCGTCGGCCGGTTTCCGCTGGAGTACATGATCGCCTCGAAGGGGGCGATGGCCATCCTTGGCTTGCTGTACACCGGCGCCATCGCCCGCCCGCTGTACCGCCGACTGCTGCCCGAGGACGCGTCGCCGCTCCGGACGATCGCGGTCACGTCCCTGGTCTCGTACGCCGTCGCGGCGCTTTGGACCGGTACCCACAGCGTCGTCGACGTCGTGATCGCGCGGTGGTTGCTCGACCCGCGCGCACACCTGACCGGTTTTTGGTCCGTGTTCGGCGGCACGCTGTACGACGCGTTCGCCATGCTCGCCTGGAGCGTGCTGTACGTCGGTATTCGACATCAGCGAGCCTTGTACGCCGCGCGTGAGCGGGCGTTGCGGGCGGAGGCGCTTGCGCAGCAGGCGCGGCTCGAAGCCCTCAGGCTTCAACTCAATCCTCACTTCCTGTTCAATTCGCTCAACGCGATCTCGAGCCTCGTACTGGATGGACAGACGGAGCGCGCGACGACGACGATCGCCCGTCTTGCCGACTTGCTGCGGCTTACTTTGCACGCACCGCCAGGCGACGCGATCCCGCTGCGCGACGAGTTGGAGCTGGTCGACCGCTACCTCGACATCGAGCGGGTGCGGCTCGGTGAACGTCTCCGCGTGGAGGTCGACGTCGCGACCGACGTGCTCGACGCGCGGGTACCACCGCTTCTGCTCCAGCCGCTCGTCGAAAACGCCGTTCGTCATGCGGTCGCCGCGCGCGCGGACGGTGGACGCATTCGCATCGCCGCGTCGCGCGTGAACGGAACATTATTCCTGAGCGTGGACGACGACGGTCCGGGCACGCCGGAAACGATCTCGGAGCGGGGCGTCGGCTTGGCGAATACGCGACAGCGGCTCGAGCAGCGATATGACGCGCGCCAGCGATTCGGTATCGAGCGGAGCGGCCTTGGTGGTCTGGCGATGCGGCTCGAGCTGCCGTTCGATGGCAGGTGACATTCGGACGGCCGAGATTCGCGTGTTGATCGTGGACGACGAGCCGCTGGCGCGGCGTGGCGTGCGCTTGCTCGTCGCTCGCGCCTCTGATTTTCGCGTCGTCGGCGAGGCGGCAAGCGGCGCCGAGGCGGTGCGGCAGATCGCCGAGCTCTCGCCCGACGTCGTATTCCTCGACGTGCAGATGCCCGAGGGCGGTGGCTTCGACGTCGTCGAACGTATCGGGACAGCGCGCATGCCGTTCACGGTGTTCGTCACCGCGTACGACGAACACGCCCTCCGAGCGTTCGAGGCCCAGGCGATCGACTACGTACTCAAGCCGATCGATCCGGAACGCTTCGCGGTGACGCTCAATCGCCTCCGGGCACTGTTCACGAAGGGAAGGCCGCCGCGCCGTCTACTGTTGCGCGATGGCGCCCGCATTCTGGCGTTCGATGAAGACGACATCGAATGGATCGAAGCGGACGGCGATTACGTTCGCATTCACGGCGCCGAGAAACCGACGCTCGTGCGGCAAACCCTGAGCGATCTCGAGCGGCGCCTCGGCGGCTCACACTTCGTCCGCGCGCATCGGTCGGCGATCGTCAACGTCGATCGCATTCGCGAGGCGACGCCCGAGGGCGATCGCGGTCTCCGCCTGGTCATGCGGAGTGGTCGGGCCGTGCGGGTGAGCCGCGGCCATCGCGACGATGTGCTCGTGCGGCTGAAAGTGGCGTCGCCGTAGGACCGCCATTGCCGCGAAGCGTCGCGCGAATGGCGATGAGAAACGAGCGCTCGAATCGCACGAATGCGCGGCACGACGCGCATTCCCGGAGATGGACACGCATGCTCGTCGCGCCTCGCGGCGTCAGCTCGTGATCGAGGAACGGCCAGACCAGTCGCATCACATCGTCGCAATGTGTCACGCGCTCGAGATCAGACCGGCCGCGCTGTTGGTTCTTCATCAGTCGGGCTAACGCGCGCCGGTCCCGACAAGTTCCTCGCCGCACAACATGTACTTCGACAACGACCCGTCAGGCGCCCCGGAGAACATCACGACGCCGAGTTTCAATACGCGCGTCGTCAGAAAGTGACCCCGCGGTTATTTCCGCGTTCGCTCGTGGCCCTCTTCGCGAAGAGCGGTGAGAATGCGCTGCCTCAGCGCGCCGGTCTCGCAGGGCTCGTCGATCACCCGCGTGACGGTTCGCAGAAACGCGCCCTCGAACGTGAAATGATCGGTGCAGTGATGGCAATGGTCGAGGTGCTCGCGAATCCGCGCGCGCATGGCGTCGTCCAGCTCTCCGTCGAGATACTCCCACAGGAGAGCGACGACCTCATGGCAGGGCATGAGCGTGTCGAGATTCGTCGTCATTGACGTGCTCCTCCCTGTGATGGTTGGGCCTCAGTCGGACGTAGGAACCCGAGATCCTCGGCGTACTCCATCAAGCACTGTTGGAGCAGTCGGCGGGCGCGGAAGAGACGCGACCGAACCGTACCGATCGGGACGTTCAGGGCCTCGGCAGCGGCGGCGTACGAGCAATCCTCGATGTCGATCAACACCACGACTTCGCGATACTCCGGTAAGAGTGAGTCGAGACCTTTCTGCAACGCGGGGCCGAGATCGATGCGATCGAAGAGATCCTTACACCCCTGCTCGCGCGCGTGAAAGTACATCTGCCGCGTGGCCTTCAGCTCGCCGTCCGCATCGTCGACCGCGACGAATCGCTGGGATCGCTGCCGGTTTCGGAGGTAGAGATTCCGACAGATCGTAAACAGCCATTTTCTACAGTCGCTGCCAGGGCGGAATGACGCCCAAGCCTCATAGGCCCGAAGAAAGGTCTCTTGCGTGAGATCGTCCGCGTCAGCGGAGTCGCGCGTCAGGAGGCGGGCGTACCGCGCGACATTCGGCAGGAATACCAGCGCGTCCCGCTCGAAGGCCTCGACGGTTGGATCCGGGGGCGGATGAAGGGTACTGTCGGCGAGTTCCATGGCGTGACGCGAACGCACGAGCGGGTCGAATAGTTCCAAACGGCGTGTATGCCGCGGAAACTTTCGCCCGCAGCCGGCGATTTGCCGCGCATGATACTCTCGAACTATGCAACGGATTTTGCGTCGCGGCCTCTCGCCGCGCTGGGCCTCGCCTTCGGCGGCGGCGTGTTGGCGAGCCTGTCGCCCTGTCTCTATCCGATGATTCCAGTCACCCTGTCCATCGTAGGGGGCAGCGGCCCTTCATCCCGGCGCCGGCGCCTCGGCCTCGCCCTCGTGTACGTTGCCGGACTCGCCGCCGTCTACTCGCTCCTTGGCCTCGCCGCCGGACTGTCCGGGACGATGTTTGGTACGATCAGCACCAACCCCTGGCTCAGCTTCGCGATGGCCAACGTCATGCTGATCGCGGCGGCGATGATGGCGGACGTCATCGCCGTCCCCATCCCCGCCTCCATTCAGCAGCGCGCCGCCAACGTCGGCACCGGCGGACGCATCGGCGGCGCGTTCGCGATGGGCGCGGTGTCAGGCCTCGTCGCGGCCCCATGTGGCGCGCCGGTCATGGCGGGAATCCTGACCTGGGTCACGACGACGAAGAGCGCTGGGCTCGGTTTCATCTACCTGCTCGCTTTCTCGCTCGGCATGTGCACGCTGCTTATCGCGCTGGCCATCGCCACGGACACGGCGCTCCGTCTGCCCCGCCCCGGCGCGTGGATGATCGGCGTCAAGCGACTCTTCGCGCTGATCCTGATCGGC
>Ga0310813_10001546_pt1 | contig 13883 bp, 12 predicted proteins | sample YN3metagenome_FD_203086 | JGI IMG/M metagenome (GOLD analysis project Ga0310813, IMG submission 203086) | Soil microbial communities from experimental microcosm in Duke University, North Carolina, United States - YN3 | ecosystem: Engineered > Artificial ecosystem > Soil microcosm > Unclassified...
GCCGTCGGCGGAGTTCGAGCTTCTGGAGTCTCTCCAGGACACACCGGATGCTCTTCTTGAGGCAGCCACGACAGGATGGCGCCGCAGTCGTCTTGCATGGCTCGTTGCGCAATTCGAACGTTTGCCCTCTGGTCCCGCGTTGCGCGAGGCGGCCTATGACAGCTTGCACCTGTTCGTCACGCTGAACCCGCGTGACGCGCCAATCTCGCGCACGTTCACGCGTGGATTGCCTGCCGCGCCGTTCTATCATCGCGGTCCAATTCTGCGCGGCGTCGATGCAAATCGCCTCATCGCCACACCTTTGCCAACGGCGCGACGCCTTGGGCGAAACGCCTGCAAGCAGCTCGTCGATGCCGGCCGGGCCGTTCTGGCGATGCTTGGCCGTGAGACCGATCCCATCACCCACGCCGACGTTGCGCGGACGCGCTATTACGACCTCGGCCGCGGCGTCGCCATCGCGTTGTTCTCGGCGTTGCCGGCGCGACGCGATCCGCTCGATTCGCATATTGGCTACTTGTTGTCTAAGAACAGCGTCCCGGTCGGTTATGGTGGCGGTTGGCCTTTCCTTGGCACTTGCAAGATCGGCATCAACATCTTTGCACCGTTTCGTGGGGGGGAGTCGACGTTCCTCATGGCGTGCGTCCTACGGGCGTACGCCCAACTGTTCGCCGTGGAGCGGTTCGTGGTCGAGCCTTATCAATTCGGAGCCGGCAATCGCGAAGGCCTCGAATCGGGCGCCTTCTGGTTCTATTTTCGCCTTGGATTCCGACCGGTCGAGTCCAAGCTGCGCGCGGTTGCGCACGACGAGTTCGAGCAGATGCGACGCAACCCCGGTTATCGGACGTCGCTGCCCGTTCTGCGGCGCTTCACGCGCTCGGATCTCGAGCGACCCGTGCTCCCGGGGGCCCGGGCGGCGTGCGATCCCGCGGCGCTGAGTCGAGCAACGACCGCGTGGATTGGGGCTCGCTTCCGCGGACGACGCGATCGAGCGGAAGCCGTCGCGCTATCGGAAGTGGTGGCGGCGTTGGGGCTCAAGGACGCCCGTGGCTGGAACGACGACGAGCGCCATGCGCTGCGCGCAATGGCTCCCGTACTTGCTCAGATTTCGGATCTACACGCGTGGCCTGCGCGCGACAAGCGCCGCCTGGCCGCGCTGGTCCGCGCCAAGGGTGGCGACGAGTACCGCTATTTCGCGCTGATGGCGGGCTTCGCACAGCTGCGCCGCGGATTGAACGCTCTCGCCGAAGATTCCTGAGCGTCCAATCACATGTGGCGCGAAGCTCGCTTGTGCTGCAAGGCACTTGGAATCACCGCCTGGCAAACACTGCAGTCTCGCGCAACGAAGTGACGACTGCAACGGGAGGTTTGCGGCTGTCGCTGAGCGGCCATTAGCGGTCGTTCAGGGTTGTGTTGCGAACCGCACCTGCGGCAATGGTGCAGCTCGCTATGGGCCGGTTCACTCAAGTCGTTTTATCGACCACTTGCATCTGCATGGCATTCATGCGCCCGCCGTGCACTTTGAGTTTGGCGAACGCTGACTCCATCTCGCGAAGGCGCGCAGGCGAGACCCGAACGTTAATGGCTTGAACGTTCTCCTCGAAGTGGCTGAGATTCCGCGTGCCAGGGATAGGAACGATCCAGGGCTTTTGTGCCAGCGGCAGGCGCTCCTTCCCGCCGCGCACCGGCAGTGAATAGACCGGGGGCGGGCTCCACAGATACGTTGGTTGACTCATGGGCCTCCTTGGGATCGGGTTCAGCCGCGGGACTCGAATACGCCGAGCTTGCGGTGCAGCGGAGTCTCATCGGCAATAAACAGAAAGGCCGGGGCATTGGCCGAGCGGTTGGTGAGGGTCACCGCGGTGTAACCGGGCGCGCAGCAGGTGTCGGCCTCGGCCAGAACGAACCTTCGGTCCTCGACGCCCAGCTCGATGCCGCCTTCGATCAGGTGGAACACAATCGCCGGTGAGCGCACCGGCAGGCGCAGAGTCTGGCGGGGACGCAGCATCAGCGCGTAATAGCCCAGGATGTTCTGCGCGTCCTCACCGCTCTCGGGGTTGACGTAGGTGACCTGCACCGCCTCGAGCGCTGGCTGGTCGACAGCCAATCCCTCGAGCGCGGCGCGCGCTTCCACCCAGGGATAGCGCAGCATCGGGTAGGTGCTGTCCTTTCGTTGGAACAACTTCGTCGGGACGATGCCGCCGCGTGCATAGGCACGGTCGCCGCGGCCGGGCTTGACGACCTGGCGCTCACCGTCGACGTGGTAGGACGCCTCCATGTAATAGACCAGAGGCAGGTCCAGAACGTCCAACCAAACGACCGGCGTGTTGCCGTCGTGACCGTGCTCATGCCATAGACCGGTAGGCGTAAGGATCAGGTCGCCACGGCTCATCGGGCACTTCTCGCCGTTGACCGTGGTCCAGGCCCCTTCGCCTTCGACGACCATGCGCACCGCATTGGGCATGTGGCGGTGCGCAGGAGCCCACTCGCCGGGCAGCAGCAGTTGCATTCCCAGGTACATCGCGGGGCTTGCCTGCATGTTCTCGAGCCCGTGGCCCGGATTGGCAAGGACCAACACGCGCCGCTCGGCCTTCTCGATCGGGGTGAGTTCGCCGGCCTTGAACAGCAGCGGCCTCAGGGTTTCATACGACCAGTGCGTGGGGCGGGTTTTCGGCACTGGCTTGCCTGGTGGCAGCACGGCGCGTAAGTTGGGCCACAGCGGCACCAGATTCTGCCGAGTCAATTCGTCGCGGTAGTCCTGCGGCAGGTCTTCCAGGCGGCCGAGGGTTGCAAAGCGGTCTTCATCGTGCATTTCGGGTTTCCTTGTCGGTGATGAGCGGGGCGCCCGTCGGTCAGGAGGCCAGGCAGTTTTCGACCTTCCAGCCGTACAGCCATTCGAGCGCGTCATAGAAGCGCTCGGGCGTGCGACCTTTCCATAGCTCGTTGCGTACCAGTCGCTCGACGCCCTTGGCGTGGTACAGGCGGCCCATCTCACGCCGGCGAGAGTGCATCGGGTCCAGGAACGCCTGCTGGAGCCACTCGAAGGCAGAGCGGCGGCAGTTCATCGCGAGCCTCGCCCGGATTGCGGAAGTGAACAATGAATTGAGCAGAGCTCCATTGCGGCCGCCACGCGTGAGAAAGGGAGCCGAGGTCGCTGGCGCCACCTGAGCGCTGAGGCGCAGATGCTCACGCTCGGCCGCTCCGGCGACTGCGCGAACGCACCTCTATCGCTCCCCCGGTTCGCGGGTCGCGGCATCAGACACGCGGTCGCGCTGGCGCGCGGCCAGCTTTTGAGGACATCGCAACGTCACCGGTGATCGACGTTCTTGAGCTTGTCGACCAGCGTCGCAAATCGTGGCGCAATGGCCTCAAGCGCGCCGGCATCGAAAACTCTTGATTGAATTGGCTCCCCGACCAGGGCTCGAACCTGGGACCTGCGGATTAACAGTCCGTCTCTAAGAGTTGGAATTTTACCGTTTCATCAATCGCTTACAGCGTCCGCGCAACCTCACTGTAGCAGTCGAATGCAGTGCAACACAGGGGCATGCAAAGGAGCGCTGCTACGTTTTTGTATACAGGTGACCTTGATGGCCGGAAGCGGAATGGTCACGCAATTCCAACCAGCGATACCAAAGCCGCTCGACACTGCCGCCGTGCATCAGGCCATTGCTGATTCCATTACAAGTCCCAATCGTTGATCACGAGAGACTTCCGCAGCGAGCGACCCGAAAGCAGCCGTTAGAACCGCAGCACTCGATCCTTCCAGCCGGTCGGAACGAGTGAAAGCAGTCGTACGGGAATTATGCGACAACTGCGCTCTCATTTTGCCTTGCCCGCCTCGCCGCGAACCCAGGCGACGAATCGTTCGACTTTCTTCCACTTGCCGTGCTGCTTCGGATAGACGATGTGATGCGCGTGGACTTCGATTCCTTTCCTGTCTGCAAACACGGGCACGAGCTGTTTGCGGCGTAGATACTGTTCAGCGAGCCGGCCGCTATCGAGCGCGATGCCGAGACCTTGAACGGCAGCGTCAAGAGCCATCGACGTGCGGTCGAACGTCAGCGCGTAGGTGCCGGGACTCAGTGGTACCGAGTTCGCCGCGAACCATCGCGGCCACTGCACGACGTTCACGGCCGAAAGGATCAACGGCTGCGCGAGCAGGTCGCTCGGCTCGCGGATCGCCACCCCTTTCAAAAGCTCCGGGCTCGCGAGCGGCAGGATCTCTTCCCGGAAGATCGTCTCGACGTGCAGATCTCCGCCGCGCACGGCTCCGTAGCGGATATCGAGGTCGACCTCACCGCGCGAGAAGTCAGAATCGCTAAACGCTGCGGAGAGCTGGATACGTAGGTCGGGGTGCGCAGCGAGAAATCCGCGCAGTCGCGGCATCAACCAAAGGCTCGCGAAGCTCGGCGCGCAATGCACGCGCAGGACTTCGACGCCCTCCGCCGAGCGCGCGTTATGCGCTGCGCTCGCAATCAGGGCGAGCGCGCCGGTCACATCGCTTCGATAGCGCTCGCCGACAGGCGTCAGTACGAGCCCGCGCGACGTGCGCTCGAAAAGGCGGCGTCCGACGAAGCCTTCCAGGTTGGCGATCTGATGACTCACCGCAGAGGCGGTCACGTTCAACTCGTCGGCCGCCTTGTTGATGCTGCCCAGGCGGGCGACCACTTCGAACGCGACGATTCCCTTGAGGGGCGGCAAGTGCATTGCTGCAGTGCGACCTGAAAAGAATTCAGCGCCGCTTGAGGCCGGCAATGTTGCCGCTAGAGCGAGCAGAACGCAACATCACCCCACTTTCGTTCAACTCGGATAAGGGGTCAACGCAATGCTGCTCAAGGACAAGGTCGCGATCGTCACGGGGGGAGCGTCACCGCGCGGCATCGGCAAGGCAACCGCCCGGCTCTTCGCTGAGCACGGCGCGAAGGTGGCCATTCTGGACCTGGACGCCGCGGCCGCTGCTGCCGCCGCCGAGGATCTGGGCCCGGGGCACATCGGGCTTGCGTGCAACGTAACGCGCAAGGCCGACTGCGAGCGCGCCGCCGGCGAAGTCGTCAAGCGCTTCGGCACGATCGACGTTCTCGTGAACAACGCGGGCATCACTCAGCCGTTACGCCTGCTCGACATCCAGCCCGAGAACTATGAGGCCGTGACCGACGTGTCGCTGCGCGGGACGCTTTACATGAGCCAGGCGGTGGTTCCCGTAATGCGCGAGCGCAAGCGCGGATCGATCGTGTGCCTGTCGTCGGTTTCCGCGCAGCGCGGCGGCGGCATCTTCGGCGGACCGCACTACTCCGCGGCAAAGGCCGGCGTCCTGGGCCTCGGCAAGGCGATGGCGCGCGAGCTCGGCGCCGACAACATCCGCGTCAATTCGGTGACGCCGGGACTGATCGAAACCGACATCACCGGCGGCAAGCTCACGCCGGAGATGCGCGCCGACATCCTGAGGGGAATTCCGCTGAATCGCCTCGGCGCCGCCGTCGACGTCGCGAACTGCTGCCTGTTTCTCGCGAGCGACATGGCGGCCTACCTCACCGGCGTGACGCTCGACGTCAACGGCGGAATGCTGATCCACTGAAGCGAGACGATCATGAACGAAGTCGCTGAACGCACCAACCAACAAGCCGCACTTGCGCAACGCGCATACCGGATCCGCCGCTACGCATTGCGCATGGGCGAAGTGCAGGGCCAGGGCTATATCGGCCAGGCGCTCGGCATGGCCGACATCCTCGCCGTTGCGTACGGGCACGCGTTGAATTACCGGCCCGACGATCCGAGGTGGGAAGGCCGCGACCGCTTCCTGCTCTCGCACGGCCACTACGCAATCGCTTTCTACGCCGCGCTGATCGAAGCGGGCATCATTCCCGAAAGCGAGCTCGAGACGTACGGGGCCGACGACAGTCGACTCCCGATGTCCGGCATGGCGACGTACACGCCGGGTATGGAGATGTCGGGCGGCTCGCTGGGCCAGGGACTGATCATCGCGGTCGGCATGGCGCTCGCTCTGCGCCAAAAGAAGAATCCCGCTTTCGTCTACAACTGCATGTCCGACGGCGAGCTCGACGAAGGCTCGACCTGGGAAGCCGCACTATCGGCAAGCCACTTCGGTCTTTCCAACCTCATCTGCCTCATCGACATCAACAACCAGCAGGCAGACGGCCAGTCGACCAAGGTGCTCGCGTTCGAACCGCTCCCCGACAAGTGGCAAGCGTTCGGGTGGCACGTCCAGCGCGTGAACGGGAACGACCTCAGCGCGGTCGTCGAGGCGTTCGACATCGCGCGCAATCATCCGGCGTCGCAGCCTCGCGTCATCCTGTTCGACACGAAGATGGGCAAGGGCGTGCCGTTTCTCGAGGCGCGCGAGAAGAACCACTTCATGCAAGTCTCGCCGGCCGAGTGGCAGCAGGCGATCGACATCCTCGATGCCACCGAGAAGGGCTAAACCATGAGCACGACTCTTACTAGCAAGGCACGCCTTACGACGTCGGCGATGATCGCGTCGATCGCGGCCGAAGGCCAACGCACGAGACCCGCTCCCTTCGGCCATGCGCTCGTCGAGCTCGCCGACGTCCGATCGGACATCGTCGGGATGAGCGCCGACCTCGCGAAGTACACGGACCTGCACATCTTCGCCAAGGCGTATCCCGACCGATTCTTTCAGATGGGAATGGCCGAGCAGCTGTTGATGGGCGCCGCCGGCGGAATGGCCAAGGAAGGTTTCGTGCCCTTTGCGACCACGTACGCCGTGTTCGCCTCGCGCAGAGCCTACGACTTCGTGCATCAGGTGATCGCGGAAGAGAACCTGAACGTCAAGATCGTCTGTGCATTGCCCGGGTTGACGACCGGCTACGGGCCGAGTCATCAAGCGACCGAGGACATCGCGATCTTCCGCGGGGTGCCCAATCTCACCATCGTCGATCCGTGCGATGCGCTGGAGATCGAGCAGGCTGTGCCGGCGATTGCCGCGCATTGCGGTCCGGTCTACATGCGCCTCCTTCGCGGTCAGGTCCCGCTCGTCCTCGACGAATACGGCTACAAGTTCGAGCTAGGCAAGGCCAAGCTGCTGCGCGACGGCCGGGAAGCGATCATTGTCTCGAGTGGCTTCATGACGATGCGATCCCTAGAAGTGGCCGAGGCGGTGCGCGGCGATGGGATCGACGTGGGCGTGCTTCACGTTCCGACGATCAAGCCACTCGACGAGGAGGCGATCGTCCGCGAGGCGTCGCGGGGCGGCCGGTTGTTCATCGTCGCTGAAAACCATTCGACGGTGGGGGGCCTTGGAGAAGCCGTCGCGGGAACGCTGCTGCGTGCAGGTGTCGCGCCGGCGTTCCGGCAGATCGCCCTGCCCGATGCGTTCCTGGATGCGGGCGCGCTTCCGACGTTGCACGACAAGTACGGTATTTCGGCGAGCGCGATGAGCGCGTCGATCAAGTCCTGGCTGCACTGACCAGGTAACCCATTCAATCCGTTGGTATACGGCCGCCGCGAGTCGGCCGATGAGCCGGGTCGTGTCGAAAAGGCGCAACAAGCGAATCGAGCACGTCGTGGCAACCGACACAAGCGAGGAGAAAACGATGAAAGGTCCCTTCGAAATCACGCTGAGCCGCCGCGCGTTCATGAAAGCGACGCTGGGAGCGGCAGCCGGCGCCGCGCTGCTCCCGCGTCGCGCGTTCGCAGCCGACTTCACGCTCAAGCTCGCGACCGGCCAAGATCCGACACACCCCGTGAATGTCCGCGCGAAGGAAGCGATCGACCGCATTCGCGCCGCGACGCAGGGTCGCGTCGAAATCAATCTGTTCCCGGCTAACCAGCTCGGCTCCGACACAGACCTGCTCTCGCAGCTGCGCTCAGGGTCGATCGACCTCTTCAATCTGTCGAACTCCGTTCTGGCGACTCTAGTGCCCGTCGTGGGCATCCTCAACACCGGGTTCGCGTTCGGCGATTACGACACCGTCTGGAAGACCGCGGACGGCGATCTCGGCAACTTCGTGCGCGGCCAGATCGCGAAAGCGGGGATCGTCACGGTTTCGCGCGCTTGGGACAACGGCTTCCGGCACGTAACGACTTCGACCAAGCCAATCAAATCGCCGGACGACCTGAAGAGCCTGAAGATCCGCGTGCCGCAAGCGCCAGCGCTGACCTCGCTGTTCAAGGCGCTCGATGCGAGTCCGTCACCGATCAATTTCAACGAGCTCTATTCGGCGCTGCAGACGAAGGTCGTGGAAGGCCAGGAAAATCCGCTGCCGATCATCGCGACGACGCGGCTCTACGAAGTGCAGAAGTTCTGCAGCATGACCGGGCACGTGTGGGATGCGTACTGGATGCTCGGCAACCGGCGTTCGCTTGATCGCCTGCCGGAAGACCTTCGCAACATCGTGCTGCGCGAATTCGACAAGTCGGCGCTCGACGAGCGAGCGGACATCGCCAAGCTTAGCGCGTCGCTGCGCAACGAACTTACCGGAAAGGGCCTCACGTTCAACGACGTCGACCGCAACGCGTTCCGCGACGCGCTGCGCAAGACCAGCTTCTACAAGGACTGGAAGGGCAAGTACGGTGACGAGGCCTGGAACCGACTCGAAGCGGCCACCGGGAAGCTGGCGTAGGAGCCGGAGGAGGAATCATGGAACACGAAGTGCTTTATGAGACGTACGTGGAACCGGCTGAGTCGCAGGCGGTTCCGTGTTTCCACCGTCGATGGGCCGAGAGAAGCGACGCGGTGCTTGGCAGCGTGATCGAGATTACGGCGGCGCTGCTCGTGGTCGCCGAAATCGTCGTCTTGCTCGCCGGAGTCACCAGCCGCTACGTATTGCACAACCCGCTCGTTTGGTCTGATGAGCTCGCTTCGATGCTGTTCCTCTGGCTTGCGATGCTCGGGGCGGTCGTCGCGTTGCGACGCGGGGAGCACATGCGGATGACGGCATTCATTAGCAAGAGCTCTCCGGCGAAGCGCGCGTTTCTCGACGTGCTCGCGATCGTCGCGGCGCTGACGTTTCTCGTGCTAATCGCGGCGCCGTCATTCGAGTTCGCTACCGGAGAAGCGGCGATCACCACGCCCGCGCTCGACGTCTCGAACGCGTGGCGCGCCGCCGCGCTGCCGATCGGCTGCGCTCTCATGATCGTCACGGCGCTGCTGCGTCTGGCGAAGGTGGCCGCGCTACGCCTCATCGCGATCGCGGTAGTGGTTGTGTCGGTAATTGCCGGCGTCCTGCTCGCCTTGCAGCCGACGCTGCATGGACTCGGCAATATCAATCTACTGCTGTTCTTCGTCGTTATGGTCGGCGCGCTCGTATTCGCCGGCGTGCCGATTGCCTTCTCCTTCGGCCTCGCGACGTTTGCCTACCTCGCGCTGACGACCGACACGCCGCTCGACGTCATCGTCGGACGCATGGACGAGGGCATGTCGCACTTGATCCTGCTGTCGGTCCCGCTGTTCGTATTCCTCGGGTTGCTCATCGAGATGACCGGCATGGCTCGCGCGATGGTGGCGTTTCTCGCGAGTCTGCTTGGCCACGTCAAAGGCGGGCTATCGTATGTGCTGGTGGGTGCCATGTATCTGGTGTCCGGCATCTCCGGATCGAAAGCGGCGGACATGGCGGCTGTGGCGCCGGTGCTCTTTCCCGAGATGAAGAAACGCGGGGCGAAACCGGGCGATCTCGTTGCGCTGCTATCGGCGACGGGCGCGCAGACCGAGACGATTCCCCCCAGCCTCGTTCTGATCACGATCGGTTCAGTCACCGGCGTGTCGATCGCCGCGTTGTTCACGGGTGGTCTGCTGCCTGGCGTCGTGCTCGGCATCACGCTGTGTCTGGTCGTGTGGTGGCGCTATCGCAAGGAGGACTTGGCGCACGTCAAGCGTGCTAGCGGTCGCGAGATTGCGAAGACGTTCCTCGTCGCCCTTCCCGCCATCGCGCTGCCTTTCATCGTGCGCGCAGCGGTGATCGAAGGTGTCGCCACGGCGACGGAGGTCTCCACGCTCGGCATCGTGTACGCGATCCTCGCGGGCTTACTGATCTATCGGCAATTCGATTGGCGTCGGCTCTTGCCGATGCTCAAGGAGACGGCCGCATTGTCCGGAGCGATCCTGCTCATCATCGGCGCGGCAACTGGAATGGCCTGGGCATTGACGCAATCCGGCTTTTCGCAGCAGCTCGCCACGGCAATGACCGGCCTTCCTGGCGGCTCGATGACGTTCATCGCGATCTCGGTCTTCGCGTTCATCGTGCTCGGCAGCGTGCTCGAGGGAATCCCCGCGATCGTGTTGTTCGGCCCGCTGCTGTTCCCGATCGCTCGTGCGGTTGGGGTCCACGAGGTGCATTACGCGATGATCGTCGTGCTTGCCATGGGCGTTGGTCTATTTGCGCCACCGTTCGGCGTTGGCTACTACGCGGCGTGTGCGATCAGCCGAATCGCGCCCGACGAAGGCATGAAACCGATCGTCGGGTACATGATTGCCCTCGTGATCGGTCTCGTCATTGTCGCTACAGTCCCGTGGATCGCGACTGGTTTTCTGTGATCTGCCCGCGGGATCGCTCAACGATTCAAGCGAAATCATGCCGTGACACTCACAGCAATTGGCATGAACGCTGGTCAGCACGAGTGCAACGCCGATCGCCGCTCCACGTACCCGTCTGCCTCATGAACGACTGCTTTCCGCTGCATTTGCCGGACACCCGCTTCTGGCCGATCTCGGAAGTTCGCGAACGTCCCCTTCTCGGAGGATGCGACAGAACTCAAGCAGCCGGCTGCAGCCTTCGCTCGTCGTCCGTCGCCCTGAGTATTTGGTACCCCGGACTGAGCACTTCGAACGCCGCGCGTGATCGACGGACTTCGAACGTTGTACTTTTTATCTGCGGTGTTCGAAGGTTACGCGAGACGCGTTCTGTGGGAAACTGCGGCCGATTGATCGTGCCGCTCCCGGAATTTGCACCGTCGCCCGCCAAGCGAAGCGCCGGGTGTGTCGTGCGAAAGAAAAAATGAAGCCGTGCACGTCCGCGGGCCGTTATCACTTTACCGGGATGAGACAGGTTGCGTGGGGCCGGACGCGACCGGAGGCGCGATCGGCCACGGACGTAGTTCGTGACGGCCCGGATTTTCGACCTGACTCTCGTGCGATGAATCCAGCGACACCACCGCCGATGTCGCGACCGGTTGATCGTTGTCACGCGCTTCGGCAATTGCGGACTTCCTGTTGCGCTTGCTCATTTTTTCTCGCTACCCGTCAGGGCGTTTGCAGGGGTGTTATTCGACGATGTCCCGGCGCTCCTGGGAGTCAGCCAGGAACTCAGCAATTGACATCTGGCACTCAGCCTCGTCGTAAACGTGCCCGGAACGCCGGCATCCCTGCATAGTCCAATTGCCGCCTTGGATACGTGCCGGATCGTGTACCGCATCCAGAGCATGCGGGCTCCTACGTGGGTGGTGCAACGCCATCTCCTGATTGATTTCCCTCAGTAACGTGTGTTTCATGATAGTCACCCGCCAAAATCCTGTCCGTAAGACCTCACAACGACGTCACAAATCGACGATCGCATACTGCGCGCCAATCTGCATTGTTTGTCTGTGCGGGAACGTACATAAATGGCTCGGTGGTCCAAAGAACAAGTGAGAGACGACCGACCGCGACAGGCGGTGCCACAACGAATGTCGGCTTCGAAGTGAATTGGGAGGCGACGACGACCGTTCTCTTCTGGCCGAACCGAAGTTTGCAAACGTCCGCTTCTCGAAGGACACGAAAAATCAATCAGCTCGCAGGCCTCCCTCGCCGTACGTCGTCCTGAGTGCTGGGTACTCCGCACTTAGTGCTTCGGAGGTCGCGCAAGCGCGCAGGCGGCTCACCGCATGCAGCTCGTGGGTCGCACCCACTCTTTCTGCGCACGAGGAACTGCGTACTGAGGTGGCGCATGCCGAGGGCCGGTAACGACGGCGACCCGGCAGCAGGATGGAGTGCACCCGCTATTTGATTTGAACGATGACCGAAACTTCGGCGACGGCTGGCGGATCCGCTTGGATGTTCGAGGCATTCATCTTGATCCATTCGCCCGCGACTTTCGCGCTCTCCTCGATGCCTGCCTTATCCTGCAAACAGTAATTGACATACCGCCATCGCCCCTGCCCAACAGCATGTAACTTACGAGACCGGGCACTTTTCCGGAGCGTGGTTTCGACATCGCTTTACGCTGTTCCAACACATCAAAAAGCTGCTTGGCGCCGGCACCCGAGTAGGTTCTTACAACCGCATGCGTAGTTGAACTCCTGTGAGGTTGAGGAGGTCCGCAATATTCCCTCAAAATCATGGCGTCGATGACCTGACCCCCTGTATCTCCGCCAATGATGACCTCAAAATCTGGGTTCGCAAAGAACCTGGAGGACGAGGTGAAGAAGACGAGGTTCAGCGAGCAGCAGATCATCGAAATCTTGAAGCTGGCGGAAGCGGGAGCGAAGGTTACCGACTTGTGCCGTAAGCACGGGATCAGTCAGTGGACGTTCTACCAGTGGCGCAACAAGTACGGCGGTATGGGCGTCAACGAGGCGAAGCGGCTGAAGGAGCTCGAGGAAGAGAACCGGCGTTTGAAGAAGATCGTGGCTGACCAGGCGCTCGATGTCTCGGCACTGAAAGAGGCGCTGCACCGAAAGTGGTGACGCCAGAGGCGAAGCGAACGGTGGTGCGCTTCTGGCGTGAGGGGATGGGGTTGAGCGAACGCCGCGCTTGTAGCTTGATCGGACTGGATCGGTCGACGCACCGCTACCAGCGGCGAGCCGATCGTAACGGAGAACTGCGACAGCGGCTGCGCGAGCTGGCCGAGCAGCGTCGCCGCTTTGGCTATCGGCGCCTGCACGTGCTGCTGTGCCGGGATGGCTACGCGGTGAACAAGAAACGCATCCAGCGCCTCTATCGACAGGAAGGACTGTCGCTGCGTGGACGGCGGCGCAAGAAGCGCATTGCTGGTTTGCGGGTGGTGCTGCCGCGACCGGTTGCTGCCAACCAGCGATGGTCCATGGATTTCATGAGCGACGCGCTCGCCGATGGACGACGCTTCCGTTTGCTCAACGTCGTTGATGACTGGACGCGGGAATGCCTGGCGATCGAAGTGGGCCGCAGTCTCACCGGCCGCAACGTCATCGCTGTCCTTGATCGGGTGGCGCTAAGGCGCGGCTACCCGGCAGCCATCGTCACCGACAATGGCCCGGAGTTCTGCAGCCGCGTCGTCGATGAGTGGGCACATCGCCGCGGCATCAGATTGCAGTTCATCAGGCCCGGCAAGCCGGTTGAGAACGCCTTCATCGAGAGTTTCAACGGCAAGTGTCGTGATGAATGCTTGAACGAGCGGCTGTTCATCACCATCGAACAGGCGCGCAGCGCAACCGAAACGTGGCGGCTTGACTACAATCGGATCCGCCCGCATAGCGCGCTCGGCAATCTGGCCCCCGAGGACTACGCGAATCGCACTCGGGTCAGAAACCCTGAACCCACGAAATTGAGGTTATCGCTGGTGGAGAAATAGGGGGTCAGGTCAATAGGGGCAACTCCAGCCGCCTGTGGTCTACATAGAAAAATCGGCGCTGTATACACAAACGCGCCCGACATTCGTCGTGTACCGCTCATCAGCATCGACTTGCCGCTGCATCGATACGTAGGCAGATTTCTGCGGGTCTGAACGTTTTGCGTTTGCTGCAGTCAGGCTGTCGCGCAAGCGCAATTTCTGCAACCTGCAAGGGCAGGCAATCCGCAACGATCACCCGAAACGGTCACCGGTGAGGGTGTTCTTCGCTGTGAGCATGATCGACCCGTTCGAGTTAACCACTGCCAATCTGATCTTTGCGGCCGTTTAGTTCACGTTGGCAGCGGGCCTGTTGCTGATCGGGCGCGTGGTTGTAGTGAACAGGCGGAG
>Ga0310813_10001551_pt1 | contig 13865 bp, 14 predicted proteins | sample YN3metagenome_FD_203086 | JGI IMG/M metagenome (GOLD analysis project Ga0310813, IMG submission 203086) | Soil microbial communities from experimental microcosm in Duke University, North Carolina, United States - YN3 | ecosystem: Engineered > Artificial ecosystem > Soil microcosm > Unclassified...
CCGTAACCGAGTCTGACGGACCGACGGCGACGATGCGGTCGCCGCGGACGAGCACCGTGGTCTTGGGACGCATGACCCCGCGCTCGCTGTCGAACACATCGCCGTTGACGATGGCGACGGTGCCGGACGTCGGCTTCACGAGCCGCTTGTTGAGTGCCTCCGCTTCGGCGTCGCGCACCGCGAATTCCGTTTTTCGGAGCGTCGGAAGCGACGGTTCGGCCCCCGGCTTCACGGTCATGAACCAGGAGACCTCGGTGGCGAACAGATTATCGTCGCGATCGAGCCAGAGCATCTGCGGCGCTGGGCCGAAACCGCGGTCGATCGAGACGAGTCGAATTCGCTCCGAGCCATGGGCCGTCGGGACGCTCAGCTCTTTCACCACCTCCAATCGCGCCGACGCGTTCCCCGGGAGCTTCGCGGTTCGCCCGGGCTGCTTCAGGAGATGCCTCGCGAGCAGGACCTGGTCGAAGGGCGAGAACCCAGTGGCGTAGAAGACATCACGCTGGAGGGGCGCACTCGACGTCCGCGCCGGCGTCCATTGTCGGATCGAATCGCCGACGATTTCGAGGCGGAACGTCGGCTCGCCGAGCCGTTCGTCGGCGAGTACGGGGCGGTTCTCGATGGAGAGAATCCGGCCGTCGTGGATGACGTATCGGCTGAAGAGGCGCGTCCCGCGATTGCGGTCGGTGAAGACGAATCGCACGGTGGTCGTGTCGCCCTGGCGAGCGACAACCATCGACCCGGCCAGACGGTCGTGGTTGAGGACGGGGTAAACCGTGCTATCCGCGAGCGCGACGCTCGCCGCGAGGAGAAGAGGGATCATGCCGCCAATCTACGTGAGGATCGTCAGTTGGGTTGCACGCGATAGTTCACGAACACGCAACCGCCGTCGATCGTTCGACTCTCGGTAAGACGCAGGCGGACCCGATGGCCCGGATCCCGGAAGAGCGGGGTGCCGGATCCGAGAAGGATGGGGTGCACGTTGAGGCCGATCTCGTCGACGACGCCGGCCGCGATGAGCGGCCGCGCAAGGTCGCTGCCGCCGAGCATGCAGATATTCTTCCCGGGACGCGTTTTCAAATCCCGAACGAATTCGGCAGGGTCGCTCGAGACGAGCTGCATCCCCGGCGTCTCGATGGAGCGACGGGTGCGGGAGAAGACGTAGGTGGCGGTGATCCCCGGCATCTCCGGCGCGCCGCCCATGGTGAGGGAGAAGTCGTACGTCTTGCGGCCCATGATGATCGTATCCACATCCTGCCAGTAGCGTCGCATGATCTCATTCGCGTCGGCGCTGTTGTGCAGCCAATCGATGTTCTCATCGGGCCCGGTGATGAAGCCGTCGAGACTGCAGGCCGCGCCGTAGGTGACCGTTCGCATGGCAGGCTCCCGCTCGAAGTGTTAAACTAAACGTGCCTTTAGAAACCGGATTCTAAAGGACCGTTTAGTAACGGTCAAGCTGGGCGCTCCCGCTCCCCACGATGGCCAGGCCACAAAAAGCCACCGACGACCAGATCTTCGCCGCGGCCTACCGCGTGATGCAGCGCGTGGCGCCGCCGGACTTCACGTTGTCGGCGATCGCCGACGAGGCCGGCGTTACCGCTGGACTGCTCGTGCAGCGGTTCGGCTCGAAGCGGGGGCTCATGGTACGGCTGGCCGAGCTCTCCGCGGGGGCGTCGGTCGGGTTCATCGAGGGGCTGCGCGAACGCTACGAGTCGCCGCTGGCCGTGTTGCGGGCCTACGCGGACTGCATGGCCGACCTGGCCGCGTCACCCGAAGCCTTCGCGCGCAACCTCGCGTACCTGGTCGACGACCTGCGCGATCCGGACCTGCGGCGCCATCTCGAGACCCAGGCACGGCGAACGCGAACGGCCATCGCCAAGCTTCTCACGGAGGCCGTCGCGCAGGGCGAGCTGGCCAAAGGAGCGAATCCGAAGCAGCTCGCGCGCACGATCGAGACCATTATCGGCGGCTCGATGTTGACCTGGGCGACGTACCGCGAAGGGACCGCGGTGCGATGGATGCGCCAGGATCTCGATCTCGTGCTCGCTCCGTTTCTCAAGCGGAGGACGTAGCGCGGAGCGCGCCGTCATTCGAGATTGCGGAACCGCCCGAATTCTGACCGGACGACGGAGAGGCAATGACGCGTTGGGTCGGTGCCAGTGTTCCGAGAAAAGACGGCATCGGGAAAGCCACGGGGCAGGCGCGCTACGCCGACGACCTCGTGTTCCCGGGAATGTTGCACGGGCGAACGATCCGCTCGACGGTTCCCCGTGGTCGCGTCCGATCGGTCCAATTGGATTTCGACCCGACCGGATTCACGGTCGTGGATTTCCATGATATTCCGGGCCGCAACGCATGTGAGCTGATCGAGCAGGATCAGCCATTCCTCGTCGAACGCGACGTCCGCCACATGGCCGAGCCAATCGTGCTCTTGGCGCACGAGGATCGCGAGCGCCTCCTCGCCGCGACGGTCGACATCGAGTACGACGCCGACACGCCGGTGTTCGATCCGCTCGAGTCCCAGGGCGTACTGAAGGCGATCGACATCGTGAAAGGCGACGTCGACGCGGCGCTGGCGAAAGCGGATCTCATCGTCGAAGGTACGTATCGCACCGGGCATCAGGAACACGTCTACATCGAACCGAACGGCGTCGTCGCGGTGCCGGAGGAGGACGGCGTCGTCGTGTATGGCTCGCTGCAGTGCCCGTTCTATGTGATCAAGGCTCTCAAGAGCCTGCTCGGCGCGAGCCGGCACATTCGCGTGGTGCAAACGGAGACGGGGGGTGGCTTCGGCGGAAAAGAAGAGTATCCCTCGATGATCGCCGGCCATGCGGCGCTGCTCGCGCTCAAGTCGGGCCGGCCCGTGAAGATCATTTACGATCGCGTCGAGGACATGGTGGCAACGACGAAGCGTCATCCGTCCATCGTGCGACACCGAACCGGCGTGACCCGCGACGGCCGCCTCGTGGCGATGGACGTGGAGGTCGTACTCGACGGCGGCGCCTACGTCACGCTGAGTCCCGTCGTGTTGTCGCGCGGCTGCATTCACGCCGCGGGGCCGTACCGCTGTGACAACACGCGCATTCGCGGCCGCGCGATGTTCACGAACACGCCGCCCAACGGCGCCTTTCGCGGATTCGGCGCGCCGCAGACCGAGTTCGCGATCGAAGTGCACATGGAGCGGATCGCCGAGACGCTTGGCATGGACTCCGTCACGTTGCGTGAGCTCAACGCGCTCGCGCCGGGCGACACGACGGCGACCGGCCAGGTCATGCGCGACGACTGCAGCGCACGGCTCGTGCTTGATGAGGCGGTACGGCGGACCGACTTCCGCGCCAAGCGCGACGCGTACCGGGGGAGCAATCGCGCGGTCGGGCTCTCGCTCTTCTATCACGGGGCGGGATTTACCGGAGGCGGTGAGCGAACGCTCAACTCGAAAGCACGGCTCGATCTCACCGAGCGCGGCGTGCGAATCGCCGTTGGCAGCACCGAGATCGGACAAGGTACGCGCACGATGCACGCGCAGATCGTCGCCGAGGCGATGGGTATTCCCTACGAGGCAGTCGAAGTCGCGCAACCGGATACGTCGGTGGTTGCCGACAGCGGACCGACGGTGGCGTCCCGAACGTGCATGGTCGTTGGCAAGATCCTCGAAGAGTGCGCGGTCGAGATGAAGACACGACTCGGCGCCATGTCGCCGGCCGAATATTTCGCCAAGCACGGCGGCTTCTCGGTGCTGAGGAAATTCGAGCCGCCCGATTGGGTCGAATGGGACGACCACACCTATCGCGGCGACGCGTACGCCACGTTCGCCTGGGGCTGCGACGTCGTCGAGCTGGAGATTGACCGCGACACGTTCGAGGTCCGACCGATCGCGTTGACCGCCGTCCACGAGTTCGGCCGTCCGATTCATCCGGCACTGGCACGCGGGCAGATCGAAGGCGGAACGGCACAGGGCATGGGCTACGCCCTGCTCGAGCACGTCGTCATGCGCAATGGCGCGATGGCGAACGCGCAGCTCACGAACTACATCATCCCGACGTCGCTCGACACACCGGAGTTCGACGTCGTGATGCTGGAGAATCCGTATCCCGGCGGTCCTTTCGGAGCGAAAGGGCTGGGCGAGCTGCCGATGGACGGTCCCGCTCCCGCCGTGGTGAACGCGCTGCGCGCACTCGCGCTCGACGTGCGAGAGGTCCCCGCCACACCCGAGCACCTGGCCGAATGCGCTTCACGCTGAATGGAGAGACGCGCGAGGCCGCGTCGCCGCCGATGTCCCGGTTGCTCGATGTGCTGCGCGAGGAATTCGGATTGACCGGCACAAAAGAGGGATGCGGGGAAGGGGAGTGCGGCGCGTGCACCGTGCTCGTCGAAGGGGAACCGGTCTGCTCCTGTCTCGTCCCGCTCGTCCAGGTCGACGGCGCGACGGTGCAGACGATCGAGGGCCTCGGAGACGATCACCCGCTGCAGCACGCGTTCATGAACGAAGTCGGCGCGCAGTGCGGCATTTGCACGCCGGGGATGATCATGGCGGCTCTCTCACTGGGGGATAGCCCGTCGCTCGACGAGGTCAAGGTCGCGCTGGCGGGGAATCTCTGCCGTTGCACCGGCTATTCGGCGATCTATCGCGCGATTCTGAAGGTCAAGTCACCGTGAAAACCGCGATCTCGACGCTCGACGTCCGCGGCGTGACGACGGTGCGAGACGCGCTCGCCGCACTCCGCGACGAGGAACGCACGCCGATCGCCGGCGCCACCGATCTGTTCGTCGCGCTCAATTTCGGAACCCTCGCGTCGCGCCGCTTCCTCGACATCTGGCGCGTCGATGAGTTGCGCGGGATCGCAGTGAATGCGGACGCGCTGGTGATCGGCGCACTCGTCACCTATACGGACCTCATTCGCTCACCGATCATTGCCGCGCGGTTGCCGATGCTCATCGAAGCATCGCGCCTCGTTGGCGGACCGCAGATCCAAAACCGAGGAACGATCGGCGGCAATATCGCGAACGCATCGCCGGCGGGTGACTCGCTTCCGATCCTCGCGGCGGTGGATGCCACGGTCGTGTTGCGGAGCGCCACCGGTGAGCGACGCGTTGGGTTCAACGAGTTCTACAGCGGCTATCGAGCGTCCGTCCGCCGGCCCGACGAGCTGATCGTGGCGGTCGAGATTCCGGCGGTGAGCGGCCGACAGTGGTTCCGGAAGGTGGGCACGCGCGCGGCGCAAGCGATTTCGAAAGTCGTGATTGCCGGGGTCCGCGACGGTCGAGCGGCGCGAATTGCCCTGGGAAGTGTTGCACCCACTGTCGTGCGAGCGCGGCGAACCGAGGAGGCGTTGGCAAACGGGGCCTCGATCGACGACGCCGTCGAGGTGCTCCGCCGCGAGATCGTGCCGATTGACGACGTACGATCGACCGCCGAGTATCGGCGCTTGGTGAGCGGAAATCTCGTGCGGCGGTTTTGGACTGAAACGCGGTAGGTCGCCGGTGATTGAATTCACGCTGCGATCGCGACGCGTCATCACGGGAGGCGATTGCGTCCCGGCGACGGTGCATGTGTCGGACGGCCGAATCGCCGCCGTCGGCGCCTACGACGCGACCGAGCACGCGCACGTCATTGACGTCGGCGACGCCGTGGTAATGGCCGGCGTCGTCGACACCCACGTGCACGTGAACGAGCCAGGGCGCACGGAGTGGGAGGGCTTCGCGACGGCAACTCGGGCCGCGGCGGCGGGCGGGATCACGACAATTCTCGACATGCCGCTGAATTCCATACCAGCCACCACGTCGGTGGAAGCGCTGCGGGTCAAGCGCGAGGCAGCGAAGGCGAGCGCGCAGGTAAACGTCGAATTCATCGGCGGGATCATTCCGGGAAATGCCAATGAGGTCGACGGGCTTTGCGGTGCCGGCGTGCGCGCCTTCAAATGCTTTCTCACTCCTTCAGGCGTCGACGAGTTTCCAAACGTCGACGAGCACGATCTCCGCGCGGCCCTCCCGATCCTCGCGCGCCGGCGCGTCCCGCTGATGGTGCATGCCGAGCTGCCGTCGTTGCTCCACGATGGTCCGGTCGGCGGGTCCCGCTCCTACGCGACGTACCTGGCATCGCGTCCGCCGGAGGCCGAGATCGAGGCGATCCGCATGCTCGTTACCTTGGGTGAGCAGTTTCGTGTCCGGCTGCACATCGTGCACCTGTCATCGGGCGACTCGGTTCCGGTGATCCGGGAAGCTCGCGCCCGCGGCGTCGCGATCTCCGCCGAGACCTGCCCGCACTATTTGACCTTCGCGGCGGAGGAGATTCCCGACGGAGCCACGGAGTACAAATGCGCCCCGCCGATACGCGGTCGCGCCGAGCGCGATGCGCTCTGGCGCGCGCTGAAGGCGGGAGACATCGATCTCGTTGCGTCCGATCATTCACCCTGCCCGCCTGCTCTGAAGCGCGACGACGGCAACTTCTTCTCGGCGTGGGGCGGGATTGCGTCGCTTCAACTTGCCTTACCCGCGGTTTGGACGGGCGCGCGCGAGCGGAGCGTGCCGTTGCCGCGGATCGCGACCTGGATGTGCGAGCAGACGTCGGCGCTCGCGGGGCTTTCGGAGCGAAAGGGCAGAATCGCACCGGGCTTTGACGCGGATCTCGTCGTCTGGAACCCCGACGAGCGCTTTCGTGTCGAACCAGCGACGCTCCGCCACCGGCATGCGCTCACGCCGTACCGCGGACGCGATCTGTACGGCGTGGTCCAGGAGACGTACGTCGGTGGCCGCTGTGTCTTTGCGCGCGTATGATAGACGCTTCGACAAGGATCCTCGTGTTCACACAACTCCCAGATCTCGCCGCGGAGCGGCTCGGCGGCGCAGTACTCGCCGCGAACGACGAGTTCTTCGCGCCGAAAGAAGCATTGCTCAAACCCACCAAGCCGGAGTGGCGTGAAGGCGTCTACACCGAGCGCGGAAAATGGATGGACGGCTGGGAGACCCGCCGTCGTCGCGATCCGGGCTACGACTGGGCGATCGTTCGGCTGGGGCTGCCGGGCATCGTGCGAGGCGTGGTGATCGACACGAGCTTCTTCACGGGCAACTACCCCGAGGAAGCGAGCATCGACGCATGCACGCTGACGGGAACGCCCTCGACGGCGCTTCTGACCGGCGCGGAAACGGAATGGTTTCCACTGCTCGCGCCCTCCAAGCTTGCGGGCAATACCCCGAACCCGATCGAAGTGATTTCCGACCGGCGGGTCACGCACCTGCGGCTCAACATCTTCCCCGACGGTGGGGTCGCCCGACTCCGAGTGCATGGCGAGGCGATGCCCGACCCCGCGATTTTCGCGACAAACCGCGAGGTTGACCTTGCCGCGGTCGAAAATGGCGGGCGCGTGGTCGCTTGCAGCGACATGCACTACGGCAATCCACAAAACCTGCTCATGCCTGGCCGGTCGACCTACATGGGTGACGGCTGGGAAACGAAGCGCCGGCGCGGTCCGGGGCATGACTGGACGATCGTGCGACTGGCACGCCGCGGAACGATCGACCGGATCGAGCTCGACACGGATCATTACAAAGGCAACGCTCCGGGTCGCGTCATGCTCGAGAGCGCGGATGTCGCCGACCTCGATCCGTCCGACTCAGCGTCGGTTACCTGGCGCGAGATCGTGTCGGAGCGGGCGGTCGAGCCGCACTCACGGCACCGGTTCGATGATTTGAACGTCGGAGCGGCGACGCACGTCCGGCTCAACATCTATCCTGACGGCGGCGTGGCGCGTTTGCGCGTATTCGGCCGCGTCGCTTCGTGACCATCTCAGTCGAAGAGCTCAATGGACTTCCGGCCGACCAGGCAGCGGACCTGTTTCGCGCGTGTTGCGGGGCCTCCCGCTGGGTGGCGGCGATGGTGAACCGACGACCGTTTTTTTCCCGCGACGCGGTATTGTACGCTGCCGACGACGAGTGGAGCGCGACCGGCGAGAAGGATTGGCTCGAGGCGTTCTCCCATCACCCGCGGCTCGGCGAGAAGGTGGGTGGGGCGGCGGACAGTACGGTGGCGCGAGGCTGGTCTGCATCGGAGCAGTCGGGGGTCGCGGCGGCTGGGGCGGAGGCACGCATCGGTCTGGCGCGGTTGAACCAGGAGTACGAGGGGCGCTTTGGCTTCATTTACATCGTGTGCGCGACGGGAAAATCGGCGGATGAGCTGCTCGAGCTCGCGCATCGGCGGATCGAGAATGATCGCGATACGGAGTTGCGCGTCGCGGCGGAGGAGCAAAGAAAAATCACGCGGCTTCGCTTGGAGAAGCTGCTCGACCCGGTGGCGGCGGCATGAGCACGATCAGCACGCATGTTCTTGACACGGCACTCGGCCGGCCAGCGGCCGGTGTTCGAGTCACTCTTCAGAACGCGCAGGGTGCGGCGATAGGCTCCGCCGTCACCGACGCCGACGGCCGCGCGCGCGACTTTGTCGGGACGCTTCTCGCGGGGAGCTACCGGTTGCGCTTCGACGTCGGGGCGTACTTTCGCGATTCGGAGCGCGAGTGCTTCTATGACGACGTGGTCGTCAGCTTCCACATCGACGGCACGGGTCACTATCACGTGCCGCTGATCTTGAGCCCGTTCGGTTACACGACCTATCGAGGCAGCTGAGCGCCCTGATCGATCCAGCGCCCGAGCAGAGCGCGCTCGGTGTCGGTGATGTTGGTCTTGTTCGCCGGCGGCATCGTCCTGCTGACGACGGCCCGCTCGCGAATCCGCGCCGCGCGCGCGGCGATCTGTTCGGGCGTATCGAACATGACGCCCGCGGGGGCGGCGCCGAACGTCAAGTCGCTCGGTTGAGCCGAATGGCAGGCGCCGCAGCGGCGATCGATCACGTGTCGCGCGTCGTCGAACGTCACGCGCTCTGGCAGGGCGTTTGCCGCCAGTGTGCTTTTCTCCGGCGTCCGTACCTGCAGCACCAGAACGATGGCGAGACACGTCGCCGTGATGACGGCGGCGAGTGCGGGACGCCACCGTTGATATGAGAAGCGGATATTCAACAGGTGGCGCACCAACGCGCCGCCGGTCGCGAGAATGATCAAGAGGAGCCAGCTCCACGGGTGCGAATACACGGCCGGGAAATGGCTGCTCACCATGAGCACGATGACAGGGAAGGTGAAGTAGTTGTTGTGAATCGAAACGCGTTTGGCGCGCGCCGAGATCGCGGGATCGCCCGCACCGCCCTCGACGACGGATCGAACCAGCTCGTGCTGCGACGGGATGATCGTCAGGAAGACGTTCGCCGCCATGATGGTGCCGAGCATCGCGCCGACGTGGAGAAAGGCGGCGCGCCCACTGAGCAACCGGGTGTCGGCGACGGCAATCGCCGTCAGTCCGGCGAGCCATAACATCGTGGCGACTCGCGGGCGCGAAGGGGCGACCCACCGCTGTATCGCTTCGTAAAGGGCCAGACCTGCGCCGATCGACCCAACGCCGATGAGCACCGCGGCGCCGTGACTGAGCGGCGCGACGGCGGGATCGGCGAGGATTGCTCGTCCGCCCGCATAGTAGACGATAATGAGAAGCGCGGCGCCGCTTAGCCACGTCGTGTAGGCTTGCCACTTGAACCAGTGCAGCGGGCGCGGAACCGGCTGGCCGTCGAGCAGCGTCTTTTCGACGAAATAGAAGCCGCCACTGTGGAGCAGCCAGATTTCCCCGAGCGCGGCATGTACGGTGCTCGACGGCCGTCGCAAATTCCGGTCGAGCCAGTTGAAGAGCAACGAATTGCCGATCCACATGATGCCGGCAATCACGTGGAGCCAGCGTGCAACGAGGTCGAGCAGCTCGACGAGCGCTCCGCTCACTTCCGTCCTTTGAGGATCTTCACGAACGATCGACTGCGGAACTCGTCGGCGGAGAGTCCGGTCATCGCGAGCGCTTCCGCCTCCGTGACCGCGCCGGAGTTGATCCCGCGCAGAAAGAAGTTGAGCAGCCCTTGTCCGGTCGCCGCGTCGTCGAAGACGTCGCCGACGAGTGTTGCCTGCGCCGCTTTGTTCACGAAGTTCGCGAGACGCGCGCCGGCCGCGTCGATTCCCTCGAGGAAAAAGCTGTAGAGCGCCGCGTAGCGCGACACGAGCTGCGCAGGGTGCAAGTCCCATCCCTGATAGAAACCGCCGGCGAGCGAGTGCCGCACGTCGTCGAAATGCATGCGCCAGGCACCGTGGACGCCGGCGACGTTCTCGTCGCGTTGGTCGCGGGTCAGCTCCTTGCCCGGCGCGGGGCGATGGGTCGCCACCGGCATCACGGTGGTCGATCCATCGGACAGCCAAATGCCGGTTCCAGCCAGCGCGACCTGCATGACTTGTTTCGCAAACTCACAGGCGGGATGTTGCATGCGCTGGTACGCCGCCGTGATGTTGCACGACGCCGTATAGTCGTAGGTTCCGAAGTGCGCCCCGGTGATTCGCCCGTCGCCGGCGTCGATCAATCGCGGAAGGAGAACGCTGCCGGCCCGATCGAGAATGATTTGCGGCGTCTCGACCATCACTTCGAACGCCAGCGTACGGTCGGCAAGCCCGAGCGATCGCTCCAGTCCTTGCAGTACGGCCACGAAGTATTCGACTTGCTCGGCGATTGTGACTTTGGGAAGGGTCACGATCCAGCGCGGCGGCAGACCACCCGCATCGACCAGCGCCGTCGTCACCAGATCGAGCGTGCGGACGCTGCGCTGGCGCAGCTCCTCGGTCAGCGGCTTGATGCGAATGCCGATGAAGTCGGGGAGCGTGTCGTTGCGGATCCCGCGAGACAGCTCCTGGGCGACGACAGCGGCGTGGTGGTCCTCCTCGGCATCCGACCGACTGCCGTATCCATCCTCGAAGTCGATGCGGTAGTCCTCGACGGGCTCGCGTCGAAGCTTCTCCACCAGGCGCGCGTAGATCCGGTCCAGCGCCGCGTGGCTCTGGATGCCGAGGGCTTTGCCCAGCGTCGCGGCGTCGGGCGCGTAGTCGTCGAGCGCGCGCAGCGCGACGGTGCCGAGCTTTTGCGTCGTGTCGGCGGCGAAGAGCTGCGCGCCACCGTAGACGCTATGGACGGGCTGCCGTCCTTCGTGTTCACCGGGGTGCGCGCGAGCGAATCGGAGGTTGGCCTCGCGGAGAGCCGCCTCGGCGTCGGCGAGCGCGGCGCCGTCGAGAACGCGGCGCGATGGACCGGAGATAGACGAGGAGGGGGAGGTCGTCACGCGTTGTACACCTTGCCGCCGCGCGCGCGGTACGCTTCCAAAACGGCACGCGCCTCGTCGCGCATGACGTTGCGCACGACCGTGACGCCATGCTCCTCGAGGTAGCGATACGACTGCGCGAACACCGGCCCCTCCTCGAAATTCAATCGGGTGGCGTCATCGCGCGCGGCGCCACAGACGATGCGGCGTACGCCGCTCCAGAGCGTCGCGCCGAGGCACATCGCGCACGGCTCGCAAGAAGTGAACAGCTCATGCGGTGGAAGACCCGGAGCCTTGAGGGTGAACGATCCCAGACGCTGCTGCGCCATCATGAACGCGACCATCTCGCCGTGGAGCGTGCAGTTGCTCAGTCGTACCACGCTGTTCATTCCGACGGCGACGAGGCGCCCGGTGTCCTGGGTGTAGATCGCCGCGCCGAATGGGCCGCCGGTCTCCCGCTCGACGTTGGCCCGAGCGACTTCGATCGCCAATCGCATCTTGTCTTCGTCGGAGCGATAGGGGCGACTCCAGTCGACGACGTCGTCGACCCAGCGCGGGTATTCGATGTGGATCGACGGGTGTGAGCCGGACGGGTGCATGGGGGTAAGGACTAACGGTCCAAGAAGTCGGCGGGAAGGGCAGACTCGTAACGGTAGCGCGGACTGGAACTTTGTGCGCGCCTTGCCCCTATTGGACGCGCCACCCACACCGAGTGATTCATGTCCACGGACCGCCGCGAGTTTCTCGAGCGCATCACCGCCGGAGCAATGCTCGCCAGCTTCCCCCTCTCGATCGACGCACTGAGCGCGTTCCGCGCCGGCGCACCAGCGAAGCCCGCCGAAGAATTCGATCTCACTTGGGCCAACCGCGTCACGGGCAAGTATCGCGCGGTGTTCGACGTTCCGGAGATCGACAGCGGTTACGGCGTATGGCGCGCGTCACTCTGGGTGAAGCAGTACATGGAAACCCTGAAAGCCGGGCCGCGCGATTGCACGCCGGTGCTCGTCCTGCGGCACAACGGCATCGCCCTGGCGATGAAGCAATCTTTCTGGGACAAGTACAGCGTGGCGAAAGACAAGAACGTGATGCACCCGATCACGCAGCAGGGTACCGACCGCAATCCGGCATTGCTCTCCTCGACGCGCAACGAGGTCCCCGCGGACTTCGACGAAGTGGCGCTCGACCGGTATGTCGCGCGGGGCAACATCGCGCTCGCTTGCAATCTCGCCTTCGACGACATGATCGAGCTGGTTTCCAAGAAGGACGGGACGACCGGCGACGCATCGCGCAAGACGGCGCTCGAGGGACTATTGCCGGGGGTGATCCTACAACCCTCCGGCGTGTTCGCGGCGATTCACGCGCAGGATGTCGGGTGCAAATACATCCGCGCGAGCTGAGCCGCAAAAATCCCTACGGCTGAGCGAGAACCTCGTGTTTAGCGGCGAAAACTGGCATGTCATCTGCCACCTGCCATGGATCCCAAGGGCAGTGAAGGGACTGCAAGGGGACCTAGGTCGTACCTGTGACGGGAGGGGAGATGAGCAAACTGAAATTGAGTTCGACGGCAGGGGTCGCTGCCGCGGTTGTGTTGACGATGTCGTCCTCGGCTGTAGCGCAGAGTGCCGCCGTGCAAAGCGCTCGAGCGCGCTCGGCCGCGGCATGCGATACGGTCGCGATGCTGCGCGATTCGACGAATGTCGATTCGATGAGAATGTCACGGCTCAACACGAGTTGCGGTCAAAACCGATTGACGACTTCTTCGCGGCGCATTCCGATCACGAAAGGTGAGACGGCGATGCGCACCGATACGGTCGTACGCGTGGACACTGTAACGGTGACGCGGGTCGATACGGTGGCGAGTGCACCGATCCACGATACCGTGACGGTCGTTGATACCATTCGAAGCGCGGCCGGCGAAGTCGTCGCACCGCCGGTGGTTGTTCGCCGATACAGCAACGGGTTCTACTTCGGAATCGGCGGCGGTGCGACGATGCCGACCGGCGGCATTCGCGATGCCTACAACACGGGCTACAACGTGACAGTGCCGCTCGGCTGGGACTCGCAGACCGGACCGTTCGGACTGCGACTCGATCTGACGTACGATCAGATGCACGCGCGTTCGACGTTCCGATCGAGCGATGAGCTGCCGACGGCCGTGGCCCTCACGACGGTGAATCCGCAGATCTGGTCGGGCATGGCCGACGTGAAGCTGCGTCTTCCGTTCTCCGGCCAGTTTGCCGGGACGACAACCGGTTTGTATGTGCTCGGCGGTGTCGGCGCCCACTATCTGCGCAACTACGGGCAGACGTTCGCCGTGACCAATCCAAGCACGAACATCAACGAGCAAGGAACGTCCGCGACGCTGGGCGACAACGGCTCGCTGTGGCGGTTTGGAGCCAACGCGGGCGGTGGTCTCTCGTTCGGGTTCGGCAACACGTCGCTGTTCGTCGAGTCTCGCTACGTGCGTATGTTCACGTCGCGCGAGCGGACGAACTACGTCCCGATCGTCGTTGGATTGAGCTTCCGGTAACCACGAGGTAAATGAAACGCCCGCCCGGCTCCGCAGTCGGGCGGGCGTTTCATTTATTTGGCATGGGACAATCTTCGATCTGTCCCGCGCGTCCTGGCGAGATGACGGTGTCGGGCGATAGCTTCACAAAGGCCCATGTACGCGACGTGTCAGTTCTGTCAGAAGGACCTCGGC
>Ga0310813_10001555_pt1 | contig 13860 bp, 11 predicted proteins | sample YN3metagenome_FD_203086 | JGI IMG/M metagenome (GOLD analysis project Ga0310813, IMG submission 203086) | Soil microbial communities from experimental microcosm in Duke University, North Carolina, United States - YN3 | ecosystem: Engineered > Artificial ecosystem > Soil microcosm > Unclassified...
GAAAACCGCGACGCCCGTCGAATGTCTGCATTACGCGATGAGCCAGCCGGTTTCGGTCGTGATCGCCGGAATTGATAATCTGAAAGTTTTAGACCAGGCTTTGGAAGCGGTCCGCACATTTCCGGACGTGAAGAAACAAGACATCGACCGGATTCTGGCAAAAACCAAGGATGCGGCAAAACGCGGCGAATTCGAGCCGTTCAAAACGTCTTCGATTTTCGACGGAACGGCTGAAAATCCGGAATGGCTCGGCAAAGAACCGAAACGCCTGCAAAATCTGATGCCGTAAACTTAAAGGTCTTCGAGCGATGAAACTATTCCTAAAAATCATTTCGGCGATCTGTCTGGTCGTAATATTGTTTTTTGCCGTCATCGCTTTGCAAATTTATTTTTACGACGAAAGTTCGGCGACCAGCACGGCGGATGCGGCGATCGTGTTGGGCGCGGCGGTTTGGGGCGAACGCCTGTCGCCGGTTTTTCAGGAAAGAGTTAATCACGCACTCAATTTATACCGCGCAAAACGAATCAAAAAAATTATTTTTACGGGCGGTCAGGGCAATGCCGACGAAGAAACCGAAGCCGAATCCGCACGGCGTTTTGCAATTTCAGACGGCATTCCGCCGGAAGACATTCTGATCGAAGACAAATCAACTTCGACCTATGAAAATCTGGCTTTTGCGAAACCGATCGCCGAAGCAAACGGGATTAAAACCGTTTTACTGGTCAGCGACCCGCTGCATCTCAAACGTTCGGTCGAGATCGCCAAATCTTTGAACTTGGAAGTTTCCCCGTCACCGACACCGACCACAAAATATCAAGGCTTTACAAGCCGTATGAAACTGTTAATTCATGAAACATATTATTACGCCGGATTTTTGTTAAGCCGGACATTCGGCGATTAATCGAACCGGCAATAAAAAAAGTCCTGTTTTCGTAAAGAAAGCAGGACTTTAATTTTTAACCTTCCCTTGTTCGCTTTAGTCGATCACGACATCAAGGATCGTTCCGAGGATCGAACCGAGGATCGAATATCTGCCGTTATTGTAGTTTCCGTATTCATAGCGGCTGTAATATCCGTCTTCGTAACCGCGTTCAAAACCTTCGCGGAAATAGTAGCGGTATTCGTCCAAACTGACGTAATAACCGTCATAACCATAGGTTGCATCTTCGTAGCCGTAGCTGCCGTTATAGCTGTATTCCCAACCGTCTTCGCGGTCTGCCTGTCCGGCACGGTAGCCTTCTTCATAACCGTTCTGGACGGCTTGGCGAAGCATCTGTGCGCCGTATTGGCTGGTGTAGTAATAACTTCCGTTACGGTTATAGCGATAATTATTGATCAGATTATCGTAGTAACGCGCTTGCTGCAGACGGAGTTGGTCGCGTCTTAATTGCTCAAGATAGCGTTGTTGGTAACGATACTGATAGTTTCGCCGTTGCTGCTGAAGCTGTCGGCGGCGTTGTTCTTCGATGCGTTGCTGGTTGCGCCATTGATTCTGGTAGGCATTCCAACGTTCGCGCTGAAGATCCTGCTGCTGCTGACGGTTGTATTGCTCATAGCGTTTGACGCGGTTCGCTTCGTTCACGCGGCGATTGTCGTCGGTACGGTTGCGGTTCCATTGATCGTTACGCTGTGTCTGCTGTTGCTGCTGACGCTGTTGTTCTTCGATGCGTCGCTGTTGATCGGAACGGCGCTGGTCGTTCTGGCGTTGATTGCGCCAATCCGGCTGCTGCTGCTGCTGCTGCTGCTCCTTCTGACGGCGATACTCTTCTTCGCGTTGCTGATTATTCTGCTGTCGTTGTTCAACTTGCTGTTGCTGCTCTTGCTGACGACGACGATTTTCCTGCTGACGCTGATCAACCTGCTGTTGTTGTTCCTGTTGTCGGCGGCGTTGTTCAGCTTGACGTTGATTAACCTGATTCTGCTGTTCCTGCTGACGCTGCTGTTGCTGCTGACGCCATTGGTCTTGCTGATTACGTTGCTGTTCCTGCTGTTGGCGGCGCTGCTGTTCTTGCTGTTGACGCTGTTGTTCCTGTTCCTGACGCTGTTGATTCTGCCGTTGTTCCTGTTCCTGACGACGCTGTTCCTGGCGCTGCTGATTTTGGACGGGACGCTCTTGTTGTTGCGGTTGTTCCTGTTTCTGGTCGTTTTCTTGGCGGCGGTCACGATTTCTTTGCGCGTTGGCAATGTCGGTCGCCCCGAAAAAAACGAGCCCGCCAACCATCAAAGAGAGCGCAGACTGTTTAAAATATTTCGATTGCATATTAACCCCCAATTATTTGCGAACTGTAAAAATTAGTTCCTGACAAGTTAAATAGCAATCATTATGCCAAACGCAAAAATGTAGGAAACAGCGAGGTTTAAGCAATCTAAACGACAATAAAACAGACCATTTCCGACAAGCCTAAACCTTATCGGATACCGGCTGAAAAACTTAATTGACTTTCTGAAATTCGTACGAAATCCGCACATTCAAGACGCCGTTCGAGATTTCGTACTTGATGCCGTTTGCCTTCATCTTCAGGCTGCCCGAATTTTGAATCGGTACGATAAACGAGATCTTGTCCATTGCCAGAATCTGAATCGGATTGATCTTTTTGTCGATCGAATTCTGTACCATTCGCGCCAGCAACCCGCTTCCGATGCCGCCCGCGCCGCTCATATTGACGCTCAAAACCTTTGCGCGACCGACCAAAACCTGCCTCTGCGCGTCGAACTCCAGATCGATCGTCGTATCCGCGACACCCGAAAAATCAAGACAGCCGATCAGCGGCGGGTTGTAGTTTCCCGTAAAAGCGATCGGCGCGACAACGCGTCCTTCACGAAACCGGACGGCAGTTTTCGTCCCGTCGATCTCGCGTTCGAGCCTAATTTTATCGGGACAAACCGATTTTAGATTTCGGATTTTGGATTTTGGATTTTCGTTCCCGGTAAAACTTAATGCCGATGAATTGGAACTTGGTTCCTGGGACTTGGGACTTTGAACTGACAGAGGAAATTCCGGCGGATTCGTGTTCTTAAAAAGCGCGTCGAGCAGCGCGTCGAAGAATTGTTCGTTGAGCTGGATGGTCACTTCGGCTTGCTGCGCTTTGGCAAACGTCGCCAACAGGCAAAAAATAAAAAGCAGGTTAAAAAATTTCTTTGGCATCGCAGGTTCCCTCACTGTAGATAAACTCGGCTAAAACGAATGTAACTTCTAATAGATAAAAAGAGCAACCCGAAAGTTGCTCCCGATTTTTCTTTGACGGAAATTGAAAAAGGCTTTGCTCAGTTGAACAAAGCCTTTTTCAATTTCCTTCCCGGAAAGTTATCTAATGAAAGCGTTCGGAATCGGCAAATCGTTGGCGATGCCGAATGGTCTGACCGAAAATGTCGAAGTCGCGGAATTTAAGATATACCAAACGCCGGTTGAGGGTCGGAAAACGGCGATGTCGGCTTTGCGGTCGCCGTCGTAGTCGGCCGGGGTCGGTAAATCGTCCGAGAGACCGAATTGGACGGCTGAGAACGTATTGTTCGAGCTGTTCAGGCGATACCAGATCCGGTCCGAAGGTCGCCAGACCGCGATGTCCGTTTTGGCGTCGCCGTCGTAGTCAGCCGCGACCGGTTTGTCTTCCGCGATGCCGAATTGATAGGCGGAAAAACTGCCGTTCGAACTGTTCAGACGATACCAGACGCCGGTCGAAGGTCGCCAAACGGCGATATCGGCTTTGCCGTCGCCGTCAAAATCGCCGCGCGTCGGAATGTCTTCCGCCAAGCCGAATCGCGTGATGATATATTGCAGATTCGAGCTTTTGAGGATATACCACGTGCCGGTCGAAGGACGAAAAACTGCCAGGTCGGCTTTGCCGTCGCCGTCGTAATCGCCCGGTGCGGGAAGATCGCCGACGGTGCCGAATTGTGCAACTGCGATATTTCCGCCGATCGAACTGATGTACCATTTTCCTTCGCTCGCACGGAAGATCGCAAGATCGGTTCTGCCGTTGCCGTCGTAATCCGCCGGAACGAGTTTGTCACCCGCCAAGCCCCAGTTATAAGCGCTGTAAACGTTCGTGCCGAGTTCGATATACCAAGTGCCGTTCGACGGGCGAAAGACCGTCAGATTGGCTTTGCCGTCGCCGTCGAAATCGAATTCGGGATTGGCAAACGATCCGCTCTGATCGATCCAGACCGATTGCGACTGCGATGTTTGATCGATATTGTAAAAAACCTGAATTGCGCCCGAGCGCGTCTGCGGATCGGGCTGCGCGGCGACCGTGTAAGGAATCGTTCCGGGTCCTGACCCCGAAGTCGTCTGAATAGTGATCCACGTAAAGTTACTGACCGCCGTCCACGAACAGCCCGCTTGCGTGGTGACCGTCAAAGAGCCGCTCGTGCCGTTGCGCGGCGCGTTGATCTGCAGCGGCGTGATTGAGTAAACGCAGCCTAAGCCCGCCTGATTGATGGTAAAGGTCAGCCCGCGAATCGTCAGCGTTCCCGTGCGCGGGACGCCGTTATTTTGAAAAGCGGTGTAATTTACTGTTCCCGTGCCGCTTCCAAACGATGTGGCGGTCACGAACGAAGCGTTGTTTTGAACTTGCCATTCGCAGCCCGCCGGAGCGATCACCTGAAAACTGCCGCTGTTCTCGGTTGCCGGAACATTCGCGCTCGTCGAACTGAGCGAATAAGTGCAGGCGACCGACGGCTGCGTGAACGAAAATGACGCGATCCCCGTCAGCGTCGGAGCCGAACCGACTCCGAGAAAGGCGGTTCGCGTTGAGCCCGTGCCGTTTTGAACGACCGTGTAGGTGACGGTTCCGTTTCCTCTGCCCGAACTGCTTGTCGTCGAAAAACTGTTTCCCGAAAACGCCTGCCAGTAACATTCGGGCTGAGTATTGACTGCAAAAGTAAATGTTCCGCCTTCTGCCGGAAGATTGACACTCGTCGGCGAAACCGAAAAAGTGCAGGGCTGTGCGCCGCTCAGGTTCAGCGTGTAACCGCCGAATTGACCGGGCAAAGCCGTGTTGGCGAGGATCACGTAAACACCCGTTTCGGGTAAAGTCGCGGTAATCAGCGCGCTCAAACCGCCGCCGCTGTCGTCATCCTCAACCGTGAAAGTTCCCGATTCATTTGCCAAACCGAGATACGAATCAACGCTTGACGAGCTCATCATAACTCTGACCTGCTGACCCTGGATTGCGTTGAATAGGTAGAAATCGGCGTATGAACCGTCGGGAAGCTGGCAATCACCCAAATTCAGCGCGTCGCCGATCGTTTGTCCGATGTCGATCGAACGCGCAAATTCGCAGGGATCCGTGGCATTTGTTAATGATTTATCGGTCGAAAGTTTTGTCAGATCTTCGGGTCGCAGCAGAACGAACGGACTATTTTGCCGTTTCGCGCGGACGAGTTCCCAAAGCTGTTTTGAAGCTGCTTTATTTGGTGTTTGTGCGGTGGTTAAAGTTGTACCGAACGCCAAAAATACGAGTGTGAAGCACAGCGCGGCGAACAGACTTTTATTATATTTCTTCATTATTTTAAGTGTTATATATTCTAAGAATTTAGTAATTCTATTAAATTTTGATTTTTATAAAGGGCTTGAGATTTTATCTCCGAAACTTTAATTTAGTGTAAAGCTCTGACCTTTGTCCACGCGGATTGTCGTAGTTTGACAACTCTCACAATTATTTTGAGCTCCGTTTTTTGATGGCAATTCAAGTTTTGAGTTGTATTTAAACTGAGCGGCAGGCAAAAGCCGCCTGACGAACAAAATGCGCACTTAAACAGCTAATTTTTACAAACCGCTGCGGACGATATCGTGCAGTCTCAAAAGCCCGACAACCAAGCCTTTTTCATCAACGACCGGCAAAACGGAAATCTGCATCGGGCGGTTTTCCATTATGTTGAGCGCGTCAAAAGCGAGCATTTCAGGAGTGGCGGTCGTCGGGTTGTTCGTCATCATCTGCGCGGCGCTCAGATTCGCCAGATGTTCGGGCGAAGTTTTTTCGATCGTTCGCCGCAAATCGCCGTCCGTCACGATGCCGATGAGTTTCCTGCTCGCAGGATCAACGACATTGACCGCCCCGAGCGCATATTTTGAAATCGCTTTGACGACTTCGAGCCAACCCGCTTCCGCCGTAATATTCGGACTTTCGTGCATCAGATTCGCAACTTTCAAGGTCAGACGCTTGCCCAGACGTCCCGCCGGGTGATTGGCGGCAAAATCTTCCGCCGTCAGATTTTTCGCCTGCATCAGGGTCATCGCGAGCGCATCGCCGACGGCGAGCGCAACGGTCGTCGAGGTCGTCGGCGCCAGGTTGAGCGGACAGGCTTCTTTATCAACCGAAGCGTCCAGAACGACATCGGCGTTTCTGCCGAGCGTCGAATTCTCGTTGCCGACGATCGCGATCAGCGAAACTTCGCGCGATCTCAGCGCCGGCAGCAGCGCAAGAATCTCGTCCGTTTCGCCCGAATTTGAGAGCGCGACCACGCAATCGCCTTTCGTGATTACGCCGAGTCCGCCGTGCAGCGCGTCCGTCGGGTGCAGAAAAACCGCGACCGTTCCGGTCGAAGTCATCGTATCGGCGATTTTGTTGGCGATGATGCCCGATTTGCCGACACCGATCACGACGATCTTGCTTTCGCAGTTCAAAAGAAGTTCGATCGCGCGCTCGACCGATTCGCGATTTAAAATATTTGCCGTCCGCTCGATGGCGGCGGCTTCGAGTTTGAGCAGTTCGACAACTTGTGAAAATGTTTTAGACATTAGAAAAATTAGCCGTGAATAACACAAATTACACGAATAAAAATATTTTCTCAATTCGGGTTATTCGCGGCTAATCTATTTCTGGTCGGGCGGAGTTGGCACAAAAACGTCGAAAACAATCTGCCATTTGTTGCCGCGCAGTTTCCAGACCTGCAGAAAATTGCCTTTTTCGATTGTTTTTCCGCTTTTGTCGGTCGTCGTGTAAGAATTCGAAATATAAGCCAAATCCGCCGCGCCGACAAAGATCGAGCGTTTGGCAAAATTGACGATCGATCTATTGTCTTTGAACTCAGCAAGTGCATTTTGTTTGCCGACGATCGGCATTTTCCCGTCGCGCAAAAGCCGCACATCGTCGGCGAAATAAGTTTTGTAAGCTTTGTTTAAGCCTTGTTTTGCCGACATTTCGAAAAACGCGGTCGAAGCGTCGGCGGCGGAATATTTTTTCTCGTTGAGTTCTTTGCCCGTGTCCGGCGGCGAAGTCCATTTCGTTTCCGTGTTCGGCTGTTCGTGCGAGATGCCCAGATCCAGAACGGATTTGTAATTTCCGTCGGGCTGACGCTGCCAGATCGTCGCGTATTCGCCGTAAAAAGAACTCGTGTCGTCTTTACCTTTTGGTCTATAGATCGAATTCCCTGTCGAATACCCGAGCGCACCGTTCGATGAAACGTCGATAAACGTCGGGTTCCAGAAAAGCGCGGCGGGCGAAGGCTCACGTTTTTTAAAATATTCGAGGCAATTGACGGGATAACCCGGAAAAAAACAAGTTCCGTCCGTGGTCGAAAATTCGATAAAGGCTTGATTGATGCCTTTTTCGGCGGCTGATCTTTCAAAAGCCTTTTCCGTATCGTAGATTTTCTGCAAATTGTTTTGGGCGAAAATGTTTAAAGAACCCAGGATAATTAAAGATAAAAGCAAGATTTTTTTCATATTTTTAGCCGCAGTATTGACGCGGATACCGCAGATTTTAGCAATTTTTAATTTTTAATTTTTAATTTTTTCAAATCCGCGGCCAATTTTTTCGGTATTATTTTTTCGCCGGAGGAATCGGGTTGAAAATATCGAGAACGATTTGCCATCTGCCGTTGCGGTGTTTCCAGATCTGCATAAAGTTCCATTTTTTCACCGTTTTATCCGGATCGCTCAACTGGTAAACGCCCCAGACATACATCATATTCCCGAAGATCTTCGACATATTGCCGCTGAAATTCAGAAAAGACGACGACGGAAATTCTTTTTCGAGCTTTTCAAGCGCGAGAAAAGCGTTCTGTTTCCCGTAAAACGGCAGATTTCCGTCCCGCAAAATGAGGCAATCGTCGGCGAGATAATTAAAATAGCCGTTTGCCATGCTTTTATTAGAAAAAATGTCGGTCAGGGTCGAAGAATTTACGCCGCTTTTGACGGATTTCACGCCGGTTCCTGCGTCGGTCGGCGATTTCCAAGCCGCCGCTGCGGAAAAACTGCTCGCCGGATGATTGATGCCGATGTCGAGAACGGCTTTAAAACTGCCGTCAGATTGCTTTTGCCAGAGCGTGACATATTCGCCGAAACCTGCCGGTTTGTCGGTTTTGCCCTGCGGTCGAAATTCCCAGCCGCCGGTCGTGTAGCCCAATTTTCCGTCCGACGAAAGATCCGCCCAAGCCGGATTCCAGGCGAGCAGAGCGGGCGATTCGGGGCGCGCCTTCCAGACGAGCTTGCCGTTCGATTCGGTCGGTGTAAAAACGATCCCGTCGTCGGCGAGAAACTCGAGAAAAGCCGTTTTCGTATTTTTTTCGGCGGCGGTTTTGGCAAAGGTCTGCTCGGTTTCGACCAGTTTTTGCAAATCGTTTTTGACCGGAGCATTTTTGCTCGCGGATGCCGGCTGCGCCGAAATTTTTACAAAGCAAAAAATCGTCAAAAATAGGATCAACGCTTTTTTCATAGTGGAAAATATTTAACATAAATCGGGAAAATAGTCATCAATTTTTATCAATTTGCCGAAAAATAAGCAAAAACGGGTAAAAATCCGGTCTTTTTGAAAAGGTTTCGGAAAATGAAAAATAATTTAACAAAAATGTCGCTCGGAGTTTTGATTTTGTGTTTCATGATCTCCTGCGATTCGATTCGTGAGCCGCGCGCATTCCGGGAAAAACCTTTCGATTCCAACCTTTGGCGCGAAGGCGACGCGCAAACCCGCGGCGAGATGTCAAAAGATCTGCGTTGGAAAAAGTCGGAATCCGGCAATTATGTTTTAGACGCTAAAACGCGCCGGGAAGTTTTGGCGATCCTAGGCGAACCCGACCGCAAAACCCGCGGAAAATGCTGCGGCGCGGGCGGAACTTCGGACGAGGAAGTCTGGCTTTACAAACTTGAAGTTGCGGACGAAAAAAACAAACTCACAAACGAGCATTTTCAGATATACTTTACCGAAAGCGGAAAAACTGACGAATGGCGAATTGCTCTGTGGGACGACAAAAATCCGGATTATTTTCCGCGTGTCGGTTAAAAAAATTTTATGAAAAATCTATTTACGCTCGGTCTCGGTCTTTCACTCTTAATTTTCGGCGGTTTGGCTTGTAAAAACAATCCGCTGACCAAATTTACCAAAAAATACAACTGCACGGTTGCCGGCGAACCCGATCCGCAATCGTCGGAAGATTTTGTCAAACGCGGCAGAAAGCATCTCGAATTAAATAATTACACCGAACAGTTCGACCAATGCGCGTTCGACGCCGCGCAGGAAGCCGTGCGGCTCGACCCGCAAAATGCCGAAGCACTCGCGCTGCGCGGATTTCTTTACCGGGCGAACCGCGATTACGATGCGGCGCTCGAGGATTTGAACCAGGCGATCAAGTTAGCGCCCGACAATTCATTTTTTTACAATATCCGCAGTTCGATCTACGAGAAGAAAAATATGCTCGACAAGGCGATCGAAGATTTATCGTTTGTCTTGAAAACCAGTGATTCGCATTACGATTATGCCAGACGCGGCAGTTTGTATTTCAAAAAGGAAGATTTTGAAAATGCGCTCAAAGATTACACAGAAGCGATTCGTCTGAAACCCGATTACGAAAATCATTACACGATGCGCGCCGAAGTTTACCGCAAGCTCGGCAAACAAGCCGAAGCCGAAGCCGACGAACTAAAAGCCAAAGAATTTGAAGATTCCACTGCCAACAATTTAAACGCTCCGGCAAACTCAAATTCGACGAACAATTCCAGTCCAAGAACAATTTCGGGCGGAGTTTTGAACGGCAAGGCGACCAATCTTGTCCAGCCGACCTATCCGCCCGCCGCGAAAGCCGTCCGCGCAAGCGGCGCGGTCAATGTGCAGGTCACGATCGACGAAAAAGGAAATGTCGTCTCGGCAAGCGCCGTGAGCGGTCATCCGCTGCTGCGCGCTTCGGCGGTCGCGGCGGCGCGTGAATCGAAATTTTCACCGACGCTTCTGGGCGGCAAAGCGGTCAAAGTCACGGGTATTGTCGTTTATAATTTCGTTCCCTAAGAATAATTACAAAAATTCGGTTTTCACGAAATTACGGAGTTGCCATATAATTTTTTAAGATTTCTACAACTTCAGATGAAAACCGAAACAAATCTTATTTCACCTTACGGCGGCGAGCTCGTTGATTTACTCGTGCCGCCGGAAAACCTTGAAGAATTGACCATTTACGCCAATCATCTGCCGTCAATTCAACTAACCCAGCGCAATATCTGCGATCTGGAACTGATTGCCACGGGCGGGTTTTCGCCCTTAAAAACTTTTCTGAGCCGCGCCGATTTTGAAGCCGTTTCAGGCGAAATGCGGCTTCAAAACGGCTTGCTCTTCCCGATTCCGGTTTGCCTTCCGGTCGAACATTTCGCCGCGCTCAGGCTCGATGCGGAAATTGCCTTGCGCGATTTGAAAAACGATCTGCTTGCGATTTTAACGGTCGAAGAAATTTACGAATGGTCGCGCTCCGAATTAGCCGAAAAGATCTTCGGCACGCAGGATTTCCGCCATCCGCTGGTCGCGGAAATCGAGCATTGGGGAAAATTCAATATTTCGGGCAAACTGCGCGTTTTGAATCTGCCGAAAAATTACGACTTTCGGGATTTGCGGCTTTCGCCGAAACAAACCCGCGAAAAGCTCGACCGATTGGGCAACCAACAAGTCGTCGCCTTCCAAACGCGCAACCCGATCCACCGCGCTCACGAAGAAATGACCAAACGCGCCGCCGCTATGAAAAGCGCGACTTTGCTCATCCACCCGGTTGTCGGAATGACGAAACCGGGCGACGTTGATTATTTAACCCGCGTCCGGAGCTACCGCGCACTCGTCAAAAATTATTACGATGCGGATAAAACTCTGCTCTCGCTGCTGCCGCTCGCGATGCGTATGGCAGGCGGGCGCGAGGCGCTCTGGCACGCGATCATCCGCCGCAATTACGGTGCGCGCTTTTTTATCGTCGGGCGCGACCACGCGAGTCCCGGGCTTGATTCAAACGGCAAGCCGTTTTATCAGCCGAACGCGGCGCGGGAATTGGTTGAAAAATATTCCGAAGAGATCGGCGTCGGCATTATTTCGTTTGACGAAATGCTTTATTTGCCCGACGAAAACCGTTTTGAAGAAAAAAGTAAAATCTCGCCAAACGCGAAAACGAGCGCGCTTTCGGGTACGCAGATCCGCGAAGATTTTTTATATCAGGGAAAACCTCTGCCAGATTGGTTCACGCGGCGCGAGACGGCGGAAATTTTGGCGGAAAGTTACCCGCCGCGCTCTCGGCAGGGCGTTTGTTTATGGTTTACGGGCTTGAGCGGCGCGGGAAAATCAACGACCGCCGAGATCCTGACAAAGCTTTTGACCGAACACGGTCGGCGCGTCACAGTGCTTGACGGCGATGTCGTCCGCACGCATCTTTCAAAAGGCTTGGGATTTTCAAAAGCCGACCGCGACACGAATATTTTACGCATCGGTTTTGTCGCTTCGGAAATCGTCCGCCACGGCGGCACGGTCATCTGCGCGGCGGTTTCGCCCTACCGCGCAACGCGCAACGAGGTGCGCAATCTGGTCGGAAGCGACAATTTCATCGAGATTTTCGTGGACACGCCGCTCGACGTTTGCGAACAGCGCGATACCAAAGGAATGTATCAAAAAGCGCGGCGCGGCGAGATCAAAGATTTTACCGGCATCGACGATGTTTACGAAGCCCCGCAGGCGGCGGAAATCGCGCTCGACACGATAAATTTCTCGGTCGAAGAAAACGCCGCCAAAATTTTCAATCTCCTCAAACAGAAAGGCTTCGTGAATTAAAAAAGCGGCGGAAATTAAAACTTCCGCCGCTTTCGATTTTTGAAAATTAACTATCAGTTCTGCGATGAATTGACCATGCAGAGCCAACTCGAACCTGACTTCCAAAGATTGCGCTGAATAAGCCAGTTGCGACCGCCGAAGGTCATATTGTAATAGGCGCCGCCCGGCAGGGTTAAAAGATTGTGTCCGAATGTCCAGGCACATTTATCAGCGTTTTCGGCACCGCTCGAATCATACCAGGCGTTGAGATCGGGATCGGTCGTCGCTTCTTCCAATTCATGCGTCAGAACGGAAATTGCGCCGTCAATACCGGCATTACCGTTCGGGCTGACGGTTTGTGCCGCGCAGGAATTGATGCAGCGGGCGGCGTTGCCGACAAACGAATAACGGACATTGCCATAACCGCTGGTCGTTCCGCGCGTATGCCATCCGCAGTACTGCGTACAGAAACCGGAGCTCGCCGTTACGTTCGACGAAGTGATCACGAAATAAACGCCGCTCGCGTTATAAGGCAGCCTGCCGCTGGTGATCGCGCTGTCAACGATCGCTTTGATGTTAGAGTCGGTCAGACGGGTTTTCGTTCCCGCGTCGGTTGTTTCGCCGCCGTAAAGAACATTGCCCGAAATCGGCTTGGTCGTCGAATAACTGCTGTTCAAAGCAAAATGCGGCGTGCCGCCGATGCTGTTTGCCCAATCTCGGACGATTTGTTTTCCGGCGGGCGTATCGGTTCCGTTTGTTTGATTCCAGTTGCCGTACCAGATCAAATAGATGGTCGGCGTATTGATGACCGGACCGCCGTGATCGCTCAAAGGGCTGAGCGTGCCGGTTCCGCCGGTCGATGGCGCAAAACCTTTGGGATTGTTCGGATTGGTATCACGATCATTGCCCAAATTATTGTCCATCTGATTGGCATTCGGGTTGATGCGAAAATCAACTCTGCCCTGCCCTAAAACATTCATTCCCAAGAAAATTACCGAAATGAACACAATAATTCCGGAAGCCAGGAATTTTTTCATACTCTTTTTTTTTCACTCCAAGTGGTAGATATTGATGCCTAAGCATCCTTTATTTTTAAATAATAAAGCGTTCTCTAAAATATTAAATTTTTCGGCTTGCTCATTTTTTTAGTGTCTTGAATACCTTTTTCGGAAGATTTAGATAATTGAGCTATATTTTTTTATATGCCTCTTTATTTTCCGAGTCAAGGGCAAAATAACAATCTGAAACGATCCAAAAAAATATTTTTTTGACCGTCTTCGCAATTTAGTTTTGATTATTAAATTCCGATTTTCGCTAAACTATACAGTTCTCAGGCTTTGGGAAATATTCAACTATCTGAAATGACTGATCAGAATAACATCGCGGATTTCCTGCCCGCGCACGAAAGCAAATTGTTTGCCGTCCTTTGACCAGGCGAACGTAAAAAGTTTTTCCTTCGGCAAGGCTTCCAGTCTTTTCGGCTCGCCGCCTTCGATCGATTGCGACCAGTAACCGAAATCAAGATCACGATAAACGACCGATCGGCTGTCCGGCGTCCAGCGCGGTCGCATATCTATGTAAGCGGTTTTCGGCAGGTCGAATTGCTTGATAATTTGATTTGTTTCGGCGGAAAAGATCGCCAACCTTCGTTTGTCGGTGCGGTAAACGGCGGCGAAAAATTTGCCGTCGGGCGAAAATGTCGTCCAGGCGGTTTCCTTGTCGGTCAAAATTTCAGGTTCGCCGCCCTCGATCGGAACGCGGCGCAGTTCGCCCACAGCATTCAGCCAGCATTTGTAATAAACATAACGGTTATCGGGCGAGACGGAAGGTTGAAAACTTTTGTTTTCAAAGGTCAATTGCTTCAGATTACCG
>Ga0310813_10001556_pt1 | contig 13858 bp, 9 predicted proteins | sample YN3metagenome_FD_203086 | JGI IMG/M metagenome (GOLD analysis project Ga0310813, IMG submission 203086) | Soil microbial communities from experimental microcosm in Duke University, North Carolina, United States - YN3 | ecosystem: Engineered > Artificial ecosystem > Soil microcosm > Unclassified ...
CGATGAGGGGCTCGTACGCGCAACCGTATCGCTCTTTCAGCCGCTCCGCATCGGCCTGCGTCACTCCCAAACCGTGGACGATGTCACGCGTGACGTTCTTTCCGCCGAACGGAATCGTACCGAGGTGCCGGATCTTCCCTTCGTGGAAGATCGCGAGATCGGTTACACTCGCGCCAACCTCGACTAGGGCGACGCCAAGCTCCTTCTCGTCCTCGGTGAGCACGGCAAGAGCGCTCGCCAGCGGCTCCAAGACGAGCTCGCGCAGCTTGTAGCCCGCCCGCTCCACCGAGCGCCGAAGGTGGATCGGCGGCGAACTGCCGATGGTGACCAGATACATCTCCGTCTCCAGTCGGGTGCCGCTCATCCCGATGGGGTCCCGAATGCCGGTATTGCGGTCGACGGTGTATTCCTGCGGAATCGCGTGCAACAGCTCGCGATCCTGAGGGATGGCCTGGGCGCGCGCCACCTCATTCACGCGATCGACGTCGGACTTGTCGATCTCGTCGTGACTCACCGCCACGATGCCCTTGCTGATCATGGCCTGGGCGTGCTCGCCGGCCATTCCGCAAAAGACCTCTTCGACCTGGACGCCCGCCATCCGTTCGGCGTCTGCCATCGCCTTCTTGATCGAGCGAGTGGTTTCCTCGATGTCGGAGACCATTCCCTGATGCACGCCGGTGGTTTTGGCCTGGCCCACGCCGAGGATCTTGATCGACGGATGCTTCGGGAGGTCGCCCTCCACCTCGGCGATGATGGCAGTCGTCTTCGCCGACCCGACGTCGAGGCCAGCAATGAGTCGTTCCGTATTCATTGAAGTCTGGCGATGACTTGGTCTTTGAACCGAAGATCGATCTCGGCCACCCGGAGCTGCTTCCGAGCGAGGTCCTCCTCGACGGGCGCGACTTCGGCGAGGCGCTCGATCGACACGTCCTGCATGACGCGGATGGGCTCCTTTTCCAACTCGAGGAGAACCTCGTCGCGTCCCGTTCGCCGAACTTCGCTGATTCGAGCGTAGAACTCCGGCATCCTGCGCTTGATCCGTGCGAGCAGGCGAAGCAACGAGACGTCGTGCTCCCGGAGCACGGGGACGTCCACGTCCACCCGCGTGGGGTCGATCGGCAGCGCCACGCCCCGCTCATCGTAGACGCGAAGAGCGCCCGACACAGGAGCGAGCGCGACCGGAACCCGCTCGGTCACCTCGATCACGAGAGTCCCCGGAAGCTTCCGATGTACCGCGACATGTTGAATTTCTGGATGACTGGCGACTCTGGCCACGAGCGCCGAGGTAGGATCCCACACTGAGGCCGTCGTATCGACGTGCAACCTGGACAATATGTCACTGGGGGCAACATAGCGCGCACCAACGATCTCGACGCGCCGCACGCGGAAGTAGTCCATCCGCCGCATGAGAACCGGCGCCCAAAACCGGCCGGTCACAGCCAGCAGCAGTGCGATCCCAGCCAAAGCCAACTTGTACTTTCGCGACAGAATCGGGTCGGAGGCGCGTTCGCCACCCGCCGGCTTTTGGGCGGGCGAACCCTCGGGAGGAGAGCTTGCGTCGCTCACGTGGCAGCCGAGGACAGCCGCGCCAGGAGCTCGGCGCCGGTTTTCGTGATGTCGCCCGCGCCGAGCGTGATCACGGCGTCCCCGTCGCGCACGAACGCGGCAAGGGCCTCGGCCAGTTGCTCGCGACGGCCGCGCCACTGCATGCGGCCGCCGGACTGCTCGAGGGCTCTTTCGACCAGCGTCGAGGTCACTCCTTCGATCGGCTGCTCGCGCGCCGGATAGATCTCGGTAAGAAAGACGGCGTCGGCCGCGGCCAGCGACGCGCCGAAGTCCTTCGCGAAGTCACGCGTCCGGGTATAGAGGTGCGGCTGAAAGGCCACCACCAGCCGACGGCCGGGAAATGAGCTCCGCGCCGCGGCGAGCGTCGCGGCGATCTCGGTGGGGTGGTGGGCATAGTCGTCGACCACGGTGATCCCTCGAACGTCGCCCAACCGCTGGAAGCGTCGCTCGGCGCCCTTGAACTCGGAAAGGCCCCGGGCCATCGAGGGTAGGTCCGCCCCGAGGACTAGTCCGCTGCCGATCGCCGCCAGCGCATTGAGGACGTTGTGGCGACCCGGCACGCGCAGCTCGACTCGCCCAAGTTGATCGTCGTCGTAGACAACCTCGAACGCGGTCGTACCGTTTTGGCTCGAGATGTCCCGCGCGATGAGCCGCGCATCTGCCGAAGCGATGCCGTAGCGCACGACCTCGGTGCTGCTCGGCGTCGAGAGCGTGTTGGCGTTCGAATCGTCGGCGCAGAGCACGATGTGGCGCGCGCCCTTCACGAACTGAGCGAACGTTCGGCGGATGTCCGCAAGATCCGCGTAGATGTCCAGGTGATCGGCCTCGACATTCGTGACCACCGCGACGGTGGGCGACAGCGCGAGAAAGGATCGGTCGTATTCGTCGGCTTCTACCACGTAGAGGCGGTCGGATCCGGCGCGGAGGTTCCCTTCCCAGTCGGCCACGCGCCCGCCGACGAGCGCCGTGGGATCCCGGCCCGCGGCGCCGAGCGCCATTGCCGTCATGACCGTCGTCGTCGTCTTACCGTGCGTCCCGGCGATGCCCACCAGCTCGCGGCCGACGGTGACCTCGCCTAGTGCCTCTGCCCGACGAATCACGGGGATGCCTCGCTCGCGAGCGCGGGCGAGCTCCGGATGATCCTTGGGCATCGCCGACGTGACAACCAAAGCTCGAGCTGCATCGACGTGCGCCGGATCGTGCCCGGTGACCAAGACGCCGAGCCGTTGAAGGTCCGCGGCGGTTTCCGGGTGGGCATCGCAGCCGGTGATGGCGACGCCCCGACGTAGAAACAGCTCGGCGAGCGCGCTCATGCCGGCCCCGGCGATACCTACGAAATGAATTGGTCGGGCGTCGTCTGAATCGAGCAGAGGCATGTCGGCGAGCGGCAATATAGTGGATTGGCTGATAGGGAACTCGGCGACTCGGCGACTCGGCGACTCGGCGACTCGCTAAAGCATGGCGAGAATTCTTCGGGCAATCTCGTCAGCGGCGTTCGGGCGGGCGCGCTCCGTGGCACCGCGAGCCAAGCGTTGAAGCTCGGTCGGGGTCTCGAGCAGACGCCGCATGGTACCGTCGAGTCGCTCGACGGTGAGCTGCGACTGGGGAATGTGAATCGCAGCACCGGCTCGCTCGAGGGTCACCGCGTTCGTCGTCTGATGGTCGGCAGCCGCGGTGGGCAGCGGAACGAGAACCGCCGGAATGCCCCAGGCGAACAACTCGGCCGTCGTCATCGCCCCGGCGCGCGCGAGCGCGAGGTCGGTCGCGGCGTAGGCGTCGGCGATCGGCGATAGATAGTCGCGCACGCGAACGCGCGGTCCTTCGCAGCTCTTGAACCGATCGTACGTGGCGCGTCCCGTCGCCCAGATGAGGTACAGGTTTTGGGGTAGTCCTCGATCAATCCACTCCGCGACGACCCGATTGATCGCGAGCGAGCCCTGACTCCCGCCATAGATCAGCAGAACACGACCGTTCCGCTCCGGGAACGACCATGCTGCCCGCGCCGCGGTGCGGTCGGGGCGCGGCGAGGGTGGCGGCTCAATCGGTGCCCCGGTGTCGATCAGCGATCCCTCGTGATGGGAATCGAGGACACGCGCGGCTTCCGGAAAGTTGAGGTAAATCTCGAGCGACCATCGGCTGAAGGTGCGCGCGGTCAATCCGGGCAAGCTGTCGCCCGCCTGCTGGACGATCGGGATGCGATGGGCGACCGCGTACGCGAGCATCAGTCCGGCCGCGTAGCCTCCCGTGCCGACGACTAGCGCCGGTCGCTCCTCGCGGACCAATGCCCCCAGGCGACGCCACGCTCCGAAGGCGCCGGTCATGGTCAGCCAGTTCTTCCAGACAGCGCGCCGGTACAACGGATGGAGATCGAGCAGCAGGTGCGGAAACTCGGTCCGCGGCAAAACCTCGCGCTCGATGCCCCGGCGGGCACCGACAAAGAATGGCTCGACGGACGGTTCGAGCCGCTTCAAAGCGCGCGCGATCGCGATGCCGGGATAGAGATGGCCTCCGGTGCCCCCTCCGGCGAAGACGATGCGCGTCATGGCGCGAAGTGCGCGAGCGCTACGCGGCCGCGGCGAGCGGGTCGGTCGCCGAAGCGCCGATGACGCGTTCTTTCGTGCTGCCGATGTTCACGAGAATCCCGGTGAACAACATCGTCAGGACCAGGTTCGACCGGCCGTACGACACGAATGGGAGCGTGAGTCCCGTCGTCGGCAGCAGTCCGATCACGACGCCGATGTGAAGGAACGCGGTGAGCACGGTCGTGAAGGTCAGGCCAACGGCAACGAGCTGGAGGAATGGTGTCCTCGCAGCTCGCGCGATCCGGAACCCGAACAGAGCGTACATGGCGAAGGCGATCGTGATGCCCGCCAGGCCCGCGAATCCCCACTCCTCCCCCACGTTGCTGGCGACGAAGTCGCTGTACGGGAAAGGCACGAAGTACGCCTGCTGCATCCCCTCACCAAAGCCGCGGCCGAACCAGCCGCCGGAGCCTACCGCAATCAGCGACTGATGCAGCTGAAAACTTACCTGCTCGGGTGCGTCGCCCGGATGGAGGAAGGCGGTGATTCTCGAGAGCGCGTAACGCCATTTCTCGATCTTCGTGAGGGTCAGTGGAAGGGCCAGCGCTCCCAGCACCATGAAGTGACTCATGCGCGCGCCTCCCAAATAGAGGAGCAGGACCATGAGCAGCGTGAACAACATCGCGATGGAGAGATCGGGCTCGAGTGCCGCGAGCACGTCGAGCACGCCGATCACGACCACGAACGGGATGAGTCCCTTGGTCAGGCGCTTGAGCGTCTCACCCTTTTTGACGATCAGCATCGATACCCAGACAACGACCGCGAGCTTGGCGAACTCCGACGGCTGAAACGACGAGCCGAAGAGGAAGCGCCGAGAGCCGTGAACTACCGGCGCGATCCGGTTCGGGAGAACGAGGACAGCCAACATCGCCGCGATCGTGAACCACATGATCGGCCACGCCCAACCGTGCAGCCGCTCCGCGTCCATCTTTGCCGCAATCGCGAAGGCGACCATGCCCGCGGCGACACCGACGAGCTGCCGCACGAGAAAGTAGGAGCTAGCCCCGTGATCGTTCATCGCGACAAAGGCGCTGGCACTGTATAGCACGGCCAACCCAAACGCCGTCAGCACGGCACTGACGAGTACGAGGCCGCGGGCCTCAGGACCCATTCGCCAGCGCAGGCGGACGTCGGCCGGCGCCGCGACGGCCCTGCGCGCCGGCGCGTTCATCTCGAGGACCTGCATGTCAGGAAGCGCCGGAGGCCGCGAGCCGTTTGAAGACGGTGCCGCGGTGTTCGTAGTTGTCGAACATGTCGTAGCTGGAGCAGGCGGGGGAGAGCAACACGACGTCGCCCGGCCGAGCAATCGCGCGCGCGGTCGCCACGACGTCATCAAACGACGATTCGAGTCGTCGAATCGGCACGAGCCCGTTCAAGTCCGCCTCGATCAGCGGCGCCGCCTCCCCGTACGCGATCACTGTCCGCACAGTCCGCTTGAGCTGCGGCGCGAGTGCCGAATACGGCTCTCCCTTATGCCGACCACCCAGCAGCAGAATGGTCGGACTCTGCATTCCCTGAAGTGCCACGAGCGTGGACGCGACGTTCGTGGACTTGGAATCGTTGATCCAGGTTACGTCGTCGAACGTGCCGACAGTCTCGATGCGGTGCTCAAGCGCGCTGAAGCTCCTCAAACCGTCACGTAGCGCGTTCAGCGCGTGATGAGTACGGTGCTCCCGGTCGGCCATCATCACGGCGAGCGATGCCGCCAGCGCGTTGGCGACATTGTGGTCGCCGAGCAGCGAAAACTCGTCGCGTCGAATGAGCGGATGCCCAAGGACAACGAGCATCCCAGTCGAGTGATCGAAGTACGCTTCCGTCCGCTCACGCACTGAAAAGCGGCACTGCACGCCGGCGAGGCCGGCCGTCATCCGCTGAACGTCGGCGTCGTCCGCGTTCGTCACCCAGTTCGATGCCGCGCTGGCGTTCCGAAAGAGGAGAGCCTTGTCGCCGTAGTAGGCTTCGACACTGTCGTACCGGTCGAGGTGATTCGCCGAGAGATTGGTCAGAACGCCAACCGTCGGCTCGATGCTCGGCGTATCGTGCAGTTGAAAGGACGAAACCTCGAGGGCGACCCAGGCGGGCGGCGTGCGTGACAGCGCAAGCTCGGTCAGCGGCGTTCCGATGTTCCCGGCGGTCGCGGCACGCCGACGCACCGCCGTCAACAGATGGCCGACGAGAGCCGTGGTCGTGGTCTTCCCGTTGGTGCCGGTGATCGCGATGTACGAGAGCCGTGGGAGAAACCGAAGGCCGATCTCGATTTCACTCACGATATCGACGCCGGCGTTCCGAGCGGCGACGAACGGTGGCGCGTCGGGCGGAACGCCGGGGCTGGCGACGACCAACGATGCGCGGGCCAGGCGTTCCATGTCGTGGCCGCCGAGTTGGACGTCCACTCCTTCTTGCCGCAACAGTTCCTTCGTCGCCTCGAGATCGGGATCTGTGGCGAAGTCGGAGGCATAGACCCGCGCGCCGGTGCGAGCAAGCAGCTGCGCGACGGCCTTGCCGCTCCGCGCGAGACCGACGACCGCGATCTCGCCGGCGAGCCATTCGGGGCGAAGCGCGGGACTAGCGAGAGGCTGGCTCTGAGGCTCCATCGGTCAGCGGAGCTTGAGCGTGCTCAGGGCGAAGAACGCGCAGAGGATTCCGATGATCCAGAAGCGAACGACGACCTGCGTCTCCTTCCATCCGCGCTCCTCGAAGTGATGATGCAGCGGCGCACGCCTGAACACGCGGTGGGTCTGCGCGTACTCGAGGCCACGCCTCCAGCGACGGTACTTGAAGACATAGCGCTGCAAGATCACCGACATCATCTCCGCGACGAACACGGCGCCGACGAACGCGAGCACGAACTCCGACTTGAGCAGGATGGCAACGGCGCCCAATCCCCCGCCGAGCGCGAGCGCGCCCGTGTCACCCATGAAAACCTGAGCGGGGTGGGTGTTGAACCAGAGGAAACCGATCAGCGCGCCCACCATGGCAAGACAAAATACGGTGAGCTCCCCGGAGTCCGGCAAATAGAACATCAACAAGAAGCGGGTATAGTCGAGGCGCCCCACGATATACGCGAAGATGGCGAACGTGCCGAACGCGATGACCGACAGGCCCGATGCGAGCCCGTCCAAGCCGTCGGTGATGTTCACCGCGTTGCTGGTGCCCGTGAGAATGAACGTCACCCAACCGACGTACAGCCAGGCGAACCCCGCCAGCGGCGTGACGAGGTAGTACTTGAAGAACGGCAGCGTCGTCGACGCGCCGGGAAGATTCGGCGCCAGCGGGTATTGCCAGAGGTACCACCCCAGCGCGAGGCCCGCGATCACCTGTCCCGTGAGCTTGTACCGCTCGACGAGTCCCCGATTTCGCTCCCCTCGCTTCTTCTGTTGCAGCTTGAGATAGTCGTCGAGCAGGCCGATTACGCCCATCCACAGCGTCACGAAAATCGCGATGAGTAGATACGGCCGGCTCAAGCTGAAGCGTCCCCACAGCAGCACGGAGACCAGAGCGGCGAAAAGGAAAATGAGACCGCCCATCGTGGGCGTCGTTCCCTTGCCTGCGTGCGAGTCCGGCGTGCCTTCGCGAACGACTTGATGAACCGACTGCCGCTTCAGGGCGCGAAGGATGATCGGTCCAAGCACGAACGACAGCAGCAACGCGGTGACCGCGGCGGCCACGGCCCGGAGCGATATGTACCTGAGGACATTCAGTACGGCGTACTGCTTCCCAAAAGGCAGCAGGAAGTGGTATAGCACGAGGCGCGATGGTCTCTGTTTAGGGATGTCCCACAGTATCGGCAGCGATGCCGCCCGTCGCCCACTCGGTGATCGGCTTCACGAGTCGCTCGAGACGCATGCCCCGCGAACCCTTGAGGAGGATAACGGCGTCGGGAGAGAGCCGCGACGAGAGCGCCGCCCAGAGTGAGTCAACGTCATCCGCCGCCACGACCCGCGGATCGTTCGGCGACACGCGCGCGAAGGCGGCCGCGAACTCACCAACCGCCGCCACCAATTCGACGCCCCCTTCGGCGAGCGCGGACCGGGCCACATCATCGTGGAGCTGCGGCGTCTGCACGCCAAGCTCGAGCATGCTGCCGAGCACGGCGACACGCTGCCGCCCTTGGCCGGCGTGCCGCAACAGCTCGATGGCTGCTCGCGCCGAGCCGGGGTTGGAGTTGTACGCATCGTTGATCAGCGTCGCTCGGCCGAGCCGCTCCCAATTCACACGCATCGGCGGCGGCGCCATCGTAGCGATGCCCCGCGCCGCGTCGTCGAGAGTCACGCCAAGTTCGCGCGCCACGGCCAGAGCGAGGGCGGCGTTTCGCAGATTGTGTACGCCGCGCAACGGCACGACGATCTCGCAACCATCGACGCGCATGTGGCCGCGACCGTTTTCGTCGATCGAGCTACCGAGCGCCGAGACATCGCCACCATCCAGGCCCGCGGTGACGACCCGCCGCGCCTTTCCGCGCGCGCCGTCGGCCACCTCGGGCTGAGACGCCGGCACCACCGCGACCGGAACTTGTTCGACCCCGGCTAGCTCCTCGCGGAGCACGCCGGCCACGTCACCCAATCCTTCGAGATGCTCTTCGGCGATGGACGTCACCACGGTCACGTCCGGGTCGACGATTGCCCGGAGGCGCGCGATTTCGCCCGGCGCATTCGTTCCCATTTCGATCACCGCGACGTCTGCCGAATCGGGTATCGCAAGCAGCGTGAGCGGCACTCCGACGAGGTTGTTCAGGTTGCCGGTCGTCGCGTGCACATCGAGCCTGCTGCCCAGCGCGGCCCGGATCAGCTCTTTCGTGCTCGTTTTGCCGTTGGTCCCGACCACGGCGACAACCGGTCCGCTCCACGCCTTCCGGCGATAGCGGCCCAGGGCTCCGAGCGCGACGAGGGTGTCCGAGACCTCGAACACCGGAGCTCCCAGTCCTGCCGCCGGCGCCGCGCGCGAGACAACGAGGCCCGACGCGCCCTTGAGAACCGCGTCCTTCAGGAAGTCGTGCGCGTCGAATCGTTCACCGGCCAACGCGACGAACAGGTCACCCGGCTCGATCGTTCGGGTGTCCGTCCAAACGCGACGAAAAGGCTGCGGGCCGGTGGGGGGATTGCCGACTGTAACAGCTTCGAGCGCGGCGACGACGCGATCACGAGTCCAGAAGTTCGGCGGCTGAGTGGTCGGCGGTGGCGTACTCATGTCGCACCGCCGCCGGCACGGGCAACCGAGAGCTCGCGGACGATGATCTTCTCGTCGAAGGGATACTTGATCGCGCCGCGGACCTGATAGGTCTCGTGTCCCTTGCCGGCGAGCACGATTACGTCGTCCGCCGCGGCGACGTCGAGAGCGTGAGCAATCGCCGCGCGACGGTCCTCGATGCGTTCGTGATTCTTGCCGGTCATGCCCCCTTCGATGTCGTCGAGGATGCGCTCCGGATCCTCGGTGCGCGGGTTGTCGCTCGTCACGATTGCGAGATCCCCCTTTTGCTCGGCGATGGCCCCCATGACCGGACGCTTACCGCGGTCGCGGTCGCCGCCGCAGCCAAAGACGACGATCAGGCGTCCTTCGACGAAGGGACGTACAGCGTCCAGCGCGCGCTCGAGCGCGTCGGGCGTGTGGGCGTAGTCGCGAAGGACGGTTGGCGAAGATCGGAGGACCTCGAGTCGCCCGGGAACCTGCGGCATCATGGAGAGCGCGGCCGCAATCTGAGCGGCAGACAACCCGAGCGCGTACGCCGCCGCCGCGGCGCCGAGCGCGTTGATGACGTTGAAGTCGCCGATCAGCGGCAGCCGAACGGGCTCCCGTTCACCGGCGAGACACAGCGTCCACTCGCTGCCGCGCGGGTTGAACCGGATGTCCTCGGCGTGCACTTCGGCGTTCGGAACCCGCTCGCTGAACGAAACGCGACGCCGCTCAGTCTTGAGCGCGGCCCATGCCGGGTCGTCGAGATTGTAGACGACGGTCCCGTGCGGCCGGAGATGTTCGATGAGGCGTGATTTCGCGGCGAAGTACTTCTCCATCGTGCCGTGATAGTCGAGATGGTCGCGCGTGAGATTCGTGAACACGCCGACGTCGAACGTCACCCCTTCGACTCGTCGCTGGTCGAGCGAATGCGACGACACTTCCATCGCGACGCGGCGTACGCGGCCGTCGAGCAACGCGCGAAACACCCGTTGCAGCTCGACCGGGCCTGGCGTCGTCAGCCCGCCGCCGCCGGCGAGGGGCTCGGCTTCGCTGCCGATCGCGATGCCCAGGGTTCCGATCGACGCGCTGCGGGCGCTCTCGCTGTCGAGCACATGGCGCAGCATGTTGACGGTGGTCGTCTTCCCGTTCGTTCCGGTGACGCCCACCAGCTGAAGATCACGCGCCGGCCAGCCGAAGAACGCCGCGGCCGCGATCGCGGCGGCGCGACGACCGTCGCTGACGACGAGCGCCGGAAGCATCGTTCGCGACGCATCCTCGACGATGGCCGCGACCGCCCCCGATTGTGCCGCGGCGTCGAGATACTCGTGGCCATCGCGCTCCGTTCCTTTCACCGCGATGAACAACGCGCCGTCCGACACGACGCGGCTGTCGTCGGTCACGTCCGTGATCTCGACGTCCGCGGCGCCGCGCTGCTCGACGAGCAGACCGGCTTCTTTCAGGGCGCTCGCGATCGCGCCGATGTCAGAGTGCATTCAATAGTCGAAGAGCAAGCGAACTACGGTCCCGGTCGGCGCCAGCTCACCGGCAGCCGGAGATGTGGCGGGAGCGCCGCTCGGCCCGTGGGCGAGCTGCACCTTGAAGCCCGCACTATGCAACGTACGCACCGCGTCGCGAAGCACGAGCCCGTGGACGTCGGGCACGGACCGCATCGATTTTCGCGGCGGCCTTTCGGGCGGCGCCGGAAGCGAGACGACGAACGGAACGCCCGGGGTGACGGCGTCGCCGGTGCCGACGGCCTTGCGTCGGGCAAGGCCTGAATCCTCGAGCGACGGGTTCACCGCGAGCTGCGTGATCACCGTGTCGCTCTTGGGATGAACGCTCGTGGCGAGCTTCGCGCGGTCGAGCGCGGCGTCGCGCGCCGCGACGGCAGCCTGCAAGATCACCTTCGTCACTGGCGCGGCCGTCTGCGCCGCGTAGATCGAGCTCTGCGGCGCCGTCATCTTCACGACGATCACATACTGCGGATTATCCGCCGGGAAGATGCCGACGAAATTCGGGTTGTAGCGCCCCACCACATAGTGGCCGTGGACGGTGCTGCGCGGAGTCCCCGTCTTCCCCGCCAGCATGAAGTTGTCGATTGCCGCCTCGACGGCCGTACCTTCGTCGACCACGTCGAGGAGCATATGCCGGACTTTGTCCGCCGTCGCCTTGCTGACGACGCGTCTGACGACACGGCGTTGATGCTCGTAGAGCACCGAGCCGTCCGGTCCGATCACCTGCTTCACCAGCGCGGGCTCGACGAGCTCACCGCCATTGGCAAAGGTCGAGTAGGCCAGCGCGAGCTGCAGGGGCGTGACCGATACCTCATATCCCATCGGCAGCGAGATCGGCGACTGCGCGGACCAGCTCTTCGGCGCGCGGAGGATGCCGCCCGATTCCGTCGGGTACGGCAAGCCGGTTGGGGTTCCAAAGCCAAAATCGCGAATGGTCTCGTACTTCTCGCGCGGCGTGAGACGCGAGGAGAACTTGACGATGCCGATGTTGCTCGACCAGCGAAGCACGACCGAGAGCGGCGCCTTACCGACGAAGTGATCGTCACGGATTGGATTCTTGCGTCCGTCGACCTCGAGCACCCCGTTGCCGGTATCGACGGAATCGGTGTCCGTGACCCGCCCCCGGTCGATCAGGGCGGCAGCCATGAACGGCTTAAACGTCGAGCCGGGCTCGAAGGGTTCGGTGAGCACCGTCGCCGCCGTCTGACGCGGGTCCGGACGACGGCTGGCCATCGCGCGAATCTCGCCGGTGTGCGGATCGAGAATCACGATGTCGCCGCCCTCGGCGTTCATTCGCGCCACAGCATCGGCGAGCGCCTTTTCGGCGATCTCCTGGAGATCGGCGTTCAGCGTGAGGACGATGCTGTTTCCGGAAACGGGCGCCGTGCCCGGAGCCGTCGGTGACTCGCGGCCGCGGCCGCGAGAGTCTCGGACCATCGTCGCGGTCCCCGCCTTCCCCCGCAGGATGGAATCGAGCGAGAGCTCGAGTCCTCCCACCGGCTTGTTGTCCGCATCGACGTTGCCGAGGATCCCCTTCGCACCCTCTGAAACGGCGTACGTGCGTTCGATCGACGGGAAGGAATGCACGCCCCGCATGGCGACGAGTTGCGCCGCGTCGCTGGTTCGAAATCGCCCTGGCACGACGAGATACTTGTTGGTCGTATCGAGCGCCTTGGCGATGACCGAGGGCTCGACTTTCAACTTTGCGAGCACCGTCCGCAGCTTCTTCCGTTCGTTGATCTCGCGCGGCGCGATCTCCACCCTCACCACCTCGTGGCTCTGGGCGAGCACGCGGCGCGAGACGTCGAGAATTTCGCCGCGATGGGCGGGGACCACCTTGTCCGTCGTCTGCTGACGCTCGGCCTGGGCGCGCCAACCCCTTCCCTGGACCAGCTGCACGCGCGCCGCCTGGACGAGGATGGCGACGGCGAACAGGGCGAGGACCGAATGCGCCAGACCGATTCGGCTAGAGCGAATCATGCCGGATCGGTGGCGTGCGAGGCGTACGCGCCGAAGCGCTGTCGCCACGCTGCAGGATGATCTGCTGCTCGGGGGTCGGGATGTGCATGTTGAGGCGCTGTTCGGCGATCGGCTGGAGTCGCGCCCGGCTCGATGCTTCCCGAATTACGCCTTCGAGCCGAACACGCTCCGCTTGCAGCGAATCTCGCCGCTGACGGAGCTTTCGAATTTCGGTTTGTTGGCGTACGCCGAGCGCTCTCCGCGCTATGACGCCTGTAGCCACCAAAACGAAACCAACCAGCAGGACGGCGATCGCCGACCGTCGCCTGGCCGCTACTCGGCGCTTCGCCATGCTCGGAGCCGTGCGCTTCGTGCGCGGGGGTTGGCAGCTGTCTCGTCATCGGACGCGGTGAGGGCTCGGCGCGTGATGGTGGTGCCGAGTGGCCGCCCGCGGCAGGTGCACACGGGCTGCTTGGGCGGGCAGATACAGGCGGCGCTCCACTCGCGGAAGGCGTTTTTTACGATCCGGTCTTCGCCCGAGTGATAGGCGATGACCACCATCGTTCCCCCCGGGGTGAGGCGGTCGCGGAGCGCCGGGAGCGCGCGCGTCAGCCCGGATAGCTCATCATTCACGTCGATCCGCACTGCCTGGAACAGCCGGGCGAAATCGGCCGCTCCGCTCCGCGGTCCCAGCACAGCCCGAATCGCCCGGACCAGGTCATCGCTTGTCGCGAACGCCTCGGTGGCTCGCCGGCGAACGATTTCCCGCGCCAGGCGGGCGGCCCGAGGCTCGTCGCCAAACTTCCTGAACGTCGTGGCAAGCGACGCCTCGGGCTCGTCGTTCAGCAGGTCGGACGCCGTGCGCTCGGCGTCGGGCCCCATTCGCATGTCGAGCGGCGCCCCCGGACGGAAGGTGAAACCGCGCGATTCGGCGTCGACCTGGTGAGAGGAGATCCCCAAATCGAGGAGGATCCCGTCGAAGGTGATGCCCTCGAGATCCGGATGGTCGGCGACGTCCGCGTAGTTGGACTGAATCGATGAGAAGCGTCCGGCGGCGGCATACGA
>Ga0310813_10001559_pt1 | contig 13854 bp, 14 predicted proteins | sample YN3metagenome_FD_203086 | JGI IMG/M metagenome (GOLD analysis project Ga0310813, IMG submission 203086) | Soil microbial communities from experimental microcosm in Duke University, North Carolina, United States - YN3 | ecosystem: Engineered > Artificial ecosystem > Soil microcosm > Unclassified...
CCACAGCCCCGCGCGCTGGTGGAAGACGGCCTGCGTGGTCCTCGTGGTCGTCCCGCTCGGCTGCAGCGGCCCGCTCCGGCGGCCGGCCCTCGACGCTCCTTTCCTCGCGGTGCTCGACGTGGGCCGAGGCAGCTGCGCCTACCTCGAATGGCCCGACGGACGCAACGTGATGGTCGACTGCGGCAGCCTCAACGCGCGCGACCCGGGCGCGTCGATCGCGGCGCCCTATCTCTGGTCCCGCGGCGTGACGCGCCTCGATACGCTCGTCCTCACCCACCCGGACGCCGACCACGTCAACGGCGCCGACTCTCTGCTGCGGCTCCTCAAGGTCCGGCAGCTGATCGTGACCCGCGCGTTCGAGGGCCGCTCCTGGCCGCCGGGCGTCGACGTGACGGTCATCGAGCGGGCCGGCGAGCCGCTCCGTCGCGGGGACGTCGAGTTCCTGGCGCCGCCGGTCTGGGAGAAGTTCGGTCGCGCCGTGCCGCCCAACGAAACATCGATCGTGATGCGCGCCGCGGGTGTATTGTTTCCAGGCGACATCGAGGAACGCGGCGTCGAGGAACTGCTGACGCTGCCGGACGTCCGCGCGCGCTGGCTCCTGCTGCCCCACCACGGGAAGCTGTTCCGGCAGCACCAGGAGTTCGTCCGGCGCGTCGGCCCGGATGTGATCCTCGTCAGCGCGCCCGAAGGCTACTCCTCGTCGAAGGTCCTCGACGCGCTGCCGGTCGCTCCTCGGATCACGGGGCGAGAAGGCGCGATCGAGATCATATTGAAGTAAAACGGGGCCCTCATTTAGGATGTGCGGGATGAAAAGAGCGTGGATCGCCGGGCTGCTGCTTCTGGCCTCTTGCTCGGACAAGAAAGAGGAAAAGTGCTGCTCGGAGGGAGTAATTCCGGCCCCGGTCCCGGTACCGAGAAGCATCACCCGGAGCGACGGGATCGTCCTCACCGGGCTTCCGGAGAGCCCCGAGCTCGCCGCCTGCGACGGCCGAGGCCGCTGGGGCGTGAAGGCCCCGCTGATCGAGCACTCGATCGTCGATCCCAAGGAGAAGGCGCCGCTTCTGCCCCAGGAAGGCCACCCCAAGCTGACGCTCTACCGGGACTCGCTCCCCTTCCCCCAGGTGAACTGGAAGTCCGGCGACTGGGAGGTGACCCAGCTGCTCTTCCCCGTGGGCAAGGGCTTCGTCGCCCGCTACCACGTCATGAACCACGGCGAGGACGCCCGGACGGGACAGCTTCGCGTCGGCGGCTCGGGCGCCGCCATCGCGGCCGCCGGGAAGGCGCCCGCGGAGCGGCTCGAGTTCGACCTCAAGGTCGAGCCCGGCGTCAGCCTGTTCTTCTTCGTGACGACCGCGGACCTCGCCGGGAAGATCTCGGACGACGCGCTCGACGAGGCCACGTCCCGCTGGGAGAAGATCCTGGCCAATCGCGCCATCAAGCTTCCGGATCCGGCGCTGCTCACCGAATACTACGCGAGCCTCGCCGGCCAGATGCTCGGGGTTGCCGGCTGCGCGGAAGCGACGGCAAAGATCGACGCGATGCTCGCCCGGACGGAAGGCAAGGCCCTGCGCCTGATGGCGGCGACGCCCGAAGGCTGGAACCTCGAGGCGATCGAAGTCGTCGGGATGCCCACCGACTTCGGGCCGCTTTCCTTCCGCTACCAGGGCGCCTACAACAACCGGACCTTCGAGCTCAAGCCGGGCTGCGCGCCTCCCGACGGATACATCATCGCCGTACCGGACAAGCTGGTCGCCCGCGTGGACGGCAAGGACGCGCCCGCCAAGGACGGCGTGATTCGCGTCCCCGTCGGCGCGCGCTTCGTCGAAGTCTCCTACCCGCGCTGAGGTCGGCATGGCTGCGGACGAAGAGGATGAGGATTCCCTGCTGATGCGCATCGTCTCGAACGAACTCCTGTGGGTGGTGATCGCCGCCCTGGGCATCCTGGGCCTCGCCTTCCACCTGGCCACGAAATGAAGCCGCTGACCGTCGCCGAACAATCGGGCTACCGCGCCACCTCCACGCATGCGGACGTCCTGCGCTTCATCGACGAGCTGAAGAAGGTCCGTCCGGTCTTCCGCGTCGAATCGATGGGCCGCAGCGCGAAGGGCCAGGAGATGCCCGTCCTCGTCTTCGGCGAGCGGCCGGGCACGCCCGTCGTGCTCGTCCTCGCCAACATCCATGCGGGCGAGGTCGAGGGCAAGGAAGCCCTCCTGATGCTCGCCCGCGACCTGCCCGAGACGTATTTCGAGAAGCTCACCCTGCTCTTCGTCCCCAACTACAACCCCGACGGCAACGACCTCATCGACGTGAAGAACCGCGCGCTCGATCTGGCGAAACTCGAGGGCCAGATCGGCCCAGTAGGCGGCGTCGGGACCCGCTACACCGGCGAAGGCATCAACCTGAATCGCGACTACATGAAGATGGAGGCGCTGGAGTCGCGCAACCTGTCCAAGCTCCAGGCCAAGTGGCGGCCGCAGCTCACCATCGATTCGCACACGACCGACGGCTCGATCCACAGGTACGCCCTGACCTTCGACACCTCGCACATCCCCTGCGCTCCCGGGGCCTACGTCCATACGAAGATGCTGCCCGAGGTCTCGCGGCGCCTCGAGGCCCGGACGGGCCTGAAGACGTTCTTCTACGGAAACTTCGTGGACGAGGCGGACCTCTCCAAGGGATGGGCCACCTACTCCCATCTGCCGCGCTACGGCTCGCACTACCGCGGCCTGACCGGTCGGATGGACATCCTCCTCGAAACCTACAGCTACATTTCCTTCAAGGATCGAGTCTTCACGACCTACGAGATCCTGAAGGACATCTTCGACTACACGATCGAACACGCGGCCGAGATCAAGAAGCTCTGCGAAGACGGCGAGCGGGCGCGACCGGATCCCGTGGCGATCGCCTACGGCCCGCCCGAGACGATCGGCGACTGCGAGATCCAGGCCTGGGACATGGAATCGCAGCTCGCGCGCAAGATCCCGGGCCGTGAGCCGCGCCGCTACCGGATGCCCCACCTCGCGAAGTTCGTCCCGACGAAGACGGTGCCGCGTCCCGCGGGCTACTTGATCCCGCAGACGGAGACTTCGATCATCGAGAAGTTGAAGGACCATGGAATCATTCTGGAGCGACTGTCCGCCCCCCGCGAGTTCGAGGTGGACGTCGACGTCGTTGAAACGGTCACGACCGTGGATAGCCCGGACGTCGGCTCGATGAAGCGGGAGGAGAAGGTCGTCACGATCTCCCGCCGGCTCGCGGACACCGACGCGTCCGCGGGCGACGTGCTGGTTCGGACGGACCAGGTCCTGGGAACCCTGGCCGTCTACCTCCTCGAACCCGAGAGCGACGACGGCCTCTTACGCTGGGGCTATTACCCGTTGCTCCGGCCCCAGGCCACCCTTCCCGTCGTTCGCGTCCGCCGACTCTAATCCCGGTTTCCCGGTGTCGTATATAGAGAGGATGATGCGTTCACTTTTCGTCGTCCTGGCCCTCTCCCTCTTCGCGCAGGATGCCGCGGTCCGTGAGCTCCTGCAGAAGCTCGAGGACGACCGCGTCGAGACGCGGGAGCAGGCGCAGAAGGAGCTCGCCGCGCTGGGCGAGGCGGCGCTCCCTCCGCTCCGCGAGGTGGTCGAGTCGCCGAACTCCTCCGGCGAGCTCAAGCTGCGGGCCGCCGCGACCATCCGCGAGATCGAGCTGAACGTCAAGGCGGCGAAGGTCTACCGCGAGCCCGCCCGGGTGAGCCTGAAGGCGACCGACAAGCCGCTCCGCGAAGTCCTCGACGACCTCTCCCGCCAGGCGGGCGTCGCGATCGATTCCTCCTCCGTCAACGACAAGGCGGCCGTGACGATCGACGCGACCGACGTTTCCCTGATGGAGGCGATGGACCTGCTCTGCCGGGGCCAGGCCGAGCGGAACTGGGAGGCGAAGGACGACGGGGCGATCCGCCTGACCCGAGAGCGCCACGTCGGCTACCCCGCGGCGTATTCGGGCCCGTTCCGGATCCGGGTGCAGTCGATGAACGCCGACCGCAACAATGATTTCAAGGCGCGCACGGTCTCGGTGACCTGCCTGCTGCTGGCCGACTGGGACAAGCGTCTCAAGCCGTCGAAGATCGTGGACCTCGAGGTCAGCAAGGCGACGGACGACCAGGGGACGCTGCTCGAAGTGACCGCGGTCGACGCAGGCAACTTCTTCCGGGGCGGCCCGGGCGTCCAGATCCGCGTGGGCGGCGGCTTCCTCCAGGACGGCTGGGAGAGCAGCCGGAACTTCGCGCTGCGGGGGCTGCAGCCGACCGCGACGAGCGTGACGCTGGAGGGAACGGCACGCTATACCTTCCCGCTCGATCAGCGGGAGGTCAAGATCGAGAAGCCGGCCAACAGCGAGAACAAGGATCTGGGCGACACGATCGTGCGCCTCACGCGCAGCGGCACGCCCGAGAACTGGACGATCTCGTTCCACAAGCCGCCCTCGTCCTCGACGCCCGGATGGGGGAAGACGATCGGCCAGCGCTTCGACCCCGACTCGTTCGTGGTGGTCGACCAGGACGGCGCCGAATTCACCGCCACGCTCCGCACGGTGGGCCGCGGCCGCCAGTTCCAGGACGTCGGCGACGCGGGGATCTGGTACCAGGGCGTCGTGCAGCGCAACACCGCCAAGGCGATCAAGGAAGTGAAGTTCCGCTTCGTCGATCAGACGCTCATCAAGTCCGCGCCCTTCAAGTTCAGCGCCCTCGCCCTCCCCTGACCGAACCAGGAACCAGGAACCGGAGGGATCCCCCTCTGCAGCTCCCCCGGGGGGAGGCAGGGAGGGGGAAGGGTCCGGGTCGTGGTTCCTGGTTCGGGGTTCTTGGTCCGGTTCAGTCGCCGAAGTGGAGGCTGCCGGTCACCACGTCGAGGGCGCGCTTGTTCTGCATCCACGCGAAGGGGTTGACGCCGCGGGACGGGCCCACGACGCCCGCGATGACCCAGAGGCCGTGAGTCCGGCCGACGCGACAGCGCAGTTCGACCCCGGGCTGCCCTCCCAGCCGCGCGGGCGCGACCAAGAGGGCCGATTCTTCCAGGGGTCCCTGCGGGGCCTCGTCCTCGAACTCATCCCGATCGAACTCCAGGCCGGCCTCGCGGAAGGTCTCCAGCGCCGCCTCGCGGGACGACTCCGCGGTCGGGGCCGCGGCCACTGGGGCGAGCGTGAACGCCATCTTTCCCATATAGCTCCCCGCAGGAGGCGCGTCGGGGGCCGGGGGAGCCGAAGCGCCCGGGAACGGCGACCAGCAGCTGTCGACGGGAGGCTCGGAGGGCGACGGCGCCGACAAGGTCGCCTGGAATCCCGAGGATTCCTCCGGGGTGAGCTCCCACGACTTCGGCACGTAGACCCGCCAGGGGACCGGAGCGGGACCGGACACGTTCAGGACCGGCTCGGCGCAGAGCCCTTGGTTCTCGTCGATCGGGCCGAATTGCGCCACCGAGACGAAGAAGTCATCCGCGCAGCGCGCGTAGGTCTCGCGCGACGCGCGGCAGCAGACCATGTAGAGCCGGGGGCCGAACTTCAGGGCGACGAACCTGCCGGCATAAGCACGGCCGCTCGCCGTCCATTCGCAGACGGCGTCTCCCACGATGCCGGCGCTCAGAGGCAGGTGCTTCATCGAGACGACGGAGAGGCCGTTGAATTCGAGGTGCATCTCGAGCCAGTGGGCCGGGTCGACGTCGCGCCCGAGGAGAACACCGATCACCTCGAGGTCCAGCTCGGCGTCCTCGCGGTAGAAGAGTCCCAGCGACTGGAGCGGCGCCTCCGTCGTCGGCGCCACGCGTCCGACGTGCGGGCGCATCTTCGTGGCCACGGGAAGGCCGATCCGGTAGTGCCACTTCGGGTCGGGGGACGTGTCGACCGCCACGCGGATGAAGAGATCCCGCAGCTGATCGACGGCATAGGCGATGGTGATGGGGTGCGGAAGGGACATTAGTGTTCGTGGTAGCGGTCGTCGTCCGACAGCTCGTGCATCTTGTAGCGGCTGATCTGGATGGGGTACCAGATCTCCTCGTACTGCCGGACCTTCACGCGGTAGCGCATGAGGTGTCCGCTCGGATAGACGTAGCCGCGGACCACGTATTTCCCCCACTCCGGGGATTCCTTGATCGAGTAGACGGAAGGCTTGAACGGCTCGGCGATCCAGGGCAGGTCGGGCACCTTCAGTCGGATCGCCTGGTCGGCGACCGCGCGCGGATCCCCGTGCCACTTCTCCGCGCCCGTCCGGAAGGCCGTCAGCTGCTGGGGCAGGTCGTCCGGCACCTCGAGGTTGATGTCCCCCATGTCGAGGATGTAGGTCTCCATGCATCCCGCAGCCAGCAACCCGCAACCGGCAGCCAGGAAGAGGACCCTACTCCTCACCACGAGAGGACCCCATGCTCTCAAACATCGTCTTCAGCATGTCCTTATAGGAGACGGCCGCATCGAGGTCTTCCCTTGCGATGAGGGAGTTCTGGTGCAGCCCTTCCAGGACGAACTCCATCGCCAGGGGGAGTTCCTCCGCGGAGGGCTTCAGGTTGCTCTCCGCGATCGTCTTCAGGCCGGGGACCTGCTCCAGCGCGCGGGCGTAGTCCGTGGAGCTCATCGCATCGGTGATCTCGACGCGTGATCCGCGGGCGAACCAGTCGAGCACCGGTTTGTACGCCGTGTCGTCCAGCGGCGCGTCCTTGGTGCCCGGACCCGGGCGCGAGCCCTTGGCCCGCACGGGCTTCGAGGCATAGACGTCCGGGAAGGAGCGCTTGAAGGCCGCCTGCACCGCCTGACCCAGGATGCGGCGGGCGACGGCGATCACGCCTTCGCGCTCGCCCTCGTAGACGAGCTCGATCTTCCCGGCGATCGCGGGCACGGCCGCGTAAAGGTCGCAGATCCGCGGCACCGCCCGCTTCTCGCCCGAGTGCAGCGCCCGGCGCTCGCAGTTGGAGACGATGTTCTCCATGGCCGAGATCGACATGCGCGCGGAAACGCCGCTGTTCTGGTCGACGAACTCGCTCTTGCGCGCCTGGAAGCCGATCTCCTCGACGATCTCGGCGACCAGCTTCGGCACGCGCACGTCGACGAGGTCGCCCCGCTTCGTCCAGGCCTCCTGGGCCGTGATGGTCATCGCGTCGTCGATCGACGCCGGATAGTGCGTCATGATCTGGGAGTCGATGCGGTCCTTCAACGGCGTGATGATGCTCCCGCGGTTCGTGTAGTCCTCGGGGTTCGCCGTGTAGACGATGCAGACGTCGAGGGGCAGCCGGATCGGAAAGCCGCGGATCTGGACGTCGCGTTCTTCCATGATGTTGAGGAGGCCGACCTGGATGCGCGTCTGCAGGTCCGGCAGCTCGTTGATCGCGAAGATCCCGCGGTGCGTGCGCGGGAGGATGCCGTAATGGATGACCTCCTCGTCCGAGAGCGAGCGTCGCTCGTTAGCGGCCTTGATGGGGTCGATGTCGCCGATGAGGTCGGCCATGGTGACGTCCGGGGTCGCGAGCTTCTCGCGGTAGCGGTCCTCGCGGCGGAGCCAGGCGATCGGCGTCTCGTCGGTCACGGTGCGTCGGCAGCGCTTGCAGATCGGCGCGAGGGGATGGTCGTTGATGTCGCAGCCCGGGACGACGGGGACCTGCTCGTCCAGGAGGTCGACCAGCTGGCGCAGGATCCGCGACTTCCCCTGGCCGCGTAGGCCAAGCAGGATGAAGTCGTGCCGGGCCAGCAGCGCGTTCTGGATCGCCGGGACGACGGTCTTCTCGTATCCGATGATCCCCGGGAAGAGAGGGCGGCCGTCCTTCATCCGGCGGATGAGGTTGAGGCGCATCTCCTCCTTCACGGAGATGACTTTGGCTCCGGACTTCTTCAGGTCGGCGACGGTCTTCATTTCTCTGGGTACCGGGTACTGGGTTCTGTGTCCTGTTAGTCGTCTTCCTCTTCCGACCCCTCTTCCTCGCTGGTCCCCTGCTCCCCTTCCGAGAGGCGGAAGGCCACGACCTTGTTGGTCACGAGGAAGGTCGAGAGCTCGTCGATCATGAGCATGATGTAGTCGGCGTTGGCCTCCTTCAGGATGCCCATCCACGGCTCCGTATTTTCCGTGGTCCACACCTCGACTTCGCGGCCGAGGTACTCAGCTAGCTTTTTCAGCATTCCGGATCTCCCGGTCCCGCGCGGACTGGAGCGCCGCCTGGTAGTCGGTCCACAGCGCCTGCTTGGGGCGGCCGATGTCCAGGTGGTCCCACGGCAGGTGTTCCGAGACGCTCGTCTCGCGCCTCGCATAGAAGTCGGGATCCAGCCCGACTTTCTCGAACACCTTCATCCAACGGTTGAAATCGAAGTATTCATTCCACTCGTCGAAGCGGGCGCCCTGCCGCCGCGCCTCCACCAGCGCCGCCGAGAGCCGCCGATCGCCGCGCGCGAAGACGCCTTCGACGTACGACTTCCTCGGGTCATGCGCCTTGAGATGGATCCGCGTCCCGCGGGCCATGGCGGCGAGGCGCCGTTCGACGTCCTGCACGTAGCCCAGCTCGCGCTGCCCGCAGAACTGGAACGGCGTGTGGGGCTTCGGGATCAGCGGCGAGATCGTGATGTTCACGTCGGCGTTGTGGCCGCGAACGTCCTTGCCCACGCGGGACACGCGCCGGGCGGTGTCGATGATCGCGTCCACGTCCGAATCCGTCTCCATCGGGAACCCGATCATGAAGTACATCTTCACGTGGTTCCAGCCCTCCTGGAACGCTGCCTTCACGGTAGCGAGGAGGTCCTTGTCCTCGATCGGTTTGCGGATGATCTTCCGGAACTCCTCGGAGCCGCCCTCCGGCGCGATCGTGAAGCCGCCCTTGCGGACGGAGGTCATGAGGGCGGGCAGCTCCGCCAGCTTGTCGTCCACCCGCAGGGACGGGAGTGAGACGCTCACGCGGCGCTGCTTGAAGCGCGCGTTCAGCCGCGTCATCAGCTCATGGATGTCGGGATAGTCGCCGCTGGAGAGCGACGTGAGGGCGATCTCGTCGTAGCCCGTCGCGGCATAGATATCCTCCGCCTGCTGGACGAGCTGGTCCACGGGACGGAAGCGCAGCTTGTTCTTGAAGCTCACCGCGTGGCAGAAGCGGCAGCGGTGCGGGCAGCCGCGCATGATCTCCAGGTTGATCCGGTCGTGGACCACCTCGGCCAGCGGGACCACCGGCCGCCGCGGGAAGTACGCCTGGCTCAGGTCGGCCACCACCGCCTTCTTGACGACGGCTCCCGTCCAGGCCGAGATCCTCCCGTCGGGCCCGTGGGTCCAGGTGTAGTGCGACGGCACGTACGCGCCGGGGACCTTCTCGGCGATCGCCTGAAGGAGCGCGCCGCGGTCCTTGCGGAAGTCCTTCACGAGGTCGATCAGCATCGGGAAGGCGTCCTCGCCGTCGCCCAGGATGAGCACGTCGAAGAAGTCCGCGAAGGGCTCCGGATAGCTCGCATTGACGCCGCCGCCGACGACGAGCGGGAACTCGGGGCCGCGGTCCTTCGCGAAGTACGGGATCCCGGCCAGCTCCAGCAGGTTCAGGACGTTGGTGTACTGCAGCTCGCTCTGGAGCGAGATCCCGAAGAGGTCGAACTCGCGGACCGGCCGGTGGGAGTCGACCGAGAAGAGCGGGATGCCGTCCTTGCGCATGCGGTCTTCGAGGTCCGGCCAGGGCGAGAAGACGCGCTCGCAGAGGGCGTCGGGACGCTCGTTGATCTGCCCGTAGAAGATTTGGATCCCCAGGTGCGCCATCCCGATCTTGTAGGCGTCCGGGAACGCCAGCGCGACCTTCACCTCGGCGTCGTCCTTGCGGACGGAGTTCACTTCCCCGCCGACGTACTGGCTCGGGCCCTGTACGTGCAGAAGGTGTCGTTCCAGTGTCGGCCAGATCGTCGTCATGAGCGAGGGTCTACTCTAGCAAGGTGCGCTAGTTAAGGGAAGGTCCCTTCGGCGGCCAGGCGCGGCGCCGGCGGCCGGCAGCGCCCGGCTCCCGGGCGGGATGCTCTTCGAAGGCTTTCATGATGAAGTCGCAGCGAGCGCCGGCGTCGAGCTCCTCGAGGAGGCGCTGGCGGGACGCCGGATCGAATCCCAGCAGCGAGGACACCAGGTCACAGAGCATTCCCAGGGGAACGTCGTCCGGCGGAAGCGGCACGCCTTTCCCCAGGGCCTTCATGAGCTCGGCATAGATCATCAGGAGCGTCCGGCGCTTCCGATCGTAGCCCTGCGGCTCCTGCGCCGCCTCCTCCAGCAGCTCTACTTTCGCGCTGCGGTACGCCCCCCCGCCGACCTCCTGGATTAGACGGACCCGGACGAGGCCCAGGAGGACCAGGTTGTAGCGCCCGTCCTGAAGCGTCGCGTGCTCGACGATCTTCCCCATGCCCATGACGGGATGGATGGGCGGAGAGCCTTCGTACTGGTCCTCCCATCCGGGCTTGAGCAGCGCCATCGCGATGAGCTTCTCCCCCCGCAGGGCGTCCGCCGTCATCTCCCGGTAGCGCGGCTCGAAAATGTGGAGCGGCAGGAACATCCCCGGAAAGAGGATGACGTTCGGAAGGGGAAACACGGGGACGACCCCCGAGAACCCCTTCGGATCGAAGGCTCCGGCGCCCACTCCGAGGCTTACTTCTGGTCCGCGGGCTTGGGAGCCTCGACCTTCGCGCCGCAGCCGCCGCAGAACTTCGCGTTCAGCTCCAGCTTGGCCCCGCACTTGGCGCAGCCCTGGGCCTCGACGCCCTTGCCGCACTTGGCGCAGAACTTCTGTCCGGCCGGCAGCTCCGTCTTGCAGCTCGGGCAGTACGAAGGCAGCGGGCGGGAGAACTTGTCGTCGATGCGGCCCAGCATCTTCTTGAGGGTCGCGTCGCAGGCCCAGCGCAGGATCTTGCCCTGGCTGTCCGCGTCGATCTGGAGCTCGTTCTTCGCGTCGCCGCCAATGCCGAGGACCCGGACGCCCCAGGCGCTGGCCTTGTCCTCGCGCGACAACTCCGCGAACTCCTTCACGATGATCTCGCCGGTGGTCGTGTTCACCAGCTTCACGTCGATGCCGACGTCCGTCTTGACGACCGTCTTCGAGGTGTCGATCGAGACCGGGGCGATCGGACCGACCACCCGGTCGAAGATGCCGCCGGCCGTCTTGCTCTTGTTCACGGTGACTTTGAAGTTCGTGACGGCGCCGAAGAACATGTAGTCGACGCCGCGGACCTTGCCGGCCTTGGCGATCTCGGAGGGGTCGACCGTGCCGACCTCGCTCTGCTCCTTCTTGATGTCGTTGAGGCGGAGCCGCTCGATCAGGTTGAAACGGTCGGAGCGGCTGACCATGGTCTCGAACTGCTCACCGCCCTGCTCGCCGACGGGCTTGGCGTACCAGCCGCCGCCGTGGGACCGCGTCTTGTCCTGGAATTCGACGATGGCCGCGCGGGGCTTCGTATATCCCTGGGGAGGCTGATCGTACTTGCCGATCGCCTCCATCTTGTCTTCGGAATACGTCTCGGACGTCGACGTGCCGCAGCTCACGAGGAAGAGCGTTCCCAGGCACAGCGCGATGAAATTCTTCACGGATTCCCTCCAGTAGTTCAGGCCAAAAGTGTACGACCTGACCCCAGAGGAGTCAACTCCGGCGCAAGGGGGGCCGACCTTACGGACCGGCGACCGCCGTGAGCTCCGTCAGCGCGGTAAAGACGGCGCCGGCGCCATCCCGCGGCTGAACCTTGATGTAGTAAGTCGCCCCGGCAGTCAGGCCCGTAATCGTTGTGCCGGTCGAGCTGGTCGGCGTGGTCGTCGTCGCCGGAGCCACCATCAGATTCTCGCCGCCGGACGTGGTCGACAGATAGACATCGTAGGTGGCCGCGATGTCCGACAGCGGGGGCGGCGGCGTCACGGAGCTCTCCTGCGCGGAACTCCAGGTCAGGACAATCTGTCCCGTGGGCGGCGACGCGGCGACCGTCGCGCCGGACCAGGTGATGATGCTCGTCGTGGACGTCAGGGACGTCGTATCGAACACGAACAAGGCGGAGCCTCCGATCTGGACCCCTTCCGCGGACTTGATCCCGGAGCCGATGACCACGCCATAGGTGGTATTCACCAGCAGCAGCTGCTGCGGAATGATTCGCGCCTGCTCCAACTCGGGAAGGTATTCCACGGTGATCGTCAGCCCGGACACGGCGCCCTGCTTCGAGAAGGCCCAGTTGTTCGTATCCTGGACACTCGCCGCGTCCATGGCCCGGTCGAACTGCACCAGAATGTTCGGCATCAGCCCGATCCCGCTGCTGGCTCCGGGGGCCGGAAGCACGGCGAGGACCGAGGGCGGGGAGTTCTTCTTGGTCTTGCCGCAGGCCGGGGCCAGGAACGCCAGGGCGAGCAGCACGAGTGCGTGGGAAAACCGCATGGATGCCTCCATCAAGGGTGCAGGCGAATACTGGTTACACCGGCGGGCGGCTACTTCCCCTACGGACGTTTACTTCAGGCGTCCCGATTTGCTGAAGAAATTCCAGGGGTTGTCCCACACCAGCTTTTCGATGTTCTTCTCGTCGGCTCCGCGCGAGCGGAGTTCCTCGATCACGTGGGGCACCATGAGCGGATCGCTCGGGCCCCAGTCGGCCGCGCCGTTGATCATCATCTTCGCGTAGCCGTTGTCCTCGAGGATGTTGGCCATGCGCTCGGGCGAGAGCTTCGAGATCGGGTATACCGTGTGGCCCGCCCAGCAGCCGGCCTTGAGGGACATGGGCGTCGTGTCCTCGACGTTGTGGTCCATGAGGACATTGTCCATCGTGTAGTCCATGCCCTTCAGGACGTCGATCAGCCGCTTGATCCCTTCAAACTTCCCGAGGTGCGGCGAGTGGATCAGGATCGGCAGCTTGTATTCGCGGGCGAGCTCCGCCTGGCGGACGAAGAACTCCTCCTCGACGGAGTTGATGGCGTCAAAGCCGATCTCCCCCACCGCGACGACGGTGGGCTTTTCCAGGAAGCGCGGGAGCTCCTCCAGGACCTCCTGCGCGAGTTCGTAGTTGTTCGACTCCTTGGGGTTCATCGCTATCGTGACGTACTGCTGGATGCCGTACTTCGCGGCGCGGGAGTGCTCGTAATTGATCAGGTGGTCGAAGTAGTCGAAGAAGCTGCCGGGATACTTGCGGGTCTCGCCCAGCCAGAAGGCGGGCTCGACGAGGTACTCGACGCCGGCCCGGGCCATCGCCTCGTAGTCGGCCGTGGTCCGCGCATACATGTGGGCGTGGGGCTCGAAAATCCTCATGGCGGCAAGTCTACGGCTCCGCGCCGGAGAGGTAAAGCGAAAACGCGGCGCGGCGCGCGATCAGTCTTCGGCGGGCAGGAGGACCGTGTAGACGGGCTCGTTCGCCCGGACGGCCTTCAGGAAGTCGGCCTGGACGATGTCGGCCTGCATCCCTTGCCACCAGAAGTAGTTCTGGTGCCGATTCTCGCCCGTGGTCTGCTTCATCGAGATGACGAACAGGTTCTCGTCGGCGTCCACCAGCTCCCGGAGGGCCTCCGGCGCGTCGCTCCCGGGCCCGTAGATGGCATCGGACACGCAGGAGAGATTGATGAACGTGCGGTGACCGCCGGGATTCTGGACGACGAAGAAGCTACGCACGGGCCGGCTCCAGCGGCCGGTAGAGCGTGTCGCGGCGCACCGGGTCGCGCCCCGCCTCGCGGATGAGCGCGCGCATCTCTTCTTCCGAAACCCCGAGGGGCGACTCCGCGCCGGCCATGTGGACGATGCGCTCCTCGAGGATCGTGCCGTCGATGTCGTCGGCCCCGTAGGAGAGCAGGATCTGCGCCATTTTGAGGCCGGTCATGATCCAGTAGGCCTTCACGTGGTCGATGTTGTCCATCATGAGGCGGCCGACCGCGTGGACCTT
>Ga0310813_10001560_pt1 | contig 13853 bp, 13 predicted proteins | sample YN3metagenome_FD_203086 | JGI IMG/M metagenome (GOLD analysis project Ga0310813, IMG submission 203086) | Soil microbial communities from experimental microcosm in Duke University, North Carolina, United States - YN3 | ecosystem: Engineered > Artificial ecosystem > Soil microcosm > Unclassified...
AGCAGCGCTTTTTTCTGGTCCAAGCCGCCCGGACTGCTGAAGCCCCCCAGGCCGCCCGCCGCCACCACCCGATGACAAGGGATGAACAGGCAGATCCGGTTCCGGCGCAGCGCGTTCCCTACCGCGCGGGCGCCCCCGGGAGCGCCCGCCGCCTCCGCCACTTCCCCATAAGTCCGGGTCTCGCCCCAGGGAATCCTGCGGACGACCTCGTAGACCTTGCGGGTGAAGCCCGTCGCGTCGATCCCCAGCGGAAGATCGGACGACTCTCCCCGGAACCAGGCCGCCAGGCCCCGCCGGATCTCCGCCAGCTTTCGGCGACGCCCCGCCTCGATGTGCGCCGGCCCGAGGCTGAGCCCAACCAGGCGGCCCCCTTCGACCTGCGCCGTGCAGGGCCCGAGCGGCGTGGGAATCACGTCGAATTCAATCATGGCTGCGTCCTGATGAAAATGGGCGGCCGCTCGTGCTCGTCGGCAAGGTCCGACGACTTCACGCGCCCCGCCGGCCGGTCGCCCCCCCCGGCCACCGAGAAGCGCCCGTCGCGCCCCACGAAGCGTTTCCATGTCTTGAAGTCGTCGCTGCCCGCCGCGAGGCCCTCGGGCTCCCCGCCCTTCACCAGCACCGACAGGGCCGGCGTCCCCGACGGCTCCGACGCCGCCACGCTCTCGACGCCGCCAAAGCAGGCGGGTCGCCCGGGCCGCAGCAGCAACCCCTCCACCGAGCTGCCGCGATCGTTCACGCGCAGAGTGAACGGATCGTCGGTCCCGCCCATCGTGGGAAAGATCGGCTTCACGAGACGCGGGAACTCGAAGGTCGCGGCCGGGATCTCCTTCGCGCAATGGACGAACCAGGTCCGCTGCTCCGAGGCCGCGCCCGCCGGCGGAACGACCGTTACGGCCTGGCCGACGACCCAGGCCTGCCCGCGCGGGAACTGCCAGTAGCCGACGACTCCAAGCAACGCGACCGCGCCCGTGCAGGCCAGGCCGAACTTCGGGAAGCGCTTCGCGATCACCGCCAGCGCCACGAAAGCCGCGAAGACGTACATCGTCGCGAAGAAGAGCGTCCAGGCCCGCTTGGCCGGCACCCAGCCCGACGGCGGCGCCTGCATCCAGAGGGGCCCGTCGACCGCCTCCAGGCTCGGAGCATGTTCCTTCAGGGCGCCGAGCGCCCGCTCGGCATCCTCCCGGGTCGCCGCCAGCGTGCCGGGCCCTTCCTTCACCAGGACCAGGTCCGCCGCCTCCAGCAGTCCGCGGGGCAGCGTCTTCTCCAGGTCCTCGGCGGAGATCTTCTGGTAGAGCACCTGGTTCGTCGACACGAGGTCGCCCGCATACGGGAGCCGGGCGTCGACGAGCACGATGCGATCGGGACGGACGAAGTCCTTCGGCATCTTAAAGGTCGCCTTTCCGGCGACGATCTCGTCCGGATCCAGGGCCGGCAGCAGGATGGACTCATGGTTCCCCGCCTTGAGGGTCACGGCCCGGGCAATGCTGAACCCGAAGCGGCTCCGGACCACGACGTCGCCGCTGAAGTCCGTCGCGCTGGTCAGGGTCACTTTGAGCGGCGTCCAGAGCAGGGGTCGATTCACGTTCCCGACGAGGCGCTCGACCTTCTCGATCTGCGGGCCGCTCTGCAGGGCCAGGAGGAGCGCGAGGACTGCCGTCATGCCGCCGCCTTTCGGGACGGCAGTGCCAGAAGGGCGACGCCTCCCAGCCCGTACACCGCGGCCTGCACCCAGGCGGGCGAGGCATCACGCGCGACCGCCCCCCAGAAGGGGCTGAGATAGACGGAGATCCGGGGCGACGCGGCGCCCATCTGGTCCCCGAGGAAGGCCCAGAAGGGGTGTGCGGCCGAGAGCCAGAACGCGGCGAGGTAGTACCAGGGCAGCGCGGGGCGGAAGCGGGCAGCCACCCCGGCCCCGAGAGCCGCCAGCGCCGCCACCAGGACCTGGCCCCGCAGCACGCTTCCCGCGTCGACTCCCGTGACGTTCGCGGCGATCAGGACCAGCGGGAGGCCGAAGAGCAGGAGCACGGCCACCTCGATCAGCACCATCGGCGCCGGGATCCCCTCCCGCAGCAGCGAGGGGACGAAGAGGGGCCAGACAAGCAGGACGAAGAAGAGTTCCAGCGACAGGACGGCGGCGAAGAACCCGTCGGGGCCGGCGAACGGGAGGCGGTACGGAAGGAAGTCCGCCAGCATCAGGATGACGGCGCCGCAGAGCCCGCCGATCCACGCCAGATGCAGCGCGGCCGACTTCTGGAGCGGCGGGAATCGCATGGCGCCAGTATAGGCGGAGATGCCGGACCCGACAACTACCGCACGCGGGGGCGCGGCGGCGCCGGGGGCGGCGACTGGACGTAGGAGTCGGTGGGCTCCACCGCCCGCGAGCCGCGGAAGTACAGGGTGACCCGCTTGAGGCCGTTCAGGTCCGGGTAGACCGCCATCACCTCGCGGAGGTTCTCGAGCTTCTCCTCGGTGGACAGGTCGCCGAACTTCGAGGTCTGGGACGTGCGTCCCCAGGCCACCACGCAGCCGGTCGAGGTCACCAGGGACAGTTCGCTCCGGCGCGGGTCCTGCCGGCCGCCGAAGTTCGTGACGTCCACTTCGCGGATCCCGAGGCGACGCAGGATCGAATTGTCCGGGATGAAGTCCGCCATCGCGACCGCGGCCTTCAGGGACGCATCGTCCCAGACCTTGCCGGGCTCCGGAGGCAGGGACGCGACGCCCGTGATCTGGACCGTCCGCTCGCAGGTCGGAGGCGCGGTGTAGACGCCGGGCAGCCGGACGCCGTCCTGGTCGACCAGCACGTAGCCGTTGTCGCGGCGGATTGCCGCGTGGGCCTTCCGGTACTCGAACTTGATCAGGAGGCGGTCGGGGAAGACGCGCTCGACGGCGGTCACCTTCTTGACCCAGGGGCACTCCTCGAAGGTCTTGCCGACGCTCTCGACGAGCTTGGGGTCGAAGATCGAGCGCCCGGCGCCTTCGATGCGGATCAGTTCCTCGCCCTGGCTGTTGGCCCAGCGGGGAGCGAGGGCGGTCTTGACCTGGGGGGCGGCGAACTGCTTGCGCTGGGTGATGAAGCTGAAGACTTCGCGGTGGACCAGGAGGACCACGAGGGCGAAGCCCGCGACGAAGAAGCCGCGGAGGGCCGAGTCCTGGTGGCGGGACGCCAGCGCGCCGATCCGGGCGGCGCCCTTATCCCAATTCAGCTTGCGCAGCCGCGCGACGAATTTCCCCAGCATTCGTTTTACCTATCGGCGGTCTGCTAGAATGTCTGCATGAGAATTGTTCTCGCGCTGCTCGTTTTTTTCAGCGCGGGGTCAAAGTACGTCGAGCGCGATCTCGACAAGGTCGAGGCCCAGTACCTCGTCGTCGCCCCTCCCGCCTTCGCGGACGCCCTGGACGCGCTCTGCGACCACCGATCGAAAACCTTCAAGGTCGCGGTCGTCCGCACGGACGACATCGCCGCGAAATTCGGCGCGGGCGTGGACGGCGTCGCGAAACTGATCAAGAAGGTCGGGCCCAAGTTCGTGCTGCTCGCGGGCGACGCCGACACCGTCCCCACCTTCATCCAGAAGTCCGACTACGTCAGCGACCGCTTTGCGAGCGAGCCCGACCTCGCCACGGACTATCCCTACGGGGCCGTCACCGGCCGCTTCCCCGCCGACGGCGTGGAGGAGCTCCGGGCCATGATCGAGAAGACGATCGAGTACGAGACCACCCTTCCCGCCGGCCGCTGGCAGAAGAAGATCTCCTTCATCACGGGGGAGGCAAACTTCGGCGCGATGATCGACGACGTCCTGGAGCGCCAGTTCAACGCCGTCGTCACGGGCAAGATCCCCATGGCCTACGACGTCGAGACCTCCTACGCGAAGCCGTCGTCCAAGTACTGCTTCTATCCGCCGAAGTTCGGCGCGAATGCGTTGCGCATGCTCAACGAGGGGGCGCTCTTCTTCGCCTACGTGGGCCACGGCTACCGCGAGGGCTTCGACACCGTGATGTACAAGGACGAGGAGTACCCGATCTTCGAGTCGAAGCACGTCAAGCAGGTAGAGATCCGCGAGGGCCTCCCCATCATGGTCGTCGTTGCCTGCTCGACCGGGCAGTTCGACTCGCACGGCGACTGCATCGGCGAGGAGCTCTTCAAGCGCCGGCGCGGGCCGGTCGCCTTCATCGGCGGGTCGCGGGTCACCCAGCCCTACGGCAACGGCTTGCTGGGCCACAAGCTGGTGGAGCAGGTCTTTGCCAAGAAAGCCCCCACCCTTGGGGAGGCGCTGTGGCAGGCCAAGGCGGCGCTGCTCGACAAGGACGACTCCACGCTGCGGATGCAGGCGGACGCGATCGCCTCGACGATCCAGGGGCCGGGCAGCCTCGAGCCGATGCGCAAGGACGTGGTCCGGCACTACAACCTCTTCGGCGACCCCGCCCTGAAGATCCGCCGGCCGGCCGAGGACATCGAACTGGCCGCGCACGGCAGTCCCGGCGCGGGCCGGACCTTCTTCGTGTCGGGCAAGGCGAAGGACGGCCCCCTGGAGCTGACCTTCGAGTGCGCGCGCGACAAGTTCTGCCACCCGACCGACCTGGAGGGCCCCGACGCCGAGGCGCAGATCGGACGCCGCTACGCCAATGCCAACAACAAAGTCGTCACCCGGTCGCCGACGTCGGCGGCCGAAGGCGCCTTCGAGGTCGAAGTCGAGCTCCCCCAGGGCCTGAAGCCGGGTAAGTATTTCCTGAAGGCCTACGGCCAGGGGGCGATCGGGTCGAGGGAGATCGTCATTCCGGAATGAGAGTGATGGGAGGGACCATGAAAGTCGGCGCGCGCAACAAGATCGTGGGCAAAGTGACGGAGATCAAGAAGGGCTCGATCATGTGTCAGGTGAAGGTCGAGATCCCGGCCTCGGCGATGTCGAGCGTGATGACCGTGGACTCGCTCGACGAAATGGGGCTCAAGAAAGGCGACGCCGTCCAGGTCGTCGTCAAGGGCGTCAACGTCCTCCTGATCAAGGAGTAGCCGGCCCGGCACAGCGCGGAGGCTCCGCCCGCCGCATCTCGTCGAGCATCTCCGCCTCGGGCTCCAGGCCCAGCCAGCCCGACAGTTTCTTGCGGTTCGAGGAGACCATCGCGAACGCGCCGCGGGCCAGCGGCATCAGCGCCGGATGGGAGAGCCAGTCGGCCGTCTCCCGGTACTCCACGAGGGCCCAGAGGCACATCAGCCAGGCCTGGGTGCCGCGGTAGACGCCGCCCTCGTCATCCACCACGAGCAATTCCTCGACCGTCCCGGGGCTCGCGAGTTCCGGGAAGCGCTCCTGGGCTTCCGGCGAGCCCGAGGGGCAGAAGTCCATGTCTACGTACTTGGGCTGATGGACCAGCCACCAGCGGCAGCGGACGCAGAACCCGCAGTTCGCGTCGTAGAGGACCGTGAGCTTGTTCATCGTGCCCTCCTGCAATGGAGGGAGGAGGCCTCGCGGCCTCCTCCGCCCGCATCCTCCTTCAAGTCAGACCTTCTTCGCCGCCAGGTACCCTTCGGGCCTCACCGGAGGGGGCGCATGCTTCAGGAGCGCGCGCCGCCGCATCTTGGAGAAGACCACCAGGTTGAAGAAGTGCATCGCGCCCAGCACCAGGAGGACCATGCCCATCTTGGTGCTGAAGAATTCGATCCCTTCGACCGTGTCGCGGGGCTTGACGCCGTACTTCAGGGCCAGGGAGACGAAGCCCACGTTGATGAGGTAGAACCCGACGACCAGGAGCCGGTTCACCGAATCCGCCAGCGCTTCGTTGCCCAGGAAGCTGTCGACCAGGAAGATCCGGCCGTTCTTGTGAAGCGTGTGGGCCACCCACACGGTGAGCGCCACGCTCGCGACCATGTAGGTGATGTAGGCCCAGATGGTGGCGTTGACCGCCGCCCCCTGCAGAAGAGTGGTATTCATTGCGCCCTCCATTCCCGCGGCCGCCGTCCGGTCCGGGTCCCCGGCGCGCGCCGCTCGTCCGCGCCGGGCCTTTCCATCCTTAAGACGACCCAGACCCTAAAATATGAACATGTTCATTAATTATCAAGGAAAATAAATCGGCCATGAGAATTGAGAATCGCGCATGGCGAATCGCGGCAGAATCGCCACCCTTCCCCCGCCCCCCCTCGGAGGGTGGAGGCGAGCGCCTCCCCCAGGGGAAGGCAGGGATGGGGCCCCTCTTCCCGAGCTGCGGGCTCCGGGATTCGGGATTCGGGGTCAGAACATCGCCGCGGCGGCCCAGAACCCGCTCTGCTTCCGCTTGAAGGCCAGGTCGATGATCTTCCAGCAGAGGTCCGGGAACTCGTAGCCCGCGGCGCCGGCCGCCTTGGGGAGCAGGCTGCGCGCGGTCAGGCCGGGGATCGTGTTCACCTCGAGCACGTAGACCGAGCAGAACGGCGTCAGGATCAGGTCGACGCGGCTCATGCCCTCGCAGCCGAGCGCGTCGTGCGCGTCCTTCGCGGCCTTGGAGACGCGGCGCCGGTCCAGGTCGCTCAGCGGCGGGTTCACGATGTACTCGGTGTCGGGGCTCTTGTACTTCGCGTTGAAGTCGAAGAAGCGGGACTTCGGGCGCAGCTCGATGATGGGGAGCGCCTTCTCGTCGAGGATGCCGACCGTCAACTCGCGCCCCTGGATGAACTTCTCCATGAGCCCGATCGGGTCGTGGCGGAAGCATTCGGCGGCGCCGTCGAGCAGCGTGGCGCGGTCCTCGTGGACGGTGACGCCGACGCTGGAGCCTTCGGCGCGGGGCTTCATCACCACGGGGTAGCCGAGCGCGCGGGCGGCGTGTTCCATGAGGTCGACCGAGTCGCCGCGCGCGATGACGCGGTGCGGCGGCGTCTCGACGTTTTTCAGCTTGAATAGGCGCTTGGCCTCGACCTTGTCCATGGCGGCGCGGGAGGCCTCGGGGCCGCTCCCCGTGTAGGGGATGCCGCGCTTCTGGAGGAGCTGCTGCAGGCGGCCGTCCTCGCCGAAGCGGCCGTGCAGCGCGATGAAGGCCACGTCGAGGTGGACGCCGTCGAGCTCCCGGCCGTCTTCCCACTGGAGGTCGATGGGGACGACTTTGTGCCCGATGGACTTCAGGGCCTCCGCGACCGCGTTGCCCGAGCGGAGCGACACTTCGCGCTCCGAGGAGCATCCTCCCATGAGGACGCCGATGGTTGGATACTGGCGACCCATGGCCTTCTTCCCCCTCGACCCGCCTCTTACCAGACCAAGACTTCCAGCTCCAGCGGCTGCGACGCCCGCTGCTGGATCTTTTCCACCAGCGTGAGGATGTCGGCCGCCGTCGCGCCGCCGTCGTTCTCGATGAAGTTCGCGTGCCTTTCCGACACGTGGGCGTTTCCCACGCGCATTCCCTTGAGTCCGCATTCGTCGATGATCCTTCCCGCGTGGCCGCCGGGCGGGTTCTTGAACATGCATCCCGCGTTGTGGGTGCCGAGCGGCTGGCTGCTCTTCTTCTGGCTCAAAACCTCGTCGTAGCGCTCCCAGATCCCCGCCGACGGGCGGAGGTCGAATCCCGCGGCGAGGACGACCGCGGAGCCGAGGTCGGTCCCCCGGTAGCGGAAGCCCACCTCGTCGCGGGTGAGGCGCCGCAAGTCCCCCTCGGGGGTCATGACGTCGACGTACTTCACCGCGCTCGAGGTCTCGCCATGGCGGCCGCCGGCGTTCATCCGGATGGCGCCGCCCACCTGCGCGGGGATGCCGGCGAGGCATTCGAGGCCGCCGAGTCCCTCCGCGGCGGTCTCCTTGACGAGCCTGGCGAAGTTGTAGCCCGCCTGGACGTGGAGCCCGTCCCGGCGGTTGAAATGGGTCAGGCGGATGACGGCACCGCGGACGCCCTCGTCCCGGATCAGCAGATTGGCGCCGCTTCCCAGGATGCGCACGGGGACGTCGCATTCCTTGGCGGCCCGGAACGTGGCGGCGAGTTCTCCGGGCGTGCGGGGCTCGACGAAGAAGTCGGCGGGCCCGCCGACCTTCATGGTGGTGAACGGCGCGAGGGGTTCGGAGAGGCGGACCGGGATCAGCCGTTCCTGCAGGAACGTGTCGAACGCATGGACGGCGACCACCTTCTTCCCCCTCTCGTCGGGCCGGACGGCTCCCGACTGCCGAGAATCATAACATATAAATTATAAAGTGTCAAACGTGAATTGCGAAACTACCGCTTTGTTCTGCGGAGCGCCTTACTTCGGGAGGTCCTTCTCGAGTTGATTCTCCGCGGGCTTCACGCCGGCCTCGTGCTCGGCCAGCGCCTTGAGGAGATCGGTCACCACTTGCGGATGCGCCTTGGCCACGTCGAAGCGCTCGCTCGGGTCGACGTGCAGGTCGAAGAGCAGCGGCGGATCGTGCTTGACCGTGCCGTCCTTGCCGAACGCGGAGCGCGTCATCACGTGGATCTTCCAGTGCCCCTTGCGGAAGGCCCAGACCTCGGTGTCGCGATAGTAGGCCAGCGACTGGCGCGGGCTCGGCCCCGTCCCGAAGAGCAGCGGCGACAGATCCAAGCCGTCGATCGGCCGGTCCGCCGGAACCTCGGCGCCGCCGAGCTTGAGCGCCGTCGTGAAGAGATCCATCGAGCAGGCGATGTCGCGCGCGACGACGCCCGCGGCAATCTTCCCGGGCCACCAGAAGATCCCGGGCTCCCGAAGCCCGCCTTCCCACGTGCTCCCCTTCCCCTCCTGCAGGAGCCCCGCCGAGCCGCCGTTCTCGTTCTTGATGAGCCAGGGCCCGTTGTCGCTCGTGAACACCACGAGGGTCCTTTTCTCGATCCCCTCCGCCCGCAGCGCCTGCAAGACCTGGCCGACGCTCCAGTCGAGCTCTTCGACCACGTCGCCGTAGAGCCCGCGCGGGCTCTTCCCTGCGAACGCCTCGCCCGCGAAGAGCGGAATGTGGGGCATCGCGTGCGCCAGGTAGAGGAAGAACGGCTTTTCCTTGTTGGCCTTGATGATCTTGACCGCCTCCTCGGTGTAGCGCCGCGTGAGCGTGGTCTGATCCGCGGGCCGCTCGACCACTTCTTCGTTCCGCATGAGCGGCACGTTGTTCCTCATCCACTTCGGCTCGCCCGGCTTCGCGGGCGCAGGGTCCATGTCGTTCGAGTAGGGCAGCCCGAACCACGAGTCGAAGCCCTGCTTCGTCGGCAGGAACTGAGGCAGGTGGCCGAGGTGCCACTTCCCCACCATCGCCGTCGCGTAGCCTTTCGTCTTCAATCCCTCGGCGATCGTGATCTCGCCGTCGGGCAGCCCGCCCCCCGAGTTCGGGAACAGCACGCGCCGCTTCTCGCTCGCCATGCCGCTGCGCACGGCGTAGCGGCCGGTCAGCAGCGCCGCGCGGCTGGGCGTGCACACGGGCGCCGCCACGTAGAAGTCGGTGAAGCGCATTCCTTCGGCCGCCATCCGGTCGAGGTTCGGCGTCCGGATCGTGGGGTGGCCGTAGCAGCCGAGGTCGCCGTAGCCGAGGTCGTCGGCGAAGATCACGACGATGTTGGGTTTCTCCGCCTGCTGGGGTTCGGATGCCGCGCCGAGCAGAAGAGATGCCAGAAGAAGCCGGTGAATCATCTCGCCCTCCGGAGAGTGCAACACGCCGGGATGAGTAGAGGAGCGCTTATTCGGTCAGGAAACGTCGCGCAATCTGGTCGACGTTCCCCGCGCCCATGGTCAGGATCAGGCAGTCCGGCGTCGCCTTCTCTTTGAGAAAGGCGACGACCTCGTCGAAAGTAGGCATGAAAAGCGCCGCCTTGCCGTTTTCGCTGATCGCCTGCGCGAGCTCGGCGCTCGAGACCTTCTTCTCGCCGTTCGCCCGAGCCTCGTAGATTTCCGGCAGCAGCACGACCGAGGCATCGGCGAAGGAGCGCGCGAACTCCTTCATGAAGAACTTCGTGCGCGACGTCTGATGGGGTTGGAAGACGCACCAGATTTTGCGGTCGGGAAAACGCTCTTTGGCGGCCCGGAGCGTCGCCTGCACCTCCGTCGGATGGTGCCCGTAATCGTCGATCACCAGCGCACCATTCTTTTCGCCGAGCTTTTCGAAGCGGCGGGCCGCGCCGTTGAACTCCGCCAGAGCGACCTGGATGATCTCCTGGCCGACCCCGGCCCAGGTGCACGCCGCGATCGCCGCCAGCGCGTTGGAGACGTTGTGCTGCCCCGCCACCCCCAGGGTGTAGCGCCCGTAGGGGCGGCCGTACTTGAGCAGGTCGAAGGACCAGCGGCCGTCGAAAACCTCGATGTTCCGGGCGCGCCAGTCGGCGTCCTTCTCGATCGAGAACGTCTCTCCCTTCCCCTTCATCTCGGCGAGCAGCGCCGCCGCGTGAGGATTGTCGCCGGACCCGATCACGGGGCCCGACGAGCGCGCCGCGAAGTCGCGGAAGGCTCCGACGATCTCGGTGATGTCCTTGTAGTAGTCGAGGTGATCCTCCTCGATGTTGGTGATCACCGCGCAGGCGGGCGCCAGGTTGAGGAAGGAGCGGTCGTACTCGCAGGCCTCGACGACGAGGTGCTTGCCCGCCCCGGGCGCCGCGTTCGACCCGAGCTGCGAGATCACCCCGCCGCAGACGTAGCTGGGCTCGAAGCCCCCGCGCGACAGGACGTAGGAGATCATCGACGTCGTCGTGGTCTTGCCGTGGCAGCCCGAGATTGCGATCGTCGCCTTCTCCCTCGAGAGCCGCCCCAGCATCTCGGCGTATTTCACGACCGGGACGTTCCGCTTCCGCGCTTCGACGACCTCGACGTTGTCGTCCTTGATCGCCGCCGAGCGGACGACGAGCTCGACGCCGTCCGGGAGGTTCGCCGCGTCGTGGCCGACCTTCGCCCACGGAAAAGCGCAGGGGGCCTGGTCGGATCCGCTCAGCGCGTCGCCGCGGACCGTCATGATCTTGGCCAGCCCGCTCATCCCGATGCCGCCGATCCCGATCAGGTGGATCTTCATTTCAGGAATCCTTCGAGATCCTCCAGGATGCTCCGGGCGGCGTCCGGCTTCGCCAGGGGCGCCAGCTTTCGCTTCATGGCGTCGAACATCGGGTCGTGGCCGACCAGCTTGCGCAGGATCGGCGTCAGGCCCTCCGGCAGGCCGTGGCGCTCCTCGAGCAGGATCGCGCCGCCCGCCTTTGCCACCACCCGCGCGTTCTCCCGCTGGTGGTCGCCGGACGAGCGGGAGATCGGCACCAGCACCGACGGCGTCCCGAAGGCCGCCAGCTCGGCGATGGCCATGGCGCCCGCCCGCGAGACGACGAGGTCCGCCGCGCTGTAGAGCGAATCCATGTCGGACACGAAGTCGACGACGACGGCGCGCGCCCCCTTGGCCTCGTAGGCATCGCGCACGGCGTCGACCTGCGACTTGCCGGTCACGTGGATGACCTGGATTTTCGACGCGGTGCCGTCGAGCGCCTCGACGACGCCCCGGTTGAGCGCCTCCGCGCCCTGGCTGCCGCCGACGACCGCGAGGGTGGGCCGGGTGGCGTCGAGCCCGAAGCGCCGCAGGGCCTGCTCCCGCGGGACGCGGCGCAGCTGCTTGCGCAGCGGGCTGCCGGTCACGACGATTTTCGCCCCGCAGCCCGGGAATGCGGAGCGCGCCTGGGCCCACTGGACGTAAATCCGGGTGGCCCCGGGAGCAAGGAAGCGGTTGGCCTTGCCGGGCTTCACGTTCTGCTCGAGGAGCACGTAGGGCAGCCCCAGCGACGTCGCGGCGATGACGGGCGGCACGGTGCCGTAGCCACCGACGCCCACGAGCACGTCCGGGCGGAACTCGCGGATGCGGCGGGCGGAGGCGAGGATCGCGCGCGCCATGGGTCCGAGGAAGCCGGTGAAGCCGCGCCAGCGCGGCGACTCCAGAGGCTCGAACGGAATGCCCGCGGCCGAAAGCTGTTGGGCGTCGAAGGGCCGGGAGGTGCAGAGCCAGTGGACCTGGGACCCCGGAAGGCTTTGAGCGAGGGCTACGCCGGGGAAGACGTGGCCGCCGGTACCACCGCCGGCAAACAGGATGCGCCGTCCCCCTCCGGACATGTTCCCCTCTCTGATGCGTTGGCGATGCTCACCAGCATGCCGACCCCCGCAAGCGTGAACAGCACCGAGGAGCCCCCGGCGCTCACGAACGGAAGCGGAATGCCCTTGGTGGGCATGGCCGCCGTCACGACAGCCACATTCATCGCCGCCTGAAGGATTATATACGTGGTCAGGGAGAAGGCCAGCAGAAAGCCGAAACGATCCTTCGTCCGGCGCATGATCGCATACCCGGCGAAGCCCAGCGCCACATACAGGAGCACCACGAACGTCGTGCCGATGAAGCCGAGCTCCTCCCCGATCACCGGGAAGATGAAGTCGGAGTGGGCTTCGGGCAGGAAGTACAGCTTGGCGAGCCCGCGCCCGAGGCCCTCGCCCCAGAGGCCGCCCGCGCCCAGCGCCATCTTCGACTGGAGGATCTGGTGGCCCTTCCCCAGCGGATCGCGCTCGGGATGCAGCCACGTTTCCAGCCGCGCCATCACGTGGTCCGTGTGGGTCACCGCGTAGTAGGAGGCCAGGCAGCCGGCCAGCACCATGCAGGGGACGAGGTGGGCGGCCCGCACGCCGGCGACGACCAGCATGCTCGTCATCACGATCGCGACGAACACCGACGTGCCGACGTCCGGCTCCACGATGATCATCGCGCAGCAGAGTCCCAGCGTCGCGAAGGCGGGCACGAAGCCCTTCAGGAACTTCTTCATCCGTTCGGGATCCTTGGCGGCGAAGCCCGCCAGGAAGACGGCGATCGCGATCTTGGCCGCCTCGGAGGGCTGGAAGAAGAAGCCGCCCACCCGGATCCAGCGCCGGGCCGCGTTGAGCGACACGCCGACGTGCGGCACGAACACGAGGCCCAGGAGGACCAGGGCCCCGATCAGGACCGGAATTCGCCAGCGTTCCCAGAACGTGTAGGGCACGCGGGCGGTGACGATCATGGCGGCGATGCCCAGCAGGACCCAGACCAGCTGCCGCTTGAGGAACCAGGTGGAGTCGTTGTACCTCGGCGACTTCTCCGCCATGACGGCCGTCGCGGAGTACAGCATGACGACCCCGATGGCGACGAGCGCGAGGGAGAGGGCGACGACGATCACGGCGTTGCGCGACATGTAATACCCAGAATTCGGGACATAACCTTATCGACTCTCTCCACCTCGGAACTGAAGAAAATTCTCCAGTACCCAGGACACCGGCAGAGGGTCCCTCCCCACCGGAAGCAGGAAGCAGGAAACAGAAGAAGGATCCCCATCCCATTCCTTCCCCGGGGGATGGCGCTCGATTCCCTTCACGAGCAGGGATGGAGAGGGGAGGCTGAAACTACTTCGCTTCGGTCGCCAGGAGAATCGCCTTGTGAACGGCGGTGGATACCGCTTGATAGGAGGCTTCGATCTTGGGATCGGGCACGGCCACTTCGAGCTTCGTGGAGAAATATCCGTTCCCCAGGCCCTTGTCCAGGCGGCCGTCGCGGAACGTGCGGCGATAGGCGCCGTGGCACTTCGCGCAGCGCGCCGAGTCGATCTCGCCCGTCTTCTTGAAAGCCTCGTCGAACTTCATGGCGCCGATGAGCGTCTTGAGGTCTCCGAGGTCGGTCCGGGCGCCCGCGGCCGAGGCCTTGAACTTGTCCTGCTTCGCGGCGCTCATGAACTTCGAGGACGTGACCGCCTTGATCGACTCGTCGAACGCCTTGTCCATGGCGCCGATCTCGTCCGCCGCCGCCTTGTCCTTCTTCTCGATCGCGGCGAGCAGGCGCTCCCACATCGGGCCCACCGAGCGCATCGTGCTGTTCACCTTGAGCAGCGTGTCCAGATCATCGCCTGCCGCGGCCTTCTTGATCGTCGAGACCAGCAGGTCGGGGCCGTTCCAGATGTTCGGC
>Ga0310813_10001561_pt1 | contig 13849 bp, 14 predicted proteins | sample YN3metagenome_FD_203086 | JGI IMG/M metagenome (GOLD analysis project Ga0310813, IMG submission 203086) | Soil microbial communities from experimental microcosm in Duke University, North Carolina, United States - YN3 | ecosystem: Engineered > Artificial ecosystem > Soil microcosm > Unclassified...
TTGGTCCGCTCCATGTAGTCGCGGATGCCGGGATAGCGCAGGAAGTACTTGGCGATGTAGTCGCGCGCCTCGGCCTGGCCGATGCCGAGCTGGTTGGCGAGGCCGAACGCCGAGATGCCGTAGATGATGCCGAAGTTGATCGCCTTGGCGCGGCGGCGGACCTGCGGATCCATGCCCTTGACCGGCACGCCGAACATCTCCGAGGCGGTGATGGCGTGGATGTCGTCGCCGCGCGCGAACGCCTCCTTGAGCGAGGCGAGGTCGGCCACGTGCGCGAGGAGCCGGAGCTCGATCTGCGAATAGTCGGCGCTGACCAGCTTGTGGCCCTTCTCGGCGATGAAGGCCTCGCGGATCTTGCGGCCGTCTTCCGTGCGCACCGGGATGTTCTGCAGGTTGGGCTCGGTCGATGCGAGCCGGCCGGTCGCCGCGCCGGTCATCATGTAGGAGGTGTGGATGCGGCCGGTCCGGGCGTCGAGCTCGCGCACCAGGGCGTCGGTGTAGGTGCCCTTGAGCTTGGCGATCTGGCGGTGCTCCAGGATCTTGACCGGCAGCGGATGGCCCTGGGCGGCGAGCTCGTCGAGCACCGAGGCGTCGGTCGACCAGGCGCCGGTCTTGCTGCGTCGGCCGCCCGGCAGATTCTGCTCGTCGAACAGGATCTCGCCGAGCTGCTTGGGCGAGCCGACGTTGAACTCGCGGCCGGCGATCTTGTGGATCTCGCGCTCGAGCTCGCCCAGCCGCTTCTCGAACTCGGCGCTGAGCTTCTTCAAGAGCGGCGCGTCGACCTTGACGCCGGCCTGCTCCATGCCGAGCAGCACCGGGATCAGCGGCCGCTCGATGGTCTCGTACATCGCAACCATGTGCTCGGCGGTGAGCCGCGCCTTGAACTGCGCCCAGAGCTGCAGGATCGTGTCGGCCTGCTGGGCGGCGTATTCCTGCGCCCGCTCGATCGCCACGCGATCGAACGTCACCCGCTTGACGCCCGAGCCGGTAACGTCGGACAGCACGAGAGTCTTCTGCGCGAGGTACTTCTCGGCGAGGTCCTCGACCGCATGGCTGTGCTTGCCGCCGTCGAGCACGAAGCTCAGCAGCATGGTGTCGTCGACCGGCGCGATGGCGATGCCGAGCCGTTCGAGCAGCCCGAGGTCGGGCTTGAGGTTCTGGCCGACCTTCAGCACGCCCGCGTCCTCGAGCATCGGCTTCAGCCTGTCGACCACCGTCTTGAGGGGCAGCTGATCGGGCAGCAGCTTGACGCCGCCATCGCCGGCGAGATCGAGCGCGGCTTGGTTCTCCTTAGGGCTCTCCTTGGGTGCACTTCCCGGCGCACGATGGCCGATCGGCAGGTAGGCCGCGCGGCGGCTGCGCGAATTGACGTTGCCCCACGGCCCTTCGAGCACGGCGAAGGACAGGCCGACCAACTCCGCGCCGTCGGTCTGAAGCGACAGGCCGACCACGCCGGCGCGCGTCGCCTCGGCGATCCATTCATCGAGCGCCGCTTCGGTGCGGATCAGCTCGTAGTCGTCGGCCGTGAACGCCTTGTTGGCCTTGGGCCGCGGTGCGGCGGCGCGCTGCGTAACCTCGGGAAGCTGCGGCGCCGGAGCCACCGACGCCATGTCCGCCATCTGCGGGACAGGTTGGCCGAGCTCCTTGGCGTACTTGGCGATCAACGCCTTGAAGCCCTGCTTCTCCAGCCACGGCAGCAACACGTTCGGATCGGGCTTTCTCTTCTCGAAGGTCGCAGGGTCGGCTGGCGCCGGCACGTCGTCCTTCAGGGTCACCAGCCGCTTGGAGATGCGGATCAGCTCGGCATTCTGCTCCAGCGATTCGCGCCGCTTGGGCTGCTTGATCTCCGCGGTGCGGCTGAGCAGCGCCTCGAGGGTGCCGTACTCGTTGATCAGCTGCGCCGCGGTCTTGACGCCGATGCCCGGCGCGCCCGGCACGTTGTCGGTCGAATCGCCGGCCAGCGCCTGCACGTCGATCACCTTGTCGGGCGTGACGCCGAACTTCTCCATCACCGCCTCGGGGCCGAGCTTGATCTTCTTGATCGGGTCCATCATCTCGACGCCCGGCCGGATCAGCTGCATCAGGTCCTTGTCGGACGAGACGATGGTGCAGGTGCCGCCGGCTTCGAGCGCCATCTTCGCGTAGGTCGCAATCAGGTCGTCGGCCTCGTAGCCCGTGAGCTCGCACACCGTGACGTTGAACGCCTTGGCCGCCTCGCGGATCAGCGGGAACTGCGGGATCAGGTCTTCCGGCGGCTCCGACCGGTTGGCCTTGTACTTGTCGTAGATCTGGTCGCGGAAGGTCTTGCCGCTGGCGTCGAGGATCATCGCCACATGGTCGACCTCGGGCTTGTCGAGGATGTCGGCGGCCAGCATGCGGCAGAAGCCGAAGACCGCGTTGGTCGGCGTGCCATCGGGCCGGTTCATCGGCGGCAGCGCATGATAGGCGCGGAACAGGTAGCCCGAGCCGTCGACCAGGTAGAGGTTCTTGATCGGCTTGCCGTCAGTCGACGCCTGGGAAGCCACAGGGGGAGCCATTGGGGGAGCCGCCGGGGCGGGCGTCGCCGCGGCCGCGGATGCCTTCGATTTCGCCATGGCCCAAGGTCTAGCACGGGCAAAAGGGCCGCAGCGAGGCGGCTTGCGGAAGGTTTCCCACCGGCTTTATCCACGGTGCGATTGGGGAGTAACCGGCTCGCCCAACCGGTATGGACTCCTCATGGAAGCTTTCTTCGTTTCTGCAGGCCTGGTGGCGATCGCCGAGATCGGCGACAAGACGCAGCTCCTCGCCATGATCCTGGCGGCGCGCTATCACAAGCCGGTGCCGATCATCCTCGGCATCCTGGTGGCGACGCTCGCCAACCATGCGGTCGCCGCCTCGCTCGGCGCCTGGGCGGCGGCCTGGCTCGGGCCGCGGGTCATGCGCTGGATCGTCGGCGGCCTGTTCATCGCCATGGCCGGCTGGTGCCTGATCCCTGACAAGGCCGACGAAGGGCCGAAGGCGGTGGGCACCCTGGGCGCCTTCCTCGCCACCACGGTCGCCTTCTTTCTGGTCGAGATCGGCGACAAGACCCAGATCGCCACCGTGGCGCTCGCCGCCCGCTTCCAGAACATCCCGCTCGTCACCGCCGGCACCACCGTCGGCATGCTGCTGGCCAATGTCCCGGGCGTGCTGTTCGGCGACGGGCTGACCAAGCGCATCCCGCTCAAGTGGGTGCGGTTGGGCGCGGCGGCCTCGTTCGTCCTGCTGGGCACGGCCGCCTTGGCGCTCGGGTGAGTGATATCAATGATATCATTGATATCAGGGGGTGATTGAGAATCTGGGAAGAATCGCCTTGGAACGCAAGCGGGCCAACGTTTTCGGTTTCCCACGGGGTGGGAACCGAGGGAAATCGGGCCTTCAGGCCGTGGCACGGGTGATGAAGGCCGTCGCTTCGGCGGGCGCCCGGGCGTTGGTTGTCACCGCAGCCGCGTAGACAGTCGTCAGGTCGCAGCCCGGCGGCAGGGGGCCGACCAGGGCGAGGCCCGGGGTGGCGCGGATCTCGGTCTCCTGGGTGCAGCCGATCGGCCGGCGCGCGGTCGAGGCGGCGAGCGCCCGCATCGCCGTACTGCCGTTGGGCGCGGGTCTGAGCCGCGGCTCGATCCGGTCCCAGACGCCGAGGTCGCGCATCACGTGAGCGAAGTGGATGCCGGCGGTCGCGAGAGCGGGATCGGGGAAGTGGATTTCGTCGGCCGCCGCGAGCGCTGCCGCCAGGGCCGCCCTGTCGCCGATCGCCGGCACCGGATCGCCGACGCGCACCGCGACGGCGGTGGCGACGCGCGCGACGTCGGCCATTGACGAGGCCACGACATGACCGCTCTTGGCCAGCTCTTCGACCAGGGCGCGGCTCAGGATCACGAGATCGGCCGGCTCGCCGGCCAGCAGCTTGTCGCGCATGGCGCCGACCGCGCTGAAGGTGCCGTCGATCGCAAAGCCGAGCTCGGGCCGCAGGCGCTCGACCAACGGCTGTGCGGCGCCGCCCGCCAGCAGGCGCAACCTGGTCATTGCGGCTTGAGGCCTGCCTTCTCGATCACCTTCGCCCACTTGGCGATGTCCTTCTCGAGGAAGCTGCCGAAGGCGTCGGGCGTCATGGTCATCGGCACGGCGCCCTGCTTGGTCCAGGCCTCCTTGATCGCCGGCTTGTCGATGATCTTGGCGATCTCGGCATGCAGCCGGTCGACGATCTCCTTCGGCGTGCCCTTGGGCGCCATGACGCCGAGCCAGATCGTCGCCTCGTAGCCGGGCACCGTCTCGGCCACCGTCGGCAGGTCGGGCAGCACGGTCGAGCGGGCAAGCCCGGTGGTGGCGAGCGCGCGCACCTGGCCCGACTCGACCATGCCCTTCATCGACGTGACGGCGTCGAACATCATCTGCACGTGGCCGCCCATCACGTCGTTGCGCGCCTCGCCGCTGTTCTTGTGCGGTACGTGCAGGAGATCGGTGCCGGTCATGGTCTTGAACAGCTCGCCGGCCAGGTGATAGGGCGTGCCCGGCCCGGCCGAGGCGTAGGCGAGCTTGCCCGGGTCCTTCTTGGCGAGGGCGATGAACTCGGCGAGCGTCTTGGCCGGCACCGACGGCGTCACCACCATCACCAGATCCGACGAGTTGACCGGCGCCACCGGCGCCAGATCGCGCAGCAGGACGTAGGGCTTGTGCGGCTGCAGGGTCTCGTTGGTGGTGAAGGTGCTGGACATCATCAGCAGCGTGTAGCCGTCGGGAGCCGCCTTGGCGACGACGTCGCCGCCGATCGTGCCGCCGGCGCCCGCCTTGTTCTCGACGACGAACGACTGCTTCAGGGCCTCGCCCAGCTCGTTGGCCAGGATGCGTGCGTAGATGTCGGCCGGCCCGCCCGGCCCGAACGGCACGACGATGCGCACCGGCCGCGTCGGCCAGCTCTGCGCCATTGCGGGCAGGGCCGGGGTCGCGGCCAGCGTGGCGGCCGCAAGTGTGGACAAGCCGAGCTTCGTCACCCAGCGCATGGAATGCCTCCCTCTTCCTTTTCCTTTTTCAGACGGCCGTCGTCCTTATGTCGATCTTAGACGAAAGCGTGCGGTGCACCGGACACTGATTCGCGATCTGAAGCAAACGAGACCGCTGCTCGGCGTCGAGCGCGCCGCTGAACTCGATCGCCCGATCGATGCGGTCGATCATCGCCTTGGGATTGTTCTCGCAGTCGACGCAGTCCTCGGCATACGCCCTGGAATGGCGCAGCCGCACCACGCACTGCTCGAGCGGCCATTGCTTGCGCGCAGCATAAAGATGCACCGTCATCGAGGTGCAGCTGCCGAGCGACATCAGCAGCAGCTCGTAAGGGCCCGGCCCGACGTCGGCGCCGCCCGCCGATGCGGGCTCGTCGGCGATCAGCGCGTGGCGGCCGTCGAGCAGGAGCTGCTCGAACTTGCCCTGGCCGGTCGAGGCGACGACTACAGTTCCGCCTGTCGCGAGGGCCTGCAGGGCGCGCGTGTCGCGTCGCGTCGTGTTCTCCGCCATAGTGCCTCCCGATCGGACGCGCGATGGTAGCAGAGAAAGCCTGCGCGCCCGACGGCGGAGGAAACTGCGATGCAGAGCGCGGCAAGCGGCGTCGACAGCCGCGCCTCGTGGAACACGGCGTGGCTGGTGCTGGCGATCCTCTCGGTCTCCTACGCCTCGCCGCTGTTCATCGTCGTCGGCATGAAGCCGATGCAGGAGGCGCTCGGCACCGAGCGCTCGGTGCTGGCGCTGGCCGGATCACTGGTCTGGATCGGCACCGGCTCGGGCGGCATCGTGATGGGCCTGCTGGCCGACCGCATCGGCGTGCGCCGCACCGTCAGCATAGGCGCCTGCATGATCGCGCTCGGGCTGGCGCTCTCGTCTCTCGGCTCGATCTGGGCGCTGTATCTCGGGCACGCGCTGCTGGGCTTCCTCGGTAATGGCGGCGTCTATCCGCCGCTGCTGGTCTATGTCAGCCGCTGGTTCGAGCGCCGGCGCGGAGCCGCGATCGCGCTCATCTCCTCGGGCCAGTATGTCGCCGGCGTGCTGTGGCCGTCGCTGTTCGAGCGCCTACTGAGCACCTACGGCTGGCAGGCTCTGATGCTGGCGTATGGCGGGTTCGCACTGGTCTTTATCCTGCCCGCCACCTTTTTCCTGAGGGAGCCGCCCAAGCCCGCGCCGCCGCCAGCGCGCGCGACGGCGACCGCAGCGGGCGAGCGACGCGCCGTCGCGGGTTTTCCGCCCAATGTCGCTCAGGCGCTGATTTGCGCCGCCGGCTTCTGCTGCTGCATCCCGATGTCGGTGCCGCAGGCGCACATCGTCGCCTTCTGCGGCGACATCGGCATCAAGCCGACGCACGGCGCGGCGATGTTGTCGCTGATGCTGGGCTGCGCCTTCCTGGCGCGCCAGGCGTGGGGCGCGCTGGCCGACCGCATCGGCGGCCTGCGCACGGTGCTGACCGGCTCGGCCTGCCAGGTGGTGGCGATCGCGGGCTTCCTTCTGACCCAGGACGAAGCCGGGCTGTTTGCCGTGTCGGCGGCGTTCGGGCTGGGCTTCGCCGGCATCATCCCGGCCTACAGCGTGGCGATCCGCGATCTCTTCCCAGCGAGCCAGGCCGCGTGGCGCATGCCGCTCACCCTGTTCACGGCGATGAGCGGCATGGCGTTCGGCAGCTGGTTCGCCGGCGCGATGTACGACCATTTCGGCTACTACGCGCCCGCGTTCGGCATCAGCGTGGTGTTCAACCTGCTGAACCTCGCGATCGTCGGATTCCTGGTGTGGCGCACCGGCGGTACCGGCCGCACCCTGGTCTGGCCAATCGCGCGGCCCGTGGCATAGTCGGCCGATGATCACCGGTGGATGCCTGTGCGGGGCGCTGCGCTATCGCGCCGAAGGCGAACCCAAGTCGCAGGGCCTGTGCCATTGCCGCAACTGCCAGCGGCTCTCGGGCGGCGGCCATGTCGGCTGGCTGTGCTTTCCCGAGTCCGCGGTGACGATCGAGGGTGCGACGCTCGCCTATGCCACGACCGGCGGCAGCGGCCGCACAGCGACGCGCTACTCGTGCCCGGCCTGCGGCAGCATCGTCTACGGCAGGTCCGAGGCGATGCCGGGGCTCGCCAACCTCTACGCCGGCTCGCTCGACGACACCGCGCAGTTCAAGCCCCAGATGGCGATTTTCACCTGCAGCCGCCCGGCCTGGGACCAGAGCTCGCGCGATCTCGCTTGTTTCGAGACGCTGCCGCCGCGCTGATCACTGCTGCTGCTGTTCCTGCTGACTCCAGCCCTTCTTCTCGGCTTCGAAGAATGAGGCGAAGACCTTGCGGATCGTGCTCTCGGCGATATCGCGGGTGATGAACACCACGCGGCTCTTGCGGTCATCGCCCTCGGGCCACGCCTCGAGCGTCGCCGGCGGATGGAACACGTGCTGCACGCCGTGGATCACCACCGGCTTGTCGGTGTCCTTGACGTTCAGGATGCCCTTCATGCGAAGCAGGTCGGGGCCGCGATAGGTCACCAGCGCGTCGAATGCCGCCGCCACGGTCGCCCAGCTCATTGGCTCGTCGAAGGTCATGCAGAACGCCTTGATGCGGTCGTCGTGGCGATTGACGTTGTGCGGATCCTGTTCGCCGTGGTCGTGCTCGTGGCCATGATCGTGCCCATGCCCATGGCCGTGATGGTGATCCCCGTGGCCGTGATCGTGGCCGCCTTCGTAAGCCTCCTGGTGCAGCCAGCGCTTGACGTCGGCGGTCTTGGTCTCGGGATTGTAGAGGCCAGCGTTCAGGATCGCGTTGGGGTCGATCTCGCCGTCGGCGACCGCCATCGACGGCGCGCCGGGATTGAGATGCTGCAGGCGATGCTTCAGCTCGTCGAGCTTGGGCGCTTCCGCGATGTCGACCTTGGTCAGCAGCAGCCGGTCGGCGACAGCGGCCTGCTTCACCGCCTCCTCGTGATTGTCGAGCGTCGAGCTGCCGTTGACGCCGTCGACCGTGGTCACCACGCCGTCGAGGCGATAGCGCGAGGCGAGCAGGGGATCGGTCATCAGGGTGTGCAGGATGGGCGCGGGGTCGGCCAGACCGGTGGTCTCGACCACCATGCGCTTGAACGCCGTCACCTCGCCCTTCGAGCGCTTGAGGAACAGCTCGCTCATGGTGCGCACCAGGTCGCCGCGCACCGTGCAGCACAGGCAGCCGGAGTTCAACGTCACCATGCCCTCGTCGTTCGCCTTCTCGACCAGGAGATGATCGAGGCCGATCTCGCCGAACTCGTTGATGATCACCGCGGTGTCGGCGAGCTCCGGCCGGCGCAGCAGCTTGTTCAACAGCGTGGTCTTGCCGCTGCCCAGGAAGCCCGTCAGCACGGTCACGGGAATGCGTTCTTCGGCGGCGGTCTGCGTATTGGTCATGTCTGCTCCGTTGGGCCCCGCCAGAAGCACTCGGCCTGTCTGAACCGCTTCCACGCCTGCTGAAGCTTGTGCCGTCGGCGTTTGTTGCCGGCCTCGGCTTGCTTGGCGAGCTTGCGCAACACGCGGGTCACGTCCTCGGACGGGCGCGCTGCGATAGCGATGTCGTCCAGCATCTGGTCGGCCACCGCGCGGTCGTTCAGGGCTCCGAGCGCGCCCTGCAGGCGCACTGTCGCCTCGATATAGGCCTTCGCCGCCGTCGAATCAAAAGGGCGCGACGCGAAGGCGGGCCGCAGGAAAGAGGCGGCGTAGCGCAGCTTCTTGATGGCGATGCGCAGGCGGTGCAGCTTCTTCTCGCCGAGGCGGGCGAAATGGCGGCCGCGCCGCTCGACCTTGCCGTGGTGCTTGTCGAGCAGGAGGCGGCCGAAGGCATCGAGCCGCCCGCCGGTAGGCGGCGGCGCGTCTGCCGCGAACCCGGTGAGCTGGCCGTCGAAGGCGTTGTAGCGGGCGCCCGACAGCGCGGTGCGGGCGCGCTCGAGATGAGCCCTGGCGAGCCTTGCCGCGATGCGCTTCACGGGCAGCGGCGGCTGCTCGATGGTCTCGGTGAGGAAGACATGCAGGTCGCGCGCCGGCCCGCACTCGCCGGCCAGCCACTTGGCCTCGGCGGCCAGCGCTCGTACCAGCCGCGCCTCGCCGGCGCCGACAGCGTCGCGGAACAGGGTGAGCGCCGCCCGCAGGCGCCGCAGCGCCACCCGGGTCTGGTGGATGCCGATCGGCCGCCGGCTCGTCAGCACGACGGCGCGGTATTTCCGTAGGTCGGCATGGCAGTCCGCCACGATCTGCCGCAGCGCCCGGTCGGCCGGGGTATCGGGGGCGAGCGTCGACATGCAGGGCGGAACCCTAAAGGCTGGGGGGCGGCCGGCAACTTCAAACCGCTTCAGCCTCGCGAAGGATTTCTGTCCATGGGGCGATTTTCGACGGCCGGCCGGGCAGTTAGCGGTGTTTCTGGTGGCGGCTCGCGGCTCCGCTGGCCTAGAATCCGGCCATGAGTATCGATGCGGCCGCCTTCAAGAAGGGCATGCGCCACCTCGCGGCCAGCGTGACCCTGATCACCACACGCCATCGCGAACGGAGGGGCGGGCTGACCGCCACCGCCGTCTGCTCGGTATCTGCCGAGCCGCCGCAGCTCCTGGTATGCGTCAACAAGACGGCGTCGGCGCACGATCCGATCGGCGAGGCCGGCTTCTTCTGCGTCAACATCCTCGCGCCCGGCCATCGCAAGATCGCCGAGCGCTTTGCCGGCATGGACGGCGTCGAGGGCGACGAACGCTTCGTCGACATGGGCGAATGGTCGAGCCTGTCGACCGGCGCGCCGGTGCTGAAGGGCTGCCCGGTGTCGTTCGACTGCCGGCTGGTGACCAAGGTGTCGGCCGGCACGCACACGATCTACATCGGCGAGATCGTCGATCTCACGCTCGATCCCGCGGCCCACGCGCTGCTCTATGCCGACGGCGACTTCGTGCACGGCGAGCTCCTGAAGAAGGCGGCGGCCGCTGCAGCGGGCCACTAACGCTATCCGCGACCTGTCGCCGGCCTATTTCGCGATGGTGATGGCGACCGGCATCGTGTCGATCGCGGCGCACCTCTACGACATGCCGGCGGTGGCCGGTGTGCTGTTTGCCGCGAACATCATCGCTTACCTGGTCCTGCTGGTCCTGACCGGCCTGCGCCTGCTTTGGTATCCGCGGGCCTTCCTCGCCGACATGGCCGACCATCAGCGCGGGCCCGGCAACCTCACGCTGGTCGCCGGCACCTGCGTGCTGGGCAGCCAGTTCGTCCTGATCGCCGGCGATGTAGCGATTGCCGCGATCCTGTGGGCCATCGCGGTCATGCTCTGGATCGTGCTGATCTACGGCATCTTCGCAGCTCTCTCGGTGAAGCGCGACAAGCCCGGCCTGGCCGAAGGCATCAACGGCGGCTGGCTGCTCGCGGTGGTGTCGACCCAGGCGATCGCGGTGCTGGCGGCGCTGATCGCGCCGCACTGGGCGCAGCCGCATCGGGTCGAGCTCAACTTCCTCGCGCTGTCGATGTGGCTGTGGGGCGGCATGCTGTACATCTGGATGGCGGCGCTGATCTTCTATCGCTACGCCTTCTTCGAATTCGCGCCCGGCGATCTCTCGCCGCCCTACTGGATCAACATGGGCGCCATGGCGATCTCGACGCTGGCCGGCTCGCTGTTGATCCTGAACGCCGCCGACGCGCCGTTCCTGCAATCGGTCCTGCCGTTCGTGCGCGGCTTCACCATCTTCTATTGGGCGACCGGCAGCTGGTGGATTCCGATGCTGGTCGTGCTCGCCGTCTGGCGCTACGTCCTGCGGCGCTTCCCGCTGCGCTACGACCCGCTCTACTGGGGCGCGGTATTCCCGCTCGGCATGTACACCGTGGCGACCTGGCAGATGGCGCGGGCCCTCGATCTCGGTTTCCTCGACGCCATCCCGCACGTCTTCGTCTACCTGGCCCTGCTCGCCTGGGCGGCGGCGTTCGCGGGCCTGCTCGGCACGCTGTGGCGCGGCTTGCGGCAGCCGGCCCTTTGACTCGACGGCCCAAGCCACTATGTTCGCGGCCGCTTGGGGCGTAGCCAAGTGGTAAGGCAGAGGATTTTGATTCCTCCATTCCCAGGTTCGAATCCTGGCGCCCCAGCCAGCCAATCGGAAATGCGCGCACCGGCGATGTAGGCGTATTCCGTCCAGCCGATTCCGGCTCCTCGTCGCCAATCCACGGATCGCCGCGAGCAGCGGCGTGCCGTCATGGACGATGACCGCGGCGTTACCCGTCGTCGCGACCTTCTGCATCCCCGTGCCCCGTGAACCCGGAGCACTGACGCATCTCGGCCGTGCGGGCTCAATCGGCGGTCTGTGCGACCGTTTCAAGCGGCAGCACCTCGACCGTGCCGCCGGAGATCTTGCGGGTCTGCTCGGTGTAGTGCTTGAAGAACGGCCGGTCCTGCAGCGCCACGCGGCCTGAATCGTCGTGCACCGTGGCGATATGGAAATAGTCGGCGCCTTCCCGCGCCTTCATGCAGCGATAGCCGACCTTGCCACGCAGCGCCGGGTCGGCATCGATTGCGGCGATGAACTTGGCGATCTCGCGGTGCCAGTCCTCGGTCGAGCCCTCGGTGCGGCGGTACTTGATGAGAAACTGCTTCATGTCGGTCCTCCTCGGTGGCATTGATCTGAGGCCGACAGGTGCGGGAGCGCAAGTATGGACAAAAATGATAGCAAGGGATGCCCGGTGCTGGCCTTCCAGCGCATGGTGAGCGGCAAGTACAAGATCCGCATCCTGTGGGACCTCAAGGACGGCCCGCGCCGATACGGCGAGATCAGGAGCGGCCTGTTGCGCGGCGCCGAGGGCTCGCGCGCCATCGCGCCGCGCGTGCTGAGCCGCGAGCTCAAGGCGCTCGGCGACTTCGGCCTGATCCGGCGCAAGGATTACGGCACGGTGCCGCCCAAGGTCGACTATCGCCTGACGCCGCGCGGCAAGAGCTTCGTGCCGGTAATCGCCGCCATCCGCAAATGGGGCGAGCGGCATCTCACGGCGGCTTAGCCGCCGCCGCGCATCGCCTTTTCGCGCAGCTGGTAGGCGCGCGCCAGCCGCGCCGCGCGATCCTCGAACAGGTCGGCGCCGCCGGCCTTCTTCAGCAACGCCTCCTCGATGTCGGCGTGCGGCCGGGTCGTGCCGTCGGCCAGCAGGTGCTCGATCGCGGCGCCGCGCTCGGCGAGCCGGCGCGACACCAGCACCGTGCGATGGCAGTCGAGCGGCTCCTTCTCCGCGCACATCAGGCAAAGCTGCATGCCGGTGCTGTCGGCGATCAGGCGGCCGAGGGCGTCCTTGAATTCAGGTCGCCTCGCCGCCTGGTCGTAGCTGCCGCCCGACTTGGGCATGCCGCCCAGCGCCTCGCCCGCCCAGGCGTAGTCGATGCCGGCGTCCTTCAGGCTCTTCGCCAGCCGCTCGCGGCCGAACTGCGGGAAGCGGCGCGACCAAGGCATCGAGCGCACGTCGACCAGACGCTGCACGCCGCCCGCCTTCAGCAGCGCCAGGAAGCGCTCGATCGGATGGTTGGAATGGCCGATGGTCTTGATCGGTCTCATGGCTTGTTTGGTTCTATGACAGGCGGCGCACCAGGTCGATGAAGGCGAGCGTTGCGGCCGAGCGCTCGCCGGCACGGCAGGCCAGGTTGAGTGGCACCTTGATCGCGGGCCGGCCGCTCAGCGGCCGGTAGGTGACGCCTTCGAGCGGCAGCCGGCTGAGCGACGCCGGCACGATGGTGATGCCGAGGCCCGCCGCCACCAGGTTGAGCGTCGAGACGATGCGCGGCGCCTCCTGGCCGACATGCGGGCTGAATCCCGCCTCGGCGCAGGCGGCGATGATCACGTCGTACAGCCCGCGGCCGTCGGGCCGGCGGTAGAGGATGAAGGTCTCGTCGGCCAGGTCCTTGAGCGTGAGGCGCGGCTTGCGGATCAGCGCATGGCGCGCCGGGAAGGCCGCGACCATATCCTCCTGCAACAGCGGATGGACGGTGACGCCGGCGGGATCGACCAGGCCCGAACGGATGAAGGCGACGTCGAGGCGCTCGTCGCGCAGGCCGCTCACCATGTCGCCCGAGCTGCTCTCCTCCAGCACGAACGATACGTCGGGGCGCGTGCCGCGGAACTCGCGGATCGCCCGCGCCACCAGCGGGTGGAACGGCGCCGAGGTGGTGAAGCCCACGGCAATGCGGCCGACCTCGCCGCGTGCGGTGCGGCGGGCGCGGATCTTGGCATGCTCGGCCTGCGCCAGGATCGCCTCGGCATCGGCCAGGAAAGAGCGCCCGGCATCGGTCAGGCTGACGCCGCGCGGATGGCGGACGAACAACGCGGCGTCGATCTCGCGTTCCAATGCCCGGATCTGCTGGCTGAGCGGCGGCTGCTGGATGTGCAGCTTCTCGGCCGCGCGCGTGACGTGCCCTTCATGCGCGACGGCGACGAAATAGCGGAGATGGCGCAGTTCCATGGGTCGCTTCCCGGTACCTTAGGCGAGCCGTCGACCCGAGCACCCCTGTCATTCTGAGCGCGCGAAGGATCTCATGGCGATTGCGAGCGCGATGCCCGTCGAAAGGCCCTGACGTCCTTGCGCTCAGGACGACAGGCGAGGGCCGGACCAACAGACGTTGCACATATCGAATAGCCATTTATCATATATTTGAACACTGGATAAGCCGGCCGTACAGATCGCGCCATGACCATGCTCCTGGCTTTGGGCCTGTCGATCCTGATGATCGGAACGGCGTTCCTTTCCGGCATCTTCGGCATGGCCGGCGGCCTGATCCTGATCGGCGTGCTGCTGGTGATCTTCCCGCTGCCGACCGCGATGGTGCTGCACGCGGTGACCCAGATGGCCTCCAACGGC
>Ga0310813_10001564_pt1 | contig 13841 bp, 11 predicted proteins | sample YN3metagenome_FD_203086 | JGI IMG/M metagenome (GOLD analysis project Ga0310813, IMG submission 203086) | Soil microbial communities from experimental microcosm in Duke University, North Carolina, United States - YN3 | ecosystem: Engineered > Artificial ecosystem > Soil microcosm > Unclassified...
AACGCAATTGAACCTAATAGTAACGTGAGCTCCGGCTTCACCTTCTCGCTTGTATCAACAGATTGCGGCGCGCGCCTCGGCGAATTTCGCACGCCGCACGGCACGGTGCAGACGCCTGCCTTCATGCCCGTCGGCACCCAGGGCAGCGTCAAGGCGATGCGCCACCGCGATATCGAAGAGGCTGGCGCGCAGATAATCCTCGGCAACACCTATCACCTCTATTTGCGACCGGGCGACGAGCTGATCGCGCGGCGTGGCGGCCTGCATCGATTTATCGGCTGGCCGCATCCGATTCTGACCGACAGCGGCGGCTATCAGGTGTTCAGCCTGGCGGAGCGCCGCAAGATCGACGAGCAGGGGGCGGAGTTCCGTTCACACCTTGATGGCTCGCTCCACCTGCTCACGCCAGAGAGCGCGACCGACATCCAGGCCCGGCTCGGCTCGGACATCGCGATGGTGCTCGACGAATGTCTCGCCTATCCCGCGGCGCGAGAGGCGGCCGCGCACTCAATGGAGCGCTCCGTTCGCTGGGCCGCTCGATGCCGCAAGCGGCTCATCGACATCTGCAGCGGCGCCGCACGCGACGTGGGTGCCACCAACCCCGGCCAGGCGCAATTCGGCATCGTCCAGGGGGGAGTGTTCCAGGAACTGCGCGCCGCGAGCGTCGACGCAACGGTTGAGATCGGCTTCGAGGGATATGCAATCGGCGGCCTGAGTGTAGGCGAGCCGATTGGTCTTATGTACACAGTCGTCGGCGACACCGCACGCCGTCTTCCCGACGGCCAACCTCGCTACTTGATGGGTACCGGCACGCCCGAAGACCTCGTGGAATGCGTTGCCCGCGGCATAGACATGTTCGATTGCGTGCTGCCGACGCGCAACGCGCGCAACGGCCAGCTGTTCACGAGCCAGGGCCGTCTGAACATCAAGAACGCCCGCTATGCGGAAGATGACGGACCGGTCGATCCGGAGTGCCGCTGCTACACGTGCCGCACGCATTCGCGCGCGTATTTACGTCACCTCTATCTGGCGGGGGAGATGACCGCGGGTGCCCTTAACACCTTGCATAATCTCAGCTTCTACCTTGACACCATGCGGAGGATCAGGGACGCTATATCGCTTCGGACCTTCGACATATTCAGGCAGGAGTTCTTACGCTCGGCTTCCCGCCTGTCGCTCGATTCATGAACGAGACGTTCCTGGTTGCCATGGCTGCGCCGTCGCAGGGCGCACCGAGTGCGTGGGTGCAGTTGCTGCCCTTCGCCCTCGTCTTGGCCATTTTTTATTTCATCATTCTGCTGCCGATGAAGCGTCGTCAACAGAAAGTCCAGACTTTTCTCTCGGGTCTGAAGGAAGGCGACAGGGTTGTCACGTCCGGAGGCATCTACGGAACGGTTACACGCGTCGGCGAGCAGGCGCTGCAGCTGCAGATAGCGGAGCGCGTGCGCATCGATGTTTCACGGAATGCCATCGTCGGGTATCAGGGTCAGGACCCGGTCGCGACGGATGGCACTAGCAGCACGTCATGAAAAACATCCGCTGGAAACTGATCACCATCGTCGCAGTGCTCGTCATGTTCGCAGGCGTCGGCGTCTATCCGATTCTCGCGGAGATGTATCACTGGCCATCGCCGTCCTGGCTGCAGCAGAAGCAGCTGAAGCTCGGGCTTGACCTGAAGGGCGGCGTGCACCTCGTGTTGCGCGTGCAGCGCGACGATGCGATCCGACTTGAATCGGAAACCGAGGCGGAACGGCTGCGCGATACGCTGCGCATGCGCAACATCCCGTTCACCAGCATCAACACGCCGTCGATCTCCCAGATTCGAGTTGAGGGAATCCCGCCCGCACAGGATGCGGCGTTCCGCGACGCGTCCACCGACTTGTCCACGAATTTCGATCGCAGCCCCGGCACCAACGGCAGCTACACGTTCAACATGAAGCCGAACGTGCAGAACACCCTGCGCAACGAGTCCGTGACGCAGGCGCTGCAAACGATCGAGCGGCGGGTGAACGAGCTTGGCGTCGCCGAGCCGCAGATTGCGGAGCAGGGGCAGAATGGGGACGAGATCCTGGTGCAGCTGCCAGGCGTCACCGACGTTCAGCACGCGAAAGAGATCATCCGCTCTACTGGTCTTCTCGAGCTGAAGATCGTCGAGGGCGGTCCCGCGTCGACGAAGGAGGAGCTCGGGCAGAACGGCGTGCCGCCTGAGGGAATGGAGATCATTCCCGGCTCGGCCGACACGACTGGCGGCGGCACGGTGTATTACATGGTCCGCCGCGCGGCGGCCGTGAGCGGACGTGACATCACCAACGCACGGCCGGCCGTCGATCAGAACAACCTGCCGGCCGTCAGCTTCACCCTGAGCAGCGAAGGTGCGAGAAAGTTCGGCACGGTTACCGAGACGAATATCGGCCGGCGCCTGGCCATCATTCTTGACAACCGCGTCATGACGGCGCCGACCATTCAGTCGCGCATCACCGATAACGGCCAGATTACCGGCGTATCGCGCGACGAGGTGAACGACATCTCGCTGGTTCTCAAGTCCGGTGCGCTGCCCGTGAACCTCACCTACCTCGAAGAGCGGACGATTGGCCCGAGTCTCGGTGCCGACTCGATTCGGTCCGGCGTGACCGCCTCGATTGTCGGCCTTGTGCTGATCGTGATGTTCATGCTGATTTACTACAAGCTTTCGGGCGTGAACGCGATCGTCGCGCTGATCTTCAACCTGATCATCCTGCTCGGCCTGATGGCCTACATCGGTGCGGTGATGACCCTGCCCGGCATCGCCGGCTTCGTGCTGACGATGGGCATCGGCGTCGATTCGAACGTGCTGATCTTCGAGCGCATCAAGGAGGAGCTGGAGGCGCAGCATGGAGTCCGCGCGTCCATTAACGCGGGCTTCAGCCGCGTCTTCCTCACGCTGCTCGATACGCACATCTCGGCGCTGATCGCCGCGCTCTTCCTCATTCAGTTCGGAACCGGGCCGATCCGCGGCTTCGCCTATACGCTCATCATCGGCCTCGCCTCGAACCTGTTCACGTCGACGTTTGTATCGAAGACGCTGTTCGAGTGGGAGCTGTCGCGACGCACGCGCGGTCAGCAGCAGGCCGCGACGCTGTCTATTTAGAATGGCGTCGATCTAGAGACGAGAACGCACATGCATATCTTTACGAATCCGAATTACAACTTCCTGCGGTGGCGCTGGCATGCCGTCGCGCTGTCGTGGGTGGTCATTCTCGCGGGCCTGTTCTTCATCTATACGAAGGGCCTGCCCAAGGGCATCGAGTTCGCCGGCGGCACGTCGGTGATCATGCAGTTCGACCAGACGCCGTCGGTCGAGGCGGTGCGCGATGCGTTGAACAGGAATTATCCCGGCGGCGGCCAGGATGCGATCGTGCAGGCTTACGGCGACCCATCGCTGCGCCAGGTCATGGTGCGCGTGCCGCAGGTCGGCGCGGAGCAGGGGGCATCGTTGAGCGCCTCCGCGCAGAATGTCGAAAGCGCGCTGCGCAAGGCAAACCTGGGGAACTTCAGCACCGTCGGCACCGAAATCGTCGGGCCGTCGGTTGGTGAAGAGCTCACCCAGAAAGGGCTATGGGCATTCGTTCTATCCCTGATCGGCATCCTCGGGTATATCGCGTTTCGATACGAGTTTTCCTTCGCCGTGGGCGCGGTTGTCGCCACGCTGCACGACGTGCTGGTCACGTTCGCGTTCCTCGCGTTCTTCCGCTACGACCTGACGCTGAACGTCATCGCCGCGCTGCTGACGGTGACCGGCTATTCGACCAACGACACAATCGTCATCTTTGACCGCGTGCGCGAGAACATGCGGAAAATGCGCCGCGAGTCGCTGAGCGAGGTCATCAACATCTCCATCAACCAGACGCTGGGCCGAACCGTGATTACCGCCGGTACGGCACTGCTGTCGGCCATCGCGCTCTTCCTGTTCGGCGGAGAGGTGCTGCACGGGTTCGCGTTCACGATGATCGTAGGCATCATCACCGGCACCTATTCGAGCGTGTTCGTGGCCGCTGCCATCGTGACGTTCTGGCGCCGGACGAAGCCGTCCAAGCTGTCGACCGCGACTGCGCCCGTGGCCGCGCCTGTGGCCGCCTCATCGAAGAAAACGAAGGCGCAGCGCAAGGCGCGGGCTTCCTAAGTTGGGCCGGCCGAAGCCGGCCCCTACGCGTGACGTATTTTTTCGCCGCCGTCCTCGGCATCGTCCAAGGCCTGACTGAATTTCTGCCCGTGTCGTCGACAGCGCACCTGCTGCTCGGCGAGAAGCTCCTCGGCTTCCAGGATCCAATGGGCGCTTTCACGGTGATGATCCAGCTCGGGTCAATCCTCGCTATCGTCTGGCTGTATCGGGAGAAAATCCTCCGCGTCATCGTTGGCCTGCCGTCAGATCGCGACTCGCAGCGCTTTGCCGCGATGATCGTCATCGCGGTGATTCCGGCGCTGGTGGCTGGCGCCCTGTTCTCTGATTTCGTGAAATCAGTGCTCTACGAGAGCCCGATGGTATTTGCCTGGTCGTTCATCATCGGCGGCATCGTCATGCTGATCGTCGAGCGTTTCCGCCCGTCACCGATGATCCTGAATGCCGAGCACACCTCCATGTCGCGTGCTCTTGGCGTGGGCCTCTGTCAGATGCTCGCGCTGATCCCCGGCGTGTCGCGCAGCGGCGCCACGATCGTGGGTGGCATGTTGATGGGTCTGGATCGTCCGGCCGCGGCGGAGTTTTCGTTCTTTCTCGCCATTCCCACGATGACTGCAGCGTTCGCGCACGATTTGCTCGACGTGCGGCATGCGCTCACGGCGGAGCGCGTCGTCGAGATTGCGATCGGATTCGTGGCGGCATTTATCGCGTCGCTGCTCGTCGTGCGGCCGTTTCTCGAATTCATCCGCCGCGCCGGGTTTTCGCCGTTCGCGTGGTACCGCATCGCGCTCGGTGTGCTCATTCTCGCGGCGCTGGCGGCGGGCTGGAGATAGGCCATGAACACCGCGCCAATCGGGCAGTGGCTGAGGCGCCGGTTTGTTGCAGGTTTCTTCGTCACGGTTCCGCTGGTCATCAGCGTTGCCGCGCTGGTGTGGATCTTCGGTATCATTGACGACTTGACCTCCCCGCTGGCGACGCGGCTAGTGGGAGGGCGTGCCGCGCCGGGTGTCGGCATCCTGCTCATGGTGCTGTTCGTCCTGGCGGTCGGCGTCGTGGCGACCAACGTGATCGGTCGGCGCATCCTCGGACGCGCGGAGCAGCTGCTGACGCGAGTGCCCGTCTTCAAGACGATTTACTCGCCGGTCAAGCAGCTGGTCGCAGCCTTCTCGCCTGACAACGAGTACGGCTTCAAGCGCGTGGTGATGGTGGAGGACGAGCGCGGCGGTCTCGTGATGGGATTCGTGACGAAGGAATTCACGGTCGACCGCGGCAAGGGTCCCGAACAACTGATCGCGGTCTATGTGCCGACCAATCATCTGTACCTGGGCGACATCGTGCTGTACCCACGGGAGCGCGCCTTCTATCCCGACGTCACCGTCGAGGCGGGCATCCGGATTTTCCTGACCGGCGGAATGTCGCTGCCGGGACGCATCGAATCGAGAGAGGACGAATGAGATCGACGACTGGATTGTTGAGGGGAGCCGGCCGCCTGTTCGCGCTGCTGGCGTTGCTGGCAGCCGTGCTCGCCACGCCGGCGCGCGCACTTGCGGAGCAAGCAAGCAACAGCGCGGAGCAAGCAAGCAACAGTGCGCAGCCGCCGGCCGAGCCGGCAGGTGTGGGTGCCGGCCAAGGCGAAACCGCGCCGAGCGGCGAGGCCAGCCTGGTGTTGCCGGATCTGAATCAGACCGACGTCGGCGGCTACAACGGCCGCACGCTCCTCCTGGGCGGAATGGTCGTTGCGGCACTCGGCATCGCGTTCGGCCTCGTCATCCTCACCCAATTGAAGAACCTGCCGGTACATCGTTCGATGCGCGAGGTTTCCGAGCTGATTTACGAGACCTGCAAGACGTACCTCCTCACGCAGGGCAAATTCCTGGCGCTGCTTGAAATCTTCATCGCGGTGATCATCGTGCTCTACTTCGGCCTGCTTTCAGGCCTGGGGACGATGCGCGTTGCCATCATCCTGCTCTTCAGCATCATCGGCATCCTCGGCAGCTACAGCGTCGCGTGGTTCGGTATCCGCGTGAACACCTACGCGAACTCCCGCACGGCGTTTGCGAGCCTCGAAGGCAAGGCCTATCCGGTCTACGCGATTCCACTTCGCTCGGGCATGAGCGTCGGCATGATGCTGATCAGCGTCGAGCTGCTCATCATGCTGTTCATCCTGCTGTTTATTCCGCGTGATTATGCCGGCCCCTGCTTCATCGGCTTCGCCATCGGCGAGTCTCTCGGCGCCGCGGCGCTGCGCATCGCCGGCGGCATCTTCACGAAGATCGCCGACATCGGTTCCGACCTGATGAAGATCGTCTTCAACATCAAGGAAGACGATGCGCGAAACCCCGGCGTCATCGCGGACTGCACCGGCGACAACGCTGGTGATTCGGTCGGACCGAGTGCGGATGGTTTCGAAACGTACGGCGTGACGGGCGTTGCGCTCATCACCTTCATCATGCTTGCGGTGAAGACTCCCGAGACACAGGTAAAGCTGCTCGTCTGGATCTTCGTCATGCGCGTCATGATGATCATCGCCAGCGCCGGCTCGTACCTGATCAACGAAGCGATTGCGAAGGGCCGCTACGCGAACGTGACGCGCATGAATTTCGAGGCGCCGCTCACGTCGCTGGTGTGGCTGACGTCGATCGTTTCGGTGATTCTCACATTCGTCGTGTCGCGCATGCTCATCCCGGACCTCGGCGACGGCACGCTCTGGTGGAAGCTGGGCATCATCATCACCTGCGGTACGCTCGCCGGCGCGATCATTCCGGAACTGGTGAAGGTGTTCACGTCCGTCGAGTCGAGCCATGTGCGCGAAGTTGTTACTTCGTCACAGGAGGGCGGCGCCTCCTTGAACATCCTGTCCGGATTCGTAGCGGGGAATTTCAGCGCCTATTGGCTGGGCCTGAGCATCGTCGCGCTGATGTCGATCGGCTACTTCGTCAGCGCGTCCAGCGATTCGATGTCGAATTTGATGCTCGCGCCGGCTGTATTCGCCTTCGGCCTGGTCGCATTCGGATTCCTCGGCATGGGACCCGTGACGATCGCCGTCGACTCTTATGGACCGGTCACCGACAACGCGCAGTCGGTCTTCGAGCTGTCCGTGATCGAAGGCATCCCGGGCATCAAGGAAGAATTGAGGCGCGACTTCAACTTTAACGTCGAGTTCGAGAACGCGAAGGCGATGCTCGAGGAAAACGACGGCGCGGGCAATACGTTCAAAGCCACGGCGAAGCCTGTGCTCATCGGCACCGCCGTCGTCGGCGCCACGACGATGATCTTCTCCATCATCGTCGAGCTCACCAACGGACTGACGACCAACGTGCAGAATCTGTCGCTGCTGCATGCGCCGTTTCTGCTCGGGCTCGTCACCGGTGGCGCGGTGATTTACTGGTTCACCGGAGCGTCGACCCAGGCGGTCACGACGGGCGCGTACCGCGCCGTTGAATTCATCAAGGCGAACATCAGGCTGGAAGGCGTCGAGAAGGCGTCGGTGGCCGACTCGAAGAAAGTCGTCGAAATCTGCACGCAGTATGCGCAGAAGGGGATGTTCAACATCTTCCTGACCGTGTTCTTTGCGACGCTCGCGTTTGCGTTCGTCGAGCCGTTCTTCTTCATCGGCTACCTGATTTCGATTGCGCTGTTTGGCCTGTATCAGGCGGTGTTTATGGCGAATGCCGGCGGCGCGTGGGACAACGCGAAGAAGATCGTCGAGACCGAGATGAAGATGAAGAATACGCCGCTGCATGCCGCCACGGTTGTCGGCGACACGGTCGGTGACCCATTCAAGGACACCTCGTCGGTCGCGCTCAATCCAGTGATCAAATTCACGACGCTATTCGGCCTGCTCGCTGTCTCGCTGGCGGTACGGCTGAGTAACGAAGCGGGGACGACGGTGAGCCACGCACTGGCTGCCGGGTTCCTTCTGGTGTCAATCGTTTTCGTATGGCGGTCGTTTTACGCAATGCGCATCGGCGGGGCGGCACACTGAAATCGTTTGCGGGATTGTGTTGCGTGCATTCCTGCTTGCGCTATGGGGGAACCGGTATAAAATGCCCGGTCTTTGCCCCTTACAACCGGGGAGCACTTTAGAAGAACCGGTGTCTAAGTTCACTGTCGGCGATCCTTTGGGTCAGCCGCGCGTTCCGTTGACACCTATTTTTTACGGTAGCTATAATCGGCCGCCTTTGGCGAGCTCAGCCGCGCCCGTAAGGGCGTAGCCGGGCGAGCGACGGCGGGTTTCAGGGAGGGTTAGAAGCGGTGCCACGTCATATGTTCGGCGATATCGTCGAGCCGTCGGTGAAGGTCGGGACGAAGCAGTGGTATACGGTCCCGGTTTCAATCGCGGTTCATACGGCGGCGGTGCTCGCCCTGATCGTGATTCCCTTGATGGCGGCCGATGTGCTGCCGACGCCGCCCTCGATGCTGGCGTTCGCGGCGGCTCCGCCACCGCCACCACCTCCGCCACCGCCACCACCGCCGCCGCAGGCTGCGGCACCCAAGCCAGTTGTCGAAGTGAACCCTGCCGCGGCTCCGGTCGAGGCGCCACGCGAGATCGCGCCAGAACCGCCGGACACGAGTTTTGAACGCGCCGAACCGACCGGCATTGCCGGCGGCGTTATCGGCGGTGTTGTTGGCGGTATCCCGGAAGCGCCGCCACCGCCCCCGCCGCCGCCCGCAGCCCCGGTTCGCGTCGGCGGCAACATCAAGCCGCCAATGAAGACGAAGGACGTGCGGCCCACCTACCCGCCGATTGCGCAGTCCGCGCGCGTGCAGGGAGTCGTGATTATCGAAGCGACCATCGGCCCGAACGGAAAGGTGCAGGACGCGCGCGTGCTCCGCTCCATTCCGCTTCTGGATGCAGCGGCGCTTGACGCAGTTCGGCAGTGGGAGTTCACGCCGACCCTTCTGAACGGCGTTCCGGTCCCGGTCATCATGACGGTCACCGTCCAGTTCACACTCAGTTAAACAATCACCGGCAGATATACACGCCAGTTTCTCCAGCGGAGGATGCAGTAATGGAAGTCAGGAAGATGCGGAAAATTGCGCAAGTCGCATGTGCGGGGCTCGGATTGGTGGCGCTCAGCACCCCGGCCTTCGCCCAGGGTGCCGGTGGCCTGAACCTGATTGACATCGCCCAGAACATGTCCGGCATCGCCATCGCGGTCGCCGTCGTGCTCTTCGTCATGTCGTTCTGGTCGGTCGGTGTCGCGATCGAGCGCATTTACACCTATAACCAGGCGCGCAAGCAGTCGAAGCTGTATGCGCCGCAGGTTGCCAAGCACCTCAAGGACGGCCGCCTGAAGGAAGCGATCGCTCTTTCGGCCTCGAAGGACTATCGCTACAGCCACCTCGCGAAGGTCGTGCTCGCGGGCCTGCAGGAATATCAGTTCCAGCAGGAAACCGGCGGCACCAACCTCAATCGTGAGGACGTCCTCGACACGGTGCGCCGTTCGATTCAGCGCGCCACCGCGCTCACCGCGTCGGACCTGAAGAAGGGCGTGTCGACACTCGCGACCATCGGTTCGACCGCGCCGTTCGTCGGACTGCTCGGCACCGTCGTCGGCGTCATCAACGCGTTCGTCGGCATTGCGTCGACCGGCTCGGGTGGTATCGGCGCCGTCTCCGCCGGTATCGCGGAAGCCCTGATCGAGACAGCGCTCGGTCTGTTCGTCGCCATCCCCGCCGTGTGGTTCTACAACTTCCTGACGAGCCGCATCGAGTACTTCAACGTGGAGATGGATAACTCCTCGTCCGAGCTCGTCGATTACTTCATCAAGAAGACGGCCTAGTTGGATTTGCGATTTATGATTGGTGATTGGTGATTTGACGGGTTCGGCGCCGCCGGCGCCAATCGCGAATCACTAGTCACTAATCACGAATCGCGCAGCGAGTTGGAGTCGTAACTATGGCAATGCAACTGGGTGGCAGCGGCGGAGTCAAATCCGACATCAACGTCACCCCGCTCGTCGACGTCATGCTGGTGCTCCTCATCATCATGATGATCATCGCGCCGCTCCTGCAGAAGGGCGTGGACGTCAGGCTGCCGATCGCCGTCAACAGCGCGAGCAAGCCGGAGACGCAGGATCAGACCGTGCTCGGCATCAAGGCCGACAAGACGGTGTGGCTCAACGGCGTCGAAGTCCGCAAGGAGGAGATGCGCACCCGCCTCGAAGCCATCCTCGAGACCAAGAAGGAAAAACTGATCCTCATCAAGGCCGACGAGGACGCGCCGTACAGCGCCATCATGGATGCGATGGACCAGCTGCGCGCCAGCGGCATTGAGGACGTCGGCCTCATCACCGACAGCAAGGCGTCGAGCGCGCTCTCGCAGGGAGGCAAGTAATGGCGGCCCACGCGCATAAACACTACGGCGCGGATTCCGTCTTCAAGGCGAAGATGCCGGAGCCGAACGCCGACATGAACATCACGCCGATGATCGACGTGCTGCTCGTGCTCCTCGTCATCTTCATGGCCGCCCTGCCCCTCTCGCAGAAGGGGCTCGACATCAACCTGCCGCCTGAAACGAACCAGCCGCAGCAGAACCAGCCGATCAGCCAGATCGTGCTCGAGTACACCGCGGACAAGAAGATCTCCATCAACCATCAGGATGTCCAGCTGCCCGAGCTCGAAGAGCGTCTCCGTACCATCTTCGAGGACCGCAAGGACAAGACGATGTTCATCAGCGGCGATGGGTCGCTGCGCTACGGCGACATCATCAACGTCATCGACGCCGCCAAGGGCGCTGGTGTCGAGAAGGTCGGCATCGTCACTGAGGGTATGAGGAAGGGCGGAGGCGCTACCACGCCAGGCGCATAGGCATTCGACATCGCCGTACATACAAAGGGCCGTCCCGTGGGACGGCCCTTTCCTTTTTACGGCGTTCCGCGATTCAGCTTCGCGACACGACCAGGCCTTCGAGGAAGCCAGCGGGAAGCATGCGCGGGCGCTGGCGGCCTTCCGCTTCGATGCGCTTCCGTTCAGCCATGCCGCGTTTGATCACTTTGGCGAGGTCGTCACGGTTGAAAGGCTTGACGATGTAGCCGACGACGCCCGGACGCAGCGTCACCGCGGGATCCATTTCCATCATCCCGGTTGCCAGCACGATCGCCGGCGCCGCGGACAAGCGGCCGATCTGCTCGATCAGCCACACGCCGTCGTGGCCGGGCATGCGGATGTCGCACAAGGCGACGTCGATGGAGGAATCGCGGACGATCTGCAGCGCGGTGTCGGCATCGGCTGCCGCCTTCACTGCGTATCCCATGTCCGATACCCACCGCGCGAGCACCTTGCGAACGCCTTCGTCGTCATCGACGACGAGGACGGTTCCGTGAATCTGTTCTGACATGTTCTCCATGAGACTGGGAAGCGCCGGAGCGCGGAGGAGCAGGATCAATGCCAGAGATGCAGTCGAAACCGTTCGAAAATCGCGAAGAAATTCGGTCCTTCCCCGATGCAATGTGCGGTGGCGCACACGATCGGGCGTTCCGCACACGGACACGCCGCACCAATTCGGAAATGAGGTGGTTCGACGGTTCGGGTGGTACGGGGTTCGTCAGTTCGCGGTTCTGCACACGAAGCCGCGAACCGCGAACCATCGAACCACGCCGCGTCAAAAGCGGATCCGCGCTCCAAATTGTGCCTGCCAGCGAGAGCGCAAGTCGTCGCGGTTGAACGTCCCCTGGAAGGTGGGAGAGTTGATCGTCGAAAGGTTGAACGTTTCCTTGCCGGTCGGGGCGTTGATGCCGCTGTAACCGATGGTGATCGGGCTGCTCAAGTTCGGGTAGTAGCTCCAGCCCCAGTTGTTGTTCAGCAGATTCAACAGGTTGATGACGTCAGCGGTGAGCTCGACACGCGTCCGGCCGCCGCTGGGCAGAGTGACGCCGTAGCGAAAATCGAGGCCGTTGGACCAGGGCGACGTGCAGGAGTTCCGCACCGGAATGCTGCCGCGGTGGTCTCTCATGCTGCAGTCGCTGTTGATGTAGGCGTTCAACTGATCCCAGGTGCCGTTAATGACAACCACCTGGTCGGCGGATGCTGGCACGAATGCGATGTCGTTCGTGGTGACGCCATCGCCGTTGGCGTCGCCGTTGAACACCAGGGAATACGGCTGTCCGGTCTGGCCGTTGTAGAAGAACGACGCGTAGCTGCGAATCGAATGACCGAGCGGAATTGGAACGGTCGCAGTCAGGTTGATTCGGTTGCCGATCTGGTAGTTCGACGTTGCCACCGGCGGGTTGTTCACGTCGTAGTTCACGTAGCTGCCGAACGCCCAGTTCGATCGCGCCGTGCTGTTTGTGCCGTCGTTCACCGATGTCGTTCGATTGTGCAGGTAGGAGCCGCTGACGTATAGACCGCTGGCGAAGGGCCGCTCCACCTTGACTGTCGTTGTCCAATTGCTGCCTTTACCGGTATTCGACAGCAGGATGACGTCGTTCAGAGTGGGATCTTTCTTCGTGTACGTCAGGCGCCCGTCGGGTGCTACACCGGTCGGCACGTAGTTGAGGTTCGAGTAGAAGATGTCCTTGACGTTTTTCGTGATCAACAGTTCCGCCGTGCCTACCAACCCGAAGAGCAGCTGGCGATCGTAGGCGAGATTGCCGCGCACGATTTCCGGGTATTTGTAGTTGGGATCGACAAGGTTGAGCGTCTGCCGGCCGGTAGCGCCGCCCGTGACGGTCTTTGGCTGGTTATTGGGGTCCGCGACGAATGGGATGGTGTTCGTCGCCGCAAGGTTGACTGAGAGATTGGTGAAATCAATTCCAGTGTTGCCGTACTGATTCGACAGCCACACGTACGGTGTTCGACCGGTGAAGAAGCCGAGGCCCCCGCGGAGTTGTTGGCGGTTCGTCGATCCGCCGCTCAGATCCCAGTTGAAGCCGGCACGCGGCGACCACATCGTCGGCGCAGGTACTTGGTCCGTCCGGATGCCGAATTCGCTTACCGCCAGCGGGTTGGCGTGGGGCGTGTCTGGGAAGCGGGGCACGTCGACGCGGAACCCGTAGGTGACGCTGAACGTGGGCGAGAGTCGCCACAGATCGCCGGCGTACGCGCCGAACTGACGCACCCTGAATTGCGCCGCTTCGAGCGGATTGGAGGTATTCGAGTAGTTGAGCGAGTACGACTGCGCGATGCCCGCCTGAAAGTTGGCGATGCTCGTGAACCGGTAATTGCCGAACAAATTCTGGATGAACAGGTTGTAGAACTTGTAGAACTCGTTGTGGGTGCCGATCGTGATCGTGTGGCCGCCCCTGACCAGCGTAAAGTCGTCGGTCAGCTCCGTGATGTCCTGATTCAGCTTGTTCGCCTGCGACGAGTTCTCGCTGCCGAAGCGGACATTCGTGCCGTCGGCAAAGTCCACCTGCACGAACGGAAACCGTTGCTGGCCCGCCGCGTCAGCGCGGTTGTCGCGAATGCGCTGATACGCGACACGCACTTCGTTGACAGCGCTCGTGAACGTGCTATTCAACTGCCCGACCGTCGAGGTCGTTTTGTCAGTGAACGCGTAATAGTTCGTCGGCAACAGGTAGGTCGTGGTCGACGGGAAGCCGATCCGGGCGAGCGAGTCCACGTAGTTCACGCGCAGCGTCAACTGCTGATTCGACGTGAGGTTCATATCGCTGCGAACGAACATTTTGTTGCTGTTGTTCGGGCGGCTGAACTCCTCCAGTCCGCCCGGGTTGAATCCATA
>Ga0310813_10001566_pt1 | contig 13835 bp, 7 predicted proteins | sample YN3metagenome_FD_203086 | JGI IMG/M metagenome (GOLD analysis project Ga0310813, IMG submission 203086) | Soil microbial communities from experimental microcosm in Duke University, North Carolina, United States - YN3 | ecosystem: Engineered > Artificial ecosystem > Soil microcosm > Unclassified ...
TGGAGCTCCTGCGTGAGCGCCTGGGAGCGCTTCAGCAGGTCTTCCGTCCTCATGGTCGCGGCGATCGTGTTGAGCACGATGCCGAACAGCTCGGTGAGCTGGTCGAAGAAGGTCTGGTGCACGTCGCTGAAGCGCTTGAACGACGCCAGCTCAATGACCGCCTTTACCTGCTTCTCGAAGAGGACGGGCAGGTACACGACGCTGGCCGGTTTGGCTTCCGCCAGCGCGCCGCCCATCCGCAGGGCCTCCGGCGGGAAGTCGTTCACGACGAGTTTCTTGCGGTCCTGGGCGCACTGGCCCAGGAGGGTCTCGCCCAGCCGGTAGCGGCCCGGCAGGTCGCGCATTCCCGCGTACGAGGTCACCAGCTTCAGGGGCTCGTCGGGGCTCTCGGTGTCGTCGTACGTGTAGAAGACGCCGTGCTGCGCGTCGACCAGCGAGGCCATTTCCGACAGGATCTGCTGAGCGACGGTCTGCAGGTCGCGCTGACCCTGGAGCATGCGGCTGAACTTCGCCAGGTTGGTCTTCAGCCAGTCCTGCTCGGCGTTCTTCTGGGTCGTCGAGCGCAGGTTCCGGATCATCTCGTTGATGTTGTCCTTGAGGACTTCCACCTCGCCGCGGGCCGCGACCGTGATGGATGCCGTCAGGTCGCCCTTCGTCACGGCGGTCGCGACGTCCTTGATGGCGCGCACCTGCGTCGTCAGGTTGTCGGCCAGCTGGTTGACGTTGTCGGTGAGGTCCTTCCACACGCCGGCGACGTCCTTCACTTCGGCCTGGCCGCCCAGCTTTCCTTCGGTGCCGACTTCGCGGGCCACGCGGGTCACCTCGTCGGCGAAGGCGTTCAGCTGGTCCACCATCGTATTGATGGTCTGCTTGAGCTGGAGCAGCTCGCCCTTCACCTCGACCGTGATCTTGCGGGACAGGTCGCCCTGGGCGACGGCGGTCGTCACCTCGGCGATGTTGCGCACCTGGTTGGTCAGGTTCGACGCCATGTAGTTCACGTTGTCGGTCAGGTCCTTCCAGGCGCCGCCCACGCCCTTCACCTCGGCCTGGCCGCCCAGCTTGCCGTCCGTTCCGACTTCGCGGGCCACGCGGGCGACTTCCGACGCGAACGCGTTCAGCTGGTCCACCATCGTGTTGATGGTGTCCTTGAGCTGCAGGATTTCGCCTTCGGCCTGCACCGTGATCTTGCGGGAGAGGTCGCCGCGGGCCACCGCGGTCGTCACCTCGGCGATGTTGCGCACCTGGTTGGTCAGGTTGAGCGCCATGTTGTTGACGTTGTCGGTCAGGTCCTTCCACGAGCCGCCGACGCCGCGCACCTGGGCCTGGCCGCCCAGCTTCCCTTCCGTGCCGACTTCGCGGGCCACGCGGGTGACCTCCGACGCGAACGCGTTCAGCTGATCGACCATCGTGTTGATGGTCTGCTTGAGCTGCAGGATTTCGCCTCGGGCCTCGACGGTGATCTTCTTGGACAGGTCGCCCTTCATGAGGGCGGTCGTGACGTCGGCGATGTTGCGGACCTGGTTCGTCAGGTTCGACGCCATGAAGTTCACGTTGTCGGTGAGGTCCTTCCAGGCGCCGCCCACGCCCTGCACCAGCGCCTGGCCGCCGAGCTTCCCTTCGGTGCCGACCTCGCGGGCCACGCGGGTCACTTCCGATCCGAAGGCGTTGAGCTGGTCGACCATCGTGTTGATCGTGACCTTGAGCTGGAGCAGCTCGCCCTTCACCTCGACCGTGATCTTGCGGGACAGGTCGCCGCGGGCCACCGCGGTCGTCACCTCGGCAATGTTGCGCACCTGGCTGGTGAGGTTGCCGGCCATCGAGTTGACGTTGTCGGTGAGGTCCTTCCAGACGCCGCCGACGCCTCGCACCTCGGCCTGGCCGCCCAGCTTTCCTTCGGTGCCGACCTCGCGGGCCACGCGCGTCACTTCCGACGCGAACGCGTTCAGCTGGTCCACCATGATATTGATGGTGTTCTTCAGCTGCAGGATTTCGCCTTTCGCTTCGACCGTGATCTTCTTGGACAGGTCGCCTTTCGCCACGGCGGTCGTCACGTCGGCGATGTTGCGCACCTGGCCGGTCAGGTTCGACGCCATGAAGTTCACGTTGTCGGTCAGGTCCTTCCAGGCACCGCCGACGCCTCGCACCTCGGCCTGGCCGCCCAGCTTGCCGTCGGTGCCGACCTCGCGGGCCACGCGGGCGACTTCCGACGCGAACGAGTTGAGCTGATCCACCATCGTGTTGATGGTGACTTTCAGCTGGAGCAGCTCGCCCTTCACCTCGACCGTGATCTTCTGAGAGAGGTCACCCTTGGCGACGGCCGTCGTCACGGCCGCGATGTTGCGCACCTGGTTGGTGAGATTGGACGCCATCGAGTTCACGTTGTCGGTGAGGTCCTTCCACGAACCGCCGACGCCCTTCACCTCGGCCTGGCCGCCCAGCTTCCCTTCCGTGCCGACTTCGCGGGCCACGCGGGTGACCTCCGACGCGAACGCGTTCAGCTGGTCGACCATCGTGTTGATGGTCTGCTTGAGCTGCAGGATTTCGCCCTTCGCCTCGACCGTGATCTTCTTGGACATGTCGCCCTGGGCGACCGCGGTCGTCACGTCGGCGATGTTTCGGACCTGGTTGGTCAGGTTCGACGCCATCGAGTTGACGTTGTCGGTGAGGTCCTTCCACACGCCGGCGACGCCCTTCACCTGCGCCTGGCCGCCCAGCTTGCCGTCCGTACCGACTTCGCGGGCCACGCGGGTGACTTCCGAGGAGAAGGCGTTCAGCTGGTCCACCATCAGGTTGATGGTGTTCTTCAGGCGGAGGATCTCTCCCTTGACCTTCACGGTGATCTTCTTCGAGAGGTCGCCCTTGGCGACGGCCGTGGTCACGTCGGCGATGTTTCGGACCTGGTTGGTCAGGTTCGACGCCATCGAGTTGACGTTGTCGGTGAGGTCCTTCCAGACGCCGGCGACGCCCTTCACTTCGGCCTGGCCGCCCAGCTTTCCGGCGGTGCCGACTTCGCGGGCCACGCGGGTGACTTCCGACGCGAAGGCCTTCAGCTGGTCGACCATCGTGTTGATGGTGTCCTTCAGCTTCAGGATTTCGCCTTTCGCCTGCACGGTGATCTTGCGCGAGAGGTCGCCCTGCGCGACGGCGGTCGTCACATCGGCGATGTTGCGCACCTGGTTCGTGAGGTTGGACGCCATCGAGTTGACGTTGTCGGTGAGGTCCTTCCAGGCGCCGGCGACGCCCTTCACCTGCGCCTGGCCGCCCAGCTTGCCGTCCGTTCCGACTTCGCGGGCCACGCGGGTGACTTCCGACGCGAACGCGTTCAGCTGGTCGACCATCGTGTTGATGGTCTTGGCCATCTGGAGGAAGGCGCCCTTCACGGGGCGTCCTTCGATTTCGGTGGGCATCGTCTGGGTCAGGTTGCCTTTGGCGACGGCGCCGATGACGCGCGCGACTTCGATGGTGGGCTGGACGAGGTCTCCGATGAGGGTGTTGAACGCGACGACCGACCGGCTCCAGGATCCCTTCAGGGCTTCCGTCGAGGCGCGGTTGAACAGCTTTCCTTCCTTGCCGACCAGGCGGCTGACCCGCTCGAACTCCTCGGCGCGGCGGGCATTGAGCCGCACGACCCGGTTGAAGGTCCCGGCGATTTCGGGGTCGACGTGGCGCGACTCGATTCGCGCCGAGAAATCGCCTTCCTCGACGGCCGTCAGGGCGCGCAGGATTTCGCGCTTCTCCCGCGACGGGAAGCGATGCTTGGACGAGGTATCCCGGGCCTCGTCGAGCTCCCGCGTGAGCTTCCGCTCGTGCGCCGCGGCGTCCCGCTGTCGTCGCTGGACTTCTTCAAAGATGCGGTTCAATCGATCGACGATCTCGGGCGCAATGGCCGCGAGACCTTTGGGCAGCCGCGCGGAATAGTCGCCGCTCTCCAGCGCGCTGAGCGCCTGGGTCAGGGCTTCCGTTTCCGCGACGGCGGTCGATCCGTTAGTCGGCATAGGTGTCCTCGCTCGAAATCAGCTCCGAACCGGGAGTTCGATGGAAGGGAGAAACGGGAAATGGGCATACGGGGGCAGCAGGGGACCGGAGAGGGCGGCGTTCAACTTGCATGCGGTCGATCCAAGCGTTCCCGTCGACGTCTACCCCTCCCCCTCTCTCGTGTGGGGCGCCCGAAAAATGCGTGTAAGCCACTCTAGGTATTTCTCCGGACGCCCTTCAATTTCTTTCGATCGGCGTCTGAAAAATGGGCGGTCCGTGAAATAAAGACGGCTACAGAAAACCGTAGAGCCCCGTCCGGGGAGGTTTGTTACGCGAAAAATAAAACGAAATCAGGAGGTTTCCCCGGCGTTCCGGAACGGCGGAACTGTCCCTGGAAGAGCCGGCAGGGGGCGGGCCCCTTTAAGCGGCTCGGGCGTTCTGCCGGATTGCAACCGGTCTATAGAATTCTACCCCGGATCGGGGGTGTCAACCAGGTCTCCACAGAATTTACAGGCCTCAGCGGCGCGGAACGCCGCCTCCTCCCCGGGGTGCCGACGGCCTCTGGACGGGGGCCTGGGGATGCGGGGTCGAGGGCTGCGGAGCCACGGTCCGAGGGGTCACGGTGCGGGGTTGCGGGGACTGCCGGTAGACGTTCACCCCTCCCGACTGCACGGGGGTGCGGGGGGTGGTCACGGTCGTCCCATGATGCGGGGTTCCGTAGTACCCGGAATGACCCTGGTAGGAATGCCCGTAGTAGGTCGGAGAGTAGTACCGGTTCGGATAGTAGCGGTAGGGATAGGACGAGTAGTAGCGGTACGGGTAGTACGGGTACGGATAGTACGTGGAATAGTACGGCGCGGGGTACGAGTAGGAGTAGGTGGGGTACCCGCTGCTGGGATAGTAATAGTACTGCGGGGACTCGTAAACGACCGTCGAGGACCCCGTGGTATAGGGAGTCGAATCGGTCGAAGGGGTTTGATTATAGGAAGACGACGTCTGGGCCTGGATCAGCGCCTGCAGCAGGGTATCGGAGGCGCCGGCGCCCTTCAAATCGCCCAGATCCTCGACCGACAGCGCTTCCATCGGGCCGTTCCGCTGCACGTACGAGATGATGGTCTGCTCGGAGACGTGCGCGTCGAGCAGTCTCCGGACTTCCTCCTTGGAGACCTCTGCGAGAGCAGGAAGCGACGAGGCGAGCAGAACGAGGGCCGTCCACAAGGCTTTCATACAACCTCCTGAAGACGGCACGTCCCGTCTTGACGACTGCTTCCCCCGAAACAGCTCTCTATTTGTAAAACGCGGGGCGAAAAAACGTCATTCCGGGGGGCCGGGGGGCGGAGGAGGACTACTTCGCTTCGTTGTGGATCTTCCCCGCTTCGATGGCGTGGGTCAGGCGGCGCTGGACCTGGGCCCGCAGGGGCCAGTCGGAGGCGGCGACTTCCAGGGCAGTCTGGTAGTCCGCGACCGCCTGGGGCCAGTTGCCCTGGCGCTCGTACGCCGCGCCGCGGTTGGTGTAGGCGGCTTCGTCGCGGTCGTCGAGGGCGAGCGCGGCGGAGAAGTCGGACACCGCCCCGTCGAGATCGTTCGTCTGGAAGCGCAGGACTCCGCGGTTGTTCCAGGCGGCCGACAGAGTCGCGTCGAGGCGGATCGCCTCCGAGTAGTCCAGGAGCGCGCCCACGTTGTCGCCCTTGCGGGACCGCGCCAGGCCACGGCCGTGGGACGCCATCGCGTCCTGAGGGTCGAGTTCGAGCGTCCGGGTGAAATCAGAGATCGCGCGGTCCAGCTCGCCTCGGGTCAGCCTCACGTAGGCGCGGGCCCCGTAGGCCGAGGCGAGGGTCGGATCAATCTCCAGCGCTCGCGTAAAATCGGCGATGGCCTCGTCCAGGTTGCCCTGCTGATAGCGGACAAAGGCACGGCCGGCATACGCGGGAGCGTGCTTCGGACGCAGGGAGATGGCCCGGTTGTAGTCCTCGAGGGCGCCGTCCAGCTCCCCGGCCCGAAGCTTGGCCTCGCCGGACACCAGCGCCTGGGCCGCATCGACGGAGGAATCGGGCGTCGCTTGTTTCGCCTCCCCCCCGCGCGGATGGTCCGTCGCACATCCGAGACCCCCTGCCAGCAGGCCCAAGAAGAGGGCCCACGCCGGACTCAACAGGCTCCGGCTAGCAGGAGCTCCTGACGTGCGACGGACATTTTTCATCCGCCACGTTTGATCCGCGGGGGGCGATTACGTCATTCGCTCCGACGAATCTTCAGAAAGATCCTGCGGGCGGCTCCGAGCAGCCCCAGGGCCGCGACCTCGATGCCGAGGAGGCCGCACGAACCATGACCGCCACCGCCGGACGACGTCGGCGCCGACGACTCGGGAGCGGGCGTGGGATCCGGGGTCGGAGTCGGATCCGGGGTCGGATCGGGAGTCGGATCCGGAGTGGGATCCGGGGTCGGCGTCGGGGTAGCCGCGGGCGTCGTCGCGATCGCCTCGCTGGAATACGCCGAGTCGTTCGTCCCGTCCGTCGCGCGGATCCGGTAGACGTACGTCGTGTTGGCCGACACCGCCTTGTCGGAGTAGGTCCGCAGAGACGGCCCCACGAGAGAGACCTGGTTCCAGGTGCCGTTGCTGCCGGTCTTCCGCTCCAGCTTGAAGCCGGTCAGCCCCGTGGACGAGCTCGTCCAGGAGACATCGACCTGGGTGGCCGCCTGGGGCATCGCCAGGAGCCCGCTGGGGGCGCTGACGGGCGTGGGCACCGTCGTGGTCCCGATCGCCTGCCTGACCGCATCCACCCACGCGGCGCTCGCGCCGCCCGCCGACGCGGGACGGAGGAACGTGGCGCCTTCCGTGTAGAACCAGACGTAGTGGTCCGCCTGGGCCAGAGCGTTGATCAGGGTGGTCTTCAGGATCGACGCATCCATGGAAGCGCCACCGAAGGGGCGGTCATAGACGCCGTACGAGATGCTGATCCGCTGCGACCACACCGCCCGAAGCGCCGGCGGAATGAACGGCGAATTGACCGCATCCGATGCCTCGTCGAACTTCCGCCAGTTGTACGTGTTGAGGAACTGGCTCGGCGTCCTCAAGTTGTAGAGCTCGCCGCCGTCGACGTTGAGCGCCGGGCTGTTGCCGACGCCGTCCATGAAGCCGGCGCAGTAGGGTCCCAGAAGCTCGTTGCCCGACTGCCACTGAGGGAAGTACAGGGACGAGGGCGCGCTCGGCTCCGAGATGTAGGGACCGTGCAGCGTGATGACGGCGATGTCCGGGAAGACCGCCACCATCGCCTCCATGACCTGCTTGCCTCGAAGGCGCATCTGCGCCCGGTAGTCATTCAGGGGGTGCTGAGCGTAGTACTTCGCCCCGGAGGGGTAGTCGCCCCAGGGGGCCGAGTACTGCTCGTTGTCGAAGCAGATGCCCGCCAGGCCGGCGTCCCGCAGGGCCGCGGCGCAGTTGGCGAAGTTCTGGATCGTCACCGACCAATCATCGAACGGGTCCGGCGGGGTCGACCCCTGGACCAGGCCGAAGTTCTTGGTCAGGTTCGTCCAGGCCAGGCCTTTCATCGGCGCCAGCACCGACGCGATGCTCGCCTGGGAGACGGCCGTGCCCGTCATGACCCGCGTGGTCGCATTGAACCCGGTGGAATCGTCGCGAAGATAGGCCACCAGCCCGTGGAAGGGCTGCGTCTCCAGGAACGCCTGGTTGTTCCGGATGAAGGCCGGCGTGGGAATCGTGTTGCCGAACCAGCCGGCGTAGATCAGCTTCGCCTTGGGGGCCGCGGGAGCCGCGGGCGCCCCTTGAGCCGTCCCGGCGAAGAGAGCCGCCGCCGCGATCGCCACCATCCCCAGCTTCAGTTTCAACGATGAACCCATGTAACCCCTCTTGTTTTTACCCCAGTTTCGTACGTCACACAACGCAACAGACCGGCTCTTTATCAAGGGCAAGTCTGAAATAATCCTCCATGGATCCTTTGAAATACCCAACATTGGGAACGACTACGCAATCCGGGCGTGAACTAATGATTGCGGGGGCCGTAACACCTCGCCCCGTCGTGGATCTCGCGTAGGAAACATGCCTGAGAGCATACCATACGCGTCAATAAAATTCGTGTTTCCCTGAAAGATAATTGGATAGGGGGGGGGAAAGACAGAACCGGCGGCCGAGAGCTATCTCGCCGCGAGGCGGAGGGCGTCGGCGCGGGCCTGGCGGATCGCGTCGATCCATTCGGCGGGAGCGCCTCCCCGCTCGGAGGGCGCCAGGAGCGTCGGGCCCTCGATGTAGAGCCAGGCGTAGCGGTCGGCGTGAAGCAGCGCCTGGGTCACGGAGGACTTGAGCGCGGCGGCGTCCATCCCCTGCCCCCCGAAGGGCCGGTCATAGACGCCGAAGGCGACGTCCACCCGGGCGGGCCACTGGGCTCGCAGCGCGCCCGGCAGGAAGGCGCAATCGACGCGGTCCGAGGCGATGGTCTTCTTCCGCCACTCGTAGCTCTGCCGGAACTCCTCCGGCTTCCGAAGGTGGTAGAGCTCGCCCCCGTCGACGCAGCGGGCCTTCGGGCCCGCCCCCTCCACGAAACCCGCAAAGAAGGGCCCCAGGAGGCGATTAGACAGCTGCCAGGAGGGAAAGAGGGGGGATGGGGCCTTGGGCTCCGACACGTAAGGCCCGTGGAGCGTCAGGACCGTGATGTCGGGATAGACGGCCGTCATGGCCTGCAGGACCTGCTTTCCACGCAGGCGGGCCTGCGCCTGGTAGTCCGCCAGGCTCTTTCGGGGGTAGGCGACGCCCTTCGGATAGTCCCCCCACCTCACGCCGTAGTTCTCGTTGTCGAAATAGACGCCCTTCAGACCCGCCTCCCGGGCCGCCCGGGCCAGGAAGCCGAAGTTCTGGATCACCACGGTCCAGTCGTCAAAGAGGTCCGGAGGGTCGGCGCTGAGCACCGCGGCGAAGTTGTGCTTCAGCGTTTTGAAGGGGAGCCGGGCCACCGGCTTGAGGACGTTGGCGATCTTCTCATAGGTCAGCGGCGTGGCGCTGAGGACCGAGCGCGTCACGTTGAGCGAGAGGTCGGGGGTGCGGAGGTAGAGCGCCACCCCGTCGAAAGGCTGGGACTCCAGGAATTCCAGGTGGTCGCGGACGTAGGTCGGCGTGGCGACCGGGCTGCTGCCGAACCAGTCGTGCAGGATCAGGCAGGGAGCCGGCCGGGTCTCGACGGAGCGCCCTTCCCCGGCGGCCGAGCCCGCCAGCAACGCCGCCGCGACGACGAGCAGCCGCGTCCTCATCCGGCCCGCCTCCGTGTGGTCCTCCCGCGGCGGAAGCGCGCTTCCCGCGCCCGCTGGATGCCTTCCACGACCCGCTGCAGGTCCATCGCGCTCATCTGCGACCCGCTGGGCAGGCAGAGGCCGGCGCCGAAGAGGCGCTCCGCCACCGCACCCCCCACGGTCCGGCAGCCCCGATAGAGAGGCTGCAGGTGCAGCGGCTTCCACACGGGACGCGATTCGATGTCCCTCGCCTCCAGTTCGCGGCGGACGTCTTCGGGGGTCGCTCCGAACGCCTCCGGATCGATCAGGACCACCGAGAGCCAGCGCGAGGATTCCCCGTTGGGGGCCTCCGGCATCCACGAGAGCCCCGGCACGTCCTTCAGGGCCTCGCGATAGGCGTCGAAGACGGCCCGGCGGGCCCGCACGCGGTCGCGGAGCACCCGCAACTGGCTCCGCCCGATCGCGGCCAGCACGTTGCTCATCCGGTAGTTGTATCCGAGCCGCGAATGCTCGTAGTGGGGAGCCGGGTCGCGGGCCTGCGTCGACATGAAGCGGACCTCCTGCACCAGGCTCGGGTCGTCCGAGACGAACATGCCCCCGCCGGAGGTCGTGATGATCTTGTTTCCGTTGAAGGAGAAGATGCCCATGCGGCCCCGCGAGCCGGGCGCCGCGCCCTTGTAGCTCGCGCCCAGCGCCTCGGCCGCGTCTTCGATGAGCGTGACGCCGTGCCGCCGGCAGGCCTCGAGGATCGGATCCAGGTCCGCGCTCTGGCCGTAGAGGTGGGCCAGGACCACGGCCCGAGGGAGCCGCCCTCGCCGCGCGGCGTCGTCCAGCTCCTGCGCGAGCAGCGCGGGGTCCATGTTCCAGGTGGCCTCGTCCGAGTCGACGAAGACCGGGGAGGCCCCTTCGTACACGATGGGGTTGGCGCTCGCGACAAACGTCAGCGTCGAGCAGAGGACTTCGTCGCCGGGACGGACGCCGGCCAGCCGCACGGCCAGATGCAGCGCGGCCGTTCCGCTCGACATCGCCGCCGCGTGGCGGACGCCGACCGCGTCGGCGAACTCCTTCTCCAGCGCGTCCACGTGCGGGCCCAGGGGAGCGATCCAGTTCGTCCGGAACGCTTCCTCGATCAGCGTCAGTTCATCGCCGCTCATGTGGGGCGGAGACAAATAGAGTCGGCTCATGTCGATCCTTTCTTACTCACCTGGTGCCTCTAGGCTCGATACTCCGGAAAGAACTCCGGCGCGGGGGCCCAGTCGCGGCCCTGCTGGCGCTCCCAGCCCCGGCGGCATTCGACGAGCCGCCGCGCTTCCTCGGCGTCGTACGTCTTTCGGCCGAGCAGGAACGGGACCTCGGAGGCGCGGCCGAAGCGCTGCTTGAACTTCAGGATCCCGTCGTTGGGCTGGTAGCCTCCGCCGAGGACCACCGCCTTCTTTCCCTGGGCGCGGCACCAGCGGAAGCTCTCGTGCTTGAGGAGGTAGTTCGGGCCTACCGAGAACGCTTCGGCCCGCGTCCCTCCGAGGTAGGAATAGGCGTGCTCGGCGGCGAGCAGCAGGATCTCGGAGGACACCACCCGATCGCGGACGACGGCGTGCACGAACGTGAAGTGACCCGCGAGCTTCTCGATGAAGGCCTCGAAGAAGGCGCGCGGGAAGTAGTAGCCCTTCGTCGCGCCGCGCCGGTCCATCGTCGACGTGTAGATGTCCAGGAACTCGTCCAGGCGACGGCCCGCGGCGTCGAACTCGACGCTGACGCCGTGCTCGTGGGCGATGTCGATGTTCCGCCGCGCGTCGCAGCGGTAGTCGTCCCAGAGCGCCTCGTCGGTCGTGTCGACCCGGCGGACCACGTTGGGCCCGCCGGAGACCGTGTCCCCGTTGAAGGGCAGCAGCTGGCCGGAGAAGAGCGAGAGTCTCGCGAACGAGGTCGCGATGCCCTGCGATGCCGCCCAGGCGTCGAAGCGCTGCCAGAAGTTCCGCGCATCCTCCGGCGTCACGGCCCACGCGAAGGGCCCGCCGTACCCGTAGGCCGTCGTCAGGTCGCAGCTGCGCGCGCCGGGCGGCGCCCAGGGCTCGGCCGCGATCGGCCTCACGATGACCGGATAGAGGATGCCGCCGGTCGCGGTCCGGAGGGCGGCGCCGATCACCCGGTCCTGGGGCCGGGCGAAAAGCCGCACGTACTCCGGATGGGCCATGACCTCCCGCTGCGGCCAGGAGGTCCAGAGATCCAGCCACGTCTTCCGGTCCGCCGCCTGCGCGGCGTCCAGGAACTCGACGGTCGACGTCCCCGGCGCATCAGCGGCCGGACGGCACTCCAACGACGCACTTGCACTAACCATGATCTTCCCCCTCGCCATTCACGCCACCCACGCACACGCTCACGGCTCACCCGGTTACGGATCTTTCGAGGGAAACAGCGGCCTCCTGACGGACCGGCTTGCTTCCCGTGAAGACCGGAACCGACGCGTTGCCCGGGCCATTGATCCCGGATCGCTCGAACACGCGTCGGATCGTTTTCAGCAGTATCATTAGATCCACGGCCAGGGATCCGTTATCCACATACCAGACGTCCAGCTCGAATTTCTGGTCCCAGTCGATGCTGTTGCGCCCGTTGACCTGGACCCAGCCCGTCATGCCCGGCCGCACGTCGTGGCGCCTCGCCTGCCGCGGCGTGTAGTGCTGCAGGTACTGCACCAGGAGCGGCCGCGGGCCGACCAGGCTCATGTCGCCGACCAGCACGTTCCAGAGCTGCGGGATCTCGTCCAGGCTGGTGGTCCGGAGCAGCCGTCCGATCCAGGTCATCCGCTTCTCGTCCGGGCCGCTGCCCGAATGCATCGTGCGGAACTTCAAGATCGAGAAGACCCGTCCCTTCAGGCCGGGACGCCGCTGGCGGAAGAAGATCGGCCGGCCCTGCACCGCCAGGAGCAGGCCCGAGATCAGCAGCATCAGCGGGGAAAGGATCGCCAGGCCCAGCAGCGCGCCGGACATGTCGAGAACGCGCTTGATCAGCAGGTCGACCGGGCGCCGCGGCGCCCGCCGGGAGACCCGCGCTTTCCCCCGCCGCCCCAGGGACTCCTCGTAGGCCCAGCGGGTGAGAAGCCAGAGGTTCTCGGGCCGGAAGTCGCGGAGCACGCGCGCGCGGGCCGCCGTCCCGTGCCGGCGACGGAGCCCCGGGTCCTTGAGGTAGGCGGCCAGCGCCTCCGCCAGCGCGTGCGGCTCGCGCGGCGGCACCAGCGTCCCCGTCTCGCCGTCGACGACCGCGTCGACGCAGCCCGTCACGCGGGACGCCACCACCGGCCGCTCCATCGCGGCGGCCTCGAGGGGCACCTGGGGGAAGCCCTCGCGGTACGTCGGCAGCGCGACGACGTCCATCATCGCGTACATCGCCCTTACGGATCCGATCTCGCCCGCCAGGCGGACGCGCGGGTCCGAGCGGAGCACCCGATCCGCCTCGGCGGAGATCGGGTCCTGCGGTTCGCGGGGGCCCACGACGAGCAAGTAGAGGTCCGGGAACTCCTCGCGAAGCTCCTTCCAGGCCTCGACGAGGTCCTCGACGCCCTTGTCGTGCACGACGCGCCCGACGAAGCCCACCACGCGCACCTCGGAGGGGATCCCAAGCGCGCGCCGCGCCCGGGCAGCCTCGTAGGAACAGACCCTCGCCGGAATGAAGCGATGTTCCGCGTCGACGCCGTTGACGGTGCCGGCTCCCAGAACGGCGATGCGCTCCTCCCTGCAGAGGCCGGCCGACACGGCCCGACGACGCAGCGACTCGCTCACCGCGTAGACCCGCCGCGCCAGCGCGCAGCTCACCCGCTCGCACCAGCGCAGGATCGTGCGCTTCAGGCCCGTCGCGGTCTCGAGCGGCAGGCCGTGCAGCGTGTAGATGCGGACCGGGACGCCCGCCAGCCAGGAGGCGATCATGCCGAGCAGGCCGCCCTTCGGCGTGTGGCCGTGCACGATGTCCGGACGCATCCGCCGGAAGAGCCGGACGAGGCGGAAGACGGCGAGCAGGTCGCCGAGCGGCGTGATGCGCCGGGGCATCTGCACCGGGTGGACATCGATGCCCTCCTGGCGGCCGAAGGCCTCCAGCGCGGGCCCGGGCGAGGACACCGCGGACACGTCATACCCGTTCGACTTCATGAACGCGACCTGGCCCCGCAGGAACGCGAGCGTCTGGGGCACGGTCGTGATGTGGACGAGTTTGGGACGGCGATGCGTCGCGGTCATGAACCCCCCTCCGGCTCCGGCTGCGGCCGAAGACTTTCCTGGCGCGCGATCGCCGTCGCCATCCCCAGGAACAGCAGGAAGGTGCGATCGCGGTAGAGCGTGTTGTGGAACATGAACACGAAACAGATCAGCAGGAAGCTGCAGTAGAGGAGGCGGCGCAGCGCCCGCTCCTCGCTCTGCCGTCCGAGCGGCCGGCGCAGGAGCGGAACCGCCACCATCGCGACGAAGCCGAGGAAGCCCAGGACGCCCTGCTCCACCAGCACCGCCAGCAGGCCGTTGTGGATCTCGTGATGCTCGGGGTCGCTCTCGTCGATCAGCCGGCCGCGCCCGGGACCGAACCCCATCGGGAACCACTCGTCCGACGTGCGGATGATGTTCCGGTGCTGCGTCTGGATGAAGCCG
>Ga0310813_10001568_pt1 | contig 13819 bp, 13 predicted proteins | sample YN3metagenome_FD_203086 | JGI IMG/M metagenome (GOLD analysis project Ga0310813, IMG submission 203086) | Soil microbial communities from experimental microcosm in Duke University, North Carolina, United States - YN3 | ecosystem: Engineered > Artificial ecosystem > Soil microcosm > Unclassified...
CCACCAGCACCGCGCCTATCGCGGCCACCAGCGCGATGCCGGCCGGCGACGGATGATGGACCGCCGCGACCAGCTGGTGCGCGAAACTGGTGGCGAGCACGATGCCGGGCGTCATGCCGATCAGCGTACCGAGCATGTAGTCGCGAAAGCCGATATGCGATGCGCCGGCGACCAGGTTCAGCACGGTGAACGGCGCGACCGGCACGACTCGCGCCACCACCACCGCGACAAAGCCCTTTTTGCCGAGTCGCTCGCTGAGCCGGTTGATGCGCGTGCCGGCCAGACGCCGCACCGCGTCGTGGCCGAGCGACGCGCCGGCGTAGTAGGTGAGCGCCGCCGAGATCAGCGTGCCGGCCAGCGCGTACAGGCTGCCGGCCAGCGCGCCGAACACGAAGCCGCTGACAGCGATCAGCAGCGTGACCGGTACCGATATGCTGGCCGCCAGCGCGTAGACCGCGACGATTGCCAGCGGACCGAGCTGCGACGCCTGCAGACGCTCTGCTTCATGCACCAGCGCGGTAAAACTGAGCCAGTCGCCCAGCGCGGTAAAACGCCACAGCAGCGAAATCAGTGCGACCACCAGCGCGAACCCGCCGAGCGCGAGCAGCTTGCCGCGCAGCGGACGGCTTTCCGCTTCGGGCAGGAACTGGCGCACCAGCTCCTGCGGCGCGAGCGGTGCTTCCGCATCGAACACCGACATGCGCGAGGTCAGTTCGTCGAGCTCCGCGGGCGCGACCGGATCGAGCGGCGCGAGGGTGCGCTCGCCGTGGCGCAGTGAGGCGATCGCCGCGTTCAGGCGCGCCTGCGCGAGCGCGTCGGCGGCCTGCGCGGGCGTGACGTCCAGATGCTCGGCGAGCAGCCGGTTGCGCACTGACGCGATCATCGCGCGCACGCGCGGGTCGCCGCGCGCGTCGAGGGCGATATTGCATTCGGTGTCGAGCACCATCGAGCGGTTGTTCAGGTTTGCGCTGCCGATCACGAGGCGTTCGTCGTCGACGATCATCAGCTTGCTGTGCACGTTGATAAATTCGTCCGCGCCGATGCCGCCGATCGCCGGTGCGTACATCGCATAGTGGCCGTGACGGTCGGCGCGTTTCATCAGTTCGTGCAGACGCGCGCGCATCACGCCCATCGTCGCGTGTTGCAGCCAGCCGGTTTGACGCTCCGGGCCGACTACCGCGATATCGGGGCCGTCCGCCTGTTCGAGACGCGCAGCGAGTGCCGCACCGATGCGGCTTGCGGTGAAGTACTGGTTCTCCAGATAGATATGCTCGCGTGCGGCCGCGATCGCCTCCAGGTATTGCTGCTCGATCTGCCGCAGCGCTGGGCGGCCTTCGTATGCAGGTTCGGTCAGTGCGATGCCGAGCTCGACGTCGGTAATGTCGGGCTGCGTTTGCGGCGGCCAGGGGTCGGTGGCGGCGGCCGGGGCGTGCGCGGGGGCGTGGCTGGCTGCGTGCCTGGGGGCGTGGTCGGCGCTGCGCGGGGCGGGTTCCGGCGACTGCGCGGGCGCGTGGTCGGCGGTGTGCGTGGGCGGCTTCGATGGGTGCGTGGGCGCGTTACTGGCCGCGTGCGTGGCGGGTTCAGGCGACTGCGCGGGCGCGTGGTCGGCGGCGTGCGTGGGCGGCTTCGATGGGTGTGCGGGCGCGTTACTGGCCGCGTGCGCGACTGGTTCCGGCGACTGCGCGGGTGCATGGTCGGTGGCGTGCATGCGCGGTTCCTGAGGCTGCGTGTCCGCGTCACCGCCCGCGAGCGGCGGCAGCTCCAGCGGCCGCGCCGACGCGCGCTGCCAGCGTTCGCGCACCAGCTCGCCGAGCGCCTGCGCCGCGGCGCCGTCGAACATCGCCTGCACGTCGTGCATTGGTTGATACGGCGCCGCATCGGGATTGCGCCTGAGCAGCGCCTGCGGATGATGCGCGGGCGTATCCCAACGCGAACGCGTCAGGTCGATACCGCCGGCGAAGGCCAGCCGGTCGTCGATCACGACCAGCTTCTGATGATGCGATGCGCCCAGCGGATGCCGCCCGTCGAGCCGGAACGTCACGTGCCGGTGCGTGCGCCAGCCGAGCTTGTAGACCGGTAGCCATTCGCGCTCGAACGCGTAGAGCATCGCGAAATCCCACGCGAGCACGTAGATGCGCAGCTCGCGGCGCCGCTCGACCAGCGCGCACAGAAAATCGGCGAGCCCCGCGGGCAGGCCGTCGCGTGCGCCGGCGGGCATCAGTTGCAGACGACTGTCGATGTCCCAGCCGACGATGAAAATCGTGTGGCGGGCGCGCAGCATCGCGGCGCGCAGCGTCGTGAAATAGTCGGCGGCGTCGATCAGCACACGTAGCCGGCCGGCATGGCGCAACCATGCGCACGTGCGGCCCGGTTCGAGCCACGGCGTGTCGTGCGGGCAGGGCGGCTGGGCGGCCGTGCCACGGGGGCCGGCGCTGCCGTCCGGGCCGCACGGCGCGGCGGCGCCGGGGGCCATACCGGCGTGCTCGGCGGCGGTGCGGTCGGTGTCGATCGGTTCGGCCTGGTGCATGTTCATCTGCGCCTTGGTTTGCCCGTGCTTGCGTGAGGGCTGTGCTCGTTCGAGGTCCGTGCCTGCGCGACAGCGGGCGGGGCTTACATGCTTGCGTGGTGCTCGCGCTTGCGCAGTGCCTGCGCTCCCGCAGCGCGCTCGCTCACGCAGCGCGCTCCCACGCCCGGTTCGCGCCACGCTCTCGTTCATCCGACGCTCGCGTTCACGTAACGCTCGCACTCACGCAAACCCGCGCGGCCCACGCATCACGGCGCCGGAGCGGGCTTGCCCGCCGCGGCGTTGCCATGCGCCTTCTTTTCCGCGTTCTGCAGGTTTTGCGGATAGTGCTGGTCGTCGCTGTCCGGCTGATAGCCGTTCTGCTCGAGCTTCTTGATCTCCGCTTTCTGCGCGGCACGCGTCGTCGACGAGCCCTGCGGCGCCGCGGTCTGCTGCGCCTGCGCCGTGCCCGCCACGGCTGCGGCGGCCGCGCCCAGCGCCACACAAAGGGTCATGCTGAGCGCAGCACCGACGCCACGCGATCCGTACGAAAGAGTCATCGCGAATCTCTACGAAGGGGTTATCATGCATTTCCGCCTAGCAGGCGCTGTGCCGCGCAGTTGCATGGCCGCCGCGGGAACGCGGTTTGCTTCTCTCTTCTCCGGTTTCCTTGTTTGGCTGTTTTCCTCGTTTGGCTGGCCTGTTCAATTACTCAGGAGAACACGCATGACCCAATACGAAATGCAGGTCTTGCAAGCGGACATGAACATGCTGATCGTCGCTCGCGACGACGCGATCGAGCTGTTCCCGGCCGGCATCGACGGCAAGGCCTATGCGGCGTTGCATACCGACTCGCTGGCCGAGCTGAGCGGCTGGCGCGAAGTGCTGCAGGCCGGCGGCCGGCCGCACCGGCTGGTCAACCACGCTTATGGGTATCGGCAGGAAGTGAACAATCCGGACTGGTAAACGTCGTCGCGGCGGATCATCGCCGTGCGGCTTCACTGAAGACTACGGCCGGCGCGTGTGCGGAATTCGCTCCGCATACGCGCCGGCCTTTTTCATGGCGGTCCGCGGCATTCAGGCGGCTATTTCAGATACACCTTCGGCGTTACCGAAAGCCCGAGCGGCAGCGGATGATCCTGCGGCAGGCCGCGGTCGATCAGAATCTTGACGGGTACGCGTTGCACGATTTTGACGAAGTTACCCGTCGCGTTTTCCGCCGGGAACGCCGAGAAGCGCGAACCGCTGCCGGCCTGAATGCTGTCGACGTGGCCGTGCAGGTCGAGGTCCGGGTACGCGTCGACGCCCAGCTTCACTTCGTCGCCGGGACGCATGCGCGTCAGCTGCGATTCCTTGAAGTTCGCGGTCACCCATACCTGCGGCGCGACCAGCGAGAACAGCGATACGCCGGCCTGCAGGAACGTGCCGAACTGCACGTTGCGCCGCGTGATCCAGCCATCCGACGGCGCGCGGATCTCGCAGTACGACAGGTTCAATTCGGCCTGCTCCAGTTGCGCGCGCGCTTGCTCGACCTGCTGACGGCGCTCGGCAACGGTGGCCTCGGCCTGGCGGATCTGCTGCGGCACGAGGCTCGCGGTCTGCAATTGCGCGCGGGCCTGCTGCACGCCCGCGTTGGCGGTCTGCTGCTGCGCGGTGGCGGTGTCGATGTTCTGCTGCGTGGTGGCGCGCTCGTCGACGCTGCGCTGCCGTTCGTACGCAGCCTGCGCCTGGCGGAGCGTGGCCTGCGCCGAGTTGACCTGCGCCTTCGCCTGCTGGAATTGCGCCGGATACTGCACGCGGGCGATGTCGAGCTGGATCTGCGCGGCATTCTGTTGCGCCTGTGCGAGGCCTAGCTGCGCCTTCGCCTGATCGACCTGGGCGAGGTAGTCGCGCCTGTCGATCACCACCAGCAGATCCCCCTTGTGCACGCGCGTGTTGTCGTCGACATTCAGCTGCACCACGTAGCCGGACACTTTCGGCGCGATCGTGATCGCGTTGCCGTCGGTGTAGGCGTCGTCGGTGCTGACCTGGTTGCGCGTCGCGAAGGCGTAGACGCCTGCGGCAATCAGCAGCAGCACGACGCCGGCGGCGAGAATGTAGAGCGGTTTGCGCGATTTGCGCTGCTTGCCCTTACCGTTTTCGTTGTTCTCGCCGTGCTCGTCGTTCTTTCCAGCGTTTTCGCCGTTCTTGCCGGTGTTGTCACCGTTGTCGCTGCTTTCATTTCCTTCGCCATCGTGCGCGCCCGGCGCTTGCGCCGAACGTTCAGCCATGATCCGGTACTCCGGCAGGAGCGTGACGCAGCGCGCCGCAAAAGGCCGCACGCATCACTGTCCACCCTCCTTGTGTGCGGTGTGCTGCTGGTGCTGCGGTTTATCCGCATGCTTGTCCGCGTCTTTGTTTTTGTGCTGGCTCTCGTCCTTGTTGCCGGGCTTCGGCGACGGGTCGATGCGGGTCGTGCCGCCGGTTGCGGGCGGATCGCTGGCGGGGAAAGTGTCTTCGACGGATTCGTCGATCTGCTTTTCGGACCGGTCCGCGTGCGGATGCTGTTCCTGATGGCGCTTCGGCGCATGGGTAGTGGACATGCTGGTTTCTCCGTCGATGTGTCTGGAACATCGTCAGCAAGGAACGTTCCTCTGCGTCAAAGGGCCGCGTGGCGGTCCGCGTCGTCTGGGTATATCGATTGCAGGCTCGACTGCAGGCTGTCGCGGCGCGGCAACGCATAACGTCACCGCGGCTCGCATCGTCGAACAGGGAGAAAACACCATGGCAATCGAACTGCAAAACAAGGTCGCACTCGTCACAGGCGCCGGCTCAGGCATCGGCAAGGCCAGCGCTCTGGCGCTCGCGGCCGCAGGCGCACGTGTAATCGTGCATGCGCACAAGGACGACGAAACGCGCACCACCGTCGACGAAATCACGCGCGCGGGTGGCAATGCGTTCGGCTTTACCGCCGATCTGCGCGACGACATGGGCTTTGGCCAGGGCATCGATCACGCGGTGTCGCAGTGCGGCTCGCTCGACGTGGTGGTCGCCAATGCGGGCATCAACGGTGTCTGGGCGCCGATCGACGAGCTCAAGCCCGCCGAATGGGACAACACGATCAATACGAACCTGCGCGGCACGTATCTGACGCTGCATCTGACCGTCCCGCATCTGAAGCGCGCGGGCGGCGGCTCGGTCGTGATCATCTCGTCGATCAACGGCACGCGCGTGTTCAGCCACGGCGGCGCTTCCGCGTATTCGACCACCAAGGGCGGCCTGCTTGCGCTCGGACAGATGACCGCGCTCGAACTGGCCAAGCACAAGATCCGCGTGAACGTGATCTGTCCAGGCAAGATCGAAAGCGAGATCGATCAGAACACGCAGGCGCGCTCGAGCGCCGAGGCATCGGAGCCGGCTGAGTATCCGCAAGGCAAGATTCCGCTGACCGACGGCAAGGCCGGCAGCGGCGACGATATCGCGCAGATGGTGGTGTATCTGGCGTCGGAGCGGGCGCGCTTTATCACCGGTACGCCGATCTGGATTGACGGCGGGCAGTCGCTGTTGGTGGGGTAGCGGGGCGACTGTGCGGCGCGGCGCGCGTAGCGCCGCTAAAACACGCGCGTCAACACGCCCCGCGTTCGATCAGCCGCTCGGCGTCCGCACGGCTCAACGGTTCGCGCATCGCTTCAGCGAGTCGCCCGATGTCTGCATCGCGGCCGCAGCCGAGCACGCCCGCCACATAGCCATGCTTGCATAGCAGCGCGATAAAGCGCCAGGCGTCCAGCTCGCCGAGTATCGCGGTCTCATCCCACTGCTGCGGATGGCCGAGATAGCTGAAGGTCCGATCGAAGTGGTAAGTCCAGAAGAAGGGCGGTGCGGCTGCTTGCGCCGGCAGGCCGAGCATCGCTCGCGCGGCGGCGCGCGCATGCTGCTGCGCGACCCGCCAGTGCTCGATGCGTACGCGCCGGTTATCGCCGAACGGGAAGCGCGCGAGATCGCCCGCCGCGTACAGATGCTCGGCGGCGCGCATCGATGCATCGACGTCGAGGCTGCCGTCGTCGTTGCGTGCAACGCCACGGATGAAACCGGTGGCCGGCGTCACGCCAGTGCCGATCACGACGAAGTCGCACGCGAGCGTGTCGCCGCCGCTGACGCGGACGTCGAGCGGCGCGCCCTTCGCCACACCTTCGATCTGCGTGTTCATCCTGAACGTGGTGCCGTGCGCTTCGTGCAGACGCATGAAGACGCGGCCGAGTTCAGCGCCCATCTGCTTTTCGAACGGCACGCGCTGCGGTGACACGACCGTGACCTGCACCTTGCGTTTGGCGAGCGACGACGCGATCTCGAGGCCGATAAAGCTGCTGCCGAGTACGACCGCGCGTTTGCCCGGCTCCGCAAAACCGGCAACGCGTTCAGCGTCCGCCCGGTTGCGCAACAGCAGCAGACGCGGTTTGACCGCAGGATCGTCGGCGCCGTCGAGCGGCGGCATCTTCGGTACGCCGCCGGTCGCCACCAACGCCGCGTCGTAGCGTAGCGGCGGGTGCGCGTCGAATTCAATCTCGCGACGCTCTGCATCGAGCCGCGTGACGCGTGCGTGCAGCCGTTCGATGCGCTGCTCGTCGAAGAAAGCGTCGGGCAACAGTGGCGGCACGTCGGCGGCTTGCATCTCGCCGGACGGGACGAATTTGCTCAACGACGTGCGGTCGTACGGCGTCTGCGGCTCGGCGTCGATCAGCACGATGCGCTCGCGGCAGCCGAATTCGCGCAGCGCCGCACAGGCGGCGGCACCGGCTGCGCCGGCGCCGACGATCGCGAACACGCGCGCGGTGGCGGGCGACGCATCGTCGCGCAGGTCCGCGCGGTTATCGCGGGTAAGCGCCGGTGTGGAAGGCGCTTCGGGCGTGAGGCCGACCAGCACGTCGCCGCGCTCGATCTTGACCGGGTAGCGCGGCAGCGGCTGCAGCGGCGGCGGTTCGACCAGCGCGCCGCTGGCGATCTCGAAGGTGCCGTTGTGCCACGGGCAGATCAGGTGGCCGTGGCAGACCGCGCCTTGTTCGAGCGGCGCGCCGGCGTGCGGACAGTTCGCGCCGAGCGCATGAACCGTCGTGCCGCTGCGAATCAGCAGGATCGGTGTGTCGTGTAGTTCGACGCGGCGCGGACGCGCGTCTTCGAGGTCGGCGAGGGCGGCGACCTTGTGCATCGGTGCGGGAGTGGACATGGGGATCCTCTTTCGGAATGGGCGCTGCGCGGGCAATGGATGGCAACAGGTGTTGCAAACGTTGTGCCGCTGCGGTGCGACGGGCGGATGCGGCACCTGGGTACGCGCGATGGGTACGCTCGATGGGTACGCTCGCTAGTCAGGTACGTGGCTTGCGGAACCGTACCCACCTGACTCACTGCGCGCCATCGCCGCGCTTCGCCCTGTCAACGGAGAATCTATGAGCGGCCAGCTCGACGAAGCCGTGCATCTTGCGCGTCCCGCTTTACAGCCGAACCCGCAGCCCGATCCACATCCGGCTGCGGCGCGCACGCCGCCAGATCGCTGCGCGCACAACGATTTCCCACTGCGCGAACTCGAGCGCCGGCTCGCCACGCTGCGCTTCGACACCGATGCGACCGACGACATCGCCAGCCGCGCGCAGGCGCTGCAAACCCTGTGCGCCGCGTCGCTCGATCGTCTGCCGCTGCCCGGCCAGGGCCGCACCGCGCTGCGCTGGAGCGCGCTCGCCGCGGTGGCGGCCTGCGACCTCGCACTCGTCAAGCTCTACGAAGGCCACACCGACGCGCTGGCGATGCTCGCCGAGCTCGGCGCGGCGTCTTACGCCGTGCCGCACAGCCGCTGGGGTGTGTGGGCGGCCGAGCCGCCGCAGCAGAAGGTGCAGGCGCGCACCGGCAGCGGACGGGTCTTGCAGTTGTACGGCGTCAAGCCCTGGTGCTCGGGCGCTGCCGCGCTGACCCACGCGCTGGTCACCGTATGGCGCGGCGACGGCGCGCCGGTGCTGGCCGCAGTCGATCTCGCGCAGCCTTCGATCAGCGTGTCCGAGGCGGGCTGGCGCGCGGTCGGCATGGCGGCCACCGGGACCGCCGAGGTCCGCTTCGACGGTGCGCACGCGGTGCAGATCGGCGAGCCTCATGCGTATGTCGAGCGGCCCGGCTTCTGGCATGGCGGGGCGGGCATCGCCGCCTGCTGGTACGGCAGCGCGGCGCAGCTCGGCAGCGCATTGCGTGCCGGCGTGGCGCGACGCCGCGACCCGCATGCGTGTGCGCATCTGGGCGCGGTCGATACGCAGCTCGCTTGCGTCGGCGCGCTGCTGCGCGAGACGGCGGCATGGATCGACCGCTATCCGCGTGCCGATGCGATGCGCGCGGCGCTGCGCGCGCGTCTCTCGGTCGAGCGTGCGGCCACCGACGTGCTTGCGCACGTGATGCGCGCACTCGGCCCCGGACCGCTGTGTGGCGAGCGCAAGCTCGCGCGGGCCGCGGCGGACCTGCCGGTGTTTCTGCGGCAAAGCCATGCGGAACGCGACGAAGCGGCGCTCGGCAATGCGCTGGCCGAAGCGTTTGCTGATGCCCGCGCTGCGCCCGATACCGTGTGGCGGCTCGACGATACATAGGTGCGTCGCATGCTCGATGGCGATTCGCCGCGATGGGGCTGCATTGCGGTCACAACCTGGCCGCGCTTGCCTACGAAGGGCACTGGCTTACGAAGGGCTCACGGCGACCGTAGTGAACGGCAGGCGGTCCGCGCGCATGCATGGCGCGTTGTGTTGCGCGAAGTCCGGCGAAACACGCAGCCGAAACACGCAGCCGAAACACGCAGGCAACACCCCCAACCACCCAACCACACAGTTCCAGGGACCCCGCAGATGCCGTTTCCCGCCGCCTATTTCGACGACATGTATCGCGTCGACGACGACCCGTGGGGTTATCGTCATCGCTGGTACGAGCGCCGCAAGCAGCAGCTGACGCTCGCCGTATTGCCGCGCGAGCGCTATCGGCATGGCTACGAGCCGGCTTGCGCCAACGGTGAGCTGGCCGCGCTGCTGGCGACGCGCTGCGATGTGCTGCTGGCGTCGGATCTGAGCGGCAAGGCGGTGCGCGCCGCACGCGAGCGCTGTGCCGCGCTACCGAACGTGGGTATCGAGCAGCGCGTGCTGCCGCACGAATGGCCCGACGCGCAGTTCGATCTGATCGTGATCGGCGAGCTCGCGTACTACCTCGACGCCGACGAAACGGCCGCGCTCGCCGGGCGCGCCTGCGCATCGCTTGCGGCGGACGGCACGCTGCTCGCGTGTCACTGGCGGCACGGCTTTGCCGATGGCCTGCAGTCGGCGGTTGCCGCGCATGCGGCCTTCGACCGCTGCACGTCGCTCGTCAAGCTGGTGCATCACGAAGAGCGCGATCTGCTGCTCGACGTCTGGTCGAAAGACGCGCGCTCGGTGGCCGAGCATGAGGGGCTCGCATGATCGGCATCGCGATTCCCGCCCATAACGAACAGGCGCTGCTCGGCGCGTGCCTGCAGGCGGCCTGCGTGGCTGCCGCACATCCGGCGCTCGGCGGCGAGCCGGTGCAGATCGTGGTGGTGCTCGACGCGTGCAGCGACGGCTGCGCTGCGGTGGCGAGCGGCTACCCGGTCGATGTACTGCAGCTCGATGCGCGCAATGTCGGCTTGGCGCGCGCGGCGGGTGCCGCTGCGCTGCTCGCGCGCGGCGCGCGCTGGCTTGCGTTCACCGATGCCGACAGCCGCGTGGCGCCCGACTGGCTGGTGGCTCAGCTCGGCTTGCATGCGGACGCGGTGTGCGGGCCGGTCAGCGTCGACGACTGGAGCGCGCATCCGCCGCATGCGCGCGATGCGTTCTACCTGTCGTATCTCGACTCGGATGGGCACCGGCATGTACACGGCGCGAATCTCGGTGTGTCTGCGCGCGCCTATCAGCGCGTCGGTGGCTTTCCGCCGCTGACCTGCAGCGAGGACGTCGCGCTGATCGATCTGCTTGTCGCCGCCGGCGCACGTATCGCGTGGAGCGCGGCGCCGCGCGTGGTGACGAGCGGGCGCCGCGATGCGCGGGTGCGCGGCGGTTTCGGCGATACGCTCGCCGCGCTCGCGCAGGCGTGAAACGCGTTCAGCGCTGCTGCTACACCCGCTCCGGCGGCGCAGTCGGCGGCGGATCGCCGGCCGGCGGCTCGCCAGAAGGCACGCTGCCGGGTTCGCGTTCCGGCGCGGGCGGCGCATCCGGATCGACGTCGGGCGGCATACGCGGATCGGGATCGGTGTCAGGCGGGTTCGGCACATGCAGGTGCGCCGGCATGTGCACGAACGGCATGCGCACGAACGGCATGGCGGCGTGCAGGGAGGCTTCGATTGACGGGTTCATTAGCGTATCCAGCGGTCGATGGCAGCAAGGATCGGTGCGAGCGAAGTTGCCCCGCAGTGACCTGTTTCAACGCAAACGCCGTGCCGCCTGCCGCGTCGCCTGCTGCGGCTACATGTTCGTGTACGAACTACACCAGCCGGCAGCCGCCACCTGCTTCGTGCCGAACAGCGTGCAGCCGCCCCACGCATCGCCGGATTTTCCCTGGAACAGCGAGCAGTTACCGCAATTCTGGCTGGCCGACCACGACGGATATTTCGCCTTGTCGACTTGCGCGGCGGCTTCCGTATAGCCGACTGCCCGCGCGGCCGGGTCGGCCACACTGAGCCTGTCGCCGTCGGCGTGCGCCGCGCCGGCCAACGGTGCCAGCACGAGCGCCGAGCCGAGACCGGCGCTGCGCGCCAGAAACGTGCGGCGGGAAGCCTGAACGCCGCGTTCGTCACCGGATTGATCACTGCGTCGGACACTGCGCGTCATGTCGGTCTCCTGCAAGGGCAGCGGGGTATGCCGGGCTGCCGCGGCTATTCGCCGAGGTGATTGAGGGGGCAACGATCGCGGCTACTGAGGTTCCCGGTCCGCGGCCTGCCGATGCGTTCGCGCCGGGTCATCCCGTTCATGCGCTTCATGCGGTTCATGCAGCGGCCGCCGCGGTCGCCGGTGATTGATCGCGACGAACAGCGCCGCAAGCCCGATAAACGCGCCGACCAGCAGCGCTTCGTTGAGCAGAACGCGCGCATAGCCAAGCTCGAGCACGTCGATGAACGGATACGGATAGAAGTCCGACAGGGCGCCGCGCAACATCGTCACGAGCACGTAGGCGAGCGGATAGACGAGCCACAGCAGGCACTGCCGCAGCGTCAGATGGAAGCGCGGCACGAACAGCAGCCAGTACAGCGCGCACAGCACCGGCAGGACCGTGTGCAGGCTTTCGTTGACCAGCGACCGGTAGCCGTGCGGTGTCCATAGCCCGCGCAGCAGCAGGTTGTACGCGAGCCCGACGAACACCATGTACACGACGATCGCGGTCGCCACCGGCGGCGCGCGAAAGAAGCGCGCGATCGGCGTCGGCGGACGCAGCGCGATACAGCTGAAGCAGATCGCGCAGACCAGCACGGTCAGATTGGTCAGGTAGCTGCTCATGCGTTCGAGCGCATCGAGCACGCCGAAGCCGCGCGCGGCGAGCCGGCCGATCGTGATGTCCGCTTGCGCGGCGAACGCCAGCCACGCAATCAGCGCGATCGCGCCGGCCGCCAGCAGCGACAGGGCGCTCGGCGTATGCAGCGGCAGTTCGTGGCGCTCGGGTGCGCCCGGATGCGGATTTAGAGCCATACGTCGATTCTAGCCGCGCGGCCCGGCGGGCGCAGATTCTGCGGCGGTTGCGCGGGGTACGTGCGCCTGTACGTCAGGCCGGCCAAGTGGTTTTTGCTGCAGAAATGCCATAAAGATGCCGTAAACCTGTTCACACTGTTTCCTTGCCGCCGCGCGCAGCGATCCTGCAGCGGCCCGTCATCCATGAATCTCGACGCTTCGACACCGTCCGCGCCATGCTAGACCCGGTCAGTATCCTGATCGTCACGGTGCTGTCCGGCATCATCAGCATGGCCGTGCTCGGCTCGCTGCGGCCGGCGCGCATTCCGGGTGTCACGTGCTGGCTACGCGCCAATGCGCTCGCGATCGCCGGGCTGATCCTGTTCGCGCTGCAGCGCACTGCGCCGCCGTATCTGTCGGTGGTATTGGCAAACGGCATCTTTTCGCTGGCAGTGCTGCTGATGCTGCAAGGCTGTCGTCAGTTTTTCGGCAAGCCGCGGCAACAGCGCTTCGAATACCTGCTGTGGGGTGCGATGCTGTTCGGCATCGTGTTCTGGACCTACCAGGCGCGCGATGTCGATGCGCGTATCGCGCTCGCATCGGCGTTTCATGCGTACGTCTATGCCTCGGTCGGTTGGGCCGCGTGGCGCGGCCATACGCCGGGGCGGCCGAAATACAGCTACTACTTCGTCACGGCCACCGCGTGGCTCGGCGCGTTCGGCCATCTGACGCGCGGCGTCGTGTACGGCTGCGGTTTCGTATCGCAGCCCGCGCTGCTGCAGCCGACGCCGGTCAATGTCGCGTTTCTCGGGCTCGGCATCCTGGCGCTGCCTTCGCTGTCGATCGGCATGGTGATGCTGGCGCACGACCGCATGGCCGAACGCCTCGAGCGCTGGGCCAACGTCGACGAGCTGACCGGCGCGCTGACCCGCCGCGCGTTTCTTGCCCAGGCCGAGGCGCGGCTCGCGCATACCGCGGCGAATGCGCAGCGGCTGTCGATCGCGATCCTGGACATCGACCACTTCAAGTCGATCAACGACGCTTATGGCCATGCGTGCGGCGATCAGGTGCTCGCGCATTTCGGCCGGCTGGTGGGCAGCAATATCCGCTCGACCGATCTGTTCGGGCGCCTCGGCGGCGAGGAGTTCGCGGTGCTGTATCCGGCCGCCGGACGCGCCGACGCGGTCACGCAGCTGGACCGGCTGCGTGCGCGGGTGGCCGCGAGCGGCTGCCGGATCTCCGGCGAACGGCTGCTGGCTTATACGTTCAGCGCCGGTGTCGACGAATGGCGGCGCGGCGAGTCGCTCGCGCATCTGATGGCGCGCGCCGATGCGGCGTTGTATGCGGCGAAGGCACGCGGCAGGAACTGCGTGATGGCAGCGTGATGGTAGTGCGATGGTGGTGCGATGGTGGCCGCGATGGCAGCGTGACAACGGCCGCGGCGGCAGTGTGCTGGTGACCTGACGTCAGCTTGACCGCGCCGCGACCTCAGCGCGACGACAGCGCGACGCGGCACGACTCAGCGCGACCTCAGCGCGACGACAGCGCGACGCGGCACGACTCAGCGCGACGCAGCGCGACGCAGCGCGACGACAGCGCGACGCGGCACGACGCAGCACGACGCAGCACGACGCGGCACCGCCCGATCGTATGC
>Ga0310813_10001569_pt1 | contig 13816 bp, 10 predicted proteins | sample YN3metagenome_FD_203086 | JGI IMG/M metagenome (GOLD analysis project Ga0310813, IMG submission 203086) | Soil microbial communities from experimental microcosm in Duke University, North Carolina, United States - YN3 | ecosystem: Engineered > Artificial ecosystem > Soil microcosm > Unclassified...
AATCGGCGACTCGTTGAGCGACACGATCGTACAGTAGGTCTCGGCGCCCGTTGCGTCGTTGGTGATCCCACCGGTGGTCTTCATCGACACGCGGATCTTCATCGTGTCGGCCGTCGAGAGGTCGGGCGAGATCGCGAAGAGGTCGTCGCCCCGCTTCGTCGACTTGAGGACGCGGTTGCCGCCGATGTAGATCGTCGCCGGGTTATGTGGCGAGATGAAGTACGGCGTGTTCCAGTTGAAGCGCAGATCGAGCGCCGCCGAGTCGGTGTGCTGGCGCGCGCGAATCGATGCGATGCGCTGTTTTTGTTGCGGCGTTTCCGGCTTGGTCGTATCGCCGCGCTCGACGAGCACCGAGTCCTCGTACTGGTCGTAGCGCGGGCGGTACTGCGGCTTGATGAGGAAGGTGCTCTGGCCCGTGGCGTAGTTGAGGCGCGTGATCGCGCCGCCCTGCGACTCGGCGTAGATGATGTTCGGGTCGGTGGGATCCTGCTGCGTGACGAATCCGTCACCACCACCAACGGTGAACCACATCGAGTTGGTGATCGGGCCGGAGCGTCGACGGCTCGGCCCGCACCACGATCCGTTGTCCTGCAGCCCGCCGCAGACGCGGTACGGGACACCGAAGTCGTAGCTGATGTTGTAGAGTTGGCCGATCGCGAAGACGTTCGGGAAGACGTAGGTGCCGCCCTGATCGAACGAGATCGAGACGCCGCCGTCGTCGCCGACGATCATGCGATCGGGGTCGACGGGATCGATCCACATCGCGTGATGGTCGACGTGAATACCCTGGGTCGCATTCATCACCGTCTTACCGCCGTCGTTCGACACGAGCACCGGGGTCGACGACCAGTACACGCGCTCGGGATTCTTCGGATGGACGCGGACCTGCGAGTAGTAGAAGGGACGCGTGTCCTGATCGTTGGTGCGCGTCCACGTCGCGCCGCCGTCGTCGGAGCGATAGAGCCCGGTCGGCGACTTGGCTTTCGGTTTGGTCTTGTCCGGCTTCGGGTTTGGAACCGTGTCCGCCTCGACCATCGTGTACATCGTGCGCGGATTGGAAAGCGAGATGGCGATGCCGATGCGGCCCTTCACCGTCTCGGGGAAGCCGCCGCCTTTCACTTCGGTCCAGGTCTTTCCGGCGTCGGTCGACTTCCACAGTGCGGAGCCTGGGCCGCCCGAATTCAGGAAGTACGGGCCACGCACGCGCTGCCAACTCGACGCCCAGACAGTGTTTGGATTCGACGGATCCAGCGCGACGTCGACGAAGCCGGCTTTGTCGGAGATGAACTTGACGAGCTGCCAGGTGGTGCCGCCGTCTTCGGTCTTGTAGAGGCCACGCTCAGGGTTCGCGTTCCACGGCGCGCCGAGTGCCGCGACGTAGACGATGTTTGGGTTCGTCGGATGGACGACGATACGCCCGATCGCCTGTGTCTTCTCGAGGCCCATCAGCTTCCAGGTCAGACCGCCGTCGGTCGATTTATAGACGCCGCCGCCTGGCGAGATCGTGTTGCGCGAATTCGGTTCGCCCGTGCCGGCCCAGACCTGCATCGTGTCGCTGGGGGCGATGGCGAGCATACCCATCGAGATGACGCGCTGGTTGTCGAACACCGGACGCCAAGTGACGCCGTTATTCGTCGACTTCCAAATGCCGCCCCCGGCGGCAGCGGCGAAGAAGGTTTTGGACGGCGACGGGATGCCGGTGACGTCGGACACTCGGCCCATCGTGTTCGCGGGCCCGACGTTGCGCCAGCGGAACCCGGCGACGGTCGTGGAGTCGAGCTCGAACGGTTTGCTGGCGGGTGCTTGTGCGTGGGCGGCGACGGCGAAGAGCGTGGCCGCGATCGGCAGTAGATGCGCGCGGGTCATGGCGGGAGGGGTTGGAACGTGGACGGCTTGGCGACTCAAACGTACTACGTGACGCGGCCGACCGCAGCACCGAATGGCTGGTCTATATCGTCTTGCCGCACCGGCGTCGGATCGGGTTGTGGGCTGCGCATCCGACGCTTGGTACTATGGTCAAGGATAACGATGGAATGCCTGGCGAAACGCACCTTCAGGGTTTCGCCCACCCGTACAATCGCAGGGCATTCTCGCGCATCACCATCCGAGCGATCTCGAGTGCACGCGGGCGTGTGATCTCCCCGTCGTTCATCATACCCGTGAGCGCGATGGCCAACGCGTCGCGGGCGGACGTCGTCGTCTGCCAGCCAATCTCTTCCCAATCAATCGTCGGTGTGCCCGGCGACAGGTCGGTACCGAAGAGAACTTTCTCCGGATACCACTCGAGCCAATAGCGGATCGACGATGCGAGCTCGCGGGTCGGGAGCAGCCAGGTTTGTTCGGAGAAGTCGGTGTAGACGTTCGGCTTCATCAACAGCGCGGCGATCTGCTTCGAGAACGGGCCGGCGCCGCCGTGCAGGAGAATAAACGTCGTCTTGCGAAGTGCGGGGTCGTCGAGAACCGGCTCGAGCAGCAGCGGATCGGCGCCGCTGAGCTCGAAGTATCCGCCGCAGCCGTAACCCGTATGAATGTGGATCGGGAGACCGAGTCGCCCGGCCTCGACCGCGATGTGGTGGAAGACGACGTCCTGAATCGCCGAGTACTCGGTCGCCCCCGGCACGCCGCCGGCGGCGTAGCGGGCGTAGGCTTGTGACGCCGCCGCCATGTCGCCGCGTGTGAAGTCGAGGCGGCGTAGATACGCCGCTTCATATTTGAACGCGACGGCGCCATCGCGTTTGAGCGCCTCCAACGCCGGCGTTACCACCTGGGACAGATACGCCTCGAGCGTCGCGGGACGCCGCGCGACCTTGATCGCCCGCATGTAGTAGCGCAGCAGCGTGTCTTCACGCGCGAAGAAGAACTTTCGGTCGGGTGTGTACGACGCAAGCGCGCTGTTGTCGAGTGGGAAGAGCAGGGCATCGACGAACGGCACCCAACGGAATCGTGGAGCGACGAGACCGCGACCCGGCGTGACGCGATTCGCCAGCTCGGTCTCGATGCCGAGTTTGTCGAGTACCCAAGCGGGGTATTGCTCGCCGTGCGAAGCCTTCACCCGCTGCTTCGCGGCGATGAGCTCGCGAAGGTGCGCCGAATCGGCGTCGTTGTACTTGTAGCCGTAGAGCGCGCGCCAAGCCGCGAGGTATCGCGGGTTTTCCGGACGCGTGGTCAATGCGGGATTCGTCGGCTCGAGCGGATCGCAAGGAAGCGCGTCGAACTCGTCGTCCTTCTCGCCGCGGCTTGTCAGCGCGGGCGGATGCGAGTGATTGTCGATCGCGCGGATGCCGCGAATGGCCGACAACAAAGCGGGATCCGGTTGTTGCGCCGGCAGCGCCAACGTTGAAACGGCGATCATCAGCGCCGTCGGAACGAAACGCACGGGAGTGCCCCTGGTCGGCTGAGTGGGGTGAGAGGACGCGGATCCGGCTTCGCGGCCAAAGATACCACGCGCGCGTGCGACGGCGAGCCCGTGCAGGGGGAGCGAGAGCGGGCATGCTGTGACAAACCGGCGCGGCGTACCAGCGGGCGCCGCCAACTTGCTGGAACAGGGAAAAAAGGGCAATGCTCGGACCGCCATTTGCCAAGGTCCGCGAAGCGGACCATCCTTCAGTTATCGCAGGCCGACTCGAGAAGGCGAAGGGGAGGGGGTGGTCCCATGAAGCTTTCGCAGCTGTTCTCATCCGCGCGGACGCCGCGCTCCACCCCGGCCGTGCAAACGGTCGAGTCGCCGGGGGCGACGGACGAACATGGCGTGCGGCCGACGGACAGCGCGCTTGACCTCTTCGGCATCACGCATCCGGGAAAGGTCCGCGCCGAGAATCAGGATCACTTCTTCATCGGCACGGTGAATCCGCAGGTCAACGTCCACGGCACGAGCCTCGCCGCCGTCGAGCGCCTGCCCCTGCGCGGACAGCGGTTGGCAACGGTGATGCTCGTTGCCGATGGAGTTGGAGGCCAAGCGGCGGGAAGCGAGGCGAGTCGCATCGCTGCCGAGGCGATCACGACGTACGTCTCGTCGACGCTGCGCTGCTATCACGCCGCCGGCGCGACCGACGACAAGCTTTTCCTCGACGCGCTGCGGGCCGCCGCCGTGAACGCGCATGAGACGGTCTCCGTCGAGTCGGCGATCCGTGGCGACATTCGCATGGCGACGACCTTGACGTTCGGTATCGTCGTGTGGCCCTGGCTGTACGTGCTGCAAGTCGGCGACAGCCGCGCCTATTTCTACTGTAACGGCAAGCTCCGCCAGATCACACGCGATCAGACGATGGCGCAGGATCTCGTCGATCAAGGCCTGTTGCCGGCCGATCGCATTTCCAAATCGCCGTACACGCACGTGCTGTCGAGCGCGATCGGCGGCACGTCGGCAGTGCCGGTGGTCACGCGCATCGACGTGCGCGGCGACCGGCCACTCGTGCTCCTTTGCAGCGACGGTCTCACCAAGCACGTCAGCGATCTGGAGATCGAGCAGCTCGTGAGTGGACTCGAATCGTCCGAACAACTCTGCCGCGCGCTCCTGGAGCTGGCGCTCGAGCGCGGCGGAACCGACAACGTGACGATCGTCGTCGGGCGCGTGCGGACGACGCCACGGGTCAACTAGCCGCGTCAATGAAGGTCAGCGATCCTCACGCGGCGCTGCGCGACCGAACGCTGCAGACGGTGCTCGAAGGCCCCGGCGAAACCGATTTGGCGCTTCGCCGCGCGGCTGCCGAGGGCCGCGGGCTCCCCGTCGAGCTGCAACAGCTCATGGACAAGATTCACGCCCACGCCTACAAGGTGACGGACGAGGACATCGCCCGGCTCCAAGCGAACTACTCCGACGATCAGCTGTTCGAGATCATCGTGAGCGCGGCGCTCGGTGCGTCGCGACGCCGGCTCGATGCGGGACTTCGCGCCCTCGACGACGCATGAGGCTCAACAAGGTCCACGCCGGCCACGCGTTCCGCGACAAGGCGATGCTCGCGATGATGCGCCTCGTGATGGGTCATGCGCCCGGTGTCGTGCGCACGATCCTTTATCGCAAAGCATTCTTCGGCCGGCCATTCTCCGAGCTGACCCAGCAAGTGATGCGCGGCCCGTCGGAATGGACGGTCGGCGAGCGGGAGACGTTCGCCGCCTTCGTCTCGCGCCTCAACCAATGCGTCTTCTGAACGAGCGCTCACTCCGCGGTCGCGGAGGCGGCGTTGGGAGACGGCACAATCAAGCTCGTCATCGACGACTATCGAACGGCGCCGATCAGCGCGAAACTGCGGGCCATGCTCGGCCTGCTGGAGACGGTCACGCTTCGGCCCGACGACATGAGCCCGGCGCTCGTCCGGGAAGTGCTCGACGCCGGCGTGAGTCGCGAGGCGATTCGCGACGCCTTCTACGTCGCCTTTCTCTTCAATACGTACGACCGGCTCGCCGACACCCTCGGCTGGGAATTGCCCGAGCAACGCTACTACGACAAAGCCGGGCGCTTCCTGCTGAAGAAAGGCTACTTGTAGCCTGCGTCGCGCCGCGCTATGAGTAAGCGATGACGACCTATTCTCCACGACTCATCAACCTGATCCGTCCGGAGTCGCAGCGACTCTGGTCGATGAGCGAGCCCGAAGCTCGCGTGCGATTGCTCTCGTCCAATGCATCGGACGTCCTCGAAATCGGCGGTTCGTTCGCGCTCGTCGCGCAGGACGGCGAACGCGTGTTGCTCGCGCGCAGCCTGGACCGGCCCCTTCGGTACTTTCTCGCCAAAGCGGTCGAAGGGCCCGCGCTGATCGTCGCCGAGCGGATCGACGAGATCGCCGCCGAGCTGGCGCGTCACGGATGGAGCGACCAGTTCCATCCGAGCTATACGCGAATGGTGCCGGCCCACCACGTCACGACGCTTCGCCTCATCGGCTGTCCCGACCCGAACCCGATCCATAAACGCTTCTTCGATCCGCCGCGCGGCACGCTACCGGCCGATCTCGACGTCATCGGGCGACGCTACATCGAAGCGCTCTACGCCGAGTTGCGTCGGTGGCTGCTCATTCAAGACGCAGCCGCTCCGATCGGTGTTCCGTTCTCGGGTGGCATCGACAGCGGCGCCGTGTTGCTCTGTCTCAACAAGCTTCTTCTCAACGAAGGCCAGTCGCCGGCGCGGCTCAAGGCATTCACGTTGTCGGTGGACGGTGGCGGAGAAGACGCCGCTCAAGCTCGCGAGTTCTTGCGGCGAACGAACCTCGAGATGTTGGGTGAGACGATCGACACGCGGAGCGAGGATCTCGATCCACTGCGCGCCGTTGCAGTCATCGAAGACTACAAGCCGCTCGACGTCGAGTGCGCCGCGGTGAACCTCGCGCTGCTTGCCGGCATTCGCGCTCGCTACCCGGAGTGGTGGCTCCTCGTCGACGGCGACGGGGGCGACGAGAATCTCAAGGATTATCCGATCGAAGAGAACGCCGAGCTCACGATCCGCAGCGTCGTCAACAACCGCATGCTGTACCAGGAAGGTTGGGGCGTCGACTCCATCAAGCACTCGCTTACCTACTCCGGCGGCTACAGCCGCGGATGCGTGCGCAGCTATGCCTGCGCGCGTGAGCAGGGTTTTTCGGCGTTCAGCCCGTACGCGCGCCCGTCCGTCATCGCGGTCGCCGAGGCGATTCCGTTCGCCGCGCTGACCGAGGGATCGACGGAGCGTCTCTACGCGCTCAAGGGCGAGATTGTCGCGCGGGGCATTCGTGCGGTACTCGGCGTCGACATGCCGGTGTTCACGAAGCGGCGTTTTCAACACGGCTCGGTGTCGCCCGACGCCGTGTCTAGGCTCTTTCCGCAGAACGAGGCGCGCTACCGGCGTCACTTCCAGACGCTGCACAGCGCGCTCGCGTGAGCCCCGCGGCGGCAACGGATCGGCGGATTCGTAGCCTCCGGCCTCCGAAGCCGGTGGTCGATCCGTGGAAAGCACACGGGTGCATCGTCGAGGCAGAGCGCCGCCCCGGCGGGTTGATCGAACAGGCGGCGACGATTTTTCTCGCCGGCGCGGAGTGCTCATTCACCTGCTCGTTCTGCGATCTGTGGCGATACACGATCGATGGACCTACGCCGCGCGGCGCGCTTCCGCGGCAGATCGAGACGTCGCTCGCGAGTCTGGAACGCGGGTCGGTGCAGCGCGTGAAGCTTTACAACGCGAGCAACTTCTTCGATCGGCGCGCCGTGCCGCCCGAAGATCTTCCTCGGATCGCCGAGCTGTGCGCGCCGTTCAGCGGCGTGACGGTGGAATCGCACGCCAAGACGGTTGGTCCAAGCGCCATGGAGTTCGCGCGACGATTGCCCGGCCGGCTCGAGGTTGCCATGGGGCTCGAGACCATTCATCCGTCGGCGGGGGCGCTGCTCAACAAGCGACTCGATGTGGGCGAGTTCGATCGTGCGATGCACGTGCTTGACGCGAATGGTATCGACGCCCGGGTGTTCGTGCTGCTTGGCGCACCGGGCATTCCAAGCTCTGAAACCGTCGAGTGGACGGTGCGAAGCGTGGACCGCGCGGCTGAGCGCGGCGCGGCAATCGTGTCGATCATTCCCGTGCGCGGCGGGAACGGCGAGATGGAGCGACTGGCGTCACTCGGCCAGTTCACGCCGCCCACGCTTCGCCAGCTGGAGCGCGCGCTCGATCGAGCGATCGGTCGGTCGACGACGGCGGTGACGGTGGACTTGTGGGACATCGAGCGGCTCGCCGCCTGCGGAACCTGCAGAGATCGCCGCGTCGCGCGACTGCAGCGAATGAATCTGTCGGGTGCTGCGGAGCCGTCCGTGGTTTGCGACGAGTGTGAGTCGGAATGACCGGGCGGCGCGAGGTCGTTGTGGTTGGAAGTGGATTCGCCGGGTCGCTCATCGCTCGCGTGCTCGCGGTTCAGGGCTACGACGTTCTCTTGCTCGAGCGCGGTACGCACCCTCGGTTCGCCATTGGAGAATCGTCCACGCCGCTGGCGAATCTCTCGCTCGAGCGATTGGCGGCGCGGTACGGGCTTCGTGACTGCTACGAACTCGCCGCGCACGGGCGGTGGGTGGAAAATCATCCGACGGTGCGCCGAGGATTGAAGCGCGGCTTCACATTCTATCGGCATCATCCCCGGGCGATTGCGGGCGACGCGCGTCTGGCGGAAGAGCGACTTCTCGTCGCCGCGAGCCCGACCGACCACATCGCCGACTCGCACTGGCTGCGGGCCGACGTGGATCATCACTTCGTACGCCAAGCGACCGACGCGGGCGTCGACTATCGCGATCGCGTCGAGGTGACGGAGGCGCGGATCGCCGATGATGGCGTCGAGATTCGCGCGCGACGGGACGCCGCGACGTTCGAGATCAGGGCGGATTTCGTGATCGACGCTTCGGGTCCGGGCGGATTTCTCGCGCGACAGCTTTCGATTCCCTCCGGACTAGGGCGCACGCGAACGCGGTCGAGCATCGTGTTCAGTCACTTCGAAGGTGTTCGCTTGGCGAGCGAGGTCGAACCGCATTTTCCGCCGGGACCGTACCCGGACGACTGGGCGGCCGTGCACCACTTAATCGACGAAGGCTGGATGTACAGCCTGCGCTTCGATCATGGCGTGACGAGTGCGGGTTTCGTGCTCTCGCCGCGGGGCACCGCATCGTTGCCGCCGGAGGCTCGTACCGCGGACGACAAGTGGCGGTCGCTCCTCGAGCGCTACCCGACGATCGCCGCGGCTTTCGGCGATGCCCGGCCGACGATGCCGATGATGCAGCGCGATCGCATTCAGCATCGATTGACGCGCGCCGCCGGCAAGCGATGGGTGCTACTCCCACACGCCTATGCATTCGTCGATCCGCTCTTCTCGACGGGAATCGCCTGGAGCTTGCGCGCCGTCGAGCGGCTTGGACTGAGTTTCGAAGCTGTGCGCGGCGCGCGTCGTCTGCCGGACGAGGCGGATCTCCAGCCCTACGAACAGATGCTCGCGCGCGAAGCGGATCAGATCGATCGGATGGTGGCCGGTGCGTACGAATCGATGGCCCACTTCGACCTCTTTGCGGCGCAGGCGATGATCTACTTCGCCACGGTGTCGTACGCCGAGGTTCGGCAGCGATTCGTTGCGGACCGTGAGCCGCACCCGGCGTGGAGCGGCTTCCTCGGCGTCGGCGACGAGGTATGCGATTCGCTTCCGCGGGCCAGCCTGCGACGATTGCTGCGGATCACGCGTGGCGAAGGACGCGAGGGCAGCCGCGCCGAGCGTGATGCATTTGCGTCGTGGGTTCAGCGTTCGATCGCGCCACGAAATGTCGCCGGCCTGGCGGACGCGTCGCGGCACAATCTCTATCCGGTCGACCTCGATGTCCTCGTGGACCGGCACGCGCTGCTCGGCATGGCGCGCGATCAGCTCGTCGCCTGTCTCCCGGCACTGCGCGGCGTCGCCCCCGAGCGCGACAGGTCGATTGCCTTGGCGATCGGTCCAACGATGGCGAGCGCGAGGAACGCCGGGCCGACGTTGAACGCGGTAGGCAGCGGCCAGCCCTGATCAGAGGCGAGGCGGATCAGGGCTTCTACGATCGCGATGATCACTACGACGACGATCTGCCAGCGCCGCTCGCGCACGATCGTGCGCGGATCGGTGATCATGAAAAACACGAACAGCTGATACATCGGCCCGGTGATCGGCGCGATCTCGGGGAGGACCGGTTGATGCAGCAGCGTCGCGCGGACGCTGTTGAGCACGAGAAAGCTCGCGACATACGTCAACGTGAGGTGCAACACCCGAACACGAGCCGCGATGACGAGCCCGAACGTCCAGATCACAAGGTTCGTCGCGAGGTCGTTGCCCCACTGATGGCTGAGCACCGAAACGCGATTCGGCGCCGCGAGAAGAAGACAGCTGATCGCGAAGTTGGTCGGATTCCAGAGATGGTTGCCGCGATACTGCAGGACGTACTTCGACGCGATGGCGAGAAAGCCGCCGAGGACGAACGGCCAGAGTGTTGCGCCCTGTGGCTTGAGGAGGAGCGTGAGACTGATGCCGCTGATGTACGCGCTCTGCAGATTCACCACGCGTCCGCGGATGAACGCGGAGAGGAGCGCTTCCGTGACCGTGCAGGTGAGCAGCGCGACGACGAGGCGCTCGTATCCGCCGACCACGTGGTAGCGGAGCTGGGCGACAATGAGAACGAGCGTGATGAGACCGGCGATCAAGTAGCGCGGGTCGAGCACGCTCGTGCGTTGCCACCAGCGAGCTGGGATCGACGATCGAGGGAGGGCGCTGGCGTCGGTCATCACGCTACGACTTGGGCTCGGTGATCGCGACGATCCGATCTACGGCGGGATTCGTCACGACTTGCTGTGTACCCGACGGCCAATGAATCACGATGCGGTCCACCCAATCCGTATGACCGAGACCGAAATGCAGCCGGCGATCGTTCTGGCTGGCGAAGCCCATTCCACCATCGACGGCGCGACGCTGCTTCATCCCCGACGTCTCGAGCACGACCTCGGCGCCGATCGCGCTGCGGTTGCTTCGCGTTCCGGTGAGCGCGAGCTCGATCCAATGATTGCTGCTGTCGGGGCGGTTGCGATACAGAATCGCCGCCTGGTTTTGATTCGCGACGATCACGTCGAGCACACCGCGGTTCGACAGATCGGCGAATGCCACGGCGCGTCCGTCGGAGACATCGGTCACGCCGACGGACTTCGCGACGTCGGTCCAGCCGGCGAGACCGCGGAAGAGATACACCCGTGAAGGCTCGAACCCGGACAAACTCGCATGGCCGAATGCGGGCCAAGTCTTCGCGTCTTCGAAGAGGCGCGCGTTGGCACCGGCGATCTTCGACATCGAGTACCAGTAGCTGGTCTTGGGATCGTCGGAGATGAAGCCGTTCACGACGAAGAGCTCGTTCGTGCCGTCGTTGTTCAGATCACCGAATTGCGCGCCCCACGCCCAGCCGGCGTCCGCTACGACCGGATCGGCGACATTGTGAAATCGTCGCTGGCCCGCGTCGGTGAGCTCGTTCACGCGAAGGTTGTTGTTCTGGAAGAGATATCCCTTCTCCGAGATGTTGGTCACGAACACATCGAGGTGGCCGCGGTTGAAGACGTCGCCCAACGCGACGGCCATCCCGCTCTTCGATTCGCTCTCGAGGCCGGGGGTCTGCAGCGTGAATCGCCTCCCGTGGTCGTTGATGTACAGCTCTTCGGGACCGTAGTCGTTGGCGAGATACAGATCCGGCCAGCCGTCTTCGTTCAGATCCGCGGCCGCGGCGGCGAGCGTCCAGCGCGTGCTACCGACGCCGAGTTTGTCGGTGACGTCTTCGAATTTCCCGTTGCCGAGGTTGTGGAACATCAAGTTCTTGCCGCCGTTGGTGGCGAACTCGAAGCTGTTGTGCATGATGCGTGTCGTCGACAGATGCCAGAGGTCGACGTCGTCGCGGAAATACGCGGTCACGTAGAGGTCGAGCAGGCCGTCGCGGTCGTAGTCCAGCCAAACAGCTCCGTTGCTGTTCACCCAACGGTGCAAGCCGGCCGCTTCGGTCACGTCCTGGAAATGGTGACCGTCGATGTTCTTGAACAGCGCGAGATAGCCGTAGCGGTAGACGAGAACGTCCTCGTGGCCATCGTTGTCGAAGTCGCCCCAGACGGTGCCCATCGAGACGCCGTCGCCGGGACGATTGAGGTCCGCAAGACCGGCGCTTGCCGCGACGTCCTCGAAGGTCCCGTCGCCGCGGTTCCGGTAGAGCGCGTTCGGCTCGCCGAACTTGCTGTTCGTGAAGTAGAGATCGGGCCAGCCGTCGCTGTCGAAATCCGCCACGCTTACCGAGGCGCCGAGCGCCGCGACATGCGGCTCGATGTTGGCGATCTTGGCGTCGAAGGTTGGACGGTGGTGAACGAAATGAATCCCGGCGGCGGCGGTCTCGTCGTCGAGAACGAATCCGGGATGGGTGACGTCGGTCGGAGCGCGCGTCGGCACCGCATCCATCCGTATCGCCGCCCCGATCGCCCCGAAGAACGGAATCGCGACGAGGAGGCGTCTCAACCCCTGATGGCTCGGCGCGCGGGTGCCCGCTTTCGTTGGCATCAGTCGTACGCTGACCCGGGGCCCGGCACTAAGCAAGCCCCCGCGGCCTGTGCCCAAAACCCGCCTTGGGGGTCAGACTCCGAAGAAAGAATGGAGTCTGACCCCCAAGGCGGTGGGATTATTGTGGACGCGAGGAATCGGTACGGCGAACGACGCGGGTGTTGTACTTCCGCAGGTAACTCTGGTGCGCCGAGTCGGAGGGGAAGGATTCGCCGGCCGCGTAGGGGTATTGCTTGATGGCGTGGAAGGGCAGCGGCTCGACGGTCGTCCCGAACGCCGTATTGAGATCGGAGTCCTTGATCCACCCATCAGTGTAGAGCAGGAAATCGCGAGTCCAGCCGCGTGGCAGGGTCTGCTCGGAGCCGGCATCGAACTCCAGCGTCATCTCGTCACCCGGCGCCATGATGACGTACATGTCGTCCGAGCGGTCGAGCAGAGGCAGAACGTCGCCAAAGCGGGTGAACGCGCCCTCGATCGGACGCCATCGCGGCTCACGGCTTACGCTGTCGTAGTCGAACCACCAGGGTCCGTATCGTCCGCCCTTACGATAGGTGCGGGAGTAGCCGCGTTCGTGGAGGTCGGCGCGGATCAACGGGAGCGTTGCGACGCGCGCGCCCGCATCGCGGCGGCTGAGCGCGACGAACGCCTCGTCCCAATAGATCTGAAGGTTGGTGCGAATCCGGACGTGATGATCCGCGGTCGGGAAGATGCGCGCCAAGTCCACGATCAGCGTTTTGTCTTTGCCCGACGGGAAGCTCAAGTTCGGGTTTGCGATCTTCCATGCGCCCTTCGCGTCGCGGACCTCGAGCGACGGCATCATCGTCTTGCTCCGCGTCTGCTGCGACAGCGCGACGTTGATGCTGGCGTCGGTGGGATAGATCCAGCCGCGCAAAAAGAGGAACGAGCTATCGCGACCGGCGTCCGGTCCGAGGTCGAGTATCAGATCGTGCGGCTCGACGAGACCCTGATACTGCAGCGGTGTCAGGTTCGAGGCGAACTTGTCGTCTGTCGCCCGCAACGCGTCGAGGACGTTGCTGCCGTGATCGTCCACGGCCGAGAGCGGACGCTGTTTGTGCGTGACGTAGAACGGCCGGAATTCCACCGGTCCCGGCGGCACGAACCGTTCGTCGACGAAGACGTCGATTGAGTCCGGATGATCGACGGCGAGAAGCTTCAGATGATCGGCATACGCCGTCTCCCATAGCTCCTCGGTCAGCTGCATGACGTACCGGCCGTTCTTCGGCTTCAGCACGCCCGAAGGAATACGCAGGTACTCCTGCGACGCACCAGCCGGCGCGTACGAGGTGTTGCTGCCGAGCAAGCCGAGCGGCATGCCCAGCGCACTCCGCCACATCACGTCGGTCACGAAACGGAAATGCGCGCCGTCCCATGTGTAGAGGAAAGCGCACGACCCCTTGAGCACCTCGTTCTCGAGGACATCCTGATCGCTGCCCGGGAAATAGACCGTCTGCGGAACGCCGTTCGGCCACGCGACTCGGATTACGTCGGCCTTGAGGTGCGGGCCGAGACCGAATGACGTCACGCGAGAGGTGATGACTCGAGTTTGATACAGATCCGCCGCGCGGACCTCGACCTTGGCGCCGATTCCGAAGTCGTTGTTCTTGCCGCTTCCGGTCCGCAGGCCGACGAGCTGCACTTGCATCGACAGGCTGCCGTTCGCGCCAAGGTTGCGGAGGAGACGAACGCCGGTGGGTCCGCCGAGCAGGAGGTCCTGATCGCCGTCAGCATCGACGTCGGCAGCGACGATCGAGGTCGCCGAGCTCGCGGTC
>Ga0310813_10001571_pt1 | contig 13801 bp, 14 predicted proteins | sample YN3metagenome_FD_203086 | JGI IMG/M metagenome (GOLD analysis project Ga0310813, IMG submission 203086) | Soil microbial communities from experimental microcosm in Duke University, North Carolina, United States - YN3 | ecosystem: Engineered > Artificial ecosystem > Soil microcosm > Unclassified...
CGTCGCGCTCGGAGACGCTGTGCTGCTTGTACCGTCCCTGAGAGTGCTAAAGAAAAAGTTTCCCAAGGCTGAGATTGTTTTTCTTGGAACGGGATTGACTGAAACCTTCCTTCAGCAGTTCCCCGAATACATCGGCCATTTCATCGCGATTAAAGTCTCCAATCTTCTTCGAAATCCGCTCTATTTTCTGCGCGTTGTGCGCGAACTCAGGGCCGAGAACTTTGATGCTGTCGTTGATTTCGAGCAGTGGCCTCGGCTTAGCGCTCTGCTCGCGAGCTTGTGCGGAGCGGGCATTCGGCTCGGATTCCGGACGAAGGGGCAGCACCGTCATTTCGCGTTCACGAACGTCGTAACGAGAGATGCATTGGTCCATGAGGTCGATAACTTTCTCACGCTTGCAGGATTGCTGACTGGCGAACAGGGAACGCGAGACCTTGAAATCAAGGTGGATGAGGCTGCGTCAATCCGTATGCAGGGTTTTCTTTCGAGGAACGGATGGCAGAAAACCGATTCTGTTGTGATCGTGCATCCCGGATGCGGGACGCACGGTTTCCCCAGGGAGTGGCAACCGAAAAACTACGCCGCGCTGCTTAATAAGCTCGGCGAGACCCGGAGAATTTTTGCTGTAGTGACAGGAACGCAATCCGAGAAGTCAGTTATGGATGGAGTTGCCCGAGAGTTGCGAAAAGCGCCCGTCAAATTTGTGATTGAGAATTTCGAAGACCTCGTCGCATTGCTATCAATGTCTTCCTTGTTGGTGTCCGCGAACAACGGAGCGATGCATGTCGGGGCGGCGCTTAAGAGTCCGCAGATAGCGCTTCATGGTCCTACGAATCCGAAGCAGTGGGGGCCGGTCAATCCGAATGCTATCGTCATCCAATCACGGTGTCCCGGATGTCCATGTCTGGATTTGGGATTTGAATATCATCGCCGGGATGGATATTGCATGGAGCAGATCGATGCTGAAGAAGTCTATCGTGCGGCTGTGAAGATTCTGAGCGGGAGTACAAGCTGAATCACGCATCAAAGTGACGAATTGTTCATGAATAAGAAATGGCTTGTTTACTGGCTGGTGATGCTGGTCCTTTTTCTTATGACCAGTGAAATCGGGGCTAGTCTCTTCGGCACAACCAATTTCATTGGCTTGCTGGATGTGGTAATGATTCTTTTTGCGCTGATTGCGATCATAGCCGGCGTTGTCATTACGCTCATCCGGAAGCAATCGAAGTTCTTACCATATTCCCTTGTGAATATTCTCCTTACCGGTCTCTTCCTGGTAGTCGCCTATTGGTTTCCAAGCCGGGCCGTTATCAATTTGATAAGGGGGAAGCCGAAAATCGTTGCCTTTTACGAAGGGACACAAAACGATGCCGTGCTCAAACTACGCGAAAGGAAGAACTTTGACATTTGGTGGACCGGTTGGTTCGGAGGCAACACGTATTTCAAGGGGACGTATGATCAGGCGGGTGACAGCCTCCGGTTTTATTTCGACGGCACACCTCCCCGCAACTTTAATGGATTGGGGGAATTTGTCCGGCTGAAAGACAGCTCACTGTGCGTAAGGTTTTTCAATACCGATCATGATACGAACCGCAGAGACGGTGTGTTTTATGTGAGCAAGAAATTGTCGGGCGGGTAGGCGCTGTCAACGCGGACCCTGTAAAAGAAAAAGGGTCCTCTTGGGTGGACCCTTCTCGTGCTGCCCCGCAAGGACTCGAACCTTGACTTCCCTGATCCAGAGTCAGGTGTGTTAGCCATTACACCACGGGGCAATGTGAAACTGCAGGCATAATATAGCAAAACGTGGGCTGATTTGCAATGGAACTCCTCATCGTCCTACCGAGTCGATTCTGGCCTCCAGGCTTGTAATTTGTGCTCTTGTTTGCTCATCCGTAACCCCGATTTTGCGCACGCTATACAGGCATTGTCGAGCCTTTTCAACTTCATTCACGTCAACATATGCCCTCCCAAGCGAGACCAGAATATAAGCGTCTGTGGGAAACTTGCTGAGGAGAGTGTCAAGGAGCATGCCGCATGAATCCTGCTTGTGTAATTCGACCGAAAGTGTTCCTATTCTGTCTATCGCGTCTGCCGCGTGATCTTTCGTTCCGCTTTCACCATTCTTGCGCAGTTGTAACGTTAGAAAGCGGTACTCATCAGATTTGCGGCCGGCGAGACGCGAGATCTCGACTGCGAATGAGCAGACCTGGGGTGAATTTTCAATCGCAAGTTCCTCGTGCACCGACCTCAATGCCGCGGTAGTGTCTCCGAGCGAAAATTGAGACAGCGCGCCGATCATCCGAATCTTTGGGTAATAAGGATATTCCTTGAGTACTTCATCGACATGCTTCAACGCTGTCGTGTACTCCTCCCGGTCGGCCAGAGCGCCAGCCAGATAAAAATCAGCTTCCGGCGGATGCGGATGTTGCTCAGCCGAGAGAAAAAACGTCTGGGCCGCCTCGCTCTTTTTCCCCTCATACCGCAGATACAATCCCGCAAGTAACTCCCTGCCGGAAATATGCTGCCCGACGATTCGCGGGATCATAAGACCCACAAGAGCAGTTACGAGCACAAAGGGAGCAAACCTCATTTTGCTTGCCACAGCAGGAAGCGTAAACGTTACCGACTTGAAATTTGGATCTACCAGCCGGCCCGCTCCGACGCCAAGGAATATCCAAAACATCATCGCAACGGGGACGGTCGAAAGATTCATCGAAAACAAACTATCTGCGAGCAATCCGGTGAGCCCGGCAGCAAGCCCGATGAGCAGACCCCGATCGCCCTCGTTCGCCGATTTGATGCCCTTCAGTATCCGCATGAACGAGAGAACGACAACCGCAGAAAAAAGCAAAAGGCCGACGATTCCTGTTTCAGAGAGAATTTCGAGAACCAGGTTATGCGCGTGCGGTGCGATGTCCTCGGATTTTACCATCCAGTACTCAGGGGGGCGGAACTTCGGCAGGAAGACGACAAAGTTTCCAATCCCATTTCCGATGACGGGGGAGGCGGCAAATGCTCTCCAGGCGCCTTCGTAAATGTACATACGGCGCGCGATTGTAGACTCCCCGCTCAACGCAGAGATGTTTTCTATCTTCTGAATGATCTCTGCCTGAAAGAGCAAAATGAAAACCATTCCTGCCACGGCAAGGAGTCCCACGATCGCCAAACGCATTTTGGAGGAACGAAGTAAGAATAACCCGAACGCTGTGATGCTCGCGCCGAAACCTATCCACGCGCTCCGCGAACCGATACTGGCGAGCAGATAGAGGCTCGCGATAACCAGCGCGGCAGAAATCAACCTTCGTAATGTTGTGTTTGATCGGTCGAGCGCCTGGCCCGCGAGAACCGGGAAGACCCCCACGAGGAGCCCGGCGAAGTACGAAGGGTTTCCCAGCGTCGAACCCTTTGATAATTGGCTGAAGAATTGATTCAGCACCGAACCCCCGGGGAGGACGAAATGAAGCAATGCCACTGCCGCTGTTATTGCTGATAGTGCCAGCACGCCGGAGATAAACGCACGTGAATTCACCGAAACCATGGCCGTGTGAAAGATCACCACGTAGCACAGAAGGTGGAGAACACCCTCAAGTCCCAGACGGATATTTGAAGCGGCGATAAGTGAGATACATCCAGCCACCCAAAACAGGAGCATTGCAAGAGAAGGGGTAGAGTAGCTGAGCCCGACGGATCCCTTCTTCATCCAATCGGATATGAAGACCGCGGCAAGCAACGCGGCAAACACGTACAGAAGGTACGATTTGATAAATGTCCCGTCGTAATCATTCGGAACGAACGCGAGGACGCAGCAAAAAAGCGCGCCCAGCAGAGCGACACTTGACAGGCTCGGTTTGGATTTACGTGGGGTCTCCATCGTGAATGATGAAGGTGCCTGATTTTCCTGCAAAAGTCAAGATTTTCTTCAACAAAACACCGTAAGTGTTTGACTTTCAATGGTAATTTTGCTATATAACGAAGCCATGAACCTCGCTCTCGCACGAAGATGAAACACGATTCCCCGCCTCAGGCCACCGAGGCTCCCGCGAAGGTTCTGAAGGCCGAGAAGCGCCAGCTTATCGAAGAGAAGGAGGGTAAATCTTATTATCACTCCGAACGTCCCGACCTTATCATCCAGGAATTCAAGGATTATTCCACCTCAGGAGCATCGGAACCCGCGCAGGAACTGAGCGAGCTGCGCAACGAGATTTCGTCGTACCTCTTCGAGTATATTGAGGGGTTTCGGATTCCCACGCACTTCGTCAGCAAGATGTCTTCTACGGCGATGGTCGTCAAGCGCACCGAGATGATGCCGCTGATCGTCCGCGTCTACAACAGCAACAGCGGAGCCCTTACGAAACGGTTCGGGTTAAAATCTTCCGCCGCGCTGGAATTTCCGGTCATCGAACACTACTACACCGGCGGGCGCCGCGGGCCGCAATGGTTCAACGAATACCACGCGTACGCGTTCAACCTCATGGTGCCGGAGGAATACAAACAGGTGAACAGGCTCGCTTCCAAGGTGAACGCGGTATTGCGCGGGCTTTGCGACCGCCGCCAGCTCTACGTCGCCAGCCTTCAGCTCGCCTTCGGAAAATACAAGGACCAGATTGTGCTCGGTGACGAGCTTTCTCCGCTGACATGCCATTTTTGGGATGTCGCGAAGAAAGACCGTATCGATCAGGATAAGTTTCTTCCCGATCAGGGGTCCGCGCCAGAGGCGTTTCGCGAGCTGTACGGCCGTTTCATGTTGAAAGTCTAAGGAAGTACGTTGCGTTTTTCAAAATACGGACTTGATGTCCTGATACCGTCGATGCTAGCGATCGTCGCAGTCTGTTTGCTGACCGGGTTTTTTATCAGCAACGCGTACGCGAGAATTACGATTTTTGTGGTGGCAGCTGTTACGGCGGGATTGATACTGAATTTCTTCCGCGACCCCGAACGAACGACCTCCCGGGATGCGAACATCGTGGTGTCGCCTGCCGACGGCCGCGTCGTGACCATTACAAAACTCGTCGAAGACGAATATATCAAGAGCGAGGCGGTGCAGGTGAGCATTTTTATGTCCCCGCTCAATGTCCACGTCAATCGCTTTCCAATCTCCGGCACCGTAGAGTATTTTCGCCACGTCCAGGGAGAATATCTCGTGGCGTTCGATGAAAAATCTTCTCTGCGCAACGAGCGGACCCTCATCGGAGTGCGGAATGACGGCTTCAAAGTGCTCTTCAAACAAATAGCCGGCGCAGTCGCCAGGCGTATCGTTGCCCCGGTGTCGGTGGGCCAGCCCGCGGTGGCAGGCGAACGGTTCGGTATGATCAAGTTCGGGTCGCGCGTCGATGTTATCATGCCTCCGCACGCTCAGCTCCAGGTGCAGCTGAACGACCGCGTGGTCGCCGGCGAAACGATTCTTGCCCGATATTCCCCAACGCAGCATACTTCCTGACGGTCGGAAAGGATAACCACATGAAAATTACCCGAGCCGTTGTACCGAGCCTCTTTACCGTACTGAATATCTTCTGCGGATTCCGTTCTATCGTGCACGCGTCGGAAGGAGACTTCATTACGGCCTCCTGGTTCGTCGTCCTCGCCGGCATATTCGACGTCCTCGACGGGGTCATGGCGCGCATTACGAAGTCCTCGAGTGATTTCGGCGTAGAATTCGATTCCCTTGCAGACGTCGTTTCGTTCGGGGCGGCTCCGGCGCTTATCGTCTATAACCTGCACCTTCACGTGCTCGAAGGCCTCGGCGTTCTGCTCAGCGCGATGCCGATGATCTTCGGCGCGCTGCGCCTCGCCCGCTTCAACGCTCAACTCGTCGGTTACGACAAGGAGTATTTCAAAGGATTGCCCGTTCCGGCTTCCGCCATTACAATCAGCTCATTCGTCCTGACGTTTTATCATCCGGGAGTGGGATTGAACATCATCGAATCTTCCGTCTTGCCGACGATGATCGTGGTTCTTTCACTCCTCATGGTGAGTAATATCAAGTACGACACCGTGCCGAAGTTTTCCAAGCGCGGCATCAAGCAGCATCCCTTGCGTTTCACGGTCGGAATCGTCGGCTTGACCGCGATCGCGATAACGCGCGGGCAGGCGTTGTTCCCGTTCTTTGTGTTCTTCACGGCGACGGGACCGCTGCGCTATGTGGTTCAGTTCATCCAGCACGCGCTCAAGCCTGCGGATAAGAACGCTGACGAAAAAGATGCCGAAATGACCGGCATCGATGTCTGAGGAGATCACGTGTACCTCGCGAAAATAACCGTCACGCTGCGAAAATCCATTCTTGATCCCCAGGGGAAAGCCGTCCATCACGCGCTGGAAAGCCTGCGCCTGGACGACGTACAAGAAGTCCGCATCGGAAAATTCATCGAGCTGAACATTAATGCAAGCCGTCAGGAAGACGCGGCCCGCATTACCGAAGAAGCCTGCAAAAAGCTGCTGGCAAATCCGGTGATGGAAGATTATTCATTCTCGCTTGAGAAAGTAGCGTAACAATGCCCGTGGGATCAAAATTCGGCGTGGTCGTCTTCCCCGGGTCCAACTGCGACCATGATGCCTACCACGTGTTAAGCGATGTCATGAAGCAGGATACGCGGTTTCTCTGGCATAAGAATACGTCGCTGGAGAACGTCGACGCGGTCATCGTTCCCGGCGGGTTTTCGTACGGCGACTATCTCCGCTGCGGCGCCATTGCCCGTTTCTCGCCCATTATGAAAGAAGTCATTTCCTTCGCAAACGACGGAGGAGTGGTAGTCGGGATCTGCAACGGCTTCCAGATTCTCTGCGAAGCGGGCCTGCTTCCGGGAAGTTTGCTCAGGAACGAAGGTTTGACGTTTGTCTGTAAGTTTGTTAACTTGAGAGTGGAAAATTCAGAGACGCTCTTTAGCTCTGAATGCCGCCAAGGCGGCGTGCTCCGGATTCCGATCGCTCACGGAGAGGGCAATTTCCTGGCAGACGACGCGACACTGCTCAATCTGGAGCAGAAACGGCAGATCCTGTTCCGGTACTGTGAACCCGACGGATCGATCACCCGGGAAGCGAACCCGAACGGCTCCCGGGACAACATCGCCGGGATTGTTAACGAAGATGGAAATGTTATGGGAATGATGCCTCACCCGGAACGGGCATCGGAAGAGATTCTCGGCAACACAGACGGATTGCATATTTTTCGCTCGCTCATCGAGGGCTTGAAACGACGCGAGCATGTTCATGATACTCTTGAAAGGAGTTAACAATGTTTGGAAATTTAGGTACGCCGGAAATTCTCGTTATCGGACTCATTATTCTGGTCCTGTTTGGCGCGAAGCGCATCCCCGAGTTCATGCAGGGGCTCGGCAAAGGTGTCCGCGAGTTCAAGAAGGCCGCCAGGGACGTCCAGGATGAAATCGAAAAGCCGGCAGAGAACCATAAGCTCGATTCGAAATAGCGGGACTCGTCCCGCACTCACACGGGAGCTTCTCCCGCGTGCACACCGCAAGATTGCCTTTCTGAACTAACTCAGAGGTTTTCCAATTTGAAGAACTTTCTGTCTCTTCGTCAATCACTTGCCGAAGGGGCCGTTACGTGCGAGAGTATCGTGGATGGATACGTACGCCGCATTGACGAGAAGAAGCATCTCAACGCGTTTCTCGAGGTCTATGCCGACGATGCGCGTTCACGCGCCCGGGAACTCGATCAGAAACTCCGCGGCGGGAACGCAGGGCCGCTTGCCGGCATGGTCGTTGCAGTAAAAGACATCCTTTGCATGCGTGGGAAGAGGACCACCTGTGCCTCGAAGATCCTCGAAAACTTCGTCGCACCCTATACCGCGACCGTTGTTCAGCGGCTCGAAGACGCCGGCGCGATCGTCATCGGCAAGACCAACATGGACGAGTTCGCGATGGGATCTTCCACTGAAAATTCCGCGTTCGGCATCACCAAAAATCCCGTCGACGAATCCCGCGTGCCCGGAGGTTCGAGCGGCGGATCAGCGGCAGCCGTTGCCGCAGGACTCGCGGCCACCGCGCTCGGCACTGACACAGGCGGTTCGATACGGCAGCCCGCTTCGCTCTGCGGTGTCGTCGGATTGAAACCGACCTATGGCCGGGTTTCCCGCTTCGGTCTCGTTGCGTTCGCATCATCGTTTGACCAGATAGGTCCGTTTGGCACCTCGGTCAGCGACGTGGCCAGCGTGCTGAATGTTATCGCGGGCCACGATCCGCATGATTCTACCTCGGCGGAACTGCCTGTCCCGGATTATCACCGCGCTCTTACTTCGGATGTCAAAGGTCTGCGGATCGGGCTTCCAAAAGAGTATTTCCCTTCGGCGCTCAACAGCGAGGTTCGCGAGGCGGTCATGAAGAAGATCGATTATCTGAGAGAGCAGGGTGCTATCATCAAAGAGGTTTCGCTTCCGCACTCCGAGTACACGATCGCAACCTATTACATTCTTGCCACCGCCGAAGCTTCATCGAATCTTGCGCGCTACGACGGCGCACGGTACGGGAAACGGGCAGCAGGCGTGAAAGATCTCAACGGCATGTACACAACATCGCGCAGCGAAGGGCTGGGGGACGAAGTGAAGCGGCGCATCATGCTCGGGACCTATGTTCTTTCGGCAGGGTACTATGACGCCTACTATAAAAAGGGGCAGAAGGTCCGACGACTCATTAAAGAAGATTTTGACAAAGCATTTCAGGAAACAGACTGCCTGATAAGCCCGACATCCCCGACGACTGCGTTCCGCTTCGGAGAAAAAACGGACGACCCTCTCCGGATGTATCTGAACGACATCTATACCGTATCGGCAAACCTGGCCGGCATTCCCGGCCTCAGCGTTCCGTGCGGAGCGGACACGCAGGGGCTTCCGATTGGGCTTCAGATCCTCGGGAAAAATTTTGACGAGGAAACGATTTTGCGAGTCGGGGATTTCCTGGAAGACAAGAACTAGACTGCACAAGAGCTTGCATTCTGGCAACAGCGTTCTGAAAAAATTGCGATTGTCAGATTTTTCAGGCATCTTAAGGCACGAAACATCAAAAACTGACTTTCTTTCCTTGTTTTTAACTACTGAAAACGAATAACAATTTAGTATGAGCATTCTCGTCGACAAACATACCCGCGTTGTTGTCCAGGGAATCACCGGTAGCGAAGGGACTTTCCACGCGCAGCAGATGATCGCGTACGGCACAAAGGTCGTCGCAGGTGTTACTCCCGGCAAGGGAGGACTGCAGTATCCCGGCAACGAGCACTATCAATTTAAGAAGGCGGTCCCCGTATTTAATACGGTTGCCGACGCGGTAAAAGAAGAAGGGGCCAACGCGTCGGTGATCTTCGTGCCCGCCGGCTTTGCCGCCGAGGCGGTAATGGAGGCTGCGGAAGCGGGGATTAAACTCATCGTCACGATTACCGAAGGAATTCCCGCGAGGGACATGATCAAAGTTTACGAATATCTCCAGCGGAACGATGTCCGCATGATCGGCCCTAACTGTCCGGGAATCATCACCCCGGGGCAGTGCAAAATCGGCATCATGCCGGGTTTCATTCACCGCCCGGGAAGGGTCGGTGTGATATCGCGCAGCGGAACGCTCACCTATGAAGCGGTGTGGCAGGTATCCGAGCTGGGCATGGGCCAGTCGACCTGCATCGGCATCGGCGGCGATCCAGTCGTAGGGACGAGATTTTTAGACGCTCTCAAGCTCTTCAAGGATGACGACGGGACCGACGCGGTCATCATGATCGGCGAGATCGGCGGCACTGCCGAGGAGGAAGCCGCCGCGTACGTCAAGAAAAACTTTGACAAGCCTGTCATCGGCTTCATCGCGGGCCGGACAGCCCCGCCCGGACGGCGCATGGGACACGCGGGCGCGATCATCTCCGGGGGTAAAGGAACGGCGGCAGAAAAAATGGCGGCAATGAAGAAGGCCGGCATTCACGTCGTCGAGAGCCCGGCAATGATCGGCGCGATGGTTCAGAGAGTCATCGGAAAGAAGCCGAAACGAACGCATGTCGTTGTCTCGAAGAAGAAAAAGGCAAAACGCCGCAAATAGACTTTTTGCAGAATGTCACACTCCCCCGAATTCATAAAACTTGTCGACGACGCGAAATCCCGGATTCGCCAGACGAACCCGGAAGAGGTGAAAGCGAGGCTGGACAAAGGGGAGAAGCTTCTCCTTGTCGACACGCGGGAAGACCGCGAATGGGACAAAGGCCATATCAAAGGCGCCATCCACCTTGGAAAAGGGATCATCGAACGGGACATCGACAAGAGCGTTCCGGGTAAGAATCAGGAAATTATTTTATACTGCGGCGGCGGATACCGTTCGGCGTTGTCAGCGGATAACCTTCAGAAAATGGGATATACGAATGTCGTCTCGATGGACGGCGGTTGGAGGAAATGGTCCGAGCTTGGCTATCCGATCGAGTAAGTTTTGCCGGCAGGCATCGACAAACATTGATAAAGAACAATTCACGATTAATAATTTACCGATAGAGAAAGACCACGAACGAACATGATTGAACGAACACTTTGCATCCTGAAACCAGACTGCGTACGAAAGAACCTGACCGGAGAAGTCCTCGCCCGGATTGAGAAAGCCGGTTTTAAAATACTGGGCATGAAAAAGGTGAAGCTGACCAAAGAAACCGCGGGCGGATTTTACGCTGTGCACAAAGGCCGTCCGTTTTTCGACAGCCTTGTCGAATTTATGAGCTCAGGGCCCTGCGTGCCGATCGCGCTGGAAAAAGAAAACGCGATCGCTGATTATCGCGCCCTCATCGGTGCGACCGATCCGAAAGACGCCGCTCCGGGAACCATCCGAAAACTTTACGCGGACAACAAGGGAGAAAATATCGCCCACGGTTCCGATTCCGTCGAGAACGGAAAGATCGAAATCGCATATTTCTTTTCCGAGAGAGAGATCATCGAACTGTTGTAAAACTCAACGCACCGATTGAAGCCGGTTCCGAAAAAGCGTGACCGGCTTTTTTATTTCCCCCAAAATCCCTTCTCCGCGCGGCATCCCTTCTTGACTTTCGAGCCGTAATACGGTACATTTGCCCCAACAATTCGAACGCAGGGAGATATTCGAGATGCACTCGTCAATGAAGCCTTACCTTTTGAAGACCTTCTTCCTTCTGGCATTTTGCCTGTCAATCTTTGGTTGTTCAGGCGCGCAAAAAGCAGAACGCTCTGTTCGTGCTACAGTTACTCCCGAGGACATGAAGACAATCGATAAGCAGTCCCCGTTCCTGAAGGCGCACCTCCGTGACGGGGGAGTGGCATTGTTTTCCCGTTGGTCCGTTGATACGAGCGCCAGAACTGTGATCGGGCAAGCTCAGGTGTACGACGCGTACCGGTCTTCGGCCTCGACGCGATTGTCTCCACTCCCCGTCGACTCCGTCGTATTATTCGAGACGAACGTCGTTTCGAACGCGAGCGGCGTCGTGGATTTATCGATGATGTCGGCGGTATCTGCGTTGACATCGGTCATTTGTCTCACGAATCCCAAGGCATGCTTTGGCTCGTGCCCCACATTCTATGTGGAAGGCGGAAACGGTGAACTTCTCCAGGCCGAGGGATTCTCGGCAAGCATTCTCCCCTCGCTGGAGGCTACCGATATTGACGCTCTCTGCAGGGCCGTTCCTCAGGACGGTGACTTCCGGGTAACAATGAAAAATGAAGCGTACGAAACTCATGTTGTTCGGTCTGTGAATCTGCTGGTGGCGCCGCGAACCGCAGACGAACGCGTGTTCGTAACTCCCTCCGGGTCATATTGGAAGGCGACCAAAATGTTCGGACCTGACCGGGCATCCGGGCCGGAAGGGGATTGCAAACAAATTGTGCAGTCATTCGACGGGAGTGAGCGGTTCAGCGTGACGGACTCGAACGACCTCGCAAGCCGTGAACAACTCGAGCTCCATTTCAGCGACGTCCCAAAAGGCAAGACGGGGCTTGTTCTCGCAATGCGGCAGACTCTTCTCAGCACGTACCTCTTTTACCAAACATTAAGCTATCTCGGCAAATCGGCCGGCGAGTATTTGGCCCGTTTCGAGCGGGGCGATTTTCAACTGGGCGGCCAGATTCAAAATCTCAGCGGGATTCTGGGGGGAATAAAGATTTTCATGAAACAAAGCGATTCTCTTCGATTCGTCGAAGAAGTCTCTGAGACCGGGCCGCTGGCTATCGACACTCATCTCCTGCTTCTTCCGGATGACCATCCGGCGGATTTGACGCTTGTCCTGGAAATGACCCGCGGTGCATGGCGGATCGATTGGGCGGCACTGGCCGGGCTTGATTCAGAGGTCTTCCCCCAAAGGATATTTCCATCACGTGTATTGCATAACGGAACTGTCGATGAGAACGGGCGCGTAAATTTGCTGAAATCCTCTCGTGGCGTAACAACACTCCCGGGCGATGAGTATGAATTTCTCTATCAATTGCCCGCCGCAGGTCAGTACGAATACTTCCTCGAAAGCAGGGGATACTACCTTGAGTGGATGAGGGAAGAATGGTACAAGGAAGAGGATTTGACCCGCGCCGCCACATTATTCCTCTCACCTCAGGAAGCCCTCAGAACGATGGCCCCCGAATTCAAGAAAGTGGAATCCACCATGGAGACAATGTTTTGGAGCAGCAAATATGTCCGCCGCTAAGCTCGTCTTGTTCATATCTCTGTTGGCGGTTGCAGGTTGTGCCAGCACTTCGGCTCCGCCCGGATGGCTTCCGAATGCCGAGGATGTACAGCAAAATGTTTATGGAGGGTGGATAACCGCCGAGATCGACAGCTCGAACATTACGAAGAAGGTAAGCGGTGAATTGCTCGCCGTTGAACAGGACAGTGTTTACATCCTTACATACTCCGGGCTTCGCCCGATGTACCGAAACGATATCGCGCGTGCCAAGGTTGCCTTTTTCGAGGGGGACTATGGAGGGATGCGGGCGTGGACCCTCGTCGGGACACTCTCCACTCTTTCGCACGGATTTTATTTGTTGATAAGCGCGCCTCTCTGGATACTGGCGGGGACGGTTGCCGTTTCTGCCGCCACACATGATCAGCTCATCGAATATCCGCGGCATTCCTGGAATGAGATGAAGAAATATTCCAGATTTCCTCAGGGTTTTCCGGCTGCAATTGACCGGTCGCGCCTGCTGCTACGATGATCGGGTAATGCTGCGCTGCCTGCGCACTTCATACAGGAACGCCGCGCTCGCGCTTGCCACATTCAACGAATCGGTCCCGTTCATCATCGGAATGGCCACCTGTGCAGTACAGATATCCAAAATGTTTTGAGAGATTCCTTCCCCTTCGTGCCCAAGCACAATGCAGGTGCTTTTTGTAAAATCGGATTTGTCTATCGTCGACGTGGCCCGGACATGGGCTGCGACGATATCGATGTTGTGCGACCTGTGAAGCCCCTGAAGAGTCTCCCGAAGATTTTCTGAATGAATAATAGGAAGCTGAAACACCGTTCCCATCGAATTTCGCACCGCGCGACGCAGATAGGGGCTGCTCGAAGTTTCACCGGCGATGACCGCGCCAACGCCGAACGCCGCGCAGTTTCGGACAACGACGCCAACGTTCTCCGCGTTTACCAGGCCGTCGAGCGCGACGAGGAAGTGGGGCGTTTCAATTGAGGCTATTGTCGTTTCAAGCGATTTCGGCTCCGGCACCTTTCCGACAGCCATGATCCCCTGGTGCAGGTTGTAACCGACGATGGCTTCAACAATCTTCTTCTCCGCGACATATACCTCGAATCGCTTGCCGACCGCACCGCTTTCAACGTCAAACAATCTGTCGAACCATTCCTGTGTCATGAGCATCGAGAC
>Ga0310813_10001574_pt1 | contig 13792 bp, 16 predicted proteins | sample YN3metagenome_FD_203086 | JGI IMG/M metagenome (GOLD analysis project Ga0310813, IMG submission 203086) | Soil microbial communities from experimental microcosm in Duke University, North Carolina, United States - YN3 | ecosystem: Engineered > Artificial ecosystem > Soil microcosm > Unclassified...
TGGCCTGGCTCCTCAGCGTGACCCTCACTGCCGGCTGGCAAAAGATCTTCGCCCCAGACCCCCGGCTGGGGTTTCTACAGCATGTCCGTGCGACGCTGGCTCAGGTAGCGGACGGTACACTCGATCCGGTGAAAGGCGCCCGGCTCGTGTTCAACGACAGGCTCGATGCGGTGGTCGCCGCGAGCTTCATGATCGCCACGGTCGTGCTGGTCGCTGCCTGTGCCCGGGAGTGGGTGTTGATTCTGGTTCGCAGGAAGGCTCCGGTGGCGCGAGAGACCCCGTTCGTGGAGACGGCGTATGCGAACTAGGGCGGCGGGAGCAGACTGGCTCGCATCCGCCCTTGCAGTGCTGAAGCGGATCCTCGGCATGCCCGACTACGCCGCCTACCTCGCCCATCAGCGCGCCCGGCATCCCGATTGCCCGGTGCTCACGCAACGCGAGTACTACGACCAGTACGTACGGAGCCGCTACGGCGCCGGCGCCTCGCGGTGCTGTTGAGCCCCGGGACCGTCGCAGCACTCTGCGGATTCGCCTTCCTCGCTTCGTTTACCGATGCCGTCGTGGGAGGGGGCGGCCTGATTCAGCTGCCTGCACTCCTCGTGCTCGTCCCCAACGCCCCGCTCCCGGTCATCTTCGGTACCCACAAGGCGGCGGCGACGACCGGTACCATGGCCGCGGTGGCCCGCTACGCCCGCGGGCTTCGGATCGAGTGGAAGGTCACCATTCCCGCCGCCGTCGCCTCATTCGCGTGCTCACTGCTCGGCGCCCACGCCGTGAGCGCGATCGACCCGACCGTACTCCGTCCCCTCATTCTTGCACTCCTCGTCATCGTGGCGGTGATCACGTGGAGGGCACGCGACTTCGGAACGGTTCACCTGCCGCGACTGGCCGCGGGAACCGCTCTCGCTGCCGCCGTCCTGGCCGGCGCGGTGCTTGGCTTCTATGACGGCTTCTTCGGGCCGGGCACCGGCACGTTCCTGATCTTCGCATTCGTCGGACTGTTCGGCTTCGACTTTCTGGCCGCCACGTCCGCAGCCAAAGTGGTCAACCTGGGCTCGAACTTCTCAGCCGCGCTGTACTTCATCCTGACCGGTCAGGTGATCTATGAGCTCGCCGTGCCGATGGCGCTCGCGAGCATTCTGGGCGGCGTCGCCGGAAGCCGGCTCGCCCTCGCTCGGGGCGTGCGGCTGGTCCGAGCGTTCTTTCTGGTGCTGGTGGCCGCCCTGATCATCAAGGTCGCGCTCGACACCCTGCACCACCACTGACCACGGCGGCCCTGTCGGCCCCTGACTGACAGCAAACCACCGGCAAGTCCTACCACCACCCCGATGCTGAACCGATCCCGAGAACTTCCTGGCGGATGCAATCTGATGTCGTCTTTTTCGAGCAGTGGATCTCCATGGCATCGAGGTTGCGCGCGGCAGATCTCCATTCCCGCTTTGGTCACGCGGTGGTCGTTGGCGGCAGCATGGCAGGCCTGCTAGCGGCACGCGTTCTGGCCGACCACTTCGAGCGCGTGACGCTGGTAGAGCGGGACCTCCTCCCGGATACACCCGACTATCGGGTCGGCGTTCCCCAGGCTCGACATGCCCACGTCCTTCTCACCCGCGGTCAGATCATTCTGGAGCAGCTCTTTCCGGGCATTCAGCGCCAGTTGGTAGACGCCGGCGGAATCGAGTTTGATGTGGCTCGAGATGTCGCCTGGCTGACCCCGGCGGGATGGGGTGTCCGCTATCCGTCCGGCCTCATCGGGGTCTCAACAACGCGCGCCCTGCTCGAGTGGACCGTCCGCCGTTGTCTGCGTGAACATCCGGAGGTGCGGATCCGGGATGGCGTTGTCGTGCGCGGCCTGGTTCGCTCGGCCGACGGCTCGGCTGTGAACGGAGTGCGTTTGGGGGGTGAGCCGGATACGACCATCCCGGCGGATCTGGTGGTTGATGCGACCGGCCGGGGATCACGGCTGCCCGAGTGGCTCGCATGGCTCCGATTTCCCCGTCCTCCGGAGACCACCATCGACGCTTCGCTCGGATACGCGAGCCGGGTACTTCGTCTGTCGGGCAGCACGCGTCTCGACGGAGTCGGCGTGTTCGTCCAGTCAGCTCCGCCGGAGCACCCCCGTGGCGGTGCGCTCTTCCCGATCGAAGGCAATCGCTGGCTGGTGAGCCTGTTCGGAGGCGACGGGCAGTACCCACCCACGGACGAGGCCGGCTTCCTCGAGTTCGCGCGAGCTCTCCGAACGCCGATCATTGCTCAGGCAATCGCGAGCGCCGAGCCGCTCTCCGAGATCGTGGCAACCCGGGCGACGGCCAACCGCAGGCGATACTACGAGAAGCTTTCGGGCTTACCCGACGGGGTTATCGCAGTAGGCGACTCGGTCTGCGCCTTCAATCCGGTATACGCTCAGGGCATGTCGGTCGCCGCGATCGGTGCCGAGGTCCTGGACCTGAGCCTTTGGGCCTTGCGGGCGCGAGCAAGAGCTGGATTGGTCGGCTTCGGTCGCAAGTTCCAGCGACGCATGGCGCGAGTCATCGAAACGCCCTGGAGCCTGGCGACCGGGGAGGACTATCGCTACCCGCGGGTGAAGGGACCACGACCACATTGGTCCGTGCGCTTGATGCACACCTACGTGGACCGGTTAGTAGTTGCTTCCACGGAGAGCCCGTCGGTGCGGGCCAGACTGATGCAGGTGCTCGGGTTGGTCCGACCGGCCAGCCTGCTCTTCAACCCAGCGATGCTGTTGTCGGCGCTTCGGCAACGAGCGCTCGGATCGGTAGCTCCAACATCCAGGCCACCTCGACCGAGTCGCGAGTTTCGAGTCAGTGGGGCGGTAGCGTCTCCAGCCAGTCGCTAAGCCACTTCCCGGTCCGGGCCAGGACCGCCGCACTGTCGTTGTCGAGAAAGCCGTAACCGCCCCGGGAAAGGCTAGAGTCCGCATAGATGCCGCGGGCCTTCGCCCGCGACCGGGCGTCGAGCAACGCCGCGAGACTTTCACGAGTCCCGATCCAAAGCAGCCCGTCCGATGCGCGGACGGCGTAACGCAGCGGGATATTGAAGCTGTCAGGCCAGACGTACACCCGGGAAAGCAAGGGGATCAGCGCCGGGTCCGTAAAATACGACAGCAGGGTGAGATAGCGCACCCTGAACTCGAGCGAGTCGGCGGCCAGAAAGCGGTTCGCGACCGAGTCACGCGCGCCCGCGCCGAGCCGCCCCAGTACCCAGGCATCGCCGTGATCGTAGTCGCGCTTGGGAATGCGCGACAGAATGTCGGCCAGGACCGTGGAGTCGCCACGGACGGCCCGCCGGCGCTCGAGCAGGATCGCCTGTACGGAGGGTTCGAGGTCCTGCGACGTGACGCCGGGGTTTCGGGGAAAGGGATACGGGCCGGCCTGCTCGAAGAATTTGCGGATCCGCAGGGCGCTGTCGGCCACCTGTGGATCCCGGAGGACTGCCAGCCGTGTCATCGCGAGAAGGGCATCGTTCCAGGACCCGTCACCGTTGACCGCGGCCGTGACCCTGGCCCAAAGCCTTCGGGTATTCCTAGATCGGAGCAGCGACACCACGGTGTCCGCTGCGGGAGTCCCTTCCTTGAGCGCCTCGTGCAGCTCGGAGTAGTTGGCTCGGTTCGGGTCGCCCAGCCGCACCTGAACCTGCGCCGCCAGCGGCGTCGCGATCATTACCAGCCCGCTCACACGAAAGATCCGCGACAGGACGCCCTTCACGCCGCGGACTCCGCAGTCCCCTTCGGCGAGACCGAGAGCCAGCACGCCGCGGCCATCAGCACCGCGATCGCCGACGCCATAAGTGCCGTGCGAGACCCCAATCGCTGATAGAGCACGCCGAAGACGACAGCGGCCGGGAGCGCTACCACCCCCGTAACCGCGTGGTACGCGCCGAATCCGCGCCCGGTCCTCACCGGTGCGAGGCGCGCGACCAGAGAGCGTTCGGCGGACTCCGTAAGACCCGCGACGCCGCCGAAAACGAGAAACGCAACTACGACACCCGCCGTCCCTCTCTCGAGCCCCATCGCGCCGATCGCAATGGCGAACAGGACCGCTCCGCCCGTCACTGCGAGCCGGGGGCCGACCGAATCCACCAGCCAGCCGCCGGGATACGAAGCGCCGCTCCGGACTACGTGCAATGCGGCCCAGATCAGCGGTATTAGAGCGACTGCGACGCCGGCCTCCTGCAGGCGGAGCAGCAGCAGCGCTTCAGGAATCCGGCAGAAGGTGAGCGCGGCCAGTGCCAGGACGGGGGGCCAGAATTGGATCGGCGGGTGGGAAGCGGACGGGGGCGGCCCGGAGCGGACGGGAGGGCGATCCGCTGCCGCCGGCTCCTGACCGCTGCCGCCCGCTCCCACCCGTCCACGTAGCACCACGGCCAGCAGCACGAACGCAAGCAGACCCGGGAGTGCGCTCCAGGCGATCACCTGCCGCACGTTTGCACCACTGGACAGGAAGTACCACGCCGCCAGGGAACCCAGAATGGCGCCGAAATGATCGGCTCCGCGATGAAAGCCGTACGCGCGTCCCCGGGCAGCCGGGGGCGTCACTTCGGCGATCAGCGCATCCCTTGGCGGGGTTCGGAGGCCCTTGCCCACCCGGTCGATCACCCTGAAGCCGATCACCTGCGAGGCCGCCCCAGCGACCGATATCAGCGGACGCACCAACACCGCTGTCAGGTACCCGCCCAGAATCAAAGGCCGCCGCCAGCCCGGCCGGTCCGCCAGCCAGCCACTGACCCATTTGAGGGCGGAAGCCGTGAGATCGGCGGCTCCATCCAGCGTTCCCAGCGCTACCGGCCCACCGCCTAGCGAGGTGGTGACGAACGCCGGGAGCAGCGGATAAACCATCTCACTCGCGAAATCATTGAAGAGCGAGACCAGGGACAGCCCCTTAACGGTGGGCGGGACGACGTTCGTGCGGGCGGTTGGCGCGTCGGGGGTGCGGGTGGCTTGCATGGCGGTGGAATATATGTTTGACGGGTTCTGCTCCAGGTCCGACCACAGGAGAGTCATGGCAACGCCGCCGGGCCCGTTTCGCGAATCCAGCCTGTGGTCGACCCCCATCCGCGACCTCGGCCTCACCATCGAGGGGACCCGCCTCGAGCCGATCCTCCAGGAATTCAGGGAGGAGCTGAAGCATGCTGGGCTCATGAAACTGGAGCCTCGCTTCTATCTCTCCACCGAATGGGGAGTCGCCTTTCAGACAGTGGCCATTGCCATCCCTTTCTACCTGGCGCGGCCGGAGCTCACCGCCATCCATCAGGAGTACCGCGGCCACGTGGAGGGGTTCGACCGCGCCGATATTCTGCGCTATCTGCGCCATGAGATGGGTCACGTGGTCAACTACGCCTACCGGCTCTATGAAGACGAGGAGTGGATCCTCCGATTCGGCTCGATCACGCAGCCCTATGAAGAGGACTATCGTCCTCAGCCCTTCAGCCGCCGCTACGTACGCCATCTCCCCGGATGGTACGCCCAGAAGCACCCCGATGAGGACTGGTCCGAGACCTTTGCGGTCTGGCTGACGCCCGGCCTGGACTGGCGAGGGGAATACGAGGGCTGGCCGGAAGCGCTGGCCAAGCTCTCTTATTGCGAGCGCACGGTGGCGCGCCTCCTCGATCGAGACCCCCTGGTCACCGATGCCGAGCCGGACGAAGACGTCGGCGAAATCCCCTATTCGGTCGGCGAGTACTACGAAGACGAACCGACACCTCCGCCGGAGACCACGTTCCCGCCGGGCCTGGACGGCGCGCTCCGGGCGATTTTCGAGCGGCTGGGCGACGGGACAGCGGCAGGTGGCGCCTCGCTCCGCCGAGCCGACGGGCTCATTCGTTCATTGGAGCGGGACCTGATGGAAAACGTGTTTCGCTGGGTGGGCCACTTCCCGGAACGAACCCGGATGTTGGTGCGTCATCTAGCGGAGCGGGCCGGTACGCTCGAGCTGGGATATGAGCCATCCCAGGAGAGTGCGGCCAGGCTCGCGGTGACCACGCTGGTCGCCGCGCTCGCGATGAACTACGTGCACCGCGGCAGCTACTTGCCTTAGCCCGGGTGCTGGTGGCTGTGGGGCATTGCCCAGATCGCACCAGGGTCGTCCGCGAGCACGTTCACGTGCACCATCCAGCCGAACAGCTTTGGCAGGAACCGGCCGCCCACCGCGTCACACGCCGCCTCGGTTGCAATCGGACTTGCCGGGCCGAATAGCGGCCGTCCATCGCGAGTTTCCCGCCACCGATCCCGCTCGCCCAATCGCGGAATGCAGATGTTGGTGTGGAGGTGCCAGCGGGCGATGGACAGCGGCACCCGTCGGTCGAGGTCGTCCAGCGTCGACCGCTGTGGAGCCGTATACATCGCCCCGATCAGGCGCAGGCTGCCGTCCGGCTCGCGACGATACAGGAGCGAGGTCGGCATGGAGGGGTCAAATTCGAAGGCCGCACGCACGGCGGAGCGCCAGCGAGTGTAGTGAAGAACGGGCTGGTTCTTGATGCCAGGCGCGAACGGTCGAAACCCGGCCGCTTCGGCGTTGTGGACATCGGCAAACTGGGAGATCGCCCGCCTGAGCGTGTCGGCGATAGCTGCCGCGCGGGCCGAGTCCGCCGCTGACGCCGGGCGCATAGACGTGAGGGTGAGGTGCGGGCCATCCGTAATGACACCGCCCATCTGCTCATCGACTCTGGCGTGCTCCTCCGATTGACCGGGCAGCGGCCGCGCGCAGCCGAGCAGCCCGGCCGCAAGGCAGAGTTGGAAGAAGACGCGAATTGGTAAGGAGTAGCCCGACTGATGCATGCGGGCGCTGACGGCCGGTCGGGCGGGACGTTAAGCCTCTGAGTCCGCCCTAGCTCCGCTTCCCGTTGTAGCGCTCGACTGCGAGGTTGACGATTCGCTCGACGAGCCGTGGATAGTCGATCCCCGCCGCCGCCGCCGCCATGGCGAACTCGCTGGCTCGCTCGAGGTAGCAGCTGGCGTTGACCTCGAGCACATAGATCTCGCCGGTGTCGGTCAGCCGCAGATCCACCCGGCCGTAATCCCGCACTCGAACCGCCCGATAGGCATCCACGGCCACCTTTTGTAGACGTGCCCGCAACTCGTCGGGCAGCGTCGCCACGATGGTCTTGGTCCCCTTGTACTCGACGCTTCGCTCCTCCCACTTGGCCTTGCTGTCCAGCACCTTGGGCGCCCCTTCCGGCAGGCCGCTGAAATCCACCTCGATCGGCGGCAACGCCTTCGGGGGAGAGTTTCCTACCACTCCCACCAGGAACTCGCGACCTTCGATGAACTCCTCGGCGATGGCCGAATCGTTGAGCTCGGTGCGCACGAAGGCGACCTGCTTCATCAGCTGGAGCGCGTCGTGCACCAGCGATTTGCGGTTCACGCCCAGCGAGGCATCGGAGCGGAGTGGCTTGACGAACAGCGGCATGCGCAGGTTGCCGCCGGTCTCGAGCTCGGAGTCCTTGTTGAAGACCGCGAATCGCGGGTACAGGATGTCTTCGTAGGAGAGAAGCTTTTTGCTGAGCGCTTTGTCCTGGCTCAGGTACAGCTCACCGGGACCGCTGCCGGTGTACTGCACGCCGATCAGATCGAGGAGCCCGGCAATCGGAATGTCGCCGAAAAGATTGTCGGCGAACATCTCCATCAAGTTGAAAACGAGATCGGGTTTGCGGCGCGACAATCCGCTGATGAGCCGTTTGACGTCGCCGTGGACGCCGAGGATCGAAACGCGGTGGCCGAGACGTCGCAGCGTGCGTGCGACCTGCGGCACGACCGGATCGTAGTCCTTGGAATTCTCGTCCGGGCTATCGAGATACGTGAGGACCGTGATCTTCACGTCTTGAAGAATGTCGGAATCGCCCACGCAATGCTAGTCATCCGGGGAGTCCCATTCCCCATCCAGCAAGGCCGGGCGGCAGTGCGCCGTACTGAAGCAGGTCGGCATGAAAGCGATCAAGTGCGGCGCCGCTCGTTGCCGCGCCCGCGGCGGCCCGGAGGGAGAGAAGCTCGCGGCGACCTAGCGCGGCCGCCGATCCGTCGGTCGGATGAGCCAGACAGCGTCGCAGCTCCACTTCTGCGTTGCCGCGCGAAAACGCCGCGCGGTCGGTCAACAGCGCGATGGCGTCTTCGACCGACATCCCGCGGGCGTGAATGCCCACATCGACCGCCAGACGTCCGGCCGCACGGAGCAAGCGCACCAACCGGAACACCCGCGCCTCCGGCTCCACGTACAGGCCTCGCTCCGCCAACCATTCCTCCGCGTACAGCGCCCATCCTTCGACCGCGATCGGCGCGCGGAGAGTCTGCCGCACCTTGCTGCCGAGCGTCCGTGCATTGCTCTCTTGCAGGTGACGCCCGGCCAATCCCGCGGCGGCGATCGCGGGCACGGCACTCCGGCCCAACCGATCCGCCGGAAGCACCAGGCGCGCCGACTCGTTGTCGAGCGATTGTGGCGCTGGGAGATAGGTGACACGGGGAAAGGCAAAGCGCAGGTAAGCCGGGGCTACCAACACCTCGGGCCCCGGGGGGACCGGAATCCCAGTCTGGCTCACCAGGCGACGCACCTGCTCGAGCGCACTCGCCAGCGCGGGTACCGCGGTCACCATTTCCTGCTCTGCATGGGCCAGGAGATCGCGCCAGCCAGCGGTCGCACTCGCGTTCCGCGCTTCGGCAACCAGCGCAGCTTCGGTCTCGTCCAGCAGCCGGGCCGCGTAGCGTCCGAGCCCCACAGGACCCTCCCGCACCGCGTACCGATGGTGAACCCGCCGCTCGAATCGCTTCTCTCCCAGCACCACACCTACCAGCGCCGACTCCTGCTCCACCTCAGATCGAAGCCAATGGCCGAATCCAGTCAGCGCCTGCAGCGCCATTGCGACCGTCGCATTGAACCCATCCGCGTCGCCCACGCCGGTACCGGACTCCGCGGGGCTGGGCTGGGCCACCGCGACCAGCGTCGCTGCGTGAACCAGCAGCTCTCCCACGCCGCCGAGCTCCGCCAACGCGCCGTCCACCAGGAGGTGCGGCGGTCGGTGGAGTGTCGCCTGCGCGGACGCCAGAAAGGTGGGGATCGCCGTAACACAATCAATCAGCCCGGGCCCGGCTGCATCAACCGAAAAGACAAAAGAAGTGAGCGCCCGGGCGAGATGATCGATCCAGAATTGTGGATTGCGGGTCGGACCGTGATCCTCCTCCAGCCTGCCGATGGCTACTCGCACGTCGTCGAGCAGCGCCGTCCGATCGATCTCGTCGGCGAGGTCATCGACTTCCAGCTCCTCGAGCGCTGCCGCCGTGGCCCGTACTGCCGCCCCCGTGCTCCCGAATCGCCTCGCGGTCGAAGCGGCCCACTCGCGCGCCGGTCGAAACGAAGCCGGCGGCGTTTGCCGCCGCCGAATCGAGATGCCGAAGCAAGTCGCCGTAGGACTCGCAGAGCCGGTCCAGCTCGCGCATCAGGAATGCTGCCTTGCCGCCACTTCGGAATGGTCCCCCAGGGTTACGCTCCCCGCCAGCCCCTCGACTAGGACGCTGTTGCCGATCAACGCGCCATCGAGGCTGACGTTCCGAAGCGTCGTGTCCCGCCCCACAATTGCATTGGCGAGGGTGCTGTCCGTGATCTTGGTCCCCCGCTCCAACGACACATTGGGACCCACCGTACTCCGCTCGATGGTCACGCCATCTTCGATGTAAACCGGTTCCCGGATGGTCACGCCGGGGAACGAGACGCCGCGTGCCGCTCCTTTGCGAAGCAGGATCTCGTTGGTCTCGAGCAGAGTGTCCAGCTTGCCGCAATCGTACCAGCCTCCAACCTCGGCGGTGTAAATGCGCTTGCCGTGCTCGATCATCCACTGGAACGCGTCGGTGAGGTAGTACTCGCCCTTGTTGGGCGGAGCAGCCAGCACGTGATCGATGCCCTGCCAGAGACTATCGACTGCACGGATATAGTAGAGCCCGATGTTCGCCAGGCGTGAGATCGGCTCCTTGGGCTTCTCTACGATTCGGCTCATGTAGCCTTGCGAATCGGTCACCACCACCCCGAACCGCTGATAGTCCTCCACCTCCTTGGCCCAGATGATCCCGTCAGCATCCACCCGGTTGATGAGCGTCAGGTCGGCCTCGAACACGGTGTCGACGAAGATGATCAGCACCGGCCCACGAACGAACGGTCGGGCCAGGTTCACCGCGCCGGCGGTGCCGTCCTGCACCTTCTGCTCGATGTAGCGAGACGGATAGGCATACCGAGCGCGGGTGTACTTCTCCACCTGATCCTTGAGATGCCCCGTGATGTAGATCAGCTCGTCCACCTGCAATCCCTCCAGCCGATCCATCACCCAGTCCATCACAGGCCGACCTGCGACCTTGAGCAGGGGCTTGGGCACGAGGTGAGTGTGAGGCCTGAGCCGGGTGCCCTTACCGGCCAGCGGGATGATCACTTGCACGGGTCGGACCCTCGGCCGTACCGATCCTCCAGGCGAACGAGATCATCCAGCTGGGGGGTAGACGCCTCGAGGACGTCACTGTCCTGCACTGCTTCGATCTGGTGGATCAACTTGGGAGGGATGTGGACCGTTTCGCCTGCACGGAACGGACGGGACACCAACTGCTCACCCTCCTTGGTCCGCAGCACCAGCTCGCCGCGAAGCACGTGCATGGTCTCGTCCTTGAAGTTGTGGTACTGCAGGCTCAGAATGTGCCCCGCCTTCACATGCAAAATCTTTCCGACGTACTGGTCGGTGCGGGCCCACACCAGCTCGTAGCCCCACGGCTTATCTATCCGGTATGGCACCTCGGCCATCAGCCCTCCGCGTAGTGCAGGGTGAATGCCCGCGGGCGGGCGATGCAGTCGTGCACGCAGACGCCGCAGCCGACGCAGCCTTCCCGCCGAAGCGATGGATGCCCGGACTCATCGATCACCAACGCCGCCTCACCAACCGGACAGGCGTCGACACAGACCCGACACTCGCTCCCCTGGAACGTGACGCAGTTCTCCGGCAGGAATTCGAGTTCGGCCAGGCGGTACCCGTCCCAACCTCGGGTGGGCACGCTGAGCGCGCCGGTAGGGCAAGCCCGGGCGCAAGGCATGTCCGCACAAGCCACACAAGGTTGGTGTTCCGGCTGGAGAAACGGCGTACCTGCCGCCAGTCCCGCGTCCGAGCCGGCGGTCCCGATTGCTTGCACGGGACACACAGGCACGCACGCGCCGCAACGGGTACACGCGGCGAGGAACCCGACTTCAGGCAGCGCGCCCGGCGGCCGCACGTAACGCCGCTGGACGATCTTTCGCTCCGTCTCCGCTACGAGCCGCTCGAGCCACTCCCCGAACACGGAGTGCAGTAGGTCTCGGCGATCGGAGTGGATGGGCAGCATCGGCGACGTCGTGGGAGAAACGTGGGGGAAAGATAGGCGGGACGAGGTCATGCGCGCATCGCCACGGAAGACGAGCTTCGCGAGCGATTCCGCTCCGGAGCGCGCCTGCACGGTGGCGCAGGACAGCGTCCCAGCGAACATCATCGGCCCATGCCCGGCGCGTATGCCAAGTTACGGGTGCATCTCGTCTGGGGCACCCGGGGCCGCCGGCCCTGGCTCGATCCAGAATGGCGCGGCCGCCTGTTCGCCCGGATGGATATCCTCGCAGCGACGCTCGGCGCACGCCTGGTGTCGGCGGGAGCGGGTCGCGATCACGTGCATCTATATATCGAGCTGCCGGCCACTCTCGCGCTCGCGCCAGTCATAGACGCGGTCAAGCTCGGCAGCGCTCGCTGGATCCGGCGCACGTTCGCCCACCGGAACGGCTTCGACTGGCAGGGCGGATATGCGGCCTTCAGCGTGACCCCGCACGACGACGCGCGGTTGCTGGACGATTTGCGGCACCAGGACGTTCGTCACCGCGACCGTGACTTTGCGCGCGAATACCTCGCGCTGCTCGAGCTGCACCAGGTCCCATACGATTTGCGCGAGGCGTGGGACTGAACGGGCGTACCAGCCGTTGAAGAAAGTAGCGAGCCCCACCCAAGCGTGGAGCTCGCTGTCCAGCTGATCCAGGCTAGCCTATTTGGAGAGCAACTGGCGGCGCAACCGCGTCAGGCGCCGGCGAACCGAGCCGTCGTACACCCGCTCGCCCACTCGCACCACAGCCCCACCCAGCAGCTGCGGCTCGGTGGTGAAGCTGGCGATCACTTCCTTTCCAAACGCCTTGGACAGCCCTGCCTCGAGGCTCCGGCGGAGCGCGTCGTCCGGGGTCCGCGCCAGGGTAACGCCGGCGCGCAGCCGGTTGAACTTGATGTCGAGCAGCGCCGCATACTGGTTGGCGATGTCGCGCAGCCGCTGCGCGCGGCCCCGGCGCACGACGGCCTGAAGGAACAACACGAACTGCTTGGGAGCGTCCTTGAGACCGGCCCCAAGCAGGCGGCTCTTCTCACCCTTGGGCACGCGGGGCGACATCAACATGTCATTGATAGCCGGCGTTGTCTCGACCACGCCAGCGACGGCGTCGATCAAGTCGGCGTACAGCTCCGTCTTCCCGGTGTGTTCGCCGAGCTGAAAGAGCGTTTCCGCGTAGTTCCGGGCAACCGCGGGCGATTTCACCGGCCCGGCTCCAGGGTGGCAAGGTAGGATTCGACCAGCTTTCGGTCGCTATCACTGCCCAGCCGCTCGCTGATCAGCTTCGACGCCGCAGCGAGCGAGATGTCCACCGCCTCGCGCCGCAGCTCCACCAGCGCCCGCTCCCGCTCGGCCCCAATCTCGCGGCGCGCCCGCTCCAGCAGCTCTTCCTGCTCCTGCCTGGTCTTCTGCATCGCGAGGGCCCGTTCCTTCTCGGCCGCCGCCCGGGCGTCAGCCAACAGGCCGCTCGCCTGGGTCCTGGTATCGAGCAGGAGCTTCTTGTGCTCCTCGAGGAGGCGGGCCGACTCCGCCCGGTTGCGCTCCGCCTCGGCAAGCTGCTCCTCCAGACGCTTCTCCCGGGCTTCGACCGCCCCAAGCAGCGCGGGCCAGGTAAAGCGCTTGAGCACCAGGAACAGGAGCCCGAAGACGACCAGCGTCCAGATCATGAGCCCGCCGTTCACTACCAGCGGGCCGCTGGCCTCTCCCCCCTCTTGGGCGACGGCGGGGACGGCGCTGAGCAGCGCCGCCCCAAGGCCGAGCCAGAACGCTCTCTTCATGGCGTGTACCTCAGAACGTGATCTTGCCCTGCATCAACAGCGCGATGACGGCCACGAATAGCGCGACGCCTTCGATCAGCGCGGAGAAGATCAGGCCGGCCGTCTGGATTCGCGCACTGTTCTCCGGCTGCCGGGCCATACCCTCGGCCGCCGAGCCACCGATCCGCCCGATTCCGACACCGGCGCCAAGCACGGCGAGTCCAGCGCCCAGTCCGGCCCCGATGAGGCCGTAGCCCTTACCGGCCGTGGCGGCCGCAGCGTCCTGGAGGAAGGCAAGCATCTGCAACATGTCAGACTCCGTCGTAAGCAGGAGATCCGTTGGGTTCGCGCCCGCCGCGCGTGAGCCGATTCTCCCTGACCGGCTTCGCCGCGGTGACCCGCCGACGCCCCGACTCCTCACCGGAGTCCCAGAGCAGCGGGCATCGTCCGCCGTTCGGCGGACTACAGTGCCGGGACCGCGCGAGCGCTCGCGCCCCAGCTTCCCCCAGTCTCCCCTTCTCCCACAGTTCCGTGCTCCGCGCGCATCAGCCCAATGAACACCGCGGTGAGCAGCGTGAACACGAACGCCTGCAGAAACGCGACAAACAGCTCGAGCATCATCACCAGCGTCGCCATCACCGAGGCAACGCCACCAACTACATAGCTCTGGAAG
>Ga0310813_10001578_pt1 | contig 13763 bp, 10 predicted proteins | sample YN3metagenome_FD_203086 | JGI IMG/M metagenome (GOLD analysis project Ga0310813, IMG submission 203086) | Soil microbial communities from experimental microcosm in Duke University, North Carolina, United States - YN3 | ecosystem: Engineered > Artificial ecosystem > Soil microcosm > Unclassified...
CGAAGACGTTCTACTACCCGCGTGCCGATGCGGCTGCGCAAGGACGCATCGGCGTTCGCAAAGATCCCACGCAAGGCACGCCTGCATCGCTCGATCTGCATCGAGTGCGTCTGCTCGAAACGCGTTTGCTCATCAACACAGCTTCCGGCTGGGTCGCGATTCCGTACGTGTGGAACGCCGAGCAGACCGAAGCGACGCTCGCGCTCGCAGGCGATTCGTTGTCGCTGGAACTGGTCAGCGACGAAGGTCACCAGCCGTTCGCCTACCTGGTCCCCGACACGAATCAATGCGCCGGTTGTCATGCGCTCGAACATCACTCGCAGAAGATCGAGCCGATCGGCATCCGCGCGCGTCACCTGAACAAGACGTTCCGCTACGGCGAGACGACCGAGAACCAGCTCGCGCATTGGCAGAAGGTCGGGTTGCTGACCGGCGCACCCGATCCGGCACAAGCGCCGCGCAATGCCCGTTGGGACGATCCCGCGGACGGCGATCTCGAGGCCCGTGCGCGTGCTTACCTGGATGTAAATTGCGGGCACTGCCACCGGCCGCGTGGCGCCGCGAGCACCTCGGGCCTGCTGCTGCACGCGCAGGAGAGCGAGCGCGTCCATCTCGGCGAGTGCAAGATTCCGATTGCGACCGGCCGCGGCTCCGGCGACGCATTGTTCGACATCGTTCCGGGAACTCCGGACGAGTCGATTCTGTTGCACAGGATGCTTTCCACAGAAGCGGACGTCGCGATGCCCGAGCTCGGCCGAGCGCTGGTCCATATCGAGGGTGTTTCGCTGATCCGCGACTGGATTGCGGCGCTTCCGGGCGGTTGTCCTACGCCCCGTTAGGGTGCAGACTCGTTCACGGAAGTCCCGCCGATGGTGACACGCTCCTCGCTCATCTGGGTCATGACCGGCATTGCTGCCGGCATCGCGGGCGGCTGGCTGTGGAATCGCGAGCACGGGGTCGACGTCGAGCCTTCCACTGCAACGACGCTGCCGACGATAACCGAGCCGATCCGCTCGCCGTTCACGCAGCGGCACGAAGAACGTGCGAATTACCTGTCGCCGTCGCAAGCGTCCAGCTCCAGCAAAGCGGAACGCGAGAGCTCACAGCCCTCCGAATTCTCGCATCGCGAATCGATCTATGAGTCAGCCAAGCACGCTGACCGCGACCAGCTCGCTACGATGATCGCCGCTGCGCGTTCAATCACGAATCCCGTCGAACGACGCAACACGCTCGACGTACTGCTGCTGCGCTATGCGGAGCTCGATATCGACGGCGCGCTCGGTCAAGCGCTCGAGAACGATCCGGAGACAGCCGCACATCTGCTGGCATCACTCACCGCTGTCGCACCGGAGCAGACTTGGGAGCGCGCCAAGCAGGTGACCAATCCCGCCGAGCGCTTCACCTATCTCCAGGCCGTGGTCGAAGCGTGGGCTGCGCAGGACCCGGAGCGCGCATTCTCCAAGGTCGCCGATCTGCCTGCCGAATGGCAACGCAGCGAGTTGCTGGAAGCAGTCGTGACCAGCATCGCCGCGCGCGATCCGCGCCAGGCGCTCAAGCTCGTGGACAGTCAGGGACCGATCGTGTCAGGGCGGCTGACCGAGCTGATCGCCACGCAGTGGTCGCGAACCAATCCGAGCGAAGCGGCGCGCTGGGTCGAAGGACTGTCGCGCCAGGATCAGGGTCGCTATGCGTATCGAATCGCAGAAGCCTACGTCGCGCAGAAGCCGAGCGAAGCGCTGGCCTGGGGACTGCGGCTGGCCGGTTCGCCCGAGCGCTATCTCTGGTCGTCGATGCTCGGCGAGATGGCGAAGTACGATCCCGATCAGGCGCTGCAGATCGCGCAGTCGGCGGAGAGTCCCGCGCAACGTGCGCAAGCGATGGGCAAGGTGCTGGCTGCGATCGCGCAAACCAACCCATCGCTGGCGATGACGCATTTGATGAAGTTACCCGCAGGTGGCATGCGCTCTGAGGTTCTCGGCGAAGTCGCTCGCAGCGTTGCTGCGCTGACGCCGGCGCAAGCGCTCGACTGGCTCAACGACATCGATGAGAAGTCCCTGCAGCTCGAAGCGGCGAACGGGCTCGGTTGGGCAATGTCGAGCCGCAACGCCGAAGCGGCCGCGCAGCTCGTCGATCGCATTCCGAAGGAGGCGCGCGCCAACTGGATCACTGCTGTGGCACTCGGCTATGCCTCGTCCGACGTCGAGAAAGGTCGCCAGTGGGTGCGACGCTACGGCAACGAAGGAGCCCAGACCGCGACGCAATTCGCGCGCGCCGTGGCTTCGCGAAATCCTGAGGCTGCAGTACAACTTGTCGAAGACGCCGCCGACGATCAAGAGCGCGACAAATTGCTGCGTGGTCTGTTGCCGCCGCTTGCCGAGCATTCGCCCGCGCTCGCCGCACGCCTGGCGAGCCGGGTCACGAACGATGATTTGCGGGAGCGGTCGATCATTGACGTCGCCGGCACTTGGGCGCAATACGATCCGCCAGCCGCACGCAAGTGGGTGACGTCGCTCGACGATGGTCCCGCGAAGGAGCAGGCGCTGACGGTACTGGTCCAGCGCGGCGGCAACTCGGTCGATGACGTGCAGCAGATCATCAACCAGATCCAGACGCCCGAGCGTCGCTCGCAGGCAGTGCTGATGGCCGCGATGAACATGTCGCGCAACGACATGGATGGCGCGCGCACCTTGTTGCGCCGTTATCCGCTCGATCCCGCGCGGCAGCGGCAATTCGACGACTACGTGCAGCGGCGCGGCCGGGGCCAGTGAGCTCGTTGCAAATTCCCGGTCTGTTGAACGTGCGCGAGCTCGGCGGGCATCCGACCCGCGACGGCGCGAAGACGCGCTCGCATTCGTTACTGCGCGCCGACGATCTCGTGCAGCTCACCGACGCAGGCGTGCAGGCACTCGCTGACTACGGTGTACGCACCGTGATCGATCTGCGCTGGCCTGGCGAAGTTGCCGCGAGAGCGCATCCGGTCGCGGCCGGCGATGCGCATGGCGTGCGCTATCACCACATCTCACTCCTTGCGGACGACGAGATGGAATGGGCAGCGCTCTGCGGTGCGTGCACCAAGGAGACGTGGAAGATCGCGGTGCTGGAGCACACGCGTCCGCAGCTCAAGGATGTGCTCGACGTCATCGCCGACGCTGCGACCGAGCCGCTGCTGTTTCACTGTGTCGCGGGCAAGGATCGAACGGGCTTGATCGCGGCACTGTTGCTCGCGCTCGCCGACGTCGAGCCGGATGCGATCGCTGCCGACTACGCGGCGAGCACGACGCGTCTCACCGACGCGTATCTGCTGCGGTATTCCAATCTCGAACGAGCGGAGATCTTCGAGGCGCTGCGTTGCCCGGAAGAGGGCGTTCACAACATGCTTGCGTATCTCGCGCAATACGGAGGCGCCGCAGGCTACCTCCGCGAGATCGGACTGACTGACGCCAGGATTGCTCGATTGCGCGCGCGTCTTCGTTAGCTGTGGTTGTGGACGCTACCATTGCGTCGCGTGAGCGGGCGCTCGCCATCGGCCTTTTCGATTGCGGCGAGCGCCTGTTCGAGCTGCTGGCCGCGCAGGGCGGGCAGGGCTTCCTTCAGGGCCGCATATAACTCGGGAGCGCAGGCGATCAGGCGGGCGTTTGCTTCAGCGGAGGTATCGTCGGGGCCGAGGCCCATGTGACAGAGCGCGATGTGCCACACCACTCCGTCCACCACTGCGTCGACGCAGGGCTCCGAGGGATATCTCGGGTCGGTGCCAATGATCCACGGTCCTGGTGTGTGATTACCCATAGCGCCCTCCAGGCTTTTGGCTGCGACGTTTGACTGCCCGCCTGAATTAGACCGCTCGACCGTGTAGCCTCAGCCCCCTGATTTCCAACGACGAAAACCGGCCGGACGCCACACCGTTCGATATATTTTCAGCATCGCACCATTTGCCGATTTGTCACATACCACCTAAGAGGAAGGCGCAGATATGTTTCGAGCTGCGGTATTGATCACTGCGCTCGTCGCTCCCGCTGCATTCGCGGCGGAGCCGAGCTGGGTCGAAGAGAGCAATCGCCACGCGCAAATCCTGCTCGACGTCATGGCGCGCTACAACGCCGAAGGAGCGGCATCGTTCGGCGTCGAAGGCCACGACAGTGAGATCGTCGATCTCAAGCCGCGGTTCTCCGAGCGTCAGGAAGCGGACCTCGGCGCGGCGATCGTCAAGCTGGAGCAGTTGCGCGGCAGCACGACGGATCCGCTGGTCCGCCGCGATCTCGACATCCTCATCGGCGCCGCGAGCGACCAGAAGCACAGCGCGGAGTTGAATCGGCAACTCACGCTGCCGTTCTTCGACGTGGGCCAGGCGGTGTTCCGCGGCTTTCAGGATCTGCTCGACCCGCGCATCCCGAAGTCACGGCAGAAGGCGGCGCTGGCGCGTCTGCATCGCTACGCCGGCGCGGAGAAAGGTTACGAGCCGATCACCGTGCTCGCACGGGCGCGCTACGAGGAGCAGGCGGGCAACGCGCAGTTGATCGGTCCGTGGATCGTCGAGGCACAGCAGTATCTCGATAACCAGCCGCGCTATCTCGACGGCATCCAGCAGCTGCTCGAGGGGAGCGGGCTGAAGGGCTGGCAAAAGGACTTGAAGTCACTGCGCGCGCAGTTCGACGACTACAGCAAGTGGGCGACGGCGACAGTGCTGCCCCGGGCACGCAAGACGAACCAATTGCCCGCGCAGTTGTATGCCGATTCTCTGCAGCGCTTTGGCGTGGAGATGGATCCGCACGAGATCATGGCGCGCGCACTGGCTAGCTATCAACAGACGCGCAGCGAGATCGAGCCGCTCGCGCGGCGCATCGCCGAGGAACGCAAGTGGAGCAAGACCGGCTATCGCGACGTCATCCGCGAGTTGAAGAAGCAGCGTATTCCGGATGACCAGCTGCTCGCGTTATACACCGGGCGACTGGAGCAGATAGAGGCGATCATCCGCCGCGAAAACTTCATAACGCTGCCGAATCGCAAAGCGGTGATCCGGCTGGCAACCGCGGCTGAATCGGCAGCTACGCCGGCGCCGCACATCGATCCGCCGCGTCTGATCGGCAACACCGGGGAGCCTGCAGAGTTCGTACTGCCGACGAGCAATCCGAATGCTGCGCCGGGCTCGGTCATGGACGATTTCAATTACGACGCGATCGCCTGGACTCTCACCGCGCACGAGGCGCGACCGGGCCACGAGTTGCAGTTCGCGAGCATGCTCGAGCATGGAGTGTCGACGGCGCGGGTAGTGTTCGCGTTGAACAGCGCCAACGTCGAAGGCTGGGCGCTGTACGCCGAGGCAGAACTGAAACAGTATCTGCCGCCGGAAGGTCAGCTCGGCGCGTTGCAGATGCGGATGATGCGCGAAGCGCGCGCCTTCCTCGATCCGATGCTGAATCTGGGATTGATCGAGCCGGATGCCGCCAAGCGCTTCCTGATGGAGGAAGTCATGCTGTCCGAGCCGATGGCGAAACAGGAGGTCGATCGCTACACGTTCCAGGCACCGGGCCAGGCGACCTCTTACTTCTACGGCTATTCGCGATTGAACGCACTGCGCACGCGCCTCGAGCTCGCGCTGGCCGGTCGCTTCGACCGACATCGCTATCACGACTTCATCGTGGCGCAGGGACCATTGCCGTTCGATCTGTTGGAACAGGCGGTGGAAGAGGAGTTCCTGGGCAAGGCCAAAAGTTAACGGAACGGCTGTGCAGGCCCGCCGTCTCACCGCAGTAGGACTGCGAAACGGTGGCCTGCATGCGTACGCAAAATCTGTGGGTGGTCGGTCTCGCGTTGGCGTGGAGTGCAGCGGCAGCTGCGCAGAGTACCAATCAGCCGGTGATTCCGGCGGACACGTCGCCGCCGCCGTTGCCGCAGTCGCCGGCACCGGCGGATACGTCGCCACCGCTGCTGCCGCAATCGCCGTTTCCAGCGGATACGTCGCCGCCGCTGCAGCCGACTACTGCGGTGAGTCCCAATCGAGTGGACTGCTCACGGCTACGCGGCCCGACTATTCCTTTCGAGTGTCGCTCGGCGCGTAGGCGCTGATCTGGCAGCCACGGAAGGCTAGCGGAACAGCTGCGACGACGCCTGGCGCGCAGACGCCAGTGAATCAGCCCAGCACGTTTCCGTCGTCTTCGGGCTCCATGCCGCAGCAAACAATCATGCCGAACCAGTCGAACTCTGCCAGCCGCGCGCGTGACACAGACAGCGCAACTCGCGCGCGAACAGGTACACAGAGCGTGGTGCCGCCAGCATCGCGCGGTGTCGGTACGACGGCCAATCTCCCCGACTGCTCGCAGAAGCGCGGCCTCGAGAAATCGGAAGGCGAGCGGCGCGATACCGTGCGTGACGATCTGCTGGCCGGCGTGACGACCACGCAGCAGCCCAAGCCGCCGCAGTAAGGCGATCTATTTCGTTGTTTCGCTGAGAGCGTAGGCAATGATGTGGCCGCCGAGCGGATCCGGCGGCGACTTGTCGTCCGACTCCGCCATGCCGAAGCGCGACGCCCCCGGAACGGTCAGCACGACGATCTGACGTTTGGTCTTTGGCGAGAGATAACTCATCGGCGTCGCTTGTGCAGGTGAGGGCAGGTAGTCGCGCCACAGCTCGTCGCCCGTCTTCAGATCGAACGCACGGAAGTAGCGGTCCATGCCGCCGCCGAAGAAGATCAAGCCGCCATGCGTGACGATCGAGCCCGCAGCGAGCGGCACGCCCATCGGCAGGCGCAAACCGATCTTGTGGCCCCACGGGCCGCTTTCGTTGGTCGTGCCGAGACGCTTGTTCCAGAGCACCTGTCGTGTCTGCAGGTCGACGACAGCGATGCGTCCGTACGGCGGCCGCATGCACGGCACTTGCAGCGGCGACATGAACATCTTGATGTCGGCGGCGTAGGGCGTGCCCAGCTGCAAGTAGCGCTTCACGTCCTTCGGCACCTGCGCGCGCGGAATCAGCGCGAGGCGGCTGCCCATGATCAGCGGCGTCGCGACCAGCAGCTGATTGTCTTCGTCGACCGCAACGCCGCCCCAGTTGAAGCCGCCGGCGTTACCGGGAAACACGAACGTGCCTTCCACCGACGGCGGCGTGAAGTGACCCTCGTAACGCATCTTGCGGAACTCGCGGCGGCACCACATCTGGTCGAATGGCGTGAGGCCCCACATGTCGGCTTCGCTGACGTCGGGTCGGAAGCGCGGCATGCCGGTCGAGAACGGCTGCGTCTTCGAGAGCCACTCGTATTGCACGGGGTCCTGCGGTACGGGTTGCTCTTCGACATCGGCGAGCGGCGTGCCGGTGCGTCGATCGAGCAGGAACAGCTCGCCGCGTTTCGTCGGCTGCACCAGCGCAGGCACGCTGCTGCCATCGGGTTGCGGCAGGTCGACGAGTGTCGGCTGCGACGGAACATCGTAGTCCCACACGTCGTGGTGCACGGTCTGGAAACTCCAGCGCACGGAGCCGTCAGTGACATCGAGGGCGACGACCGAGCTCGCATATTTTTCGGACGCATCCGAGCGATGCGCGCCGAAGAAATCAGGCGTGCTGTTGCCGGTCGGTGCGTAGACTAGGCCGAGCGCGTCGTCGTAGCTCATCAGCGTCCACACGTTCGGCGTGCCGCGCGTGTACTGCTCGCCTTCGCCAGGCTCGGTGTTGATACCGGGCCGGCCCATGTCCCACGCCCAGGTGAATTTGCCGGTGATAGCGTCGTAGGCGCGGATCACGCCCGACGGCTCGCCGACTTCGAAGTTGTCCGCGACGCGCGTGCCGACGACTGCGAGATTGCGTGCGATCAGCGGCGGCGTCGTGACCAGATAGATGTTCGGCTTCGCTGCGCCGATGCCTTTCATCAGGTCGACTTCGCCGTTGACACCGAAGTTCTGGCAGCGCGCACCGGTCGTTGCATCCAATGCCAGCAGATGCGCGTCCGTCGTGCCCATGATGATGCGCGACGGACAGTCACCGTTGTAACCGTCCGGCGCGTGGTAATAACTCACGCCGCGACACGTACCGTTGAAGCCGACGGGCGCAATCTTCATCTGCGGATCGAATTCCCAGCGCTTCGCGCCGGTTTCGGCATCGAGCGCGACGACGACGTTCATCGCCGTGCACACGTACAGCAGATCGCCGATCTGCAGCGGCGTCGCTTTGAACTGGCCGGTGCGGCCCGTGCGGTAGTGCCAGATCTCCTTCAGGCCACTGACGTTCGATGCGTTGATCTGATCGAGTCGCGAGTAGCGCGTGCCATGCGGCGTGTTGCCGTAGTTGTGCCATTCGCCTGACACATTCTCCGGCGCTGCTTTTTCTTTCGCGACATTGCGCGCGGTCAGTTCATGAGCGGTGTTGCGTGAGCCGACGATGAAGATCGCAACGACAGCCAGCGCGCTCGCGGCGGCAATCGACTGGCTTCGCGAGCTGCCAAGCAACTTCGGTGTCTGCTGCGGCGGATAGAGTCCGCGACGCGCGAACGGCGTCAGCAACCACGCACCGAGCAGCGCCAGCAACCACAATCTCGGCGCGAGCGCCCACAGATCGGTGCCGACTTCATACAGCGACCACGCCAGCGTCACTGCGAGCAGCGCGCCGAAAATATGCGAGCCGAGCTTGTTGCCGCGCCAGAGAAGAATCCCGGATGCCAGCAGCGCGACACCCGCCAGCGCGTAGTAGAGAGAGCCGCCGACAGCGGCGAGAGGTATGCCGCCGTAGAGATACGCGATCGCCACGAGCAGGACGACCGCGGCGAAGATGCGAGGCGGACGAGGCATTACTTCCCCTTCGGGCGGAATGCGAGCAGTACGTTGCCCGGCGCCTGGCTGAACTGGCCGTAGCCCGAGCCGACGAACAGCATACCTGCGCCGGCGAAAACCGAATGGCTCTCGATGCTGCCGCCCTTGCCTTCAACGCCGTTCAGCGTCGGGAAGTCACGCAGCGTGTCGTATTGCCAGACGATATCGCCGCTCGCGGCGGCGTAGATATAGAGACGGCCATCGACGGCGCCCGCGACGACGGACTTGTCGATGACTAGCGGCGAAGCGGAGAGGCCGTAACGCTCGCCACACAGCGCAAAGCGCTCCTGACGTCCATTCGCGCAATCCGGCTGCACGGGTTTACTCCACAGGACCTTGCCGGTTTCGATCGCGACTGCGTTCATCGCGGGTTGCGGCACATAGCCAGCGACCGGCAGCGCGGGATCGTTGATCGGCGCGAAGACGCGCTCGTCGTCGATCGCCAGTCCCCAGTGAATGCCGCCGAGCGGCGTGCCCATGCCGAACGTGTGCCGCCACAGCACTTTGCCTTGCGCGTCGGGATCGAGGCCCCAGAGATCGCCGGACTTCTGGCCCGCGATCAGGATGTCGTGGCCATTGCGACGCTTGCCGATCACGACGCCGGCGCCGAAGTCGTAATCCTTCAGCACGCTGTCGTCGGGGCTCGGGCAGTTCGGGTTGGACTTCGACTGATCGAACTGACAGCCGAGATGCCACACGTCGCGCGCCAGCGCCTGGAAGCTCCACTTCAACTCGCCCGTCGCGAGATCGAGTGCGAGCACGGCGTCGCTCGTGTTGGTTGCAGGCAGCGAAGTTGCCTGGCCGGTGCCGGAGTAGACGAGCCCGCGTTTGATGTCGACCGACGGCGTCGACCAGATCGGCGCGCCGGACGGGCCGCGCTGCTTCACGCCCGTGGAGCTGACTTTGCCGGTGTACTTCGCGTCTTCCATCGTGTGTGCGGTCCACAGCTTGTGACCGTCGGTCGCGTCGAGCGCGACGACTGCGCCGTGACCTTCGCAGCATTCGTATTTCGGATCGGCGCCGCGGCCGACGCCGGAAGAGGAGATCGGCACGATGATGCGGTTGCCGACGAGCACCGGCGCGCCGGTGATGCCGCCAAAGGTGTCGTGACGCGCTTCGGCTTTCCAGATCTGCGTTCCGGTTTTCGCATCGACAGTGTGGACGTTGCCGCGCGCGTCGCCGAAGACCAGCGCCATCTGGCCGGTCCCGCCGAGCTCGCCATACGACAGCGACGAACGCAGCGGCACGCCGGCGTCGTAGGCCCACTTCACGCACGCGCTGCGCGTGTCGAGCGCGAGGACTTTGCCGGTCGGCGTCGGCGAATAGAACATCGTCGTGCCGATGATCGCGGCGGAGCTGCGCAGTCCCGCGGTTTTCGGAAATGCGATCGCCCACGCGAGCTCGAGGTTGCCGAGATCCTTGCTGCTGAGTCCTGCTTGTTGCGCGGTCAAGCGACGGCTGTTGCGCGGGTCGGTGCCGTACATCGACATCGCGATCGGCTGATTGAGATCGACGGAGCGCTGGTCGGGCTTGCACATCATGGCTGCGACCCAGTCGCCGGCGGTATCGGCCGCGGCGAGATAACCGATGAGTTGCTCGAACTGCTCGCGCGGTACGGCAGATCCCTGCTGCCGCATGATTCCTTCGGTGAGCGTGAAACGCAGCGTTTGCGCGCTCATCTGCTGGAGTGCCGAGAGCGCGGGCGCGCGCGTCGCCGGCATGTTGTGGCACGCCGCGCAGTATTGTTCGTAGACGGCTTTGCCGGGGTGATCGGCGCTGGCTGCCGCGGCAGCCGCGAGAATGATCGTGGACGCAAAAGCGAGCATGGGCGACGCACACCTCTCTTGTTTTCTGGTCGAAAGCGGCCGAGGCCCTTTCGACAGCGTCCGTCAAAAGGCGTGACTTTTGCCGGACTCGTGAATGTGTGCGCTTGGTTTACCGCAACCGTCGCGGCGGCGACGTCAAGAAGCGTCAGCCGCGAGTTCTTTCTCGATCGCCTGTTGCAGTTCTGCGGCGCGCGCCTGGCCAACGTGCATTTCGCCGATCGCGGTGGCGGCGATGCGGCCGTGCTTGTCGATCACATAGAACGCCGGCCAGTACTCGTTGTCCAGCGCCTTCCAATAAGAGTAGTCGCCGTCGACCATCACCGGGTTGGTGATCTTCTGCTCGGCGACGGCGGCGCGCACGTTGGCGATCGAGCGCTCTTCGGGCAACTCCGGCGTGTGCACGCTGATGATCACGAGGTCCTTGTCGGCGTAGCGCTGCTGGATAGCATGCAGCCACGGCTGAGTGTTGCGGCAGTTGATGCACTCGAACGCCCAGAACTCGACCAGCACGACCTTGCCGCGCAGCTGGTCCAGCCGCAACGGTTTGGAGTTCAGCCATTCAGTCTGGCTGGAGTGCGTGAACTCGGGGGCTTGCGGCGCGGCCTGCGCCGTCGCGGCCAGCATGAACGCGGTCAGAACGCCCAGGACGGGAATTTTCATGGGCAGGGATGCTGACAGAGGTTGCCGCCGGCTGGAAATCCGGTACTCGAGGCCACAGATAGCGGGGCCTGACCGGCTTAAGGTTCCGCCGTAGTGAGCGTCAGGTCCACGCAAGTTATGCTTCGCGGCCATACGCTTACCCCCTCCATGAGACTCATGAAGCAGTTCGTTTTGCCGTTTGCCGTGTCAGCCCTGCTGGGCAGCGGAGTCGCCCACGCGCAGGACGCCACCGAGCACGAGGGAAAAAATCGCCTGCGCCTGCACTGGTCCAAGTCCTCCGAGACCGACTTCGTGACCGTCGTCGTCGGCGACTACATCCAATCGCCCGAGAACAACTACCTGATCGGCGCCACCTATGGCCACGACCTGAGCGACACGCTGTTCGGCCTGCCGTTTCCGATGACCTGGCACGTCGGCGTGCAGTGGTTCAACGAGCAGGGCTACCAGCCCGACGCGCTGGGCCTCACCGGCTTCGTGAAGGCGAACTACCTGATGCGGGTGCCGTGGACGCAGAAGCACATCGCGCTCGGGCTCGGCGAGGGTCTGAGCTACGTCGATCGCATTCCGGAGAGCGAGCAGCGGGACTTCGCCAAGAAGGGCCCGGACATCCATTCCGAGAAGCTGATGAACTACCTGGAGTGGACCGTCGACCTGCCGCTGCGCCAGTTCGACTCGCTCGCGCCGCTGTTCAGCGGTGGCATCGAGGACATGTCGGTCGGCTTCATCGTCTGGCACCGCTCCAGCGTCTTCGGCGTCTTCGCCGAAACCAAGGGCGGCGTGAACTTCATGGGCTTCGGCATCGAAGCCCGGTTCTGATCGTTCAAACGGCGCAGACCGAAGCTTTCCCCGCACTTGCGCGGCTCGAGCCCCGACCTGCGCCGCCACCGCCGGTTCAGGGTATGGCCTTGCTCGCAGTGTTCGACGCGGTGCTCTCCGCGCCGGTGCTCGAGTAAGCCCGTACACTGAAGTACCAAGTTCCGGTCGCAAGGTTCTCTACGACGTAGCGCATCGTGCCGGCATTCGCGACCTGGATGGTCTTGTTCAGCGAGCCGGCACTGGTGCCGTAGAGGATCCGGTAGCCCGCGAGGTTGCTCAGCGTCGAGCCGTCCGTGTTCTGCGTCGGCGGCGTCCAGCTCAGCGTCGCGGAGCCAGTGGTCGTCGTCGTCGACACCACGATCGCGAACGCCGGCAGCGAAGCCGTCAGGCTGCCGTCGCTCACCTTGATCCCGATGTTCGAATACGTGCCGGTCTGCGCGCTGCTCGGCGTACCGGACAGCTTGCCGGTCGTCGTGCTGAACGTCGCCCAGGCGGGTTTGTTGGTGATGCTGAACGCGAGCGTCTTGCCCTCGGGGTCCTTCGCCGTCGGCGTGAACGCGTAGGTGCTGCCAGCCTTCACCGAGGTCGGCGGCGTGCCGGAGATCGTCGGCGGCTGGTTGGTCGTGCCCGAGCCGCTCACGGTGATCGAGAATGCGGGCAGCGCGGCGGTCAACGCGCCGTCGCTCACCTTGATGACGATGTTCGAATACGTGCCGACGGACGCCTTGGTCGCCGTATTCGAGAGCTTGCCGGTCGTAGTAGAAAACGCCAGCCAGCTCGGCTTGTTGGTGATGCTGAACGCGAGTGTCTTGCCCTCGGGGTCGCTCGCCACCGGCTTGAAGTAATAGTACGTGCCCGCTGTCACAGCAGTGGTTGGCGTGCCGGAAATCACCGGCGGCTTGTTCGTCGTGCCCGACGCGCTCACCTTGATCGAGAATGCGGGCAGCGCGACGCTCGACACGCCATCGCTCACCCTGATGACGATGTTCGAATAGGTCCCGACGCTCGCCGCGGTCGCCGTATTCGAGAGCCTGCCGGTCGCGGGGTAGAACGCCAGCCAGCTCGGCTTGTTCTGGATCGAGAACGTGAGTGTGTCGCCATCTGCGTCGCGAGCCGCTGGCTGGAAGTAGTACCAAGTGCCCGTTGTCACAGCCGTGGTCGGCGTGCCGCTGATCGTCGGCGCGGCGGCGAAAGCGCAAAGCGGAGCAAACAGTACGGCGAAGAGCGAAAGAGCGAAGGCGATTGTCGGCACGCGCGCAAAACGCGCGCGCGCATTCGTGGTCGAGAAGGGCATGCGGGTCCCCATTAGAGTCATTACTACGCGGCGTCGCACGCGACGCAGCTCGCACCCGCACACCGAAAATTCCGTACCGCCTGACTCGTTCCTGGTCGGCCATCGCATGCATGAGGCTTGTCGATGCGACGGACTGCTTGCGTTGTGAGGCGCGCGCAGTTAACAGAAGCTTTTGCACGCGCGCAAAATGTCTGCACGGTCAGACACTGTCGCAGTCGAACGCCAGAAAAAATTCCTACAGCGCCCGAGACAACCGGCGTTCAGGGGTTCTCTGTAGAGAATTGTCGGTTTTTCGTGCGTGTGAGGCCTGTCGCGTGGTGCATTCATCGACGACGCGGCCCGCCGCCGGCATACTCGCGCGGCGATCACAGTAAA
>Ga0310813_10001582_pt1 | contig 13748 bp, 11 predicted proteins | sample YN3metagenome_FD_203086 | JGI IMG/M metagenome (GOLD analysis project Ga0310813, IMG submission 203086) | Soil microbial communities from experimental microcosm in Duke University, North Carolina, United States - YN3 | ecosystem: Engineered > Artificial ecosystem > Soil microcosm > Unclassified...
CCGAAGCCTCGGGCCTCGTCAGCAAGCTGATCAAGAGCGACTGGGCGCGCCTGCATCGCCGCAGCCGCAATCCCAGGGTCCAGCGCGACGAGCCCAGCATCTGTCTCCCGGCTTTCGTCAGCGCGACCGAGGCCGAGGGTGATCCGGCGCGGCTGCTGCGCTCGGCGCCGTCGCTGCAGCTTTCGCAGGCCGGAGCATCGGCGCCGAGCTTGCCGCCGGCCCCGTCCGATTCGCTGGTACATTCGGCGCGCGAGCCCAAGCTTGCCGAGGGAGCCAGCATCGTCCCGCCGGCGCCGGCTGACGCCATTGCCCTTCCCTCGCGCCGCGAGCCTTCGCTGCGCGCGGGGCCTGTGCCGAGCCGCGCCGCCGGGTGCGATATTTCCGACAGCATCGCTTCGAACCCACCGCCGTCGACGCCGCATGCGCGCCGGCACTTCCTCCCGCGCTGGCTGCCGCGGCCGAGCTCTCCCGAGTTCGCCAAGTGGGCGGTGGTGGGTTCGGCCTTCATGCTGACGTCGGGCGGCGCGTTCGCGGCCTATCTGCACTACGCGCCCGAAGCGGAGATGCGCGTGGCCGCCGCCGTCGCGCCGGCGCAGAAGGCCGTTCGCGGCAAGGCCGAGCGCGCGCCGGGCGACGCGCCTCCTGCGGCCCGCCCGGTGTCGAAACCGAGCGAGGAGCGCAAGGCCGAAACGCCGAAACCGCCGGCGGCCAAGCCCATCGAAGCGGCATCGGCGCGCGCGCGGCCTTGGCAGCGCAGCATCGAGGGCACGCCGGAAAGCAGCGTCGCGGCCGCGGCGCCGAGCGGCGACGGGCTTTGCCTCGCCGGCACGACGTCGTTGAGCGGCGGCTACGAAGCCTGGGTGGTCAAGACCGACGCCGAGGGCAACGTGCGCTGGCAGCGCCGGCCCGGCGGCCCGAAACGCGACGGCGCTCTCGCCGTCACCGCCGCGGGCGATGGCGGCTGCGTCGCCGCCGGCTACGACAACGACGAGACGCGGCTCTGGATCTTCAAGCTCGACGGCAAGGGTGTGCTGGCGTGGACGCGCACGGTGCCCGTGGGGCACACCGGCCGCGCGGTGGCGATCGTGCGCACGCACGACGGCGGCTTCGCCGTCGCCGCGCACGCCAAGGCGGGAGCCGATCGGCCCGATCGCGCCTTCATTCTCCGCCTCTCGTCGAACGGCGAAATCAAGTGGAGCAGGTTTGCGGGCAAGGGCGAGAGCCGCGCGGCCGATCTTCGCGAGACGCGGGACGGCGGCTTCATCGTGGCCGGCGTCGCGCGCGAAAGCGCTGAATCGCGCGTCGCGTTGTGGGCCGCGCGGCTCGACCGCAAGGGGCATACGCTCTGGGAAGAGCACTATGACGGCCCCGGGGTACCTGCGAGCGTGCGCGTCGAGGTGGCGCGCGGGCGCGACTTCATCGTCGCCGCGACCATGACCGGCGCCAAGCCGGCACCGGGCGACTCGGCTGCGGCCTCCGAACTCCGCCTGATGCGCGTCTCGGGCGACGGCGACGCAATCTGGGACCGGCGCCACGCCGGCGCCCCGCGCCACGTGGCCGGCCTCGTGCTGGTCAAGAACGGCATCCTCGTCGCCGGCGACGCCGGGAGCGAAACCTCCGAGCTCTGGCTCGCGAATTATGACGCGCAGGGCCGCGCCGTGCGCGAAAGCCGCCTGCCCGCGGCCAAGGGCGACCGCGCCTCGGCGCTTGCCGATCTCGGCCATGGGCGGCTCGTCCTCGTCGGCACCGCGGCGCTCGAAAGCGCCGCCCAGCGCGGCGCCGGCCTCATTTTCATCGACCGCGACCGCCAGCTCGCCGCCGAGCGCTGACGCCGCCGGCAAAGCCTGTTGCGCGTAGCGCACAGCGCGGGGCTCGCCTGCCTCGATGGCGCATGCTAGGAATCGGGCGCAGCATCGCGCTTCGGGGACATGCGCCGGTACCGCATCGGACGCTCGGAAACCAACGACATCGTCATTCCCGACGCGTCGGTTTCGCGCCATCACGCCGAGGCGGTCGAGCTTGGCGACGGGCGCTTCGCGCTCAGCGATCTCGGCAGCACCTTCGGCACGCATGTCTGGCGCGAGCAGAACTGGATTCCCGCCAAGGAAACCGAGATCCGCGCCGACACGGTGATCCGCTTCGGCGAATTCCGCACGACGCTGATGGACGTGCTGAGCGAGCCCGAGCGGGACGCGCTGGGTCTGAAGCCCGTACCGCCGCCCGCGGCGCGCTCGGCGCCGGCACCCGTTCCACCGCCCGCGCCGGCGCCCACCGCACCGGCGCCGGTTCCACCGCCGCGCGCCGCCGCTCCGGCCCCCGCGCCCGCACCACCTCCGGCGCCCGCACCGGCACCAAAGCCGCCCCCGGCACCGGCGCCGCCCGCGCGACCCCAGACCGTCGAACCGCCCGCGGCGGCCCGCGACGCGCCGCGTGCGGCCCCGGCGCCGCGCATGCGCCGCGTCTCGCCGGCGGGAAAGAAGCGCGCGATGGTGCTGGGCCTGCTCGCCGTCGGCGCGTTCTTCGCGATTGCCGGCGGCGTGGTAGCGCTCGTGCTCGCGCTCGGCGATCCCAACGGCGCGGGGCCGCGGCCCGACCCCGGCAACGCCTCCGGCCAGGCGCAGCAGAAGTTCCTCGATGCGTGCAAAACCAATTGGGGCGTCGCCGAGCGCCGCTGCCGCTGCTTCCTGGCCGCAGCCGGGCCCAATCTCCTATCCGAGGACTACGACGATTTCGCCGACCTCGTCGAAGCGCATCTCTCGGGCGATGCCACGCGCATGGAATCGGTGCTGCAGCAGGCCGGCGAAAAGCGCGGCACGCCGGCGAGCGCGCGGCTGTCGGATGCCATGAAAGGCGTCGGGCGCGATTGCAGCGAGTGATACCGGCGCGCCTTAGTAGCGCCTCGTCAGTATATAGGTCGCCGGCATCACAAGAAGCTGTAGGGATCGATATCGACCTTGATGCGCACACCGCTCGCCGGCTTCACGGCGGCGAGCCAGAAGCGGATCAGCGGCTGCAGCGCCACGTCCTTGCGCGCCTTGATGAGCAGGCGGAAACGATGGCGCTCGCGCACCATCGCGATCGGCGCCGGCGCGGGACCGAAGACGTCGACGCCCTCTTCGCGCGGCGCCGCCTGCATGAGATCGCGCGCGGCGCGCTCGGCGCGGTCGCGGTCCTTGGCCGAGACGATGATGGCGGCGAGGCGCCCAAACGGCGGATAACCGGCGGCGCGGCGCGCCTCCATCTCGGCCGCGACGAAGCCGGCGCGGTCGCCGGCGGCGATGGCGCGCAGCACCGGATGCTCGGGCATGTAGGTCTGCATCAGCACGCGGCCGGGGCGCTCGGCGCGGCCCGCGCGCCCGGCGACCTGCGTCAGAACCTGCCAGGTGCGCTCGGCGGCGCGGACATCGGCGCCGCCGAGGCTCAAATCCGCATCGACAACGCCGACGAGCGTCAGGAACGGGAAATCGTGGCCCTTGGCGACAAGCTGCGTTCCGACGAGGACCTCGATCTTGCGCTGGCGCATCAGCTCGACGATGGCCTCGGCATCACCGGCGTCTTGGATCTCGTCGCTCGACATGATCGCGATCTTCACCTCGGCGAAGATCTGGCGCACTTCGTCGACGAGGCGTTCGACGCCGGGCCCGCAGGCGACGAGGCTGTGCTCGGCGCCGCACGCGGCGCAGGCCTTGGGCGGCGGCATCGCGTGGCCGCAGTGATGGCATTGGAGGCGGCCGGCGAGGCGGTGCTCCACCATCCAGGCCGTGCAGCGCGGGCATTGCAGTTTGGCGCCGCAGCGCCGGCAGACCGTGACCGGCGCGTAGCCGCGCCGATTGAGGAACAGCATGGATTGCTCGCCGGCCACTAGCGTCTTGGCGAGCTCGGCGACGAGCCGGTCCGAGAGCCAGCGCCGCGGCGGCGGCGGGTGGCGGCGCATGTCGATGAGCTGCACCTCTGGCAGCACGGCGCCGCCGTGGCGCTCGGGCAGCTCGATGCGCCGGTAGCGTCCGCGCTCGACGTTGGCCAGCGTTTCGAGCGCCGGCGTGGCCGAGGCGAGGACGACCGGGATGCGGCCGATGTGCGCGCGCGCCACGGCCATGTCGCGCGCGTGGAACGGGACGCCGTCGGCGCGCTTGTAAGTACTGTCGTGCTCCTCGTCGACGACGATGAGGCCGAGATTAGGGAACGGCAGAAACAAAGCGGAGCGCACGCCGAGCAGCACCTTGACGCGCCCCTCCGCCACGCCGCGCCAGATGAGGCGGCGCTCGCCGACGCTCATGCGGTTGCGCCAGTAAGCGGGCAGCGCGCCGAAGCGCTTGGCGAAGCGGTCCATCCACTGCACGGTGAGCGCGATTTCGGGGACCAGCACCAGCACCTGCTTGCCGGCCCGGATGGCCTCGGCGATCGCTTCGAAATAGACCTCGGTCTTGCCTGAGCCGGTGACGCCTTCAAGCAGCGTGGCGCTGTAGCCTTCTTCGCCCGCCCCCGCGCGCACCGCGTCGCTTACCGCGCCGCGCAGAACCGCCGCCGCGGTTTCCTGCTGCGGTGAGAGGATGACCGGCGCGGCACCGGGATCAGGCGCGATGCCGGGCGGCGCGATATCCACCGCACGCGCGATGCGCTCGGCCGCGCCGAGCTCTATCAGCGCCTTCACGACGCTTTCGCCGACCTCCGCAGCGCGCTTCAGCTCGGCGGCGCTCATCGGCCCCGAAGCGGCGAGAACCTCGCGCGCGCGGCGGCGTGGCTCGGTCAGCGGCTTCGTGGGCGTAAAGCCCGCGACCGCTCGCAACACGGAAACGGGCGCCGGCGGCAGCAATACTTCGCTGCGCGGCATCGCCATGTCGAGCACGGCGCCGGTCGAGGAGACCGAATAATTCGCCACCCAATCGACGAAGCGACGGTGAACCTCGGGCATCGGCGGCAGATCGAGCCGCGCCACGACCGGCTTGACGCGCGATGCGGCAACGCCGCCGCGCGCCCGACCCCAGACGACGCCGATTTCCTCGCGGTCGCGCAGCGGCACGACGACGTAGTCGCCGGGCGCGAGCGCGAGCCCGTCGGGAATCGCATAATCGTAGGTGCCGGCGAGCGCCAAGGGCAGCAGCACGCCGACGCGCGCCGGCGCCGCATCGGCCGCGGCGGGATTTTCTTGCGCGAATCTGGCGCCACTCACGGGATTGCCTTATATAGAGCGCGCCGGATGCGCAACGCGGGAGCAAATTCTTGCGCGGCGCGCCGGTTGAACGCCGCGCGGCCGCAGCGCTCTCGATCGCCGATCGGCATGGCACTGCCGGGCGATGGAAAGATGCAAGCCGAGGAACGCATGAAATTCTTTATCGACACGGCCAATCTCGACGAAATCCGCGAGCTCGCGACGACCGGGCTGCTCGACGGCGTCACCACCAATCCGTCGCTGATCGCGAAGGCCGGGCGCAACATGCTCGAGGCCATCAAGGAGATCTGCGACGTCGTGCCCGGCGACGTCAGCGCCGAGGTGACCGCCACCGAATACCAGTCCATGGTGCGCGAAGGCCAGCGCCTCGCCAAGATCGCGAAGAACGTCGTGATCAAGGTGCCGCTGACCATGGAAGGCTTGAAGGCGTGCAAGACCTTCCGCCACGAGGGCATCAAGGTGAACGTCACGCTGTGCTTCTCGGCGGCGCAGGCGCTGCTGGCCGCCAAGGCCGGGGCCTCCTACATCTCGCCGTTCGTCGGCCGCCTCGACGATATCGGCCACGACGGCATGCAAGTGATCGCCGACATCGTCGCCATATACCGGAATTATCCGCAGATCGAGACCGAAGTTCTGGTGGCCTCGGTGCGCAACCCTGGCCATGTCGTGACCGCCGCCAAGATGGGCGCGCATGTGGCGACGGTGCCGCCCGCGGTGCTGAAGCAGATGTTCCATCATCCGCTGACCGACAAGGGCTTGAAGTCCTTCCTCGACGATTGGGCGAAGACGGGCCAGAGCATCCTCGAAACCCCCAAAGCGGCGCGACGTGAGCAAGCCTAGCCCCCTCGCCAGCGCCCCCGCGCCCCGCCTCAGCGAAGAGCAAGTCGTCGACTATCTGCGCCGGCACCGGGATTTTCTCGACCGCCATCCCGAGTTGATCGGCGAATTGCTGCCGCCCGAGCACCGCAACGGCCGCTCGGTCGTCGACCTGCAGCACTATCTGATCGACCGCCTGCGGCGCGACCTAGCCGAGATGCGCGAGACCCACGACAGCACGATCAACGCCGCGCGCGGCAATCTCCAGAGCCAGCAGCGCGTCCACGGCGCGGTGATCGAGCTGATGAACGCGCCCTCGTTCGAGCATTTCGTCGAGGCGATCACGACCGACCTCGCGCTGAAGCTCGACATCGACGCCGTTTCGCTCTGTGTCGAAAGCGGGCGGCCCAACCAGCCGCGCACCAAGAGCGGCGTACGCTTCCTCGCCATGGGCTCGGTCGATGCGCTGCTGGGGCCGGCCAAGGAGATCCTGCTCCGCCCGGCGATCGTGGCCGAGCGCGCGCTCTATGGCCCCGCGGCGGCGCTGGTAAAATCCGACGCCCTCCTCCGCCTTGCGATCGGGCCTGCGGCGCCCACGGGCGTGATCGCGCTCGGCTCGCGCGAGCCCGGCCATTTCCGCCCCGGCCAGGGCACCGAGCTGCTCGTGTTTCTCGCCAAGACGATCGAGAGCACCGCGCGCGCATGGCTCGATCTCGGGGATTGAGCTTCGCCCGCGCCGCGCCGGATTTGGCGGCGGCGGCCCGCGAGTGGCTGAAGCGCCTTCGCTACGAAAAGCGATATTCGCAGCACACGTTCGAAGCCTATGCGCGCGACGCCGACGCGTTCGTGTCGTTTCTCGCCGAGCATATCGGCGGCGAGCCCGATTTCGCGGCCTTGAAAGCGTTGCGCCCGGCCGATTTCCGCGCCTGGCTTGCATCGCGCGCAATGGCGAAATTCGAGCGCGCCTCCACGGCGCGCGCGCTTTCGGCAGTGCGCAGCCTCTTCCATCACCTCGACCGTGCCGGCCTCGTGCACAATGCCGCGCTCGGCGCGGTGAAGGCGCCGAAGCTGCCGCGTTCGGTGCCGAAGCCGCTGACCGAGCGCGAGACGTTCGACCTCCTCGACAATGCCGAGCTCGACGCCAGCGAGCCCTGGATCGCCAAGCGCAACATGGCCGTGCTGACGCTGCTCTATGGCTGCGGCCTGCGCATCGCCGAGGCGCTGTCCCTCGTGCGCGGCGAGGCGCCCGCCGGCGACACGATGACGATCACCGGCAAAGGCCGGAAACAGCGGATGGTGCCGGTGCTGCCGGCGGTGCGCGAGGCGGTTGCCGCCTACATCGCGTCGTGCCCGCACGCGCTTGCGGCCGAAGCGCCGCTGTTCGTCGGCGTGCGCGGCGGCCCGTTACATCCGCGCATCGTGCAGGGCCTGATCCAGAAGCTCCGCCCGCTGCTCGGCCTGCCCGAGACCGCGACCCCGCACGCGCTGCGCCACTCGTTCGCGACGCATCTCCTCGCCTGCGGCGGCGACCTCCGCACGATCCAAGAGCTGCTCGGCCACGCCTCGCTCTCGACCACGCAGCGCTACACCGCCGTCGACGCCAAAAAGCTCCTCGACGTTTACGACCAGGCGCATCCGCGGGCGAAGAGTTGACCCAAAATATTGCAGAGGCGGGTCGCCGGCCCGCCCCTACGCAGCCTCGCCCATCACCGCCTGCCATACGGCGAGTGCCGCCAGCGCCGCGGTGTCGGCGCGCAGCAGTCGCGCGCCGAGCGAGACGGGCACCACGCCGGGCAGTGCGCGGATGCGCTGAAGCTCTTCGGGCGCGAAGCCGCCTTCGGGGCCGATGAGGATGGCCCAGGGCTCGGGCATCTTGGCGCGCTCGGACACGAGCGCGTCGGCGATGGAGCGGCCATCGCGGGTTTCGTCGCAGAACAAGAGTCGGCGGCGCGCGGGCCAGGTGGCGAGAACTTTCTCGAGCGGCGCCGCGGCGCGCGCCTCGGGGACGGAGAGGCGCTCGCATTGCTCGGCGGCTTCATTCATGTTCGCGCGCATGCGGTCGGCGTTGACGCGCGTCACGGCGGTGCGGCGGGTGAAGACGGGCTGGATAGCCGAAACGCCGAGCTCGGTCGCTTTGGCGGCTACGAAATCGATCGCCGTGCGCTTGATCGGCGCCGCCAGCAGCCAGAGGTCGGGCTCCGGCGCCTGGGCGCGGATTTGCGCCTCGACCGCGACGGCGCCCTTCCCTTTGCCGAGCGCCGCGATCTTCGCCTGCCACTCGCCGTTGCGGCCGTTGAAGACCCGCACCGCGTCGCCGACTCCGCGGCGCATGACATTGCGCAGATAATGCGCCTGCGCCGGATCGAGCGGCACTTCAGCGCCCGCCGCGAGATCGGCATCGACATAAAGGCGCACGCCGACCTGAACGGCGGCTTCGCGCCGCCCCGCGTGCAATTCGCCGCCTTGGTCGGACCCTTTCATGGGTCTAACTTAGCGCATGGCCGAAGCCGCCCGAAACACGCAAGGCTTGATCACCGGCACCGACATGCCGGCACAAGGCTGGGTCGACCGGCTGCTGCCCGCGGCGCTGCGCCCCTATGCCAAGCTGATGCGACTCGACCGGCCGATCGGCACCTGGCTGCTGCTGTGGCCGTGCTGGTGGAGCCTCGTCTGGGCACTCGATCGCGCGCCGGCGAACGGGCGCGAATGGCTGCACCTCGCTTGGCTCTACGTTCTCTTCGGCGTCGGGGCGGTGGTAATGCGCGGCGCCGGCTGCACCTACAACGACATCGTCGATCGCGACTTCGACGCCAAGGTGGAACGCACGCGCACGCGGCCCATTCCGAGCGGCCAAGTGAGCGTAAGCGGGGCGATCGCATTCATGGCGTTGCAGCTGCTCGTGGGGCTCGCCATCCTGCTGCAGCTCAATTGGTTCGCGGTGGCGCTCGGCGCGGCCTCGCTGCTGCTCGTGTTCACGTATCCGCTGATGAAGCGGATCACCTATTGGCCGCAATTCGTGCTTGGCCTTGCGTTCAATTGGGGCGCGCTCTTGGGCTGGGCGGCGGTGACGGGCACGCTCACCTGGGCGCCGGCGCTGCTCTACGCGGGCGGCATCGCCTGGACGCTCGGCTACGACACGATCTACGCGCACCAGGACAAGGAGGACGACATCCTCGTCGGCGTGAAGTCGACCGCGTTGAAGCTCGGCGCGCAATCGCGGCGCTGGATCGCGGGCTTCTATATCGTCGCGGTTGCATTCTTCGCCGCGGCCGGCATCGCCGACGGGCTCGGTTGGCCGTTTTACGCGGCGCTGGCCTTGGGCGCGCTGCAGCTCGCCTGGCAGGTGGCCGACGGCGACCTCGACGATGCCGCCGATTGCCTCGTGAAGTTCAAATCGAACCGCTATTTCGGCTGGATTCTCGTGGCGGGCCTCTTCGCCGAATTGCTGTTGCGCCGGTGAGCGTGCCTGCCGCCATCATCGCCGACCGCGCCACCTTCATCCGCGCCAATACGCGTCTATTCGCGCCGCGCCTCGTTCCCGAGATCCGGCTCCACCAGGCGGACGCGCTGGTTCCGCTCTGGCGCGCGACCGAGCCGGATCTCGCGGTGCTGGGGCTGCCGCCGCCCTACTGGGCCTTCGCCTGGGCCGGCGGTCAGGCGCTGGCGCGTTATCTGCTGGATCATCCCGAAACCGTCGCCGGCAAGTGCGTGCTCGATTTCGGCTCGGGCTCGGGCATGGCGGCGATCGCCGCCGTCAAGGCCGGGGCCGCGCACGTCATCGCCGCCGAAATCGACGCATTCGGGCGGGCGGCCATCGCGCTCAATGCCGACGCCAACGGAGTGACGCTGGAAATCGACGGCGACGATCTCATCGGGCGCATCGATCCGGACTGGCGCGTCGTGATCGCCGGCGACGTCTGCTACGAGCAGCCCATGGCCGGTGAGGTCCAGGCTTGGCTGAAATCCCTCGCGCGCCAGGCGCTCGTGCTGATCGGCGACCCCCAGCGCACCTACTTTCGGTCCGACGGCCTCGACCTGCTCGCCCGCTATGCCGTGGAAACCACGATCGAGATCGAGGACACCGATCTGCGCAATGCCGCGGTGTGGCGGATGAGGTGACCGGCCTTCTGTGACCGGGGTCACCGCCCGTAAGCATTCGTTGGGTTAGTCTTGTGCTAGGATTTCCCCAGCTTCGCCCCGACCCAACATGAGCGAAATCGCCGTCAAGCCCGTGCGCCTCGCCCCGACCGCCCGCACCAAGGTGGCGTCGGCGATCTGGTGGAATTGGATCAATTCGCTGGTGCTGGCCGCGCTGCTGACGCTCGTCGGCATGACGCTCGCCTACGTCGTCGGCTGGGCGATCGACGTGTATTTCGCCAATGAATCCGCTCCCCGCGGCAAGGAGCCCGGGCTGTTCTTCGTCTCGAATTGGGGCTTCGCCGCCGCACTGCTGGTGGCGCTGTTCGGCACCGTCATGACGATCCGCTCGCTGATGGTGGGAGACACGGTGATGAGCCGCATCATCGGCGCGCGCGAGGTCTCCGAGAGCGAGGAGCCGAAGCTGCACGCGGCGGCGGCGCGCGTGGCCAAGGCGGCGGGCATCGTGAAGCCGCGCCTCGTGGTGATCGACAGCCCGGCGCTCAACGCCTTCGCCGCCGGGCGCGACGAATATCATGCGACACTCGGCGTCACGCGCGGACTCATCGAAACGCTCGACCCGCAGGAGCTCGACGGCGTGCTCGGCCACGAGATCGGCCACATTCTCAACCGCGACGTCGTCTATGCCGGCATCGTGGCGCTCTGCGTCGGCTTCATCGTGATTCTGCGCGAGGTCGCGGGCACCACAGCGCGCGTCGGCGCGCGGCTCGGCACCTCGAAATCGTCGAGCAGCAGCAAGAAGGGCGGCGGCGCCGCGCTGATCGCCATCGCCGTGCTGATCGTGGCCGCGGTCTTGGCGCCGCTTTGCGCGAAGCTGGTGCAGATGGCGATCTCGCGCCAGCGCGAATACGCGGCCGACGCCGCCGGCGCCTATCTCTGCGGCTCACCCGACGGCCTCGCCGGAGCGCTGCAGAAGATCGAGGGCAGCACGGCAAGGCTCGATGTCAGCGAGGCCGTGCAGCACGTCTTCATCGTGAACCCGCTGAAATCCTACGGTGAAGATTCGGGCGCGCTCATGTCGACGCACCCCGCCACGTCGCTGCGCATTGCGCGGCTGAAAGCGCTCGCGAATTAGGCGCGCGCGCCGCGCCGCGTCGCCGCGGCGTGCTCGAGCGCGAGCCCCGCGAGAAAGCTCATCTGCCAGCAGGCGCGAAAGCGCGCTTCCGCATTGCCGGCGAGGACCGCACGCCAGGCGTTGCGGCGCTGCTCGGCGATCGCGGCACGCAGCCGCGCCGCCGTTTCGGCGTCGGAGCCGGCACGCAGCGCGCGGAACGCCGGACCATCCATCCGGTACTGGCTGCGGCCGAAATTGCGCGCGCGGTCGAGCACCCAGCGCCAGCGGAAATGGGCTTTCGGGACGAAGTGCCGCGCGACTGCCGTGCGGCAGTGCCAAGCGCGAAAACCCATGTGCTCGGCGCGGCGCACGAAATCGGTCTCGCAGCCGATCACGTAGTTGCGCCCGCCATTCGGGCCATAGACGGGATCGAAACGGAGGCCGCGGCGGAAAACCTCGGCGCGAATCGCCATGTTGCCGCCGAAGACGAGGTAGAACGGGCATGGACCGTCGGCGAGATCGGCATGCGCGCCGTAGCAGAGCGCGAGGTCGGCCCAATCGCGGATCCAGCGCGGCGGCTCCACCTCCCACTGCGGCACGATGCGGCCGCCGAACACCGCGTAGTCCGGCGCGCCCGCCGCGGCGGCGGCGTGGCGCGGCAGCCAATCGGATTGTGGCTCGATATCGTCGTCCAGGAACAGCACGTGGTCGCCCTGAATGTTCGGGATCGCGGCGTTGAGGGCGGTACTGCGGCCGGGGCGCGGTTCGTGCACCACCGTCATTGGCAGGCGCGCGCGATAGTCGGCCAGGACGGCCGACGTCGAATCGCGGCTGCCATTGTCGACGGCAACGAGGTGCCAACCGTCGCGGGGCTGTTGGAGGCGAAGCAGCGCATCGAGCGTGCGGCGGAGGCGCCCCGCCCGGTCGCGGGTGGCAAGGACGACGCTCAGCATCGCGTCGCCGGTGGCTAACCGGCGGCCGTTGGCGCGCCGACCATTTTCTGCGCAATCCGCCGGAACAATCCCGGCGCGCACGGATGCGCCTTCGCGATCGCCGCGCGCCAGATCGCAACCAGCTTCGGCCCGAGCACGTTGTTCGCATAGTGGCGCGCCGCATGGGCGGCGGCGCTCGCCTGCACCTTGCGCCACTCGGTCGTGCCCCAGGCCCCGGTCGAATGGATGATCTCGGCGGCTTCTTCGACGGAACGATAGAGCCGGCCGCCCGAATCACCGAGATAGGCACGCATGCCCTCGATGTCGGGGGCGACGACCAGGCATCCCGACGCCATCGCTTCGGCGACCGAGATCGGCATGCCCGGGCGGTGCGTGGGTGGCGTGTACACGTAGATGCCTGCCTCGCCGAGCAGACGCGTGGCCGCGGCCCAGTCCAGGTTTTCGCGGACTTCGACCGGGTTGCCGAGCTTTGCGTTGTACGCCTTGTAGTCCGCGGCGGCCGCAAAATTGAAATCGAATCCTTGGCCGAGCGCCAGCACGAAGCGGTGGTTGGGGCAGAGCGTGGCGGCGCGCATGAATTGTTCGAGGTTTTTCGTCCGCACCGCCGAGGCCATGCGGACGACCAGGCGGGGATCGTGGCGACCACCTTGCGTGTAGAACGCGGCGTTGTACATCGTCGGGAGCACCGCGATCTTCGCTCGCAATTCCGGTTTCGCGTCGTCCGCCATATGCGGAAACACGAGAATGCGGGTGACCGCGCGGTCCGCGGCGAGCCGGTTCAAGAGCTCCAGGTTGTACTCGTAGCCGTGCGCGCGAATCGTGAAGGCGACGCCAGAAGGGCGTATTTCCTCCAGCAAATGCGCGCCGATGTTGAGATAGTAGGCGTGAACGAGATCGGGACGGACCTCCGCGATGCATTGCGCGAGCGGCAGGCCGGAATGCACCGGCCCCGAAACGGGATGCGGGAGCCGGCTCTGCGTATTCATGGTCCAGACGTGGATGTCTACGCCCAGCGCAATCGCCGCACGGATTTCGGCCTCGATATAGGTTTCGGTGCCGTGCGGATAGTAGTCGGCCGCGTAGAGAATTCTCATCGGTTCCCTCGCGCGCGTTGAATCTGCGAATGATCCAGTGTGCCGGAATACTTCCGAGTTTCAAAGGGCGGCGCGGCCGTGCGCTGATTAACTCAGCGGTTACCCTGAGCGATCACCGTGGCGCGCGGCCATGCGAACGGGATCGCGTCGGCGCAAAGACGCGCCTCGCGCGCGAGACGCACGGCCTGATCGTGCACGGCGGCGAGCACGAAATCGGCGAGCGGGCCGGTGTCGCCGAGCTTCGCCTGCGCCGCTGCCTGCACCTCGGCCTCGGTCATGGCGCGAAAGCGGCGGCCTTCGGCCGGCACCGCCGCGACCGCCGCCTCGGCGCCGCCGAGATTGAGGCAGCCGCCGCGGAACGCATAGGCATAGGCGCGATCAAGGCGCTCGCCCGTCTCGCCCATGAGCGCGATGCCGTCGAGGCGGACGTAATCGTAGAACGCGCCGCGCCCTTCGGTGGCGTGCATGCGCGGCATTAGGCTTTCGGGCAGCCAGGTGATGAA
>Ga0310813_10001583_pt1 | contig 13747 bp, 14 predicted proteins | sample YN3metagenome_FD_203086 | JGI IMG/M metagenome (GOLD analysis project Ga0310813, IMG submission 203086) | Soil microbial communities from experimental microcosm in Duke University, North Carolina, United States - YN3 | ecosystem: Engineered > Artificial ecosystem > Soil microcosm > Unclassified...
GGTCCGGACCTGGCGATCTGGTTCACCGAGAGCGGCGTCGACAAGATCGGACGCCTGGACCCCAAGACCGGCGCGGTGACCGAGTTCCCGCTGCCGTCCCCCAAGTCGTTTCCACGGGAGATCGTCGCGGGCTCCGACGGCAACCTCTGGTTCACCGAGAACAGCGGGAACCGGATCGGGAGGATCACGCCGAAGGGTCAGATCGCCGAGTTCGCGATCCCGACGGCGGCGAGCCAGCCCGTGGGCATCGCGGCGGGTCCCGATGGCGCCGTCTGGTTCACCGAGTTCAAAGCCAACAAGATCGGCCGGATCGCGCCCGACGGCAAGATCTCGGAGTTCGAGATCCCGACCAAGAACGGGCAGCCCTTCTGCATCGCCGCGGGCCCGGATGGAAACATCTGGTTCACGCTGCAGGCGAACCGGATCGGGAGGCTGAGTATCAAGCGGTAGTCAGGGGCCGGAGCGGATCTCCTGCAGGGCCGCCGCGCCAAGCCCCATCGCGACCGCGGAACGTTCCGCCGCCTCCAGTTCACGGGCGGCGGAGTCCTTGTCGCCTTGCTCCTTCAGGAGCCGAGCATAGAGGAGCCGCGACGGCAGATTCTCGGGAGCGGCCGCCACGGAATGGGCGAAGGCCTCCGCGGCCTTGCTCCGATCGCCGCGCGCCTCCCACGCGGTCGCTTCGAGCCGGAGGAGGATCGAATGGACCCGCGTGCGAGGGGTCGCCGGGGGCACGGAGCGGAGTCTCGGCATCCGCCGGTCCAGGTGGCGGATGAGCGCGATCCACACGGCGGGTTCCCCTTTCGCCGGCAGGCCTTCGTCCTCGACGCGGCCCTGAAGGCCCGCCAGGGGCCGACTCTGATCCATCAGCGCTTGGATCGCCACGTCGAGAAATGGGATTTCCTCGGCGGGAGGGATCTGCGCCGCCAGGCGCTTCGCCTCCTCAAACTCCGAGCGCGCCAGAGCCCGGTACGTTCGCGCCAGGGACGCGGCCGTCCCGGCCGCCGGCAGCCGTTTCAAGAGCTCCTCCAGCGCCCGGCCCTGGGTCCCTGCCAGCTGCTCCGCAAGGGCCTTGGAGATCTTGGGGAAGGATTTCCGATCGAACAGGGTCGCAAGCTGCGCCGTCACGATTAGGTTCCCCTTCGCCCGGAGGGCGTCCAGGTTCGACGGGTCCGCCCCGAGCACCCGGTCGAATTCCCGGTGAGCGTCCGCCGCGCGCCCCAGCTCTCCGTAAAGCCGGCCAAGTCCCGCGACGGCAGGGATGCATCCCGGATCCGCCGCGATCGCCCGCCGATAGAGCGCCTCACAGGCGAAGATCTCCACGATGGCCCCGTCGAACGGGAGACTGCCGGCGAAGGCCCGCGCGTTTCGAGCGGAGGCCTCCTCCACCCAGGCGCTGGACCGCCCCGCGTCCGTTCTCTTCACCGGCGGCGGCGACGCCGGCCGGGACCCGGCGGGCCAGAGCGTGGCGCCGGCAACGAGCGCCACGGCCGCGGCCGTCGCGATCGGCCAGGCAAAACGGCGCCGGCGCGACGGTCCCGCGATCCTCGCCTCCGACAGCGCCGACGCGAACGCCTCGGCGCTCCCCGGCCGGTCCTCCCGCCTCGGCGCCAGCGCCTTCCGGCTCAGCGCCTCTAGAGGCTCGGGCACGTCGTGCCGGAACGACCGCGGCGACGGCGCTTGCCCCTGCTTCATGCGTTCCGCGTACTCGGCGACGCTCGTCCCTGCGATCGGCAGCCGCCCCGTCAGCACCTCGAAGAGCAGGACGCCCAGCGCGTAGACGTCGGTCCGCGCGTCGATCTCCCGCACGTTTCCGAAGAGCTGTTCCGGCGCCATGTACCCCGGGGTTCCCAGGACGGCGCCCGTGGCGGTGGCCGCGGTCGCGGCGCCGTCGTCCGAGCGGGCGACCCCGAAATCCATGAGGACGGGCCTGCCGCTCTTCTCGACGAGGACGTTCGAGGGCTTGAGGTCGCGGTGGACGATGCCCTGCCGGTGCACGTGGTCGAGGGCGCGGGCGACGGCGACGAGCCGCCGAATCGCCTCGTCCCGGTCGGCCGTCCCCGGGAAAGGCTGCCCGTCGACGAGCTCCATGGCGATGAAGACTTTTCCCCCATCGGACCCGAGCTCGTGGATCTGCACGACGTTGGGGTGGCGGATCTTCGCGAGCAGCCGTCCCTCGCGCAGGAAGCGGCGCAGGGGGTCCGCGCCGATCCGGGCTGCGTCGAGGACCTTGAGAGCGACGCGGCGTTGCAGGTCGGCGTCCCTCGCCTCGTAGACGATGCTGCTCGCGCCCCTCCCTAGCTCCCGAACGATCTCGTACTTTCCCAGCCGGCCCCCCCGCTCGTCGAGCGACTCGGGGAGGTGCTTGAGCGCGGCCGAAACGTCGATCAGTTCCGCGCAGGAACGGCAGAAGCGGACGTCGCCGGCCCCTTCCATCTCCACCCCCTCGCGGGCGCAGAACGGGCAGGTGCCGGTCACGCGTCGCCGCCCTTCCAGTAGGGGGCGAGCCGGCGCACCTCGAGCTCGAATTCTTCCGGCGTGGAGCAGTAGGCCTTGATGGACACGAGCAGGCGCTGCTTGAATTTCAATTTGCCGTAGTAGATGTGGTTCTTCGCATTGAAGACCGTGCAGCCCAGGCGCGCGGCGACCTCCTCCTGGGTCAGATCCTCCAGGTACTTGAGTCGGAAGGCCGCGGCTTCGGAGGACCCGCGCGCCGCCGCGTCCTCCTCGAGCTCGCGCAGGGCGCGCGACACCAGCTCGCTCACCCAGAGCTCGTCAAACTTGGTGTCCTCGTTCGCGGCGGCCTTCTCGATCAGCGGCGTGGCCCCGTCGGAGAAATCGCTTTCGTGGACGATGCGGGCGCCCCCGCCGCGTCGCTCGGCATGGTCGCGGCGCCGCCCTTCGGACAGCACGTGACGCGTCACCGCCAGGAGCAGCGAGCGAAAGCGGCCCTTGGCGGGGTCGACCTTCTCCAGGAAGTCCGGCTGCGAGACGCGGATCAGGACTTCTTGCGCGAGGTCTTCGGCTTCCTCGACGCCGACATCCTTCCAGCGGAGGAAGCCGACGATCGGGGCCCGGTACCGCGAGAGGAGGAGGTCGAGCTCGCGCGAGCTCCCCTTCCTCGCGGAGGAGATGTCCTCCCAGATGGTGGTTGGGAATCGGCGGTCGGGCGAGCTCATTTGCAAAAGTTTACCCCGCTCCCCGGGAAAACGACATCGGCCAGGCGCCGGATCGGGGATCCGGCGCTGGCCGACGTCGAGTCGGAGTCGGGAGCGAGCTTAGCGGGAACGTCGATGATGGCGTTCACGCCGGTCCTCTCGGCGGTCCTTACGGTCGCCGCCGAGTTCCTTCTTGTCCTCGACCTTGTCCCGGCGGTCCTGGCGAAGGTCCTTCCGATCGCCGTGCAGGTCCTTTTCGTCCTTGCGGACGTCCTTTCGGTCTCCATGGAGATCCTTCCGATCCTCCTTGAGGTCCTTGGCGTCCGACTTGGCGGCGGCCTTGTCGCCGTTCTTGAGGTCGTTCTTCAGCTCGGAACGGTCCTCCCGGACCTCTTTGCGGTCCTCGCGGACGTCCTTCTTGTCTTCGTGGAGGTCCTTCTCATCCTTGCGAATGTCCTTCTTGTCCTCGCGGACGTCCTTGCGGTCCTGCCGGAGATCCTGCCGATCCTCGCGGGTTTCCTTCCGGTCTTCGATCCGGTCCTTGGCGCCGTCCTGGGCCAGCGCCGCGGCGCCGAGCCCCAGGGAGAAGGCGGCTCCGAGGGCCGCGGCGCGCATCCATTCGATCATCATGGGGTCCTCCTTACGGTCGGGGCGGCCCCCGCGGAACCTTTCCGCGGCGGCCTCCCTCCTGAGAGGAGAATGGCGGGGGAGGCTCGGGTTGATTAAGAAAATCAGTTCGCCGTCAGGCGCAGGATGGCGCCGTCGCCGACCACCCAGCCGAAGTCCGGACGCAGGAAGAACATCTGCTGCAGCCGGCGCTGGGTTTGGACGGATGGCTTCCAGGTTCGGCCGCCATCCGTCGTCCGCAGGATCCGGCTCTCGTAGTCGGCATTCGAGCTGAGCACCCAGGCGTTGCTCGGGTCGGTCACGACCAGTTGTTGAACCCGCTCTCCGCGAAAGCCCTGGAGCCCTTTCCAGCTCAGACCGCCGTCCTCGGTGCGCAGAATCTTGCCCCAGCCGGTGAGCACCCATCCGAACAGCTCGGTCTGGAATGTGGGAAAGCGAAGGTCGCTGTGGCCGCGCTCCTCGTCCGTCAGCGCATTGGCGGCGCCGGTCGGCTGCCAGCTGTTCCCTCCGTCCTCCGTGCGCCACAGATTGTCGTCATAGAGAACCCACCCGGTCTTCGGGGTCGTGAAGCAGGAATTGTAGCCGGGCACGCGCAACCATTCGGGTCCGACTGCCGACCAGGTCTTCCCCGCGTCGCGGGTCGCCAGCAGCTGCCGCCCAAAAATGAATCCTTCCGTGGGGGACAGGAATTGGATTTTGTCGAAGACCCCCTTGGATGTACCGGGCAGTCCGGGGGTGAGATCCACCCAGGTGCGCCCCCCGTCCTCGGTGGCGCAGAGCTTCGCCGGGGCAATGGTCTCGCAACCCCGGAGCCCGCCGACGATGAATCCACGCCGGGAGTCGAGGAAGCATACGCCCCGGCAATACTCGCCGGGCGTGGGACCCCGGACGCCGACCCAGGTGCGTCCCCCGTCCGACGTCGCCGAGAGGGCGCCCTCGGCGCTCAGGATCCACCCGGTTTTCTCGTCGAGGAAGAAGACGTCGGTCAGCCAGCCCTGAGGCGCGTGATCGACCTCGATCCAGCGCGGCGGGGACCGGCGCGGGCCGTTGCCCGAGTCCTCCTGCGCGGCGCTGAAAGCGAGGAGGGCGACGGCGACGAACTTCATGACTAAAGAAGGACGGGCGAGGCGCGGAAGCGTTGGATCAGGCGAAGGGATTCCGGTAGCGCACGCCTTCGATCTCGGGGCGGCGCGGGACCTCCTGGGTCAGCACCTCGTCGATGCCGTTCTCGTGGGCCACGGCCCAGACCATGGAATCCCAGAATGAAAGGCCGTGCTTCTCGGACGCGTGGAGCGCGGACTGAACGCTGCGCGAGGACGGGCGGAGCACGGCGAAGACCTGTTCGAGCTGGGCCAGGGTTTCGCGGACCCGGGCGGGCGGGACGGGGGCCGCGAGTCTCGTCCCCAGGATGCGGGCGAACTCCTCGAAGTTCTGGACGCAGAGGTAGCCGTCGCCACGTCGGGCGAGATCCTCGAGCGCGTCCTTGGCCCGCTGCGCCCGAGGATCTCCCTCGCCCGCCTGGTACGCGGTGATCAGGACGTCCGTGTCAACCAGTACCCCGCTCATGCAGCTCGTCCCGACTCCACGACTTCACCCGTCCCGTGTAGATCCCCGATCGCAGCGTGGCAACGAAGTCCCGCAGGCGGCGGTCCCGATCGTCCCCCTCCCCAGGGCCAGATGGCCGCGTCAACTCCATGGCGATATAGGACTCGCCCGCGGGGCTCGTCTCCGCACGAACGTCGTGGATCGACCAGATTGAATTCTCGTGGCTGATGAACACGTAGTCGCGCTGCTTCATCGAATCGAGCAGCGACTCGAACATGGCGCCTCCGGGCGCCGCTGGACGGACGGCGCCGCCGTCTCCGGCCGAGACCACCCGCGCCCGGATGAAGTCGGCTTTCGGCGGCGCCTGGTATTCGAGGATCAGGGTGGGCCGCTCGTTGGCCCGCACGGAGCGCCGCACGTCCCGTCTGGCCTCCTCGATGCGGGATCGGCGGATCCAGGCGGCGATCTGCGGCCCTTTGCCGAGAAGGCCGAGAACCTGGTCCTCCTCGAAGCGCAGTCCCCGCCCCGCCCGTTGAGGCGTGAGCTTCCCCTGACGCACCCAGAGGTAGAGGGTGGGCCGGCTGATTCCCAGTTTCTCTTGCGCCTCGTCGCTGCTCAGCAACTTCATTTATATTTAGATTTAATAAGATGTATTTATAGCTAATTATTAACAAAGTCAAGCGAGAAAACAACCCGGTCATTTTCTTCGGATGGGTTACTTCGGCGTGCCGTCGAGGAGCCACTGCACGGCGGCCGCGAGGTCGGCGGCGACGTGCTCTGCCCCGTGATCCAGGGCCGCTGTATCGGGGCCGTGGCCGGTGAGGACCAGGATGGCTCGCGCCCCCGCAGAGCGGCCGGCCTCCAGATCCCGGATGGTGTCCCCGATCATGACGCACTGCGACAGATCGAGATCGTTCTCGCTGGCGGCGCGTTCGAGCAGGCCGGGCCGCGGCTTCCGGCACTCGCACTCCATCGTGTACTCCGGAACCGACCCATTGGGGTGATGCGGGCAGACATAGATGCCGTCCAGCTCGGCCCCCTCCGCGCCCAGCATCGACAGCATCCGGAAGTTGATCGCGCTGAGCTCCTCCTCGGTGATCATCCCCTTGCCGACGCTGCCCTGATTGGTCGCGACGTAGATCTTCCAGCCCGCGGCTCGGAGCCGGATGATGGCGTCGGCGGCGCCGGGGATCAGCTCAATGTCGTCGGCGACGGTGATGTAGCCCTTCTCGACGACGATCGTCCCGTCGCGGTCCAGGAAGACGGCTTTCATACGAAGTACCGGGTAATCGGGAACAGAGCGAACGCCAGGCGCCAGCGGAAGCGATGGCGCCCCGCGAAGGCCGGCAGCGACGCCGCGACGCGCCAGAACTCCTTCTTCACCTGGTCGGCGTGGCTGGGGCGCCCGAGCTCCATGGCCGCCTGCGCCATCCGGAAATACCCCTCGAGGTTCGAGCTGTTGTCCTCGATCGCCTTGTTGAGCGTATCGAAGGACTTCGCCAGATCCCCCTTGCGATAGAGCGCCTTCCCCAGCCCAAAGAGCGCCTCGCTGTGGCCGAGGTCGGACTTCGCCGTCAGGGCCCGCTCGAACGCCTGCACCGACGCATCAACGTCCCCCTTGCGCAGGGATGCCTCCCCGAGCAGCTTCAGGAAGTGGTACGGGACCTGCCCCTCATAGAGCGGATTCTCCTCCGCCACCTTCACGGCCGCCTGCGCGTACTGCCGCGCCTTCGTCCAGCTGCCGCCTTCCGCGTAGATGTTCGCCAACTGGAAGCGCGCGTCGGCGTTCTGCGGATTCAGCAGCTTCGCCCCCTGGCTCCGGATGAAGCGCCGCTTGATCTGCCAGAGCCGGACGGCCTTGATGAAGGGCCAGGCGACCGCGTAGAGGATGCCGCCGAGGAACGGCCAGAAGTACCAGTTGCTGAGCAGGTACAACAGCCACGTCCACCAGCCCATACGCCCCTATCCGAACATCGACGATTCGATGATATCGCAAACGATGTGGCCGACCGTGATGTGACATTCCTGAACCCGCTGGGTGTCCGTCGACGGCACGCAGAGACAGAGGTCGACCAGCCCCTTCAGCTTGCCGCCCTTCTCGTTCGTGAAGCCGATCGTCACCGCGCCCGCCTTCTTCGCCCGCTTGACGGCCTCCAGCACGTTGACCGAATTCCCGCTGGTCGAGATCGCGATCACGGCGTCGCCCTTGCGGCAGTAGGCCTCGATCTGCCGCGCGAAGGTCCGGTCGTAGCCGTAGTCGTTGCCGATCGCCGTCAGCGTCGACGTGTTCGTCGTCAGCGCCAGGCAGGGCAGCGCCCGCCGCTCCTTCATGAAGCGCGACTCCAGCTCCGCCGCGATGTGCTGCGAGTCGGCCGCGCTGCCGCCGTTGCCGAAAATGAAGATGCCCCGGCCCGCCTGCAGCACCTTCGCGAGCCGGACGCCGATCTTCTCGATGACGTCCGCCTGCCGCTGCATCAGCAGCAGCTTCACGTACGCGCTGCGGGCCAGCCCGTCTTCGATCTTCTTCCTGAAGTTCATAGCTGTCGGATCCGTCGGATGATTTCGGAGGTCGAGATTCCCTTCACCAGCGGCGCCAGCTCGACGCGTCCCGCGTGGGCGCTCCCCACGACTTCCTTGCCCCGGTAGTCGTCGCCCTTGACGAGCACGTCGGGCCGGATCCTCCGGACCAGGGCGTCGGGGTCGGGCTCGTCGAAGACCACCACGTAGTCCACCGCCTCGAAGGCCGCCAGCAGCCGCGCGCGCTCCCCCTGGGGCACCACGGGGCGGCCGTCGCCCTTCAGCCCGCGCACCGAACGGTCGCTGTTGAGGCCGACCACGAGGACGTCGCCCTTCGAGCGCGCGAACTGGAGCGACGACGCATGGCCCGCGTGGACCAGGTCGAAGCAGCCGTTCGTGAACGCCACGCGCCGCCCGCGCGAGCGCTCGCCCTCGAGCGCCTTGAGCAGCGCGGGCAGCTTGAGGATCTTCCGGTGCCCGTCGCCGTGCGAGGCGGCCGAGATCAGCTCCTCGCGGGTGACCGTCTCGGTGCCGACCTTGCCCACCACGATCCCCGCTGCCGCGTTGGAGAGGATCGCGCATTCTTCGAGCGGAAGGCCCGAGGCGTACGCGACGCCGAAGGCCGCCAGGGCCGTGTCGCCGGCGCCGGTCACGTCGAAGACCTCGCGCGCCACCGCGGGCAGCGTGATGGGGGGCTCGTCCCGCGAGATGACGCGCATCCCCTTCTCGCCCAGCGTGACCACGAGGAAGCGCAGCGAGAGCTGCTTCAGGAGTTTGCGGGCGCCCCGGTCGACATCGTCCTCTTGCGTCAGGAGCCGGAGCTCGCTGCGGTTCAGGGAGGCGCCCGCGGCCTTCGCGTACTTGCGGTGATCGTGGCTCTTCAGGCCCACCAGCACCGGGCATTTCGCGCGGCGGATGAAGCTCCGGCAGAGCTCCGGCGGGAGCGTTCCCTTGCTGTAGTCCGAGATGATCGCGAGGTCCGAGCGCGCCGCTTGCCGCAGCGCGGCCGTCAGGAGCCGCGACTGCGCCGCCGGGCCGATCGGGTCCACGCGCTCCTGGTCGACCCGCAGCATCTGCTGGTGGTGGGCGAGCATGCGGGTCTTGAGCGGCGTGGGCTTCCCGGCATCGCGCAGGACGGCGGAGATGTCCCCGCGCGCCCGGAGGAGCCGGAGCAGCTGGGCGCCCTCATTGTCTTTCCCCACGATGCCGCCGGTGGACACCCGGGCCCCCAGCGCGGCGAGGTTCGTCACGACGTTCGACGCGCCGCCGGGCCGGTATTCCTCGCCCTTCACGTTGACGACGGGCACCGGCGCCTCGGGGGAGATCCGCGACACGGAGCCCCAGACGTACTTGTCGAGGATGAGGTCGCCGAGCACGAAGATGCGGGGCGTCTTGAGCCGGCCGACGATCTCGATGAGCCGGGTGTTCATGAGCGGATCGCGCGGCCCTCCAGCGCCGCCACCACTCCCGCGCGGACCAGCGGAAGGAGGATTTCATGGTGGCCGGTGATCGCGATCGCCCTGCCCTTGGGGCGGGCCAGGACGTTCGCCTTCGGCCGGTAGTGCTGGATCATGTCGAGATTGACCGTGGTGAATTCCTTGAGCGTGCGGCCGAGGTTGCGCGCCACCGAGACGGCCTTGAGGAAGACCTCGGGCATCATCACGGCCGAGCCGAGGTTCATCCAGACGCCGCCTTCCAGGCTCGCCACGACGCCCGACAGGATCCGGAAGTCGATCAGCGTGCTCTCGCCCAGATCGCGGCCCGACACCTGCGGGTGCATGTGGGTGATGTCGGCGCCGATCGACAGGTGCACCGTGAGGGGGATGCCCTTCCGGGCGCAGGCGGCGAGCAGCGAGATCTTGCGGTGCTTGTTCCTGAGCGCCTTTTCGGCGATGGCGCGGCCCAGGCCGGAGCCGGTGGCGCCGACCAGCGCCGCCTCCGCGAAGGCCTCGGCGGTTTCGCGGGCCATGCCGAAGCTGCCGTTCTGCAGCGTCTCGGCCACGTCCTCCGAGGTCTCCCCAATCAGCGACAGCTCGTAGTCGTGGATGGCCGCCGCGCCGTTCATCGCGATCGCCGTGATGACCCCGCGCTCGACGAGGTCGGCGAGCACGGGCCCGCAGCCGACCTTGATGACGTGCCCGCCCATCGCGCAGGCGACGGTTTTCTTCTTCCGCGTGGCGCGGACGATGTCGTTGATCAGCGTCCGGAGATCCCGCCCCGCATAGATGGAGGGGAGCGAATTGATGAAGTCGGCGGCCTTCCGACCGTCCGCCAGCGTCCCGAAGTCGCGGAGATTCACGAGGTTCCGGCGACGGGCGATGGAGTAGGTCTTGAGGCCCCGCAGATCCAGGGGGTCTACCTTGGCCATGAGTTCGGGGGATTTTAGCACAAGCCCCCGGGACTGTCACGCTCCTTCAGCGGACCGGACCCTGGCGGGCGAGCGGCCACCAGACCTTGACGACCTTGCCGGCGAAGGACTTGCGATCGATGAAGCGGAAGGGCTCCGACGTCTCAGAGACGATCTGATCACGCGTGAAGCCGACTTCGGCGCCGTTCTGGTCGCCGTCGATGCCGTAGTCCGGGACGTCCGGAAGGTGCAGCTTCTCCTGAAGACGCTTGTTGAAGTCCGTATAGCCCTGGTTGACCTGCTGCGCCTCGCAGACGATTTTGCGTCCGTCCTTGAGCTCGAAGGTCCGCTTCACCCAGGCCCGCGAGTCGTGGGCGTTGGCGACGTTGTCCCCCATCACGAAATACTGCCCGTCCGGGATCGGGACGGCGACGTCGTCCTTCACCGCCTCATCCCGATAGTCTTTGCCCCGGTAGTGGATGTCGCGCCCGACCTGCAGGCCGCGGATCACCAGACCGTTCCCGCGCGCGCCCAGCGACAGCGCGCCGGCCTCCTCCTCTCCTCCCGCGTCGTCTTCCAGGTACTCGATGAACGGGAAGCGTCCAATCACTTCCGAATCCCTCTTGGCCACGGCCTGGCCGTCAAACACCGCCAGTTCGAGCGTGCACCAGTGGTTCCGGGGCAGCGTCGGCAGGGGCACGGAGGCGATGTCCTTGGTGCCGCGTCGGAGGCGGAGCTCGCCCTTCGAGAGGGTGGACATCTTCAGTTCGAACTGTCCGTGCCCGCTCTTCATGCGGATCAGGAGTTCATCCTGTTCCCCCGGGGCGCGTACCTCGAACACGAGCCTCTGATCCCGAACCGAACGGCCCGCGCTATCGTCCAGCGGCTGCCGGAGATGGATCCAGCCCAGCATCCGTCCGCTCGGCCAGAGCACGCCGCCCTCCGGCCCGCTCGAGATGTCCTTGAGGTCGAGCTTCCAAAACCTTTCAAGCGTCGTGATGTCGACGGCATCGTCGCGGCCTTCATGAGGCCGGATCCAGAGCTGATCCTGAATCTCCGGGGGCTTGCGGACGATCCGGAAGCGCGACTCGCCCCTGGGACGAGCATAGAGGTCTCCGTTGTGGATCAGGAGATCCTCGTTCGGAAGTCCGACGACCCGCTTGACGAAGAACTTCGTGGGGTTCAGCGGAAAACGGAAGACGGCGACGTCAAAACGCCGGATCGGCGATACGGCATACGCCATCTTCGAGACCAGGATCCGATCCCCCGACATCGACACGTGATCGTCGCGGAAGGGACACGCGTCCCTGGAGTGAGTCCGGGACACATCCCCCAGAAGCGTTGGCTCCATCGAGCTCGAGGGGATCTTGAACACCTCCGCGACGTTCACCCGGAGCAGATGCGCGAGGATCCAAGTCTGGGAGCCCGCCAGGATCAGCGCCAGCGCCAGCCCCGTCGCGCGCCGCGACGCGATATTCTGGCCGCGCAGAATGAAGAACGCGTCGACCAGGTTCAGGGTGCGCGCGAGCGAGTACGCCAGCATCCCCAGAAAGAGCGGAGGCCGGTCCGGAACGAAGAACAGGCAGCAGGCGACGATGGTCAGGATCAGCACTCCGCGCCAGGGTCGGCGGGCATAGAAATGTCCCGCGCCGGGAAGAAAGCGGGTCCAGAAGAGGGACTTCCAGGGATTCTTGGTTCCCGGGGGAGCCGGATTGTCGATCGACCGGTAGGCGGCGACCGCGGCGACGATCCAGAACAGTATATGGAGCGCGAACACGGCGAAGTACGTGAGCGTCGAGTACGACGGAATCACGGCCCACCCTAGCCAAGCCGCCCAGAGCACAAGTTCCACACCCAGGAAGGCGAGTCCGAGGCGCCGCTGACCCACGTAGAACTGGCCCAGGCCCGGCACGGACCAGGAGAGGTTCGCGGCCAGCCAGGGATCGCGGGAATCCGCCATCAACGGGATTCTATGATGATCCAGGTATACTCCCCACAGGAATGTTGAACTGCCCGCGCTGCGGCCTGACCAACCGACCCTACGAGGTCGCGTGCTCCCACTGCCGCTCGACGCTGCAGGACCGGGACGCGGCGGACGCGAAGCGACGCGAATGGGACGCGCTGCCCCCGAAGCTCCGCGAAGAACAGGAGCAAGCGTTCGACCGGATGCGGGCCGGGACCGAGGGGCACCTGCGCTGGCTCCGAAGCCACCGCCTGAGCCATGCGATCCTCGGCGGGCTGCTCGTCTGCCTCCCGATGAACCTGGCCGTCTTCTTCGCCTCGTCCTGGTCGCTCCCCATCGACCTGCTCATCGGAGCCGCGGCGGCGTTCGCCCTCAACCGCCTGGGCGGCGGCTCCTGGCATGGATTCGGACTCTTCAGCGGCGCCGTGGTCCTCTCAATGCTCCTCAGGCTTCCGCTCATCAACGTCGAGGCCTATCTGACGGGATACTGGTTCTTCACCTGCTTCGCGGTGCTGGCCGTCACGGCCGGCGGCTATTTGATGGGGATCAAGCTGGACGCCGAACACCACGACCACGCGGTCGTCGGCTAGTCGCGGCTTTGCTTTTTCGGAGCTTTGCCGAACATCCGCACGAAGAGCGCGACGACGAGGCCGAAGGCGAAGCCGCCCAGGTGGGCAAAGACGGCCACCATCGCGTCTTCCTTCCCGGCGACCCCGTGCCACTGGGCGCGTGCCATCAGGACCTGCGACACGACCCAAAAGGTAATGACGCCCCAGGACGGCAGCGTGAAGAAGCGGATGAAGATGATCAGCCAGAGCATGAACTTGATCTGGATCCGTGGGAAGAAGATCAGATAGGCGCCCATCACCCCCGAGATGGCGCCCGACGCGCCGATCGTCGGCGTCCCGCCGCCGTTGCCGAACTGCGTGGAGAAGACGATGTGGGCCGCCGCCCCCGCCAGGCCCGCCAGCAGGTAGAAGGCCAGGTACGCGAGGTGGCCCAGCCGATCCTCGACGTTGTCGCCCGCGATGTACAGGAAGAGCATGTTCCCGAGCAGGTGGACGGGGTCGCCGTGCAGGAACATGGACGTGAAGAGCGTCTTCCAGTTCTGCCACTGGTTGGGCACCATCGCGTAGGTGCTGATGGTGGTCTCGTAGCGGTCCGGTCGGAACCCGTACCAGGCAAAAATCGCACAGTTGGCCAGAATCAACAGCCAGTTGATCCAGGCCGTGTGCCTCGTTTTCGCGACGTCGCCAATCGGGATGGGGATCATGTTGACCGTCTAATTTGACGGGATTATACTACGCCAGCTTGCGGAGTCCTTCATGAAACGGCAGCTGCCGGGGATCGCGCTGGCCGTGAGCCTCGCCTGGGGCTGCGGCGGCGGCGCCGTGGAGATTCCGACCGTCGAGCTCGGCGGTGCCGGCGGCGCCCGCCTCATGAACGGCAGCGCCAAGACCCCCTCCGAAGCCTACGAGAACGCCTACTCCCAGCTCACCCGCGCCCACTACAACGTCCGGCGCAACCTCGACGGCCGCAGCCAGAACCAGTACGGCGCCCGCGAGGCGATGAAGCAGATCGTCGGCTGCCTCG
>Ga0310813_10001584_pt1 | contig 13747 bp, 13 predicted proteins | sample YN3metagenome_FD_203086 | JGI IMG/M metagenome (GOLD analysis project Ga0310813, IMG submission 203086) | Soil microbial communities from experimental microcosm in Duke University, North Carolina, United States - YN3 | ecosystem: Engineered > Artificial ecosystem > Soil microcosm > Unclassified...
CGCCTGGGTACTTCGAGACGATGGGCAACCGGATGGTCGCGGGGCGCTCCATCACCTGGAACGAGATTCAGGAGCGGCGGCCGGTGATCGTCGTTTCTCAGGCGCTCGCGCGCGAATACTGGAGCGATCCGTCGACGGCGATTGGCAAGCGCGTGCGCGCCATGCAGCGCAATGCGCCGTGGCGCGAGATCGTCGGCGTGGTCGGCGACGAACGCGACGACGGTCTGAACCATCCGCCGACGGCCATCGTGTACTGGCCGATGCTGAGCGAGAGCTATCGCTGGCGGACCATGGCCTACGCAGTGCGATCGCCGCGGGTTGGCACGCCCGGCTTTCTCCGTGAGCTCGAGCAGGCCGTCTGGTCGGTCGATCGCAATCTCCCGCTGGCGAGTGTTCAGACGCTGGGGGAGATCGAGGCGCGTTCCATCGCGCAGACGTCGTTCGCCCTGGTGATGCTCGGCGTTTCTGCGATCGTCGCGCTCGAGATCGGCGAGGTCGGGATCTACGGCGTCATTGCCTACGCGGCGGCGCAGCGGACCCGTGAGATCGGCGTGCGGATGGCGCTCGGCGCCCAGAGTCGAGATGTCCGCACGATGTTCCTCCGGCACGGGCTCAGGTTGACCGCCGCCGGCATCGTCGTCGGCATCGGCGTCGCGGCCGTGATCACGCGCGTGATGTCGGCGTTCCTGTTCGGGGTCGGCCCGACGGACCCGGTCACCTACGCCGCCGTGTCTGGAATGCTGGCCGCGGTCGCGCTGGTGGCCACGTATCTTCCAGCGCGCCGCGCCTCGCGGGTCGATCCCGTCATCGCCTTGCGGGCGGAGATTTAGCGCGAGGCGCTGAAACCAGAAAAAAGAATTTCGTGTCTTCGTGTCTTCGTGGCGAACTCGATCGGTTTCGAATCAACCGGGACGCTCCAGTAGCAATACGTTGTCAGATCGGCGACAGCATGCCGGGAACGTCTAGCCGACGAGGGAATCGACGGTCTGTTCCTGGGGATCGATGGCCCCGAGGTTCTTGACGATTTCAAACGCGCCGTTTCTCGCCTGGGCGATGTACATGTTCAGGCGAAGATGGTGCTGGCCCGGCGCCATGTCGGCCGGACCGCCCGGCCCGTCGGCGAGTCGGGCGTGGTCGAGCGCGCCGATCACCTGTTCTTGGACGAGCGAACCGGCCTCCGTCACGGCGGCCGCCCAGAGCCGCAACCCACGATACAGACCCGAGCACGCGCCGCCGCCGGTGAATTTCACGTCGCCGGGATAGAGCGCCTCGTACTGCGCGAGCAGCTTCCGGCTGAAGGGATCGCTGACCGCCTGGTAGTAATCGAGGCAGCTGTACAACCCCTCCGCGTGCGCGGGGGGCACCATGTTCAGGAAGTTCTCGTCGAAGTACGTGCACACCAGGTGTCCGCCGCGCGCGCGGAAGCCCGAGTCGTGCAGCTGCGCGAAAAACGGCGTGACACCTGGCGGCACGATGGTGTTGAACACGACATCGGCGCCGCTCGCGGCGATCTTCTCGACCGTCGCGCGGTAGTCGGTGTGGTCGAGCGGAAAATATTCCTCGCCGACGATCGCGCCGCCGTTAGCGGTGACGACGTCGCGAACCCGCTGGTTCATGACGTGCGGCCAGATGTAGTCGGCCGACGGCAGGTAGAACCGCTTCGCGCCCGTCTGCTGCATCAGCCACGGAATGAACGGGTCGACCTGCTGCGCCGGCACCGGACCGGTGCAGAAGATGAGCGGGTCGCACTCCTGTCCTTCGTACTGCTCGGGGTAGATGTACAGCGTTTTGCCTTTCACCACGGCCGGCCCCTTGATGGCCTGCCGCGTGGAGCTGTAGATGCCGCCGAACACCACGTCGACGTGATCCTGCTCGACCAGCTTCGCCGCTTTGACGGCCGCGGTCGCGTCGTTCGTCGCGCTGTCCTCGAGGCACAGCGCCACGGGTCGCCCCAACAATCCGCCTTTGGCATTGATGTCGCCGACGACCATCCTGGCCACGTTGGCGTTGGCCAGGCCGACGAACGAGAGCGGACCGGTCTGGTCCGCGATGACGCCGACCTTGATCGCACCGCCGCCTGACGTCTTTGTTTCCGACATGATGAACTCCTTAGAAAACGCTGCCAGTTTTGGCGCGACATTCAGCAGCGCGTTGTGTGATATGAATGATGCGCCTTCGACCTCGGCATTCCATCGGGAGAGTTCCCCATTTTTGGCTTCGCCGCTTCGTCTCGGTGAATTCGTCGCCACTCTGGCCCTCGCACAGGACAACGCATTCGGTCAACCGCTGGAGTCGCAGCTGCGTTCGTGTCTGCTCGCGTCCTGGATGTGCGACGCGGCAGGTATGGCGCGAGACGTGCGCGACACCGTCTATTGGGTGGCGCTGCTGCGCTACGTCGGCTGCACCGGTCACGCCCACGAAGTCGCCACGCTGTTCGGCGATGAAATCGCCATCCGGGCGCAGACGCTGGTGCACGACGCCGCGAATCCTGCGGAAGTCATCAGCGACGTCATCGCCTACGCGACGGCCGGCCGCACCGAAGAGCAGCGTGCCGACATCATTCGCCTGATCCAGACGAGCGCCCAGCAATGGGCGGTGCACAACTTCAAGTCGGGCTGCGAAGTGGCCGACATGCTCCTGCAGCGACTCGATTTCGGCCCGGGCGTGCGCGAAGCGCTGGCCTGCACCTTCGAGCGCTGGAACGGCAACGGCTATCCGACCCACGCCAAGGGGGAGGCCATTCCGCTGGCGATGCGCGTCGTGCACCTCAGTCACGACATGGAGGCAATCGGCCGCCTGTTCTCGCCCGATCGCGCGCTCGACGCCGCGCGCGATCGCCGCGACCGCACCTACGATCCCGCGCTTGCCGATCTGTTCGTCGCGCATGGGCGCGCGTGGTTCGAACGGCTCCGTGCCACCGAGCCGTGGGACGCGGTGCTGGCGCTCGAGCCCGAACCCCGCCGGCTGCTCGATGGCGAGGCGTTCGACAATGCTCTGACGGTCGCGGCCGACTTCATCGACCTGAAATCGCCGTATATGGGCGGGCACAGCCGCCGATGCGCGCAGCTCGCCGCTGACGCCGCCCGGGTGCTCGGTCTGCTCGAGGAGGAGGTCACCACCCTTCGCCGCGCCGCGCTGGTGCACGACTTCGGCGCGACGGCGGTGCCGAACTCGATCTGGGACAAGCCCGGCGCGCTCACCCGCGCAGAATTCGATCGGGTCGAGCTCCACCCGATGCTGACGGAGCAGATGCTGCGCCGCTCGCCGGCGCTGTCGGCGCTGAATCCCGCGGCGTCAGCGCACCACGAAAAATGCGACGGATCCGGCTACCACAAGCGCGTGCGCGCCGATGCCGCGGTCCGCGGCGCCGGGCTGCTGACCGCCGTGGAAATCTACGTCGGGCTGACAACCGACCGCGCCGATCGGCCGGCGTTCACCGCCGCCGCCGCGGCCGCTGAACTGCGCCGCCTCGAATCACAAGGTGTCGTGGATCCGCGGGCGAGCCGCGCGGTGCTGGTCGCCGCCGGGCACGGCGAGCCCGCCGCCGCGCCGGCCCCGCGGCCGCGGCATCCCGGCGGCCTCTCGCATCGCGAAATCGACGTCTTGCAGCTCGCCGCGAGAGGACTCACCACGCAGGCGATCGCCGATCGGCTGTTCATCTCGCCGAAAACCGCCGACCACCACATTCAGCACATCTACAACAAGATTGGCGTCTCGACGCGCGCCGCCGCGGCCTTGTGGGCGGCGCAGCACGCCGTGGTCGCGTAGACGGTTCGCCGCGGGCTGCCTCGCCGTCAGCGGCGCGAGCGCCTTCGAACGGCTCTCACCTTTCCGCTCCGTCCGCCGCCGCAGAAGAACCGATCGCCGCCGTCGGACTCGAGCCCCGAGACGCCGACGCCGCGCGGCATCTCGAGTTGCTCCAGGACCTCGCCCGTGTGCGGATCGATGCGTCTGACGTCGCTCTCGTCGCCTTCCCAGGTGCCGTGCCAGAGCTCGCCGTCGACCCACGTGACGCCGGTGACGAACCGGTTCGATTCGATCGTCCGCAGAATCGCGCCGGTCTCCGGATCGACCTGATGGATCTTGCGGTCGCGGTACTGGCCGACCCACAGCGTGCCCTCGGCCCAGGCGAGTCCCGAGTCGCCGCCGCCGCCGGGGGCGGGAATCGTGGCGAGTACGCGGCCGGTCCTCGGATCGATCTTCTGGATGCGGTCTTCGGCGAGCTGATACAGATGCTCGCCGTCGAAGGCCGTTCCCGCGTGGGCCGCGACGTCGATCGAGCGCAGCGTCTTTCCGCTCGCCGGATCGAAGGCGGTCAGCTTGCCGCCGCCGGCAAACCAGACGCGCTCGCCGTCGAAGGTGACGCCGCCGACGTTGTCGACGCCCGGAAAGGGTCCGTACTCACGAACGATTTCGGCCACGCCTCGACGCATGTTCATCCGTTGATCTTCTTCGTGTCTTCGTGCCTTCGCCTTCGTGCCTTCGTGTCTTCGTGGCAAATTCGAGCACTCTCAAACGTGCCGGCACGCCCAGCCAGCTTAGTCCCCCGGCAGCGGAGCCGGGAGTAACAAGGTCGTCGCGAATCCGGGCACCGGCGGCGTCATCCATCGACGAGCCCGTCCGCGTCCGAACGACTGCACCTTGTCGGCAGCGGCCAGCGAGTCGAGCGCCCGCTGCACCGAGCGCTGACTCACGCCCAGCGCGAGCGCCAGCGCCGAGCTCGACCACGACTCGCCGTCGGCCAGGAACGCGAGGACGGCCGCATGCGCTTCTTCGACCGGCCGCGCCAGCACGACGACCTGGCGTGCGCTGCGCGGCGCGAGAAAAAACCCGCGCGGGGTCGCGCTCACGCCGGCGACCGGCCGGAGCATTCGCCGCAGCCGTCCGACTTCGACGCGCAGCCGCGCGCGGTGCGATTCGTCGGCATGCTTCGCGCCGAATGCGCGGGCCACCAGCGTGTCCCTCGAGACGTCGCCAGGCCACGCTTCGCCCAGCGCGCGGGCGATCGCGAACAACACCGGACGCGTCGCAAGCGGAATCACCGTGCGCGCATGGCGCACGACGAAACGGCACCCGTCCACGACCAGTGCGTTCGACGCCAGCAGCGCCTCGACATCCGCCAACAGCAGAAGCCGCTCCTCGCCGCTCGCAATCAAGCGCGCCGCGGGCGCATTCAGGACACGCGAAGCGTTCTCGACTTCCGCCGCCAGCGCCGGAATCCGGGCGTGGCGTGCGGCCTGTTCAGCGCGACCGAGCGCTGCGTGCGCCGCTGTCGTCCGCAGGCGGCGCATCGCGATGCCCGCCACCACCAGCTCGTGAGCGGTTCTCGATGCAGGAGGGAAGGGGGCGGGATCGAGCGCGGCGAGCCTTCGCTCGGCCTCGTCGACCTGCCCAATCAGCAGCAGGCGCCGAACCTCGAGATAGCGCGCGTGCGCGGCGTTCAGGCGATCGCCATGCCGTTCGAGCGTCGATCGCGCCGCGTCGAGCGTCTCGGCAGGCCAGCTGAGGTCGCGTGAGACGAGCGCAATCTCCGCCTCGGCGACGATGCACCTCGCGCGCGCCACCGCTTCGTGCGGACCGAAGCCGCGCGCCGCCCGTCGCACGAGCGCCCGCGCGCGCACGAGATCGCCGAGCTGCGCCATCGCGATCCCGCGCAGCGCGAGCGCCGGCGGATCGTCGCGCAGCGCCACGCGCTTCAGCGCGCCGAGTGCATCGCCGGCCGCGAGCGCCCGCGCCGCAGCCGTGATCAACGAGTCCATCGAAATCCCGCCACACTTGTCACTCCCGCCATTCGGTCCCGCACGTCAAGACTAGTTTCATTCGTTGTCGTTGCAACCGTTGAAAACGCAGGTTCTGAAAAGGAGCGCGAGTGATGACCAAGCACATGACAGGAACACGCGAGGAATGGCTGAAGGCGCGGCTGGCGCTGCTCGACGACGAGAAGCAGCTCACGCGGCGCGGCGACGAGCTGGCAGCGCGCCGTCAGGCGCTGCCCTGGGTTCGCGTCGCGAAAGATTATCGATTCGACACGGACGAGGGCGGCGCCTCGCTCGCGGATCTCTTCCGCGGACGCTCGCAGCTCCTCATCTATCACTTCATGTTCGGGCCCGACTACACCGCCGGATGCCCGTCGTGCTCGTCGATCGCGGACGGGTTCAACGGCGTCGCCGTCCACCTGGCCAACCACGACGTCATGCTGTCGGCGGTATCGCGCGCGCCGCTCGCCAAGCTCCAGACCTTCAAGCAGCGAATGGGCTGGACCTTTCCATGGGCGTCGTCGTTCGGCAGCGACTTCAACGCCGACTTCGCCGTCGGGTTCACCGAAGCGCAACAGCGCAACGGCGACATCGCCTACAACTACCGGCGCGAGGGTGCCTGGCAGCTGCGCGGCAGCGATTCGCCCGTGTCGACGATCGCCGCCATGACGGGCACCGACGCGGCCACCTACACGCGCGAGCGGCCCGGCGTCAGCGCCTTCGTGCTCGACGACGGCATCGTCTATCACACCTATTCCGCCTATGCGCGGGGACTCGACGGGCTGTGGGGCATGTATCAGTGGCTCGATCGCGCCCCGCTGGGGCGCAACGAGCACGGCGTCTGGTGGCGCCGCCACGACGAGTACGGAGGCTGAGATGACCGGGATGCCGATGCCCGGCGGCTGGACGATGTCGATGGCGTGGATGCGGATGCCGGACCAGACGTGGTTCGGCGCCGCAGCGTCGTTCCTCGGCATGTGGATCGCGATGATGGTGCCGATGATGCTGCCGTCAGCGATCCCGACGTTGAGGCGTTACCGCGAAGTCATAGCCGACTCAGGTGAAGCGCGGCGCAATGGGCTGACTGCGCTCGCGGGCATCGGCTATTTCTTCGTCTGGGGCGTGGTCGGAATCGCCGCGTATCCGCTCGGCGCCGCGCTCGCGGCGATCGAGATGCAGCAGCCGTCGCTGGCGCGCGCTGTGCCGATTGCGGTCGGAGTCGTGGTGTCGATTGCCGGCGCGCTTCAGTTCACGACGTGGAAGACGCACCGCCTCGCCTGCTGCCGCCAGACCGCCCGGACCATGTCGGCCGACGCGAGCGCGAGTTCGGCCTGGCAGCACGGCGTGCGCCTGGGCCTTGATTGCGGCCTGTGCTGCGGCAACCTGATGACGATCCTGCTCGTGGTCGGCGTCATGGATCTGTTCGCGATGGCTGCCGTGACGGCCGCGATCACCGCCGAACGTCTCGCCGCATCGGGCGAACGTGTCGCGCAGGCGATCGGCGTCGTCGTTGTCGGCGCAGCGGGGGTCCTGCTCGCGCGGGCTGTTGGTCTGGGGTGACCATCCGGGGCAGGTTATCGCCCGTCCTGGCGCCGAGAACCTTCAGTCCCCTTGGGGCACCCGACTCCTTTCGGCGAGGTGTAACGTTCGCGCCGGTCGTGACACATGTGGGGTATAGCGAGAGGGTCCGGCAGACGCCGGACGCGCCACCAAGGAGACGCCGATGATTGCTCAAGCCTTGCAGCCACATGTCAACACAACCAACGACACTCCTCGTTATTTCCTCGGACTGCCCACGCTCGTGCGGGCGACCGCCGAGACCACCAACGGCGCATTCGGACTGGTTGAGAGTCTGACGATGCCGCCGGGGTTCGCGTCGCCGTACCACACGCATGCGCAGGAAGACGAGGCGTTTTACGTGCTCGAAGGCGAGATGGCCTTCGTGTGCGGCGGCACCTGGACGCGCGCCGGAAAAGGGACGTACGTCTTCGGGCCGCGCAACATCGCGCACGGCTTCAAGGTAGTGGGCGACACGCCGGCGCGCCTGCTGCTGCTTTGCGCTCCCGGCGGCTTCGAACAGTTCGTCGTCGAGTTGAGCGAGCCGGCGCCGGCTGCGCCGGACATGGCGAAATTGATCGCGGTGGCGGCGAAGTACAAGATCGATATTCACGGACCGCTGCCCGAGGAACCGCAGGGCGTTGCCGTTTCGACCGCGGCGGATCCCGAGAGCTTGAACCGACGCTGGATCCGCGCGTTCAACGAGCGCGACTGGGAAACAGAGAAAGCTGTCCGCGCGCCGAACTTCCGCGCCTATCTCTCGGGCGCGCCCGGTCCGCTCGACAGCGACGCGTGGTCCGGTTTCCTCATGGCCTTCACCAGCGGGTTTCCGGACTCACGGATCGCAATCGACGCGTGCATTGCCGAGGGCACCACGGTCGCGACACGCTGGAGCCTTACCGGCACGCACCAGGGCGAGTTTCAGGGCATCCCGGCGACGGGCCGCACCGTCGCGTTCTCGGGCATTGAAGTCAACCGCATCGCCGACGGCCGGTTCGTCGAACACTATTCGATGTTCGACAACCTCGCGCTGCTGCAACAGCTTGGCGCGATGCCGGCGTAGCTTTCGACGCCGTCAGGGATCACGGGTTAGTGGAACGGACCCTTTGATTCGGGACCGAAAAGTTCGCCACGAAGACACGAAGACACGAAGAAGACACAGGACGACTTTGTCAGATGGGCGACGGCAGGCCGAGAACGCCTGCCGCCGCGAACGGCTCGACGGCGCAGGGAATCGCGCCTTCCGGTCCTGTCGGTCGCATGCACCCACGGCTACACTAATGGGCGATGGCGGTCGAGATCAGCGACGCCGACCTTGCGCAGCGCATCGCTGCCGGGCAGCGCGACGCGGAGACGGAGATGTGCCGCCGGATGGCGCCGCGCATCCGGCTCTATGGCCTGCGCCACTTGCGGTCGGCGGCGGCCGCGGACGACCTGGTGCAACAGGTGCTGCTCAAGACCATCGAAGCGCTGCGCGCCGGCCGTCTGCGCGACGCAGACCGGCTCGCGCCGTTCGTGCTGGGGACGTGCCGGATGACCGTGCTCGATCTGCGCCGGAGCGCGCACCGGCAGGAACAGCTGCTCGAAGAGTTCGGAACGATCCTCGTGCCGCATCAGCCGCCGGCGCCGAGCCTCGACGACGATCGGCTGGCGCGGTGCGTACAAGCGCTCACCGAACGTGAACGCTCGATCGTCGTGATGACCTTCTACGACGAGCATACCGCCGGCGAAGCGGCGGGATTTCTCGGCATCTCGGAAGCCAACGTTCGCGTGATTCGCCATCGCGCCATCAAGCAGCTGCGCAGTTGCATGGGAGCCGCGGCATGAGTAATGGCGACAGCCGCCGCGGCATCGACTGCTCCAGCCCAATCGAAGCGGCCGCGCTGATGGACTACTGGCTCGCCCACCTGTCGCCAGACGCGGAACGCGCGGTCGAGGAGCACCTGTTCACCTGCGACGCCTGCGGCGATCGCTGTCGCGAGGTGATGGCGCTCGCCAGCGGACTGCGCGCGCTCGCGCGGTCGGGATCGCTGAGCGTGATCGTCAGCGATCGATTTGTGCAACACGCCGCAGAAACGGGCCTGCGCGTGCGCGAGTATGCGCCGCGAGCGGGCGAAGGCGTCGCGTGCACCGTGGCGGCCGACGACGATCTGTTGCTGGCGCGTCTTGCGGCGGATCTGACCAGCGCGTCGCGCGTCGATTTGAGCTGGTGCGATCCGCGCGGCATCGAGCAACAACGAATGGCCGACATCCCGCTTGATGTCGATGCAGGCAGCGTCATCTGCCAGCAGTCGATCACCTGGGCCAAGGGATCGCCGACCTCGTCGATGACCGCGCGCCTGCTGGCAGTCGACAATGATGGCGGCGAACGAGTGCTCGGCGAGTACACCTTCAACCACACGCGAACCATTCCGGGGCCGCCAAGCTGGGAACTGCCCTGACCCCTGATGGTTTTAATCCGTGAAGCGTTCGAGCCGATAGGCCAGTTCCGGACCGCCGCGCCCTTCATACGCAAGCTGCGCGACGAGCAGCGTGAACGGCTCCGTGTAGCGGGCAATCCGCAGCGGGCCGGCGTCGACCGGATCGAAACCTGCGTCATGGATCAGACGCGCCGCCACCCGTTTCGCGCCCTTGTGATCGCCGCAGTACACCAGGCTCGGCCGCTTCTTTCTCCGCCTCGCCGCGTACACGGCGAAGAGCACCTCGCTCGGCACGGTGCTGAACGCAGAGACGACGTGCGCGCCACGAGCCTTCCTGGCGAGCGCCTCCGCACCGGAGGACCGGTGCGCGACGACGAGATCGGTGTCGCTCTTGTTCATCGGCATCGAGCAGCTGACCATCACTTTGCCCGACAGATCGCCTGCCTGACGGAGCACGTCGCCGACTCGCGACCAGTGCACGGCGAGCAACAGCGCGTCGGCAGCGCGCACGGCGTCGGCCGGCGTGCCGGCGCGCGCACGCCGCCCTGCGTCGCGGGCCAGCCGCGCCAGCTTCCGCTCGGTGTGCGCGTAGCTGAAGACGACGTCGTGTCCAGCGCGCGCGAAGATCGTCCCGAGCGTGCCGCCCATCCGCCCCGAGCCGAGAATGCCGATGCGCATGAGTGCCTCAGTGTCCGTACTGATCGTCGGTGACTTGCTCCATCCAGTCGGCCACTCTGCCGTCGAGCCGCTCCTGAATCGCGATATGCGTCATCGCTGCCGCCGGCGTAGCGCCGTGCCAGTGCTTCTCGCCCGGTGCAAACCAGACGACGTCGCCAGGCCGAAGCTCCTCGACCGGTCCGCCCCAGCGCTGCGCCCGGCCCGTGCCGGCCGTGACGATCAACGTCTGGCCGAGCGGGTGGGTGTGCCACGCCGTCCGCGCGCCCGCCTCGAAGGTGACGCTCGCCCCGACGGCCCGCGCCGGATCGACCGGTTCGACCAGTTGCTCGATGCGCACCGTGCCCGTGAACCACTCGGCTGGACCCGGCCGGGTGGGCCGTGTGCCGCTTCTCATGATGTCCATGTCGCGCTCCTTGTGCGCCACAGAGTAACGGCATTCGCCGCGCCGTGGATAGCTCGACAGACCGACGCCCGCTTGCGTGAGACCGCGAGTTAGCATATGCTAACTTCATGAAGGCGCGCCCGACGCCGCCCAGCCGCACGCGGCCGTTCTATGTCGCCGCGGACGATGCGCCGGCCAAGCGAAAAATTCTGGTGACCGCGCTGGCGCTGTTCGTGCGCGACGGCCTTTGCGAAACCAGCGTCCGCGACATCGCCAAAGCCTCCGGGTTCACCAATCCGGCGCTGTTCAAGCACTTTCGCAGCAAGGACGACCTCGCGCGTTATCTGTTCGAGCGCTGTTATCTCGAGCTGGCCGACGTGGTGTCGAGCGCCATCGCGTCGCGACCCACCTTTGCCGGGAAGCAGCGCGCCGTCGTCGACGCGTACCTGGCCGCGCTCGATCGCGAGGCGAACAGCGTGCTCTACGTTCAGGACGGGCTTCGCCACTTCTGGCCGAAGATGCCCGATCGCGTCAGGCGTCGCTCCATCGTGGCCGACGTCCGCGGCCTGCTCGACCGAGGACGCGCCGACGGTCGGGTGACCGATCGCATCGACATCGACCTGTTGACCACCGCGTGGCTCGGCACGCTGCAGCAGTTCGCGCGCTTCCGCTATTTCGGTGAATTCACGCAGCCGCCCGCAGCGTTGGCCGACGCGCTCGACGCTTTGTTGACGAAGATGACCCAGCCCTAAATTTTTTTGGCTTCTGAAGTTAGCGATTGCTAACGCATGGTACAGGAGAGACGGCATGACGAGAATTCACGCGCTGAGCACCGGACTGGTCAAAGTGAGGCTGCCGCAGATGGAATCGCGCGGCCGCGGTCCGGCGCGCCTGGGCCACATGCTGTTCGACGACGAGTGGTCCGACTGGCTGCCGATCTACGTGTGGGTCATCGAGCACGACGAGGGGGTCATCGTCGTCGACACCGGCGAGACCGCCCGCGTGCACGACCGCGGCTATCACCCGCGTTGGCATCCGTTCTACCGGCGCGCGGCGCGCTTCTCGGTGCATCCCGACGAAGAGCTCGGTCCGCAGCTGCGCCGCCTCGGCGTCGCACCCCGCGATGTGCGGCACGTCGTGCTCACGCATCTTCACACCGACCACGCCGGCGGCCTTCAGCACGTGACCGGCAGCCGCGTGTGGGTGGCGCCGGAGGAATACGAACGGGCGACCGGCATCGGCGGCCGCGTGCAAGGCTATCTGCCGCACCGCTGGCCGAAATGGTGGCAGCCCGAATTCATCCGCTTCGATCGACGGCCGATCGGGCCGTTCGCCGAATCGATGCCGTTGACGCGGCGCGGCGACGTCGCGATTGTGCAGACGCCTGGTCATACCCCGCACCACGTCTCGGTTGTCGTCTGCGGCGATCCGACGTTGTTCCTCGCCGGAGACACCAGCTACAACGAACGGCTGCTTCTCGCCGGGAAGGTGGACGGCGTCAGTCCCGATCCCCGCGTGACGCTCGGCACTCACGCCAGGATTCTGTCGCTGGCGCGCGAGCGGCCGCTCGTCTATCTGCCGTCGCACGATCCGGAGGCGGCCGCTCGGCTTGCCGATCGTGCGGTGGTGCGAGCGGCCGAGACCTCGCAAGCGCACGGTCGTTCCGCACAACAGCCGCCGGAAGGCACGCTCGAAGCGTTGTGGCAAAACTCTCCAACTTGTTTTCGTGAGAGGACGATGGGATCGTCGTCGGTTGATGAGCGCGATCGACGAAGCGGAACACGACGTGGTGACGCGTCTGCGGCGGCACTTCGGCCATCGCTCGTTCCGGCACGGACAGGAACAGATCGTCGAGGCCGTGCTCGGCGGCCGCGACGTGCTGGCCGTGATGCCGACCGGATCCGGCAAGTCGCTCGGCTATCAGCTGCCGGCGGTCGTGCTGCCAGGCGTCACGCTGGTCGTCTCGCCGCTGATCTCGCTGATGAAGGATCAGGTCGATGAGTTGAACCGCCGCGGCATTCCGTCGGGCGCGCTGCATTCGATGTTGTCGTCAACGGCTCGCGCCGATGTGCTGCACGCCGTCAGATCCGGAACGCTGCGCCTGCTGTATGTCGCGCCGGAACGGTTCGCGTCGCACCAGTTCCTGCAGCTGCTCGCGACGCTCGACGTCGCGCGCTTCATCGTCGACGAGGCGCACTGCGTGTCGGAATGGGGCCACGACTTCCGGCCCGACTATCGGCGCCTCGGCGAAGCCGCTGCGGCGTGCCGGCGAAGCGATCGATCCCCGGGGCGGCCGCCGATCGCGGCGTTCACGGCGACCGCGACGCCCGAAGTGCGCGACGACATCACCGCGCTGCTCGGCCTGAGCGGGCCGCAGCTGATCGTCACCGGCTTCGATCGACCGAACATCTTCCTGCGCGTGGAACAGGTCGGCGATGCCGGCGAGAAAGACGATCTGCTGCCTGGGCTGGTACGCGGCCGCCGCGCGCTGGTGTATGCGGCGACGCGCAAGAGCGTCGAAGCCGCCGCGGCGCTGCTCGAGCGATCTGGCGTCCACGCGGCGGCGTATCACGCCGGTCTCGAGGACGGACAGCGGACGAACGTCCAGGATCGATTCGCGGCGGGCTCGCTGCCGGTCGTGTGCGCGACCAACGCCTTTGGTATGGGGATCGATCGGCCGGATGTCGAAGCCGTCGTGCACTATGCGATTCCGGGATCGGTCGAAGCGTATTACCAGGAGATCGGGCGGGCGGGTCGCGATGGGCGTCCCGCGACGGCGACGCTGCTCTGGGACTACGCCGATGTCGCGACGCGGGAGTTTCTCATCGACAGCCCGCGCCGGGACAAGCCGGGGCGGCATTCCGGGCCGCGTGACGAAGAGGAGACGGCGCGACGAAGGGCGCTCGACCATCGCAAGCTGCAGCGGATGATCGAGTACGCCGGCGCTTCGGCAT
>Ga0310813_10001589_pt1 | contig 13737 bp, 14 predicted proteins | sample YN3metagenome_FD_203086 | JGI IMG/M metagenome (GOLD analysis project Ga0310813, IMG submission 203086) | Soil microbial communities from experimental microcosm in Duke University, North Carolina, United States - YN3 | ecosystem: Engineered > Artificial ecosystem > Soil microcosm > Unclassified...
TGGAGTCGACCGGCGCGTCGAAGTCGATGTATTTCTTGTCGAGCGGGTCCCAGAAGTGGTCGTGCGTGGCGCTGATGATCTTGTCGAACGCCGTGGTGCGCTCGCCATAGCGGGTCGGGTTCAGCATCACGGGAAAGTCGTTCGGATCGGCCGCGTTGTAGGCCGGGTCCTTGGTGATCTGGGTCATGGCAGGGTCCCTCGCGTCGCGCTCAATACAATGACGTTACCGTCAATATGGTTCGCCCTTCCTAAGAGTCAATGAAAATGACGGTGGTGTCATTTAACTTGCCCGGACAAGTCGCGATGCCCTGCGAGTTCCATGGGAGCGAAACACATGATCTCCTGTTCTGCTAGGCGTAAACATCCAGAGATTCCGCGGAAATAGCGCGGGTCAGGGGATCAACGCCAAATGGATCAGGCCGTTAGAGAGATCCCTTGGTCGAGGCGACACTGCCCTCGAGCCGCTCATCGGGCGTGACCGCCTGGCGCAGCGCGCGCGCCAGACCCTTGAAGCAGGTCTCGACGATGTGGTGGCTGTTCTCGCCATAGAGGTTCTCGATATGCAGGCAAATGCCGGCGTGCTGGGCAAAGGCCTGGAACCACTCCTTGAACAATTCGGTGTCCATCTCGCCCAGCTTCGGCTTGGGGATTTCGACTCGCCAGATCAGATAGGGCCGGTTTGCCACGTCGACGGCGACCCGCGTCAGGGTCTCGTCCATCGGGATGACGGCGGCGCCGAAACGGGTGATGCCCGAAAAATCGCCAAGCGCTTTCTTCACCGCCTGGCCGATGACGATGCCGGTGTCTTCGGTGGTGTGGTGATAGTCGACATGCAGGTCGCCCTGGGCCCGCACCTTCAGGTCGATCATCGAATGCCGGCCGAAACTCTCCAGCATGTGGTCAAGAAAGCCGATGCCGGTGTCGATGTCGCAAACGCCCGAACCGTCGAGGTCGAGCGACACCGCGATCTCGGTCTCCCGGGTCTTTCGTTCAACAGTGGCTGTGCGCATGCGGTTCCAGAACCCCGTTGTGCCGTCTAATATCGCAGCCTTGAGACGCTGTCGAACCGGCAAGGGGGTAAACATGCCGCGTGCCGCCATCCTGGCCTTGTTCATGCTCCTGTTCAGTGGCGTTGCGGCCGCCGACTCCCGGATCGTCGTGACGCTTGAGGGCGATTGCACCCAGGTCGCCTGCCGCGCGGACGGCACGCCATACGTGCTCAAGGACGGAACGATTGTGATCTATCCGGGCGAATCGCTCGCCTTCGACTTCCCGGCCATGGGCGACACGCCCGGCACGCCGCACTTCCTCGCAGATACGAAGGCCAATCCCGCCTGGAAGCCTGCCGACGGCAGCACAATCCTGACCCTCGACTATTCCGGCGGTGGGATGCCGATGCTCGGCATCCGGCAGACATCGAGCAAATTCATGAAGGCCGATCTCTATCTCGGTCGCGCCAGCGGGAACACGATCCGCGGGGCTTACACGTCGAGCTGCGCCCTTATGCCGAGAGTCATCGACATGGAACAATGGCAACAGGAACTCGGCCCGCTGCTGGTCAACAACATTCGTTTCCTGCCCGATTCCAACACGATGTCTTGCGACTGAAGGCGCTAGGCCCGAAGGCTGAGCGGTTCTGTCACGGCCGATCCACCAGCAGTTCCAATCAGATGGAGAGCGCCGCTTGCCGGACGCGCCGTCATCGCAAGCCGCGTCTTGTCGTTGGCGATCGGCGCGACGAACCAGTCTGCGATGTCGCCAAAACGCATGACATCCGTTGTGCGGGCGCATTGCGCGCGCTCCAGGCTGTCGTCGGTGCGCGCCCGCCAGCCCTTGCCCTGAGCGGCAAACTCGCTTTCGAAGTGATTGGCGGCGCAAACGTTGGCGCCGTCGAGCGGTCGTATCGCGGCGGCGTGCTCGGTGCGCTCGATCACGCAGCCTTCGCGCTCTCCGATACCGCACACGATGAAGATGACGGGAACAGCGAGTGGCGTTTCGCGCAGCATCGCGCAGGCGGTGGCGTAGTCCGGCGCAGTCTCGAGCACACGCCGCATCAAATGCGCCGGCGGCAACCCCCTGGCGCGATCGGTGTCGATCCGGTTCTGAAGCCAGTCCAGTGGCGCGCCGCGACCATGCTTGCGCATCGGGGCCTGGTTGATGGCAATCGCAAAACGGCCCGGCGCCATACCCTGGAAGATGCCGCTGAGGCCCGGCCACGTCACGGCATAGAACTCGCCGGCGGGACCAGATTGCCGCGCCACGACGAGCGTTTCGCCAAGGCGTGGAAACATCCAGTCCATCACCCGAAACAGAAGCGGCCCTTCAGGCGTTGCGACCACGCCGCTGGTGCAACCCCACTCGAAACACACATTGAGCGCATGCACGCCCGCGACATCGACCATTTCTGCGATGGCATCGATCTCGGCTAGATAGGGATTGGCATTGCGCTCAAGCCAGGCCCGCGAGGCCCGATCACCCAGCGGCAGGGCCAGCGGAGCCGCCATGCGCGACGCGGCCCCCAGCATGTCGCGGCTCGCCAGCGCCAGCATCCGGGCCCGGTCGGGGTGTCGCTGCAGCAGGTCGAGCGGCGAGCCGTTTCGGATATCCTCAAGCGGTATGGCAATACTCAAGCGATCACACCCAGATTTCGCGTCTCCCTTCGACGCCGCTCTCCACCTATATAGGGTCTCACCATGACCGATCCCAATCCCGAGACGCGCTGGCGCTCCACCACCATCCTGTCCGTCCGCAAGGGCGGCAAAGTCGTGATTGCCGGCGACGGCCAGGTCACGGCCGGCGCCACCGTCATGAAGGCTAATGCGCGCAAGGTGCGGCGCCTCGGGAAAGGCGATGTCATCATGGGCTTTGCCGGCGCTACGGCTGACGCCTTCGCGCTTGCCGAACGTCTCGAGGCCAAGCTCGAAGAACACCCCGGCAATCTCACCCGCGCCTGCGTTGAACTCGCCAAGGACTGGCGGCTCGACAAGTATCTGCGGCAGCTGCAGGCGATGATGGCGGTGGCCGATCCCAGGACCTCGCTCATCCTCTCAGGCACCGGCGATGTCGTGGAGCCTGAGAAGGGCCTTATCGGCATCGGCTCCGGTGGACCCTATGCGCTCGCGGCCGCGCGCGCGCTCATGGATATCGACATGGAGCTCAGCGCGGAAGAGATCGCACGCCGCGCCATGAAGATCGCCTCGGAACTCTGCATCTACACCAACGAGCACGTCACCATCGAAAGCCTCACCTCCGTATGAGTTCTTTCTTCACGCCGAGGGAAATCGTCTCCGAACTCGATCGCTACATTGTCGGACAGGGTGATGCCAAACGCGCCGTCGCCATCGCGCTGCGCAACCGCTGGCGCCGCCAGCAGCTCGAGCCGCAACTGCGCGAAGAAGTGCTGCCCAAGAACATTCTGATGATTGGCCCCACCGGCGTCGGCAAGACCGAGATTTCGCGCCGCCTGGCGCGCCTCGCGCAGGCGCCCTTCATCAAGGTGGAAGCCACGAAGTTCACCGAGGTCGGCTATGTCGGCCGCGATGTCGAGCAGATTGTGCGCGACCTGCTCGAAGTCGGCATCGGCCAGGTGCGCGAACGCCGCCGCCGCGAAGTCGAGGCCAAGGCCGAGGATCGCGCCGAGGAGCGCATTCTCGATGCGCTGGTGGGAAAATCCGGCGCCGCGACACGCGAAGCATTCCGCAAATCGCTGCGTTCGGGCGAGCTCAACGAAAAGGAAGTCGAGCTCGAGATGAAGGATGCGGGCGGCATGCCCGCCTTCGAAATCCCCGGCATGCCGAACGCCCAGATCTCCATGGTCAATCTCGGCGACATCTTCGGCAAGGCCTTCGGCGGAGCGCAGAAGACACGGCGCATCAAGGTCGTCGATGCCCATGCCCCCCTGGTCGCGGAAGAAGCCGACAAGCTGCTCGACAACGATGCGATCCTGCGCGAAGCGATCGAGACCGTCGAGAACAACGGCATCGTCTTCCTCGACGAGATCGACAAGATCTGTGCGCGCAGCGAAGTGCGCGGCGGCGGTGACGTTTCGCGCGAAGGCGTGCAGCGCGACCTGCTGCCTCTGATCGAAGGCACGACCGTTGCGACCAAGCACGGCCAGGTGAAGACCGATCACATCCTCTTCATCGCATCCGGCGCCTTCCATGCCGCGAAACCGTCGGACCTCCTGCCCGAGCTTCAGGGCCGCCTGCCGATCCGTGTTGAGCTCAAGGCCCTGACGCGCGAAGATTTCCGCCGCATCCTGACCGAACCGGAAGCAAGCCTCATCAAGCAGTATGTGGCGCTGATGCAGACCGAGCGGGTCACGCTCGACTTCACCGAAGACGGCATCGCGGCGATCGCCGACCTCGCAGCCCAGGTCAATGCCAGCGTCGAAAACATCGGCGCCCGCCGTCTTCAGACCATCATGGAGCGCGTGGTCGACGAGATCAGCTTCAACGCTTCCGAACGCGGCGGCGACAAGCTCACGATCGACGCCGTCTACGTGAGAGCGCGCGTCGAGGACCTGGCAAAAGACCAGGACCTGTCGCGCTATATCCTGTGAGTTCTACGGCGCGCCGGGCGGCATTTTTTCGAACTGCATCAGGCCCGGATCGATATGCGCCCAGGGTTGCGCCGACTTCGTGTAGAGATTGCCGGCGAGCTTCAGCCAGCTCGGGTCGTCCAGCGTGCCCGCCTTCACCACCATGATCGTGCCGCCAGGCGGTTCGCTGAACAGCGGCGTGCCGCATGTGTCACAGAAGCAGCGTGTGATGTCGCGCCCGGAATCGCCCTTCACCGTGAATCGCTTCGGCGTCCCCTTCGTCACCCGGAACGCGGCGGCCGGTACGACCGCGACGGTGGAAAAGCCGCCGCCCGATGCGTACTGGCAGTCCCGGCAATGGCAGTTCATCACCGCCATGGGTTCGGCGATGACCTCATAGCGAACCGCGCCACAGCGGCAGCCGCCTTGAAAGGGTGCAGGCATGGCAGGTTCCTTGGGATTCAGCCGAGGCTAGCGTGTCACAGTCGGCCTAGCCAGTTGACCGTTGCGCAATTCCTTGTATGGAGTGCGCCGGCTCTTCCCCCTTTATTGAGGTTTCCACGGCAATGGCGCGGTCGGCCTATCTCTTCACCAGCGAAAGCGTTTCCGAAGGTCATCCGGACAAGGTCTGCGACCGCATCTCCGACGAAGTCGTCGATCTGTTCTTTCGCGAAGGCATGAAGCACGGCCTTTCGCTGTGGGATATTCGCGTTGCCTGCGAGACGCTCTGCACCACGAACCGCGTGGTGATCGCGGGTGAGACCCGCGGCCCAAAGGAGATCACGCCGGCAATGATCGAGCAGGCCGCACGGGCCGCGATCAAGGACATCGGCTACGAGCAGGACGGCTTTCACTGGAACACCGCGAAGGTCGAAGTCCTGCTGCACGGCCAGTCGGCGCATATCGCACAGGGCGTCGATGCGTCGGGCAACAAGGACGAGGGCGCAGGCGACCAGGGCATCATGTTCGGCTATGCCTGCCGCGAAACGCCGGCGCTGATGCCGGCGCCGATCTTTTACAGCCACAAGATCCTCGAACTCATGGCGAAGGCGCGCAAGTCCGGCAGGGAGCCGAAGCTCGGCCCTGACGCCAAATCCCAGGTCACAGTCCGCTACGAGAATGGCAAGCCGGTCGAAGCAACGCAGATCGTCGTCTCCACCCAGCATCTCGACGAAAGCATGACGTCGGAAGACGTTCGCAAGTTAATCGAGCCTTATGTGCGCGAAGCCCTGCCGAAGGACTGGATCAACGGCCACACCACCTGGCACGTCAACCCGACCGGCGCGTTCGTCATCGGCGGACCGGATGGCGATTGCGGCCTTACGGGGCGCAAGATCATTGTCGACACCTATGGCGGCGCGGCCCCGCATGGCGGCGGCGCGTTCTCCGGCAAGGATCCGACGAAGGTCGACCGTTCTGCCGCTTACGCCGCGCGCTATCTCGCGAAGAACGTGGTTGCCGCCGGCGTCGCCGATCGCTGCACCATCCAGATCGCTTACGCCATCGGCGTGTCCGATCCGCTGTCGGTCTATGTCGACACGCACGGCACCGGCAAGGTCGACGAGGCAAAGCTCGAAGCGATCCTGCCCGAGCTGATGAGCCTCAAGCCCCGCAAGATCCGCGAGACGCTCAACCTCAACAAGCCGATCTATGCCCGCACGTCGTCCTATGGCCATTTCGGTCGCGAGGCGGATGCCGAGGGCGGCTTCTCGTGGGAGAAGACGGACCTCGCGGACGCGATCAAAAAAGCATTTTGAGCGAAGCGCATCCGCAGCGCAGGCATCAGCATCTCTACGGTCGCCGCAAGGGGCCGGGACTCTCGGCGCATCAGAAACACTTGCGCGAAACGCTGCTGCCGCGTCTCAGGCTCGATCTCGACCGCCTGACCGCACCGCGCGGCGCGTTCGATGAGCCTGTCGAGGACGTCTGGCTCGAGGTCGGCTTCGGTGCCGGCGAGCATCTTCTCTGGCAGGGTGAGCAGCACCCTAACGTTGGACTGATCGGCGCGGAGCCGTATGAGTCCGGCGTCGCCAAGCTCCTCTCGAAGCTCGAGACTGCTGCGGCGGCCTGCCCACGGATCCGCGTCCATGAAGGCGATGCGCGCGACATTATCGCCAGACTGCCCGACGCTTCGCTCGGCCGCGCCTTCGTGCTGTTCCCCGATCCCTGGCCGAAGACGCGCCATCACAAGCGCCGCTTCATCCAGACCGCGATGCTCGACGATCTCGCGCGCGTTCTGAAGGACGGCGCCGAGCTGCGCGTCGCCTCGGACGATGCCGGTTACATCGATTGGACCCTCGAGCGCGCGCAGGCGCACCCGGCATTTCGCTGGACCGCACGCTCCGTTTCGGATTGGAAGCAAAGGCCGCCGGACTGGCCGCCGACGCGCTATGAGGAGAAGGCACTGCACGGCCCGCCGGCCTATTTGCGCCTCATTCGCCGTGATAGATTGACGGCATGAAGGAAGGCAAAGAACCGCGCGATTTTGGCCTCTCGTTCGGCGATATCGGGATCATCGCGATCGCGGCCGTCTTTGGCCTTTGTGGCATCTACCTCATGGTCGGCCCTTCGCCGTTCGGCGACTACTTCTCTCCCAAACGGCAGGCGGAACGCGCGTTGCAGGAACAGCAGGAAGCGAAGCGCGAGCAGCAGGAAGCGAAGAAGGCGGCGCAGGAGCCCCAGGAAGACGGCGTCGTCACCGTCGGCATCGCACCCGAAGGCAAGCCGCAGCGGAAATCGTGAGCGAGCGAGACCTCTTGTGGCGCGGTCCGGGCGGCACGTTCGCAACACTGGTATTCTTCGTGTTGTTGATATTGGGGATTGCGTTGGTGTTCTTTCGGCCCAATGCGGTTGCCGACCAGTACGGACCGCATGCCGATTTTCCCGCAATCCGAGATTGGCAGAGCCTTCAGATAAGGTTGACGCGTACGGCGTGCTTTGGAGAGTGTCCGGACTATGTGGTTGAAATCAGGGGCGACGGATCCGTGGTCTATGAAGGCCGCGAATGCGTTGCCGTGAAGGGGCGCCGTGAGGCAAAGATCAGCCAGGCGACCCTGGAGAAGCTGGTCCAGCATTTCCGGGATGCCGACTACTTTTCGTTGAAGGACCGCTATGCAGCCATGGTCACCGACAATCCCTACTACAGCACGTCGATTGCCTTCGATGGTCGGTCCAAGGGCGTTGAAGACTACGTCGGTGAATCCGTAGGCATGCCGAAGGCCTTGAGCGCGCTGGAGGACGAGATTGACAAGGTGGCGGGTACGGATCGCTGGGTTTATGGCAATTGGATCAAGGGTACGCAGCGCACCTGCTTTAACCGGGCCGTCGACGACACCTGGAGGCGGCAGCATTCCTCCCACCCTTGAACTGCCATCCTCAAAAGCGTAGATAGCGCCCATCCCAGACAACAGAAACGTACTGTTGTGTGGCGTTCCGAAAGGAACGCCGCGGCCGGAAGGCTTTGGTCAAAGGCAAATGGACGAGGATTTCCGCCATTATCACGGCGTTGTCGCATCTCGAGCCTATCCTGACCCCGGCCATCGAAGCCGCCGGGTTCCGGCTGGTGCGCCTGCGCCTCCTGGGGGGCCAGACCAAGACCCTGCAGGTCATGGCGGAGCGGCCGGACGGCAGCATGAATGTCGAGGACTGTGCCACTTTGAGCCATGCCCTCCTCGAATTCCTCGAACGCGAGGACCCGATCGAGGGCGATTACAATCTCGAGGTCTCGTCGCCCGGTATCGACAGGCCGCTGACGCGCCTCGCCGATTTCGCCCGTTGGGCCGGTCATGAGGCGAAGATCGAGCTCACCGTTCCGGTCGAAGGCCGCAAACGGTTCCGCGCCACGTTGCTCGGTCTCGACGGCACCGATGTCGTGATCAACGCGCAAGGTGCGCGCCACCAGTTTCCCTTTCGGCAGGTCGCCGAAGCCAAGCTTGTCCTCACCGACAAACTGATCAACGAGGATTTGAAAGCCCGCCATCAATAGCGCGCTTCATAAGGAGAGAAGTATGGCAACCCCCGGTATCGCCGCCAACAGGCTGGAGCTCTTGCAGATCGCGGACTCCGTTGCGCGCGACAAGTCGATCGACAAGCAGGTCGTGCTCGCCGCGATGGAAGAGGCGATGCAGCGCGCCGCCAAGGCTCACTACGGCAGCGAGAACGAGATCAAAGTCGAAATCGACCCCAAGACCGGCGAGACACACGTGTCGCGCTATCTGCATGTCGTCGCGCTTGTCGAGAACGACAAGACCGAGATCAGTCTCGCCGACGCGCGCGCCCGCAACCCGGCCGCCCAGGAAGGCGACATCATCGCTGAGACCTTGCCGCCGGTCGATTTCAACCGGATCAACGCGCAGAACGCCAAGCAGGTGATCGTGCAGAAGGTTCGCGACGCCGAGCGTGAGCGCCAGTACGAGGAATACAAGGACCGCATCGGCGAGATCGTGCACGGCATCGTCAAGCGCGCCGAGTTCGGTTCTGTTGTGGTCGATCTCGGCCGCGCTGAAGGTGTGGTGCGCCGTGACGAGATGATCCCGCGCGAATCCTTCCGTACCGGCGATCGCATCCGCGCCTATATCTACGATGTGCGCCGCGAAACCCGCGGTCCGCAGATCTTCCTGTCGCGCTCGCATCCCCAGTTCATGGTGCGCCTGTTCGCGCAGGAAGTGCCGGAGATCTATGATGGCATCATCGAGATCCGCGCCGTGGCGCGCGATCCGGGAAGCCGCGCCAAGATCGCCGTCATCTCCAAGGATTCAAGCATCGATCCGGTCGGCGCCTGCGTCGGCATGCGCGGCGTGCGCGTCCAGGCCGTGGTGCAGGAGCTCCAGGGCGAACGCATCGACATCATTCCGTGGAACAACGATCCCGCAACCTTCATCGTCAACGCGCTGGCGCCGGCGGAAGTAACCAAAGTGGTGCTCGACGAAGACACCCATCGCGTCGAAGTGGTGGTGCCCGATGAGCAGCTCTCGCTCGGCATCGGCCGCCGCGGCCAGAATGTCCGCCTCGCCTCGCAGCTGACCGGCTGGCAGATCGACATCCTGACCGAACAGGAAGAATCCGAGCGCCGCCAGAAGGAATTTGCCGAGCGCACGGCGCTCTACATGGAAGCGATGGACGTCGACGAAACCGTTGCCCAGCTGCTTGCCTCGGAAGGCTTTGCCACCGTCGAAGACGTTGCTTACGTGCCGCTGAACGAACTCGCGTCGATCGAAGGCTTCGACGAGGAGACGGCGCAGGAGCTACAGACCCGCGCCATCGAGTACATCGAGGCCAAGAACAAGGAGCTCGACGACAAGCGCCGCGAGCTCGGCGTCGAGGACCAGGTGATCGAAGTCGACGGCGTGACGCCGGCGATGGCGGTTGCGCTGGGTGAAAACGGCGTCAAGTCTCTTGAAGATCTCGCGGGCTGCGCCACCGACGATCTGCTCGGCTACTACGAGCAGGGCAAGGACAAGGAACGCACGCGCGTTCCGGGCGCACTGGAAGGCTTCAACCTGACGAGCGACGACGCCAACACCATCATCATGCGGGCGCGCGTCAACGCCGGCTGGATCAGCGAAGCAGATCTCGTGAAGGAGGAGCCGGCCGAGGAAGCGCCGGCCGAAGGAGAAGCGACCGCGTGACGGAAGCCGCCGCCCGGACGGACGACCCTGCTGCCCGCAGCGAACGGGGCCTGCGCGAACGGCGCTGCCTCGCCAGCGGCGCGGTGCGCGACGACGGCGATCTCGTTCGCTTCGTCGTGTCGCCGGACGGCATGGTGGTGCCGGACGTGGCGGCCAAGTTGCCGGGTCGCGGCCTCTGGGTGAGCGCCGATGCGAAATCGCTGGAAAATGCGATTGCACGCAACGCCTTCGCGAAGGCGGCCAAGCGCAAAGTGAGCGTACCGGGCGATCTCGCAGAGATCGTCGTGCGCCAGCTCGTGGTGCGCCTGCAGGGCGACCTCGGCATGGCGCGCAAGGCCGGCAACATCGTGCTCGGCTTCGACAGTGTGATGCGCGCCTTCGACACGCGCCAGCCACCCGCACTCCTCGTCGAAGCCAGCGATGGCAGCGATGACGGACGCCGTAAGCTGATCGGCGCCGCCCGGATTCGCGATGTTCCCCTTGACGTGATCGCACCGCTTACGTCGGAGGAAATGAGCTTGGCCTTGGGACGCGGGAATGTGATACATGCGGCCCTCAAACCGGGGCCGCTTGCGGAACGACTGAAAGTGGATGCCGGTCGCCTCAGTGGCTTCCGGCCGGTAAAAATAGCTTTGGCGGGTCCAATTCCCGTCCCGGATGAAAGAGCCGAATGACCGATACGAACGAAACGCCGCGTCGTGCCCCTCTGTCTTTGAAGAAGACGGAGACATCGACCGTCAAGCAGAGCTTCTCCCACGGCCGCACCAAGGCTGTCGTGGTGGAGAAGAAGAGGACCACGCGCGTCGGTGGCCCTGCCGAAGCTCCCGCGAAGCCGGCACCGGCCGCCGCCGAGGCGAAGGCCGCACCCGCGCCGGCGCCGGCCACCGCGCCCGCGCGTGAGACAACGCCCCGCGCCGGCGTCGTCCTGCGCCAGCTGACCGAAGAAGAGAAGGCGCGTCGCGGCGCCGCCCTCGCGGATGCGCGCGTCGCCGATGAGGAAGCGCGCAAGCGCGCCGAGGATGAAGCCCGCGCCCGTACCATTGAAGAAGAGCGCCTGCGCATCGAGCGCGCCGCTGCCGAGAAGCGCAAGGCCGAGGACGACGCGCGCAAGGCCCAGGAAGATCTCCTGCGCCGCCATGCCGAGGAAGAAGTTGCCCGGCGCGAGAAGCGCGAAGAAAAGCCGACAACTGTTGTCGTGAGGGCGCCGACCACGCCGCTGGTCACGCCGCCGCGCGGGCGCAAGCTCGAGGTCGAAGAAGAAGAAGAGACGCCCGCGAAGAAAGGCGGCGTCAAGGTCCCGGCCAAGACCCCGGTTGCCAAAAAAGGCGAAGGCGAACGGCGTCGCGGCAAGCTGACCGTCACCCGCGCCCTCTCCGACGATGACGAGCGTGTCCGCTCGGTCGCTTCGTTCCGCCGTCACCTGCAACGCGTCAAGGGCGCGCCGCAGCCGGCTGCCGGTCCTGCCGGGCCGCGCGAAGTCGTCGTGCCCGAGACGATCACGGTCGCCGAGCTCGCCAACCGCATGGCGAAACGCTCCGTCGAGATCATCAAGGTCCTGATGAAGAACGGCCACATGGCGACGGCAAACGACGTGATCGATGCCGATACCGCCGAACTGGTCGCGGCCGAATTCGGCCACACGGTGAAGCGCGTCGCCGAAGCGGACGTTCTCGAAGGCCTGAAGGGCAGCGATGACGCCGAGGAGACGCTGGAATCGCGCGCCCCGATCGTCACCGTCATGGGCCATGTCGACCACGGCAAGACGTCGCTGCTGGATGCCCTGCGCAAGACCGACGTCGTGTCGGGCGAAGCCGGCGGCATCACGCAGCACATCGGCGCCTACCAGGTCCAGCTGAAGGGCGGCCACCGCATCACCTTCCTCGACACGCCCGGCCACGCCGCGTTCACCGCGATGCGCGCCCGCGGTGCGAAGGTGACCGACCTTGTCGTCCTCGTGGTTGCCGCCGATGACGGTGTCATGCCGCAGACGGTCGAGGCGATCGCGCATGCCAAGGCGGCGCATGTTCCGATTATCGTCGCGGTCAACAAGATCGACAAAGGCGATTCCAACCCGACGCGGGTGAAGACCGAGCTGCTGCAGCACGAGATCCAGGTCGAAGACATGGGCGGCGAGACGCTCGCGGTCGAAGTCTCGGCCACCAAGAACATCAATCTCGACAAGCTCGAGGAAGCGATCCTGCTGCAGGCCGAGCTGCTCGACCTCAGGGCCAATCCCAACCGCACGGCCGAAGGCGCGGTGATCGAAGCCAAGCTCGATCGCGGCCGCGGTGCGGTGGCGACCATGCTGGTGCAGCGCGGCACGCTGAAGGTGGGCGATATTCTGGTTGCGGGTTCCGAGTTCGGCCGCGTCCGCCTGCTGGTCAACGATCGTGGTGAAACGGTGCAGAGCGCCGGTCCCGCGACTCCGGTCGAGGTTCTGGGACTTTCCGGCGTGCCGGAAGCCGGTGACGAATTCGTCGTTGTCGACAGCGAAGCGCGCGCCCGCGAGGTCACGGAATACCGCGCCCGCAAGCGTCGCGAGTCGCGCCATGCGACGAGCTCGCGCCAGTCGCTCGACCAGCTGCTCAAGAGCCGCAAGGATGGCGAGCGGCGTCTGCTGCCCCTGGTCGTCAAGGGCGATGTGCAGGGCTCGGTCGAAGCGATCAACGGCGCGCTCGAGAAGCTCGGTTCCGACGAGGTCGGCGCGCAGATCCTGCAGTCCGGCGTCGGCGGCATCACCGAGAGCGATGTCATCCTCGCCCAGGCGAGCGGCGCCGCCATCATCGGCTTCAATGTCCGCGCCCCGAACCAGGTTCGCGACCGCGCCAAGCGCGACGGTGTCGAGATCCGCTACTACAACATTATCTACAACGTCGTGGACGATGTGAAAGCGGTGCTCTCGGGCATGCTGGCGCCGGAGATTCGCGAGAACTTCCTCGGCAATGCCGAAGTGCTGGAAGTCTTCACGATCTCCAAGGTCGGCAAGGTTGCCGGTTGCCGCGTCACCGAAGGCGTGGTGCGCCGCGGCGCCAAGGTGCGCCTGATCCGCGACCAGGTCGTGATCCACGAAGGCGAACTCTCCACCCTCAAGCGCTTCAAAGACGAAGTCCGCGAAGTGCAGACGGGCCAGGAATGCGGCATGGCCTTCGCCGGCTACCAGGATCTCGCCAAGGGCGACATCATCGAGTGCTACGAGGTCGAGACGATTCAGCGCGCGCTGTGAAGGCGCGAATAGCGAGTGGCGATTAGCGAACAGCTTTTCTCCTCTCACTATCCGCCATTCGCTGCTCGCTATTCGCGACTACCATGAGCCGACGACACTCCCACTCCCAGCACGTAGGCCCCACGCAGCGTCAATTGCGTGTCGGCGAAATGCTGCGCCATGCGTTGTCCGAGATTCTCTGCCGCGGCGACATCCGCGATCCGGACCTGCTCGGCGTATCGGTGACGGTAACGCAGGTGAAGCCGTCGCCCGACATGCGCCACGCGACGGTGTTCTGTGAGCCGCTTGGCGGCAAGAACGGCAAGGCGATCGTCGCCGCGCTCAATCGCAACACGCGCTATCTGCGT
>Ga0310813_10001590_pt1 | contig 13727 bp, 22 predicted proteins | sample YN3metagenome_FD_203086 | JGI IMG/M metagenome (GOLD analysis project Ga0310813, IMG submission 203086) | Soil microbial communities from experimental microcosm in Duke University, North Carolina, United States - YN3 | ecosystem: Engineered > Artificial ecosystem > Soil microcosm > Unclassified...
GCTTCGGAGTGGGGAATCTCGACGTGCGCGTGCGCGCGATCAGAAATGAATGGTTCGGCGGCAGCGTTCAGGTGGCGGGCCTCCTCACCGGCGCCGACATCCAGCGGCAGCTGGCAGGTACCGCGCTCGGTGAGGCCGTGCTCGTCCCGTCGGTGGCCCTGCGCGACAGCGTCGGCGTGTTTCTCGACGATCTCACGCCCGGCGAAATCGCGTCTGCGCTGGGCGTGCCCGTCCGGCCCGTCGAGCCCGCGGCGCGCGCGCTCTTCGACGCGCTCGTCGGGGCCTGAGCGGTCCGGAGCGCTCCTCGATGATCCGTCCCGTCATCGCCATCGTGGGCCGGCCCAACGTGGGCAAGTCGACGCTCTTCAACCGGCTGGTCGGACGCCGCTCCTCCCTCGTGCGCGACGTGCCCGGCGTCACGCGCGACCGGCTCTACGGCACGGTGGCGTTCGAGCGTTGGCAGGGAACGGCGGTGGACACCGGCGGCTTCGAGCCGGACTCCACCGACGATCTCGTCGCGGCCATGCGCGCCCAGATCATGCAGGCGATCGAGGAAGCGGACCTCCTGGTGTTCACTGTCGACGCGCGCGAGGGCATCACCCCGGTGGACGAAGACATCGCGCGCATTCTGCGTCGCAGCGGGCGGCCGGTGGTGGTCGCGGCGAACAAGGTGGACGGCGGCGCGCAGGATGCGCTGCTCGGGGAGGTGCACCGGCTCGGCTTCCCGCAGGTGCAGCCGGTCTCGGCGGAGCACGGGCGCGGCGTGGCGGAATTGCTCGAGGCGATCCGCGCGGCGGCGCCGCCGCCCGTGGCGGAGGCGCGGTCGGACGGGCCCCACGTGGCAATCGTCGGCCGGCCCAACGTCGGCAAGTCGTCGCTGGTCAACGCGGTGCTAGGACAGCCCCGCGTGCTCGTCCATTCGGCGCCCGGCACCACCCGCGACAGCGTGGATACGCCACTCACGTTCCGGGGCCGCCCGTACGTCCTCATCGACACTGCGGGCATCCGCCGCAAGGGCAAGGTCTCCGAGGCGCTCGAGAAGCTCTCGGTGGTGATGGCGCTCAAGAGCCTCGAGCGCTGTCAGGTGGCCGTGCTCGTGCTCGACGCCACCGAGGGCGTCACCGCGCAGGACGCGCACATCGCAGGCTATGCCCACGACGCCGGGCGCGCCGTCATCGTCGTGGTGAACAAGTGGGACCTCGTCCCGCCGAACATGGTCACGCGCGCCGACGTCACGGGGCAGATCCACGACCGCCTGCCGTTCCTCGACTACGCGCCGATCTGCTTCACTTCGGCGGTGAAAGCCACCGGCCTGGGAGATCTCTTCGACACCGTGGATCGCGTGGCGGCCGAGGCCCAGCAGCGCGTGCAGCCTGGGGAGCTGCTCACACTGTTCCGCGCCGCGCTCGAGCGGCGACCCATGTCGTGGGGCGGCGCACCGCTGCGCCTCCAATCCGCGCAGCAGGTCGCGGTATCGCCGCCGACGTTCGCGCTGCGCGTGAACCTGCCCGACAAGATCCACTTCTCGTACGAGCGCTACCTCGTGAACTCCCTCCGCCATACGCACCCCTTCGAGGGCTCGCCAATCCGGCTCCTCTTTCGGAGGAGCGTGGGCCGGCGGAACGCTGGACCCCGGGCAGGGCGAGTCCGCCGCTAAACCCTCGAATTCGCTTGGCCCTGAGCTTGGCTGTGCTAAGATGGCGCAGCCGTTGACAAATTCTCTGCTGGGGGCATGCCGAGGGTGAGCCCGGATCGGGACGACGAGTACTTGGGAGATGACGCTGAGGAGCGCCGGAGCAAGCACGGCGTGCTCTCAGCGGGTTGGTTGCGCGCGCTGCTGGTGCTGAGCGCGCTGGCCGTCGTCCTCGTCATCACGGTGCCCTATCTTCTCCAGTGGCTCTCCGGGCCCACGCCGCCCAGTCCTCGCCCGGCGCTGACCGAGACCCCGCGGACCGAGCCCACCAAGGTCGAGACCGCGGCGACCGCGCCCACACCCGCGCCGCCGGTCGCCACGCCGACGCCGGAGCCGCCCGCGAAGACCGAGATGCCCGCGGCCAAGCCGGAGCCGCCCGCGAAGACCGAGATGCCTTCGGCCAAGCCGGACCCGCCGAGTAGGCCCGAGGTCGCGGTCAAGAGCGAGCCGGCGAGCAAATCCGAGCCGGCGGCCCTGCCGAGCCCGAAGCCGCTGCCGAAGGCCTCGGCAGGATCCGGCCAGTCGACAGCGACGCCCACGACGCCGGGCGGCGAGTACTGGGTGCAGGTCGGACTCTTCGCCAACGGCGACAACGCCGAGCGCCTCGCCAAGGAGCTCCGTGACGAGCGCTTCTCCGTGGAGGTGACGCAAGCCGCGAAGGGCGGCTCGAGCGCGACCGCGTCCTCGAATCAGCACGAGGTCGTGGTGAACGGCTCCACCGTCGAGGCGGTGACCGCCGCGCTCAAGGGGACCGGCACCGCGGAGGTCTCCGGCGACGCGGTGGTGGTACGGCCGGCCATGGACCTGAAGGACGCGGTGGCGCTGTCGCGTCGGCTTGCCGGGGAAGGGCTCGAGGTGCGCATCCGTCGGATGCCCGCCGCGCCCGCCGCGGGCGGCGCCACGCACTACATCGTGCGCGTGGGCGGCTACGTCACGCGCGAGGCGGCCGCCGCAGGCAGGCGAGAGCTCGCCGCCAAGGGTGTGGGCGGGTTCGTCACCCAGGGACCGGCGAAGTGAGCGGGGCGCGCGTCGTGCTCGTCACCGCGCCCTCACCGGACGCCGGCGCGGCCCTGGGCCGCGTGCTCGTGGACGAGCGGCTCGCCGCCTGCGTCAACGTGATCCCGGGACTGACGTCCATCTATCGCTGGCAGGGTCAGCGGGAAGAGGTTTCGGAGTGCCTGCTCGTGATCAAGACCGACGAGACCCGCTATGCCGAGCTGGAGCGGCGGGTGCTCGAGCTGCATCCCTACACGGTCCCCGAGGTGCTCGTGCTACCGGTGGAGCGGGGCGCGGCCGCCTACATGGAATGGCTGAACGACTCCGTGGCGATCGAGAGGAGGTGACGGCGCTGACCAAGAACGATCTGATCAATGCGGTGGCCGCGCACGGGCTGTCGAAGCGTCAATCGGCCTCGGTGGTCGAGTCGCTGTTCGACATCATCTTCAACTGCTTCGAGCGCGGCGAGGACGTCAAGATCGTCGGCTTCGGGCATTTCCGGATCCGCCGGAAGGCCTCCCGCCGTGGGCGCAACCCACAGACGGGCGACAGCATCGAGATCACCGCGCGCAAGGTGCTCACGTTCAAGCCGAGCAAGGGGCTCAAGCTGCGGCTCAACCAGTAGCCCCCGGGGGACACGTGACACAGACGATCCCAGACAAGCTCTACTACCGGATCGGCGAGGTGGAGTCGATCACGGAGGTTCCGGCGTATGTGCTGCGGTACTGGGAGTCCGAGTTCAAGCTCCTGCGCCCGAAGAAGAACCCGGCGGGACAGCGGCTGTACCGCAAGCGTGATCTCGAGCTGGTGCTTCGAATCAAGCACCTGCTCTACACCGAGCGCCTGACGCTCGAAGGTGCCAAGAAGCGACTCCTCGCAGAAGCGCGCGGCACGCATCAGATGGACCTCGGCCTCAAGGGTATGACCATGGAAGACACGCTTCGTCGCACCCGGGACCGCCTCCGAGCGCTCCGCGACCGGCTCTCGCCCGAGCGAAAGTGACCGTCAGCCTTGAGTTCTTCGTCGTCTCTTCGTACAATGCGACGTGGGTCGGGGCGTGGCGCAGCCCGGTAGCGCACTTGACTGGGGGTCAAGGGGTCGCTGGTTCAAATCCAGTCGCCCCGACCATTTTCAGAGATATCCATGGCGGGCGTGATCCTCGTCACCAACGACGATGGGATACACGCTCCGGGGCTTGCCGCCCTGGCGGCGGCGCTGGAGCCCCTCGGGGAAGTGTACGTGGTCGCGCCCGATCGCGAGCAGAGTGCGGTGGGGCACGCGCTCACACTCCATCGGCCGCTCCGGGTGGAGCAGCTCGGCGAGCGGCGCTACGCGGTGAACGGGACCCCCTCCGACTGCGTGAACTTGGGGGTGCTCGGCCTCTTGCCTGAGCGGCCCGTGCTCGTGGCATCGGGCATCAACCACGGCTCGAATCTCGGCGACGACGTCACGTACTCGGGGACGGTATCCGCGGCGATGGAGGGCACGCTGCTCGGTGTGCCCGCGCTGGCGGTATCGCAGGCCGAACCGGAGAAGGGACAGTTCGACGCAGCGGGCGAGGTGGCCCGCGCGGTGGCGACGCGGCTCCTCGTAGAGGGGCTGCCGCGCCAGACGCTCTTGAACGTGAACGTGCCGCCCGGCAAGCCCGCGGGCATTCGGCTCACGCGGCTCGGCCATCGGGTCTACAGCGCGAAGGCCATTCGCGAGGTCGATCCGCGCGGCCGGCCGTACTACTGGATCGGCATGGGCGCGCCGGAGTGGGCAGAGGACGAGGGGACGGACATCACGGCAGTGCAGGCGGGATGGGCGGCGGTCACGCCGCTGCACCTGGACCTCACGCATCACGGCGCGCTGCGGAGCATGGGGAGCTGGGAGTCGAGCCTGAACGCGCTACTGCGGAGGAAGAAGAAGTGATCTGGCGCTCGGCGCCCGAGACGCACGACCGCACCGCGGCCGCCCGCGAGCGCATGGTCGTGGAGCAGGTGGCAGGCCGCGGCGTGGCGGACCCCCGCGTGCTGGACGCCATGCGGCGAGTGCCGCGCCACCGTTTCGTCGAGGAGGCGCTCCGCGAGCGCGCATACGGCGACTACCCGCTGCCCATCGGCGAAGGGCAGACGATCTCGCAGCCCTTCATGGTCGGCAGGATGACCGAGCTCTTGCGCCTCACGGGTCGCGAGAAGGTGCTCGAGATCGGGACGGGCTCCGGCTATCAGGCCGCGGTGCTCTCCCGATGCGTGGCGCGGGTGTGCACGGTGGAGCGGCTTCCACGCATCGCCGCACGGGCGCGCCTGCTCCTCGAGGAGCTGGGCTACACCAACGTCTGGGTGCGAACGGCCAACGGCACGTTTGGCTGGCCCGACGAGGGGCCGTTCGATAGGATACTGGTGGCGGCGGGGGGGCCCTCCGTGCCGCCACCGCTGTTCGAGCAGCTGACTGAGGGTGGGCTGATGGTCATGCCGGTGGGCGGAGCCGACGGTCAGAAGCTCCAGCTCATCGAGAAGGTACGCGGCGAAATGCGCGTCACCGAGGACTCGGGATGCGTCTTCGTGCCGCTGATCGGAAAGCACGCGTGGCAAGGATGAGCGGGCCACGCGAGGACGACGGGGCGTAGCGCAGCTTGGTAGCGCGCCTGCTTCGGGAGCAGGAGGTCGCTGGTTCAAATCCAGTCGCCCCGACCATTTCCGCCGTGAGGGAAGCGTCCCGGCTTCCCCGCTACGCGGCCGCCGCCGCGGTCGGGCCCCCCGCGTGAGCAGCGAGCTCCGCACCGCTGCCGACATCGTGGTGGACGGCCGCGTCCAGGGCGTGGGCTACCGCAATTACGTCGAGCGCAAGGCCTCCCAGCTGGGCCTCGCCGGCTACGTCATGAACCTCAAGGACGGCCGCGTGCGCGTCCGGGTCGAAGGCCACCGCGGGCTCATCGAAGAGCTGGCGCACGAGCTCGAGAAGGGGCCGCCGCTGTCGCGGGTGGAGCACGTCGCGGTCACCTGGCGGCCGGTCACCGGACGCTTTCAGAGCTTCGGGATCCGCTACGCGGAGTTCGACTCGTGACCCCATGCCGGCGCCGCGCCCGCCGCGCGATCGGCCTGGGGCTGTTGGTTCCCGGCCTGATCCTCGTCCCGCCTGGGGCGCAGGCCGCGGACGCCGCCGCCACGCCGGCCACCAAGCCCCCGGCTCCGAAGTCCGCCAAGGGCAGCGCGACCGCGGCGGCGGAGGCCCCGTGCGTCTACGTCGTCCGCAGCGGCGACTCGTTGAGCAAGATCGCCGCGCGTCAGCGCGTGCCGCGTCAGCGGATCATCGACACCAATCATCTCGCCAAGCCCGAAGCCCTCCGCGTGGGCCAGCGCCTGATCATCCCGGGGTGCGATCCGACGCGGGCCCGCGCAGAGGCGGTGGCGACCAAACCGGTGGTGCAGGCCGACGGCTCCGTGGTGGCGCTCGTGGGGCCGCGCCGCATTGCCACCCGGCTCTATCTCAATGTCCCCGATCTCGGGGACCAGGGCGTGGAGTTCACCTGGCCGGTCCTGGGCCCCGTGATCTCGGCGATGGGAGCGCGGAGGCGCGTCTGGCACGCGGGGATCGACATCCAGGCCGATCTAGGAACCCCGATCTATGCGGCTGCGCCCGGCGACGTATACTTCAGTGGGTCGGCCCCGGGGTATGGGCGTGTAATAAAGATCGAGCATTTAAATGGATTCATGAGCGTTTATGCTCATAATCTTGAGAATTTGGTCAATGTGGGGGACCGGGTGGACGCCGGAGCCGTGATCGCGACCGTGGGCAAGAACAAGGGCGCGGTCACCACCCATCTGCACTTCGAGATTCGCCGCGATGGAATGGCCTACAACCCGCTCTCCCTGCTCCCCCGGCGTGACGTCGCCGTGGCGAGCTCCGAGGAGATGCCGCAGGGAGCGCCTGCCGAGGACGATGAAGACGAGTGAGGCCGAGGAGCCCGAGGAGCGCCTGGCCGACGTGGAGTCCTCGCTGGAGAACCTGCTCACCGCGAGCGATGAAGCGCTTGCGGGACCCAAGGCGCCCCCCGACACGGCGGAGAAGCAGCGCGCGCTGCTCGGCATGTACCTCGACGAGATCCGGCGCATCAAGCTGCTCGACGCCGCCGAGGAGCATGCCCTCGCCGTCCGCGTGCGGGCGGGGGACGCGGAGGCCGAGCGCCGCCTCACCGAGGCCAATCTCCGCCTCGTGATCAGCCTGGCCCGGCGCTACGTCAACCGCGGGCTCTCCCTGCTCGATCTCATCGAGGAGGGCAACGTGGGACTGCTGCAGGCGGTCCGCAAATTCGACCCGAACCGCGGGACGCGCTTCTCGACCTACGGCACGTGGTGGATCCGTCAGGCCATCGTGCGCGCGCTCGCCAATCAGGCCCGACTCGTGCGCCTGCCCGTGCACGTCGAGATGCTGCTCGGCCAGCACGTGAAGGCGCAGCGCGAGCTCACCCACGAGCTCAAGCGGCCGCCCACGACAGAGGAGCTGGCGGCGCGCCTCGGCCGCACCGTCGAGCAGGTGGAGGATCTCGAGCATCTTCGTCAGCAGCGCATGCTCTCGCTCGACGCCCCCGCCGGCCACGACGGCGGCGGCACCTTGCAGGACGTCATCCCGGATCCCGACGGCCCGCCAGGGCAGGGACTTGCCGCCGCGCTGCGCGCCCGCGCCGATCTCGCGGGGGTGCTTCAAGATCTGTCGGACCAGGAGCGCCGCGTGATCACCCAACGCTTCGGGCTGGGCGGCGAGGAGCCGCAGACACTGGAAGCCATCGGCAAGCAGATGGGCGTGACTCGTGAGCGCGTGCGGCAGGTGGAAGCCGCGGCGCTCAAGCGCCTCGGCGCGCTGCTCGCCGCCCGCGGCGTCGATCCCTCAGACCTTTTCTAAGGGGAGACCATGGTCAAGAAGAAGGTCGGGCCTTCGAAGCCGCTTCCTCCGAAGCCCACGGCATTGGCGAAGCCCACGGCATTGGCGAAGCCCACGGCATTGGCGAAGCCCACGGCATTGGCGAAGCCCACGGCATTGGCGAAGCCCACGGCGTCGGCGAAACCCACGGCGTCGGCGAAACCCACGGCATTGGTGAAACCCACGGCGTCGCCGAAGCCCATGGCATCATCGAAGCCGCGGCCGGCCGGTCCCACGCGGATCGCAAAAAAAGGCGGGCCGGCGCCCAACGTCCTGTTCATCGTCGCCATGGATCAGCTCCGGGTCTATCACCACCTCGAGCAGGAGATCGCCAAGCTCAAGAACGTGGAGCTGATCACGGACCGCCGCAAGAAGCCGCGCCGCCAGAAGGACGTGACGGTGCTCTCCGAGCGGCGCAAGGAAGACCGGCGCAAGCGGCCCGACGTGGATCGTCAGCTCAAGCAGCTCGGCTGGTCGCTGGTGCGCACGGTGAAGATCCCGCTGCCGCCCGCCCGATAGGTCACCGATCCGACCCGCCCCTTTTCCCACGCGGAGGACACGCCATGAGTGACTCCGGCCTGAGCGCCCTGACCCAGCGAGTGGACCGCCTCGAGCGCGACCTGCGCTGGTGGAAGTGCGTCGCCGGGCTCGGCGGGATGCTCGCGGTCGCCGCGGGCCTGCTCGGCCAGGCGCCCGCGGGCGCGCCCGTCAAGTCGGTGGATGCCGAGCGCTTCAACCTGCGCGATGCCGGCGGCAACCTGCGCGCGCTCCTCGGCACGACATCCGACGGCGCCACCAGCCTGCTCCTCTACAATGCGACCGGGGTGAATCAGGCCGGGCTGGGTGTCATGGCCGACGGGTCCACCAGCGTGTTCCTGGCGAACCCCGCGGGCCGCACCGTGACCGAGCTCACCCTCTACCGCGACGGCACCCCCACGCTCGTGTTCCGCGACCGGAACGGCAAGACCCGGACCCTGATGGGCACCGCCACTGACGGGTATCCCTTCGCCTACTTCCTCGACGCGGCTGGCAATAACACCTGGAAGGCGCCGTGAGACGGCGTAGCGGCCGACCGGGCAAGGCCAGCGGGACGCCGCGCCGGGGCGGCGCCCCGCGCTCCCAGTTCGACACGCTCGCCGCCCATCTCTCGCGCAAGCTCCAGCAGCCCGCCACCCGCGCCCGCGTCAAGCGTGTGATCGAGAAGATCGACGCCGAGACGCGCGCCGACTGCGCGGGCGGCAAGCGGACGGCGCGCGGAAGGCGAAAAGCCCGCTGAGGCCATAATCCTCGAAGTCCTACGGCCGCGCGCTGGGCGAAGGCTGGGCGCGCGCTGGGCGAAGCCGCGGAGATCATCTCGCCCCTGTCGGATAGGGTCAGGTGGGGCCGCTTCCCGGGTCTCTCCGCTATCCGGTTCGATTAGTGCCCAGTCTCATCACTGATGTCATGAGAACGGCCTCCCGCTGCGAGTAGGCTCAGGCTGCGGGACCGTTACCCAACTCTCAGACAGGAGGGCCGCTCTCATGACATCAGTGATCGAACGGCGCGCATTTCTCGCTGTTTCTGCCGCCCTCATCGCCGCGCCGCTCGCCGCCGGAGCGCAGCCATCGGGAGCTGAGCGCCTTCACAGTCGCCAACAAGTTGACCGTGCTCCGGCTCATCCTGCGGCCGCCCGTGGGGCTATCTCTCGCATGTGCCCGAGATCGAACTGCCGAAAGAACCCGAGGGTCGGCGGCGGTTCCTCGATGAGGTAGAGATCAGCCGTCTCGTCGAGGCTCGTGCGTGGGCACATAGATGGGCACAAAGTGCTAGAATCAAGCGCGACGCAAGAGGCTGCGCTCCGCGACACTGCGGATTCGCTGGACGCCCCCGTAGCTCAGTTGGATAGAGCAACAGTTTCCTAAACTGTGGGTCGCCTGTTCGATCCAGGCCGGGGGCACCAATCCTTTCCGGGGTTTGCGCGACACGTCCGGGCGCGACGATGCCGTCGATGCGATTCCCGATGCGACTCCCGCGACCGCCCGGCCCCCCACTGCCGGCGACGACACGAGCCGCTCGATCCAGGCGTGGAGATGCCCCGGCGAGAGGTGCGCGAAACGTGATCGTTCACAACCGAGGGATTAATCAATAGCACGCTGCCGAGCGGGCGCCTCGACTTGCAGCGAGAATCGGAGGGACGGTCGACGTGTCGGTTCGCAACCTTGATTCGCAGCGGAAATTCTTCACTGCTCTGGCCGGGGGCATCGATCGGCGAGCAATCGAGAAATTCAAGATGGCGCCTGGCACTTAGGTCAGGAACGTCAATCCCAGAGCGGCGCGTAGTCCGAGTCGCGTCGTCGCCGAGCGCTTCACCCTCTGCGGTGGGCGTGAGCCGACGTCGGTGGGGGTGGAGGCTCCCGTCGCCGTCGGTGTTTACACTCAGGCGGCCCGCCAGACGACACGGAAGGGAATGGTTCACGCGCTCCGTAAGCAATCTGGTTGACCGGCTACGGACCGGTCTATCCCAATACACAGACCCGTATACTCCTAGTTAGCCCGTGAGAGGCAAGACGCAGAACGAGACCGATAACCGTTGGGTCCGCATACCTCAGGGAAGGGGCTGGAAAATGAAGCGCCAAGAAGCGGTTAATGCAACTCTCTCACCGCAACAGCTTGAGCACTTGTGGGCGGAGCACATCAAAGGGGAGTTCGAGAGCAAGGACGTTGAGGCGACCCTCGCCACGATGGTCGAAGATGCCTACGTCAACCATATGCCGGTGAACACCGGGGGCCGCGGTAAGAATGCTTTGCGGGCTTTCTATCGCGATGACTTCATTCCTTCATGGCCTGAGGACCTACAGATGACGGCCGTGAACCGTGTCGTCGGACCAGGACAACTCGTGGATGAACTCCGCCTCACGTTTACCCACAGTAAGCCGATGCCATGGCTGTTGCCGGATGTACCGCCGACGGCGAAGAAGATCGCGATAGATGTGGTGGTAGTCGTACAGTTTCGCGGCGACAAGCTCGCGTCTGAGCGCATCTACTGGGATCACGCCGCAGTACTCCGTCAAGCGGGTCTGCTTAAAGGCGGGGGATGAACGGCGTGACGTCTAACTGCAGCTTTCAACGGTTGGCGAACCTCCCTCGATAAAGTAGACACTTCTAGCTAACGCTGGGAGGTGTCGAGTGGGCAAGCCAGGCCTCAAGAAGGTGCATCGCGACAGCGTTGAATTCAAATTGACGGCGGTGAAGCTCAGCGGGATGCCCGGGGTGCAGGTGCAGACGGTGGCCGACGCACTGGATATCCATCCCTTCATGCTCTCGCGGTGGCGGAAGGAGGCGCGCGACGGCCTATTGCGGGGACGAGTCCGGCGGGTCGACATCGGCCCCCGGGGGGAGATTCAGCGGCTGCAGGCGCGCGAGCGCGAGCACGCGATGCGCCGGGAGGAGCATGAACTCTTAAAAACAGCCATCCGGTTCTGTTCCGAACAAGGACGGAGATCTTCGTGTTCATAGATCGGCAACGCGGGGACTTTCCGGTGAAACGGATGTGCGCACTCTACGGCGTCACCCACGGGGGCTACTACGCGTGGCGGCACCGGGGCGAAAGCGCCCGCCGGGAGCAGGACCGGGGCTTACTGCGGATGATCCAGACGCGGTTGGAGACCAGCCGCGGGACGTATGGTAGCCCGCGGATCCACCATTGCTCTCCGGGCCGCCGGGACGCGGGTTAGCCGGCGGCGCGTCGCGCGGCTCATGCGCGAGGCCGGGCTGCGGGCCCGAGCGGTGAAGCTCTACCGACGGATCCCGGGCCTCCACGGGTTCTTTACCAGCATTCCCAACCGCCAGCTCGATCGCTTGGCCACCAGGCCGGATCAAGGCTGGGTCGGCGACATCACGTATCTGAAGGTGGCCGGGGCCTGACGCTATCTGGCCGTGGTCATGGACCGCTACCCTCGGCGAATCCTCGGCTGGAGTCTCGGACCGACCAAGGATGCGCGGTTGACGCGCGCGGCGCTCAACCATGCCGTCGCCCATCGCCACCCGCCGCCCGGCGTCATCTTTCACAGCGACCGGGGTGTGGAGTCCGCGGCCTATGCGATTCGCCGGCGACTGGCCGCCCTCGGCTTTGTCCAGAGCATGAACCGGCCGCGGGAGATCACCGACAACGCATACATGGAGTCGTTCTTCCACTCGATGAAGAGCGATGTCGTCCACGGCATCCGCTTCACGCACCACGCCGAGCTCGCCCGGTCTCTGCGCAGCTACATTCCCTACTACAACGGCGTGCGTTTGCACTCCGGAATCGGCTACGCTTCACCTGTCGACTATGAGGCGCACACGACGTGACCGAACCACGTGTCTACAAAACCGAGGGAAGATCCCGGCGCCTCGCGTTGCTCGGCGCCGCCGCTGAAGCTGGCGTTAGCCGCATAAGCTCGACCGCGATATGCGCGCCCGAACACCAGCCCGATGATGAGAACTGCGGGTGCTATGCCTGATGCGATTCCTGATGCGACTCCTGGTGCGACTCGGGCGTATGCGTCCGTATCAGGGGTGACACGGCGTGCGCGACGCGGGGGGCCGAATCCTTCGAGGCGGGTGGGGTTTAGCGCGCACGCGCTGTCACAGCATGCTACCGCGTGATCCTGGCGGTACTTCGCCCAAACGGATTCCTAAACTGTGGGTCGCCTGTTCGATCCAGGCCGGGGGCCACCCACTGGAGCCGACGCATGGCCTGTTGACCTGCTACACTGCGACGCGTCTGACTCGCCGGCCCCCAAATGGCCCTCCAAGCTGGAAAGGAGGTGCGAGCCGACACAGCCGTGCAAGATGAGGGCACGAGTCCAACCAGCACCCCGAACACACGTGTAGGAGGATACATGAGACAGGTTCTACTCGGTCTCATCGTTGCCGTAGCGGTCACAATCGGCCTGACGCCAGCAGCCCTCGCGATCAACGACCCCACGGTGCCCGCCGACGAATGCTCGCCGGACAACTCGGCAGCCGTGGGTGACCCAGAGGGCGGGAACCCCGGCATTAACGGCCCGAACACGCCACAAGTGTCCCCCCCGGTGTCCCTCAATAACCCCGGAGTGTCGACCGGAGCAAAGGGACAGGCGAAGGCGCCCGCGGACGATGGGATCTGCGCTAACTCCCCCTAAGCACTCTCGACTGCCTTTTGATACATCGAGGGCCGGGGCAACTGCCCCGGCTTTCATCACTCCCACTCAGGGCGGCCCCGCACCCCACCACGCCCGCGAAGGGGAGTGTGAGCGCTCGGGCGTCTCCCTGCGGGGGCACCATTTCCGTACAGTACAAAAGGTCTCTGAAGTACTCGGCATCCCGGATATTATGGGTCTATGCCGAGCGCTCCCAGTCATTACGACGTCTTGCAAGTCAGCCGCATCGCGCAGCCCATGATCATCACCAAGGCGTACCGGCTGCTTGCGGCCTTCTACCATCCAGACAACAAGGAGACGGGCGACCGCGAGGCGTTCCACGATGTCGTCGCCGCCTACCGTGTGCTGTGCGATCCAGTCCGCCGAGCCGCGTACGACCGTGAGACCTTCGACGCCGCTCCGTTGCCCGCCGGCAATGGCGGTGCCCCAGACGGGGAGTTCTCCGAGCGCCGTACCGAGGACGAGCGAGATCTACGTCGTCAGCTCTTACAGGCCCTCTACAACACGCGCCGCACTGAGCCGCATCGTCCAAGCTTGCCGCTCATGGTTATCCCCGAGCTCTTCGGCTGCTCGATCGACGAGGCACAGTTCACGCTCTGGTATCTCCGAGGCAAGAAGTTCATCGAGATGACCGATGACGGGATGGCGATCACGGTGGCCGGTGTCGACTATGTCGAGGGCCAGGAGCCTGGTCCGACGCCCGAGACGGCAGGCGATCCCGCGCTGGGCCCCGGACTCTTCATGCTCGGAGCTGGCGAGTAGAGGAAGCGGCCCTCTCCCCGCCTCGGGGTGCAATTCTTGTCGGTGTCATTCCCGTAACGGTCGCGCGCCCGCAAAGACATCGAGCAACTATCTGATTATCAAGGGTCTTCTCATTGGCCCTCGCCTTGCTACTATGGTGCCTATGAACCGGCGGGACCGGGGACGAGGTCCGAGGGGGCGCCTGCTGGTGCAATGGCTGGCACATGCCATCG